>ERZ795056.42-NODE-42-length-186012-cov-24.043747_pt1 | contig 186012 bp, 138 predicted proteins | sample MGYA00375140_ERZ795056 | MGnify/ENA primary metagenome ERZ795056 (study PRJEB30185, sample SAMN05720227) | activated sludge metagenome | isolation source: Anaerobic digester | place: USA | collected 2015-03-09 ...
GATAATATGACCAGTGCTAACTGCAAGGGGTCTTGTCGGCGTTTTGGAAATTGGTGTTGAAGCTATGCCTAGGGTGCGCAAACGGAAGAAGGGTTGTTTCCCCAACCTGCTTCCGGAAGAGGCGCTGTCTCCGCTCTCAATCTCCGACATTATCGATATGGACATGCTGCAACTGATTCAGGACGCCTATGCTCGCGTTGCTGGCGTGTCGTCAACCATCATGCGAAGAGGGGTGTGGGAGACCTCGCCAAGCGGCACGATCGCCTTATGCATGAAGTACCTTCGCGAGCTCACAGTCACGGGTTCCCAGGAGAAACGGTGCGTGCGGTCGGACTGCCTGGATGAGGGAGTCATCACAATCATCCACAAGGAAGACACGCATCACTCGCCACCGTTCTGGATCTATTGGTGTCATGCGGGCTTAGTGGATTTCTGCACGCCGATACTTGACGAGGCCGGCAGGGAAATCGCCCTGTTCTACGGCGGTCAGGTGGTCCTGGCAGGACAGGATGACTATGGCCACACGAAACGCGCCCTGCGCGACGCGACCATCTCCCAAGAAGACACGAAAGCCTATCTTGAAGGATTGCGTTTGAACCGCAAGAAGACACTCCATGAGCTGATCGCGGCCGCGATTCTGGCCCGTTCGGTGGGCCAAGCAATCATGGAGATCTACTACCAGCGCCAGCCGCGGCGCCCGCTTGAATTCAGCTACGACACGATCCACAGAATCCTAGCCCGAGCGGCCAAGATGGGCTTTTTGGAAACCCTTTCGGTGAACGGCGTCCACGGCGACATCCAGACACACCTGTATTTCCTTGATCCGGACACAAACCGTTTTGCCTGGCGCCGGAAGCAGGAAGAAGGCGAAGTGGATCCGGCAAGTGATCCCAAGAGCGTCGACTTCCTTCTGAACCAAACCCTGTGGGATGTGTTCAAGTCCAAGAAGATGCTCTGGCTGCTGCCATGTCCCAATGTGCCTGAGCCCACTCTTGGACTGTTCTTGCCCCTGATTGAAGCGACACGCGTGCTGGGCGTCTTTCACATTCACTTCCCGAACGAAGCCTACATCGAGACGGGGGGAATGCCGGTTCACTGCGAACGGGATATACGCGTGGCCGAGCTCGCCATGAAGGAGGTCGCGAACCTTCACAGAAATCACCAGATCATGGCCCTTATGGAGCGCAAGGTGAAGGATCGCTTGTGGGTCAAGAAGACGGTGGATAATATCCTCACGGTTCGGGAAGCCATGGAGCAGGCCGCACAACTGGGAAACCGTGCTTTCTTCTGGTATGCGTGCCTGATAGGCCTCACGCACGCCGACGGGTTCGGCTTCAATCGGGCGGCCATCTACGACGTCGAACTCACCGGTGCGAAGAGGAAACGCCTGGAGATCAGGGCGGTCTATGCAGTCGGCACCCTCACAAGAGGGGACTGGAATTCTGCTTGCGGGGCAGGGATCTCTCTAGTAGAGATGCTCAAGGATCTCGACATCCGGTGCCGCACCACCGTTCCATTGTCCCCTGAGACGTACGGCCTTGACCTTGGGTGGTTCGACAAGAAATGGGCGGCGCCAGAAGGGGGGCTTCTGGAAGAACTCCGCGAGCTTGGGGACGCGCAGGCCCTTAGGGCTCATTCTGTTCCCTTCGAGTACGTGCCTGCGTCGTGCGAGGCAGAGAGAAACTGTCTCGATCGGAAATGGTACGCTGGCTACGCGCCGACGGAAGACGGACACCCGCGGCACATCCTGTTCTGTGTTCAGGCAGAACACGCCGGCGACTCCAAAAACGCGCGCCTTCTCTATCTGGACGATGTCTGGCAAGAGGTCCAGTGGGAAGGCAACACTCGAAGGGAGCAACGGGCAGCACTAGAAGAGGATCGGCTCCTGGATCGCTTCGTTGTGCAGACGAAGACGATGCTCCGAAATCTTGACGCGGGGTTTGGTTATGCGGCCTATCTGAGCCATACACTTCTTGGCGATGTAACGAAAGCCCTCATCGACATCAAAGATGTTGGAGCAGTGCCCGAAGTAGAGAAGGGACGCTATTCCGCCTTCTATGATGTTGAACAGAGCCTGAAGCGCTGTCGGAACTTCCTTGCCATACACGCACGGGCAGAGAAGATATGGGCCGAGCCGACGGAGGTCGACGTCGTTGCCGCTGTCCAAGACGTTCTCGAAACGCACGAACTCTACGACCAAGTCGCCACCGTGGAGAAGCAGAAGGAGGAGGTTGGCTCCTGGTTCATTTCTGGGTCGCCTGCGTTGTTTCAGGCGGCCCTAAGTGAGGTAATCGAGAATGCCATTTCCCACGGTGGCCGGACGGTGCGATGGAGGCTAACGGTAACGTGGCGCCGCCCGGACAAGGCGGAGGATCCTCTCGTCCTCGAGATCTGCAACCCCAAGGTGATCGCACCGGAGATGGAGCGATACGTCAACGGCCAGGCTGAATATGCGCCACCTCGCGTGGGTCATGGCCTGCCTGTTCTCAAGGAATGGTTTGCCCGGTGTAACGTGCGATTTGAGATCCAGGGGAACAAGAGCCGAAGGCGCACGTGGACGCGTTTGTCATTTCCACCTAGTACCAGGCGCAACGCGTAGGAGGGAGAGTCCGCATGACGAATATCGTACGGCTTGGAGATTGGCCTGCCGGGACAAACCGGGGTGGGGTCATTCCAGACCAACCGGCCGTTGTTGTGATCGAGGACAGCGCACAGAACGCCTCCTCCATCGGGAGGCAGCTTGCAAAGGCACTTGAAGAACAAGGAATAGAGAATGCCAATGTGGTCCTTATCTATATTCAATCCGGAAAAGGATTTCAGGGCGTACAGGAACTGCTTAGAACGATCTCTTTGGACATACGCATGATCCTGATCGATGTGGCCGACGACGATGAGGTCAAGCGCGCTCGCAGCGCCAAACGGCCCCTGGATGCTAGAAACAGGACGCTGTTTCCCGGAATACCGCTCCTTCGCGCACTGCGCAGGGGATTTCCACGCGCTTCGGTTATGGGGCTGTCACGCTTCTCCCGGGAAGTCATGGCCGAAGCGATCAAGGACGAGTACCCGGTCCTGTACAAGCCGACGCTGCGAAGCGGCATAGCACCGTATCTCGATGCGCTGAAGCTGAGTTGAGAGTGCTCCTTTCGGCGCGCGGTGGGATGTGGCCGCGAGGAGAGCCGTTTGGGGGGGCCGGCCGGGAGCCGCTGTTGCATCGTCGTCCCATGGCCCTTCATACTCCGTTTCGCTCCGCCTGCCAGGCGGCGGGCGGCCGCGAGGGAGGGCGCGATCATGATGCTGTGGGCAGTGGTGACGGCCGTGGGCCTGCTGGGGGTGACTGCGCCGGTGGCGGATGGCGCGGCGGCGCAGGCGCTCATCAATCGCGTGATATCGGAGCGTGCAGGGGCGTTCACGTGCGAGATCATCGCGCGCGATGGCGACCGGGATGTCTTCGAGATCGAGAGCGGCGAGGGCCGTGTCACCTTGCGCGGCTCGAACGGGGTGGCCATCGCATCGGCGCTCAATTGGTACCTGAAACACTACTGCCGCGCGTCGTTCTCGCTGTGCGGAAGCCAACTCGAGTTGCCGGATCCATTGCCCCCGGTTTCGCCGAAGATTCGAATCGTCACGCCCTTCGCGTACCGCTATTGCTTCAACTACTGCTGTTTCAGCTACTCGATGGCGTGGTGGGACTGGCCCGATTGGGAGCGCGCCATCGACTGGATGGCCCTCGAGGGCATCAACATGCCGCTCGCGGTCACGGGCCAGGAGGCCGTCTGGCGCGCCGTCGGCGCCGCGCTGGGCTTGACGGCCGAGGACCTCGCCGATTTCTTCGTGGGCACGGCGTACTTGCCCTTCGGCTGGATGGGCTGTATCGACGGCTGGGGCGGCCCGCTGACCTCTGACTGGATCGATCGCCACCGCGACCTCGAGTCGCGCATCCTCGAGCGCGCGCGCGCGCTCGGCATGACGCCGGTGCTTCAGGGTTTCACGGGGCATGCGCCCCGCGCGTTGCAGCGGGTGTTCCCGGAGGCGGCGTTCCGCGAACTACCGAGTTGGTGCGGTTTTCCCGGCACGCTGTTCGTCGATCCGAGCGATCCATTGTTCCAACGCGTTGGTCAGCTCTTCGTCGAGGAGCAGACGCGGTTGTTCGGCACGGATCATCTGTACGCGTCGGATACGTTCATCGAGATGAGTCCGCCGAGCGAGGATCCCGCCTTTCTCGATGCCATGGGCAAGGCCGTGTATGCGGGGATGCAGGCGGCCGATCCGGAGGCGGTATGGGTGATGCAGGGCTGGTTGTTCGTCAACAATCCGGAGTTCTGGAAACCGCCGCAGGCCAAGGCGTTGCTCGGATCGGTTCCCGATGATCGGATGGTCGTGCTCGACCTGTTTTGCGAACAGCGGCCGGCTTGGAAACTGACCGAGGCGTTCTATGGCAAGCCGTGGGTCTGGTGCATCATCCAGAGCTTCGGCAACCAGGTGAGCCTGCACGGCGGCCTGCCTCAGATCGGCGAAGGTTTGCCGACGGCGGTCGCGAGTTCGGATCGCGGGCGCTTGGTGGGTGCCGGCTGCATCATGGAAGGCCTCGGCTACAATCCGCCGGTGTACGACCTCATGGGCGACCTGCTGTGGCGGCCGGAAACGCCTGACTGGGAGGCGTGGCCGGCCGAATACGCGGCGCGGCGGTACGGCAAGGCGCTCGAGCAGGCCGAGGTGGCGTGGCGTACGCTCCTCGCGACGGCCTACCGCGTACCGGGCCAGGTGGGTTCCGTGATCTGCGCGCGGCCCGCGCTGGCGCCGAAGATTCGCCGGGCCGGGCCGGGCTGTCCCTACAACTCGAATGACCTTGTCGAGGCGTGGCGGCTCTTGCTCGAGTGCGCCGACGAACTGGGCGAGGTCGACGCGTACCGGTACGATGTTGTGCACGTCGGCCGGCAAGTGCTGGTCAATCACGCGGCCTCGGTACACGACGAGGTCGTCGGGGCCTTCGCCAATGGCGATCGCGAAGGCGTCAAGAAGGGGGCCGAGGCGTTTCTGAATACGATGCGCGATACCGATGCGCTGCTGGCGACGCGGCCCGAGTTTCTCCTCGGCCGTTGGCTCGAGGCGGCCAAGGCATGGGGAAACACCGATGCCGAGCGTCAGCACCTCGAGTGGAACGCGCGCAATCAGATCACGTTGTGGGGTCCCGCCGACAGTGTGCTCCACGACTACGCCGCCAAACAGTGGGCGGGCCTCATCAGCGGATTCTATATGCCGCGTTGGCAGCGGTTCTTCGATGCACTCGACGGCGTGCTGGCGGACGGCGTCGAGCCGGATGCCAACGGGTTCGACCGCGAGATTCAGGAATGGGAAGCCGCCTGGACGCACGGCACCGAGGTGTACGCGGCGGTGCCGGTGGGCAGTAGCGTCGAGGTGGCGCAGCGGTTGTGGGCGGCGTACCGCGATGCGTTGGTGATTGCGCAAGAGAAGAGCCTGACCACCGGCAAGCCCGTTTCCTGTTCAGCCTACCTGCCGGCCTATCCGCCCGAGCGCGCCAACGATGGCTGGCGGCAGGATACGGACAGCTACTGGGCCGTCGACGTGGGCATGGATCCGGAATGCTGGTGGCAGGTTGACCTCGAGTCGCCCACGCGCGTCGGCCGCGTGGTTGTTGTGCTCTACTACGGCGACGAGCGATCATACGAGTTCACCGTACAGGCCTCGGTCGACGGCGAGACGTGGGCGCTTGTCGCCGACTATCGCGGCAAGCCCCAGCGAGCCACGCGCGCCGGCGTCACGTGCCGGTTCGCGCCGCGCATGGCGCGCTACCTGCGCGTGCAGGTCACCGGCAACTCGGCCAACACCGGCCGCCATCTCGTCGAGGTTATGGCCTTTGACGAGCAAGGGGCGCAACGCTGACTTCGAACGAGCGCCGCCGCAGTCAAGGGCTATCATTGCTGGAAAGGTGTGCTATTCTCTGCCTGCGATGTTGGCGTGGAGGTTTGACGTGAGAAGGCCGAGGGCGGTGGTAGAAGGCTGCTTGGCTCGCTTCGAGTGGGCAGTCCCTGGCGTCGTATGGCTGAGGGAGCATTTCCATGGGTGAGGAAGCCACTGTGGATCTCCGCTTGCTCCAAGAGCTTGCGGGCGGTGAGCCGGAAGTGATGAAGGAGCTCATCACCGTGTTTGCCGCGGACGTGCGGTCTCTTATCGAACAACTGAAGAAGTCGGCACGGCGTGAAGCCTTTCGGGAGATCGGACAGGTGGCCCATACGATCAAAGGTGCGGCCGGTAGCATCGGGGCTGTGCGGCTCGAGGCGGAGGCCGGTTGCCTCGAGAGACTCGCCCGAACCGGTGACTCGGCGGCCATCATTACGGAGCTGGATCGGATCGATCTCGAGTTCCGTGGTGCGCTCGAGTGTCTTGGCCGCGTGTGCACTTGATCGGTCCCAGCATTGTGGCGGGTCGGTACGCGAAGGGCGCAGAGAGCGGGCTCGCTTTGCCTATGGGCGGTTGGGAGTCGAAGACTGTGGTGCCTTGCCGGTGTTAGGCCCCACCGTGTCGGGATCATGCCATCCGGGCAGGTGCTTTGCGAGCCGCTCCTTGAGGGAGTCCGAGGTCACAGGCTTGACGAGATAGTCATTGGCGCCAGCCGCGATGGCGCGCGCGATATCCTTCCGCTCTCGGTGCACGCTGCAGATGATGATTGGAATGCTCCGATAGTGTTCGTCCTTTTGCGAACGCACCCATCGGCACACCTCGATGCCGTCCCCGTTTGGCATGACGATGTCGAGGAAGATGAGGGCCGGTGGATCATTCTTGACCTGGCGTATGGCCTCCTTTGCGTTTGTGGCCTCCATGCTGCGGAGGCCCAGCTTGTCGAGTGCGTTGCAGAGGATCCTCCGCATGAAGGCCATGTCGTCGACGACCAAGACGTATCGATCTGCATTCGTTCCCATCGTCGTCCCTCGGAGTCTTTAGTATAACCGGTGGCGCCGGCTCCCGCAACGGCCTGCTAAGGAGGGGTTGAAGGGGGCGATTCCTGTTTGTGCGTGAAGGATGGAGCTATGGCAACGCGGCGGGACGCCACTCGGTGGCGAAACCGCGCGAGTTCATGAACCAGACGATGACACGGCGCTGGTCGATGTAGCCCCGTCCTTTCCGGGCGAGGGCCCGGACGCCATCTCGGGTGACGAAGTACTGAGACAGGCCCGAGACGGGCATGCCGAGGGCGCGGCTTAGATGGGCGGCGAACGAGCTTCCCGGGCGTTTGTCCATCATGTAACTATCGCCGAAGAGCAACACCGGGGAATCGGCGTGTTCGAGGTAGTCGTAGGGCTCGCCGTCGGTGTCGAGGACGCGAACCGCCGGATCGGCGACCTGCTCATAGGCGTTTTGGCTGGCTTCGTCGACGAGGCTCTTCACGAGCGGCGACTGGTAGGTGTAGGTGATGTCCTCGGCGGAGAAGGCCTGTCGCTCGTGATTGCGGACCACTTCGTAACGTTGGAGGCGTTCGGCCACAAGGTCGGCGGCGATCCGCACGGCGCGGTCCGCCCAGTGGCTATCGGTCTTGAGGTACAGTGGGCCGCCGTTATCCCCCTTGGCCTGCATGAATGCCGGATACACGTCGAGGACCTCGACCCCGCGCTCGAGCAGCGCGAGCATGAATCGATCGCGCACCAGCGTCACGGGCACGTTCTCGGGCACGGCCTCCGAGAATTCCTCGGGAAACAACTCGAACTTGGCGGGAATGGGCAGAACGATGAGGTCGATGCCGCGCGCCCAGAGCTGGTTTGAGAGATCCACCGCGGTCGACACGCTGGACCACTGGTCGACGGCGGCGCCATTGGTCTCGCCCAGTGATGCGATATCGGCGCACTGGCGTTGCAGGCCGTCCAACGGTTCGAGTTGCCCGGTACGTCCCTCGACGACCCTGGCTTTCCGGTCCTTTTTCTTGGCTTCCTTGACGCACTCGAGGAGGCCCTGTCGGAACGGCTCGAGCGCCTCGCGCCACGCCGCCCAGCCGCCGCGTTCCTCCATGCGTGCCCGTAGCTCGTCGCGCTCGCGTTCCATGATCTGCGAGCGGCGCCACTCCTCAGTCGGTTCCTCCGTGGTGGGTGCATTGTCAGATGCACCCCTTCCGCAGGCCGTCAGGGCCACTGAAAGGAGCCATACGGAGAATGCCGCGGACCGCAGGTGTGCATGGCCGGCTCTCTTCTGATTCGCCTCTGGTCTTTCCACCGCATCCAACTCCTGCAACACGGTAGCACGGCTGTTCACGGGCCGACGCGTATCGGCATCCGATGGCGCCGTGCGGGCGAGTCGCTGTCAACACGGAACACTGTAGGGAGCGTGATCATACCTTCTCGCCCGGCCATCGGCAAGAAGGATATTGCTCGGGAGACGCACGGGCGGGGGCGGCTACTGATTTCCGAGCACGTTGCGGATCCGCTTGAGCAGCGCGATGGGTGTGAAGGGCTTCTGAATGAAGTGAACGCCGGGCTTCAACACACCATCGTTCACGATGGCGTTGCTGGTGTAGCCGGACATATACAATACCTTCGTGTCCGGCCGCGATCGGAGGAACTTCTCGGCCAGTTGACGTCCGCTCATCTGAGGCATGACGACGTCCGTCACGAGGATGTCGATAGTTCCCTCGAATTCCTCGCCGAGATGCAATGCCTCGTAGCCGTCTGAGGCCGACATGGCCCGGTAGCCGCCCCGCTTGGCGATTCGGACAATGAGATCGCGAAGCATGGTGTCGTCTTCGACAACAAGGATGGTTTCCCCACCTCCCTGCGCGGCCGTTGACGTCGGTGACTTCTCCGTGTCGGGAACCTCGTCGGTGCTGGGAAGATACACCTCGAAGGCGCTTCCTCTTCCCGGCGCGCTACGGACGTAGACGCTTCCTCCGCTCTGTTTCACGATGCCGTAGACGGTGGCGAGGCCGAGTCCGGTGCCCTTCCCGGCCTCCTTGGTTGTGAAGAAAGGCTCGAATATCCGGGCCATGATCGCGCGATCCATGCCGCATCCGCTATCCGTGACCGCGAGCATCACGTGGGGGCCTGGACACGCCTCGGCGTGTTCGCGGGCGTACTCCTCATCGAGATTCACGTTGGCCGTCTCGATGGTGAGCGTTCCGCCTTCCGGCATCGCGTCACGGGCATTGATGGCCAGGTTCATGAGGACCTGTTCGATCTGCCCGGCATCGGCCTTCACGCTCTTCAGGGCGGGGGCGAGCGATACGCGCAGCTCGATGTTCTCACCCAGAAGTCGGCCGATCATGTTCCTCATGCCGTTGATCAGCCTGTTAAGGTCCAGCACTCGGAGGCTGAGCACCTGCTTGCGACTGAAGGCCAAGAGCTGGCGTGTCAGCGCCTCGGAACGATTGGCACAGGCGCGGATACGTCCGACATTCGCGTAGAGAGGGTCTGATTCGGCGAGATCCTCGAGCAGCAAGTCGCAGTAGCCCTGAATGGCCCCGATCATGTTGTTGAAATCGTGGGCGATTCCCCCAGCGAGCTGTCCTATGACCTCCATCTTCTGGGCCTGGCGAAGCTGCTCCTCGAGCGATACCCGCTCCGTTATGTCTTCTACCGTCTCGATGGCTGCCTTGGCACGGCCATCAACATCGAACAGCGGCGAGGCGACAATTCGGTAGATCCGAGCGCCGTCCGGACGTTGTGCGCTCAATGTTCCTTCGTGGACCTTACCGTATCGCAGGGCGTCGACGACGGGACATGACTCACACGTCTCGCCGTGCGGCGGATGGGGCAGAACGCGGTGGCAGAAGGGCTTGTTCACGTGGGTGGCTTCCGGGAACCAGGCGGCCATCTGCCGGTTCATCTCGACGACCCGCATGTCGCTATCGATCAACAAGACGCCGATTCCCATGCCGTCCATCATGGTGCGGTATTTCGTTTCGGAGGCGAGCAAGGCCTCTTCGGCGGTGATTCCGTGTAGTGCGAACGCGATGTCTCCGGCGATCTCGCGGATGAGGGACCGCTCGGCCTCGTCCACGGTGAATGGCGCCGGCACGCGCATGCCGAGGTAGCCATAGCTCTGGCCTTGATGAGCGAGTCCGATGATCAGCGAGGCGTTGCCGTCACGAGTACAGGCTACGGGACAAGCATCGCACGGGGCGTTCGCATCTTCCGTTACGATTACATCGCCATCTGGCAGTACGTGCCGCAGGCAGAGTGGCCGATCTCCTCGCCGAAACACGTCCACCAGGCGCGAGAACGCGCATTCATCCAAGCCGGCGTGTTCGGCGAGGAGGCGGTCGGGCGCGCCTTCGGTGAGCACGATCCACGCCGCACTGAAGCCGCGTGTCTGGATCAAGATGTCGCAGGCGCTTCGCACCAGGCGGTCGCGGCGTTTCTCACGGACGATGAGATGATTCACGTCCCGGATGGACCGCAATACGCGGTTCAAGTGCTCGAGTCGCGACCGGGCTTTCCCGTGTTCGCGCACTTCTCGTTCGAGGGCCTGGTTGTTCTCGGCGAGTTCGGCGGTGCGTTCGCCCACGAGCGCTTCGAGATGTTGCCGGTGTCGAGTTAGTTCCGCCTCAACCTGTTTGCGCTCCGTGATGTCGTGAATGACCCCCACGGTGCCAAGAAACGCAGCCTCTCTTCCCTCGACGCTGCGGTGATAGAGGCCGGCGCTGCTCACTCTGCCGACGATTGCGAACTCGGGTGCGGCGCGCAACACGGCCGTCTTCGTCCTGCCGGTGTTGCACGAAACGAGGCGGACTTCGAGTTCGACTGTCTTGCGGACGCCTGTCCGGCGCTCGTCGAACAGCTTGGGCGCGCCTGCGCGGCCTGTTTCCCGGCTGCGGTAGTGGGGAAGGACCAACTCACGGCTCACGGCTTCGGCATCGGCCGGGAGTAGGATTTCGGAGAAGTGGATGCCCACCAAGGCCTCTGGCGAGTAGCCCAACGCGCGAATAGCGTCGTTGACAAACGTGAAGCGACCGTCGACGTCGATCCGGTACACGATGTCCGGAATGGTGGTCACAAGGCTTCGGAATCGTTCTTCGGACACGGCGAGCGCTGTGGCCTTCTCGAGAGGATGGGTGTGGGTCCGGTCCGGGCTGAAAAAGGCGTTCGCCTCATCCATCAAGCCGATTGGCCGACTCGATGAGGAAGCGGCAAGGTCGATTTCGCCCCCTCGTGGATTGCTCGCGTCCGCACTGGCCATCGACTCTTTCCTCTTAAGCAGGTAACACCTATTCCGGAGCACGACTACATTACAGACGGAACTCAGCGTGGATTTCGCGCATCTCATCTCGCGATGGCCGGTGCGAGTCGGAACGACAAGCCGCGGAACGCGCCTGCATTGGGTCTTCCCTCCCGTACGGTTGCGGTGTAGGCATAGTGGTATGGCGAGCTTGTGACCACTACATATTGAATGATGGAGCCAGAGGAGGGGAATGAGAAGACGTAGAAACACCCGCGGCCGCGCGGGGAAAAGGCCGATGAGTCCGCCGCGGGTGTTCTCTAGTGTCCCTGCACTCGCTCATTCGGCAGGGGCGCCGCGTCCGTTGCCGAGGCAAAGCGCCCTCGATTGTTCGCAACACATGAAGAGGGAAGGCTATCGCGCCCCGTCGGAGTGGCTCTGGCCGCTAGCCAAAGGCACGGTCCATTTTCTTGCTGAAGGGGACGGCGCCCTTGGCGGTGATTTCGTAGCCGGTCTCGATTCGTGCGCCATGCCATTCGGGATGGCCGAAGAAACTCACGTCGATGCATACGGCCATGCCGGGTCTGAGGGGTTCATCGCCGTTCGGCCCAAAGAAGGGGGCCTCGGCTTCGTGCAGTCCGATGGTGTGGGCAAAGGGGCAAACGAGGTACGTGAGGAGGTCGTGCTTCTTGAAGTAGGCCCTTCCGGGGGCGTCAATCTCACGGCCCGTATTGCCGGGCACGAGTTGCTCCTTTGTGAGATGGAACACCTCCTTCAGGTGTTTGATAGCCTCAGCCTGGCGGGCCGTGCACTTGCCCGAGACCGGCAGGCAGTCGCCGACGACGCCGGCATAGCCTTGTACTTTTGGCGCGATGCCGATCATGACCATTTCACCGGCTCTGAGCTTCTTCGAGCTGGCCGTTGGGACGACGGCGCTCGAGCGGGGCCCGGATCCGACGATGGGGCTGAATCCGAATCCGGTTGCGCCGCGGCTGCGTGCGGCGTATTCACCGCCGGCGGCCACCTCAATCTCGGTAACGCCGGGGCGGACGGCCTGGGCCATGGCGTCGTAGCAGAGGTCGGCCAACGAGAAGGCGGCGCGGATCTGCTTGAGTTCCCACGGGGATTTCATGAACCGCAAGCGGACGAAGTCGTCGGTGATGTCGACCAGTTCGACACCCTTGAATCCGTCGACGATCTGGCGATAGCAGGCTGCCGGCATGCGGTCGGCGCCTACGAGCCCGACCCGATCGAGACGCCGCCTCCCGCGCGTGAGTTCGCGGAACAATGCCGGGAAGTCGATGATGGTGGCGTTGGGGTATTCCTCATCCGGCACCATGAACACCGGAAAGTTGCGCGTTTCCTTGATGGCGCTGTCGAGTTTGGCGAAGGGTTCGCTCTCGGGGCCGCCGAGGAGCATCGGCTCGCCCGATTTCGGCACGAGCACGGCGCCGCTCTCGAACTGCGGACACCAACCGGTGAGGTACCAGCCGTTGCCGATGTTGAACTCGTCGTAGTACACAAGCGCGGCGTCTAACTTGTGGCCAGCCATTGTCTTCCGCAGCTTGGCCAGGCGCGCATCTCTCTCATCCGCTTGCAGGTATCCCATGTCCTTGCTCCCTTCCAACGCGATGTCGCGGACCAAACATCCGCCGTTCACAATGCATCTATGTTGAGCCGGAGCGACTCTCGCTCGGCCAGATACCGTAGCAGTTCCTCCATGCGCCCTTTGAGGAGGATGGTTTCGGACACCAAGGTGCTCGCGGCGACGTATTCGCCGGCCACTTGCATAGCGCCGACGGTCTCGAGCTCGAAGAAGCCGAGGGCGCCGCCGTTGAACATGCTGTAGCAGTCGGCGGCTGAATAGGGGCCGTCCGCCTGGTCGTTGTCCGCGATGTTGAAGTAGACGCCCCGCTGAGGTTCGGTTCGGCGCAGCATGAGCATCGAGCGATTGGCATCGAGCGCGCCGATATACTCGGGTGCGGAGGCGACTCGAACGCCGATCTGATGCCGGTCTTGCCCGCCAAGAGCAAACGTGAAATGGCCCTGGCCGAAGGCGATCCGGCCCTCGGGCCGGCCGTAGAAATCCTCGTTGACGGCCGTTTCCGGCCGGCGCACCTTGCAGAACGCCAATACGCCCTCGGCGCCGGGGAACTGCTCGAGCGACCATGGCGCCAGGAGGACCTCGTTGGTCGCATAGGAGCCCAAGGGCTCGAAGGAATCCTCGGTGCGATACGTCAGGCCGGCGAGGTCGAACTCTTGGAGCGGCGGTTCTGGCGTGGGTACCGAAACGGCGCGCCGGTAGAGGATCTCGATTTGGACGCCCTTCCGGTTGGTGAGGTCGATTCGCTTTTCCATGACGGCGGTGGTGTCGTCGCGGTAGACGAGCGTTGCCGCGTCCTCGCCGATGGCCTTCTGCACGCGCCAAGGGCCACCGTCGGGGGGATAGTTGAAGGCGAAAGGGCCGCCTTCCGGCGCCGGCCACAGCGAGTTGCCGCCTAGGTTGTTGAACTCTGTCGGCGACGGCGATTCGAGCGCTGCGATGTCCAGCCGATGGATTAGTTCGTCTCCGATGAGGCAGAAGATGCGCCCCTGGAGTCCGGGACAGACGAGAACACAGCCATCGCCGCCATCGAGTTTCGTGAGCTCGGCGTCGTACGCTAACAGTCGATCCAGCAACACATCCTCCTCGGCGGCGTCCTTCAGCATGCCGCATACGTGGACTCTATCAAATCCTGAGGCTTGGCGGCCAACCGGCCTCGCGCGACGCGTCCCGTCTTGACCGGGCCGGGCGGTCCGTGCCAGAATCGCGGCGCGGTGGGATTCCTGAGCAACGGCCTTGGCCACCGGCACGCCCATAGGCGTCAGCGGACGGCGGGAACAAGGAGGGATTGCGCGTGTCGCATTTCAGTTGGGTTGACGGCAGCATCGTGGGTCTTTACATCGTGGCGACGATGGTGGCCGGTATCGCCGTGCGCCGGTACGTGGGCAAGGTCGAGCATTTCCTTATCGCGGGCCGCGAGATGAACCTCTATCTCGGTATCGCGTCGCTGGCCGCCACCGAGTTCGGCATCGTCACGTGCATGTACACCGCGCAGAGCGGTTACAAGAACGGATTCGCCGGCGCCACGCCCGGTGTCCTGGCCGCGCTGGCCATGTTCTTCGTCGGCTACACCGGGTTCTGCGTCAAACCCCTGCGCGACGCGGGCGTGATGACCATCCCCGAGTTGTTCCAGTTGCGGTTCGGATCGCGGATCCGGTGGCTGAGTGGCGTCGTGATTGTCTTGGGCGGCCTTTTGAATATGGGCGTGTTCTTGCGGACGGGCGGAGACTTCCTGGTGGCGGTTTGCGGATTCGATCCGAAATATCTCGAGATCACGATGACGGTCCTTCTCGTGTCCGTGGCGGTCTACACGGTTCTCGGCGGTATGCTATCCGTCTTGATCACCGACTTCCTCCAGTTCGTGGTCATGAGCGCCGGGCTCCTCGCGGTCACGATATTGATCCTCGTGAAGGTCGGATGGGGCGACTTGACGGCGACGGTTCAGGCGCACTACGGCGCGGGCGGATTCAATCCGTTCCTGCATGCTGAGATGGGCTGGGAGTACGTCGTGGCCAACGCCTTGCTGAGCCTGGCGATGGTGCTGACGTGGCAGACGACCATCCAGCGCTTGTTGGCGGCCAAGGATACGCGCACGGGCCGGCAGGTCTATACGCGCACCAGTTTCTTCTTTTTGTGTCGGTGGCTCATACCGGTAATCTGGGGCATCGCGGCCCTCTCCGTTCTCACGCCGGAGGAAGTCGGCGACAATACGCTTTTGGCCATGCCGACGTTGTTGAGCCGGGTCGTGCCTATGGGCCTGATGGGCATTCTCATCGCGGCTATGCTCGCCGCCGACATGTCCACCGACTCGGCCTATATGCTTTCGTGGTCCAGCGTTATCTACAACGACATCCTCGGGCCGTTCCACAAGGGCCAGTGGTCTGAGAAGCGCGGCCTGCTCGTGAGCCGATCGATTGTCGCGTTGATCGGCGTGTTCTTGTTGTTCTACGGCCTGTGGTATCCGCTTCGCGGCAACCTGTGGGACTACCTGACGGTGACCGGGAACATCTACCTCTCGAGCATGGGCGTGCTGCTCGTGGCGTGCTGCTACTGGAAACGCGCGAATAGCTGGGGTGCCGCCGGCGCAATCCTCTTCGGCGCCGCGATTCCTATTGCGTTCCTCGTGATGGAGCAACTGCCGAGCACGCGTCATTTCGCGCGAGAGGTCGTCGGGCCCCACCTCTCGAATATTGCCACATACGTCTGCGTGTCCATCGCGATGGTCGTCGGATCCTTGCTGAAGCCTCAGGCGGCCAACGCCGAATCGAAAGGGAGCTGAGCCATGCCGGAGCATTGGATTTGGATGGCGTTGACGGCGGCATGTGTCATCTGGTACTCAAGCGTTACTATCTATGTAGCCATTCGAGGCGCGATGGACATCAAGAGCATGCTGCAGCGTTTGGCCAAGGGTAGCGAGGACGTGCGTCAAGACAGCTAGCCCGGGTGCCCCTGTTCTTCAGCGCGCGCAGCCAAGCCCGCCCTGTCTACTCGTAGGTGAACCACGCGGTGGCGGTGCAGTCGGTATCGCTGACGATCCTCGCCCAATAGGCATTGAATCCCTCGGGAAACCCGTGCCGGTAGACCTCGCTTGGCGGTACTTCGACGGTGGCATAGGGCAACCAGCGGCCACCGGTGGCGTCGATCTCGATGGCGAACCGCGCCGCCGTCGAGGCGCTGTGCGAGATCTCGAGGCGCTTGGTGTCGTAACCGGTCATGAGGTAGGGATCCGACGGCTCGCCGGCCGCCACCCGCGTATCCTTCCATGGCCCGCCATGACCGACGGGTTTGCCGAGTCGCCAGAGGTCGTCGACCTCGCCGATCCACAGGGCGCAGCGGCCGTCTGTCGAGTGGATGATGTGCCGGTTCGCGGTTGGGGCGTCGTCGGCCACGCCCGCCATGATGAGGAGGCCGCGATAGGAGCAGTAGTCGGCGATCCGGCGGTTGTGCGTGGCGATGGGGCGAATCTTTGGAAACCCGCCGGCGTTCTCGGCGGGGAGTTCGTAGAAGGTTCCGTGGCAGTTGAAGAGGTCGCGCTCGGTGCAGACCTCACGGTCGAGGCGTTCAAGACCCGCCGGTCCCGGCGCGTCGAAGGCGGCGTCGCCCTTAGGCAGCCGGTACCGGCAGCCGGCCTCGTCGATGTAAAGGACGGACGCGGCGTCCACCGAGATGACGTCTGTCGGCACGGCGACGTTTTCCCTGAGCCAGGTGTGGGTCTTGGCGTCGTCAACGCGGCGGAGGGTCATGTCAGCATCCATCTCGTAGTAGCCGACGTCGGCGATGGCGCCATGGGCGATGCGCGTGGCGGCGAAGTGCAGCGTCTTTTTGTCGTCGCCTCGCGCGTGTAGGATGCCGCCGGTTGCGCCTTGGCATCCGGGGCGGGCGAGCCCCTCGAAAATGGCATCGGCCTCGCGGCCCCGAGGATCGATGTCGGCATCGTGGAAGCAGGCGGTGGCCGAGGTGCAATCGCGATCGGCCCGCAGGCGTATCCAGGCACCGCGCTCGTCCGGGGGAAAACCCATCCACGCGTATCCGTGCGCAGGAACCGTCGCATTGCGCAAGTTGGTCCACGTACCATTGCCGGCCGTGTCCACCTCGAAGGTGAAGGTCACGGCTTCGGGATTGTCATGGGCGAGATGGACGCCGCGCCGATCGAAACCGGCGAAGAGGAAGGGTTCTGAGACCTCGCCGGCGCGGATGGACTCGTTCATCCAGACGGCGCCGTGTCCGATGGGCGGGCCGAAGGCGTCTAGTTGATCGGGCGGGATGAATCGCAGGTTGGAGTGCGATTGGCCCGGTCCAGCGATGGCGCCCTTGGCCTTACGCTTGTTCAGGAACTCGCTCTTGGCGGCGTCATCGCATCCGAGGACGACACGGTCGCCCCAGCGGCAGAAGTCGCCGATGACCTTGAGATAGGTCGAGCGCGGCTCGATCCCGGAGGTATTGGTCGCTGAGAAGCAACGTGGGAATCTCCAGAACAGGCCGTGCATCGTCATCAGCAAGTCGGTTTCGCCGATGTCGCGGATGCGCGGCCATTCCGTGTTCCAACCGTGGGCACCGTCGTAGGCGTGCGATGCCTTGGGCAATCGGAACGCGTGCCAGGCGCCGGCGTCGCGCAGCAGGAGAATGAGCGAGCGGTGATCCCAGCCGATGCTCCAGACGGCATCGGTTTCGGGTTGGGGGTTGCCGTGGATGCCGCCGGGGCCGGTGACTTCGGTGAACTGATTGCGGCGGATTACCGTCCAAGCTGTGCCGTCCCATTCGGCGAGGCATCCGGACGGGATGCTCGGATTGGTGCGCGCTTCCTGGGAGTATTCACCGTTGTTGGCGTAGATCAACCGGCCTTGTCCTGAGTACAGGCCTTTGCCGTGATATCCGGGCAGCAGGTCGCCGGCGATGTCGTTGCATGTGTTACCGTCAGGATGAATCGTGGAGACGGCGAGCGTGTGGACGTCGATTTCGTAGAAGCCCTCTTCCATGGTGGCGCAGTAGACCCGGTTGCCGGGATCGGTCAGATGGCGGGCGAGGCCGGTGAGGCGGCCGGGCATGGCTTCGGGCGCGATCGTGCGGGTGTGACCGTCGCGGTCGATGGCATATGGTCCAATGAATAGCTGGTTGGACTCGGTGTGGATCATCCGGCAGGCCGGCGTTCCGCCGACGCTCTCGGCGCGTTTGACCACGCGTAGGTCGGCATCGATTTCGTACAACCCGTCGTCGGAACCGAGCGGCTTGTGCGGCGCGTAGGTGACGACCCAGAGGCGGTTCGCCCACGGCACGATGGCGCCCGTGCCGCATTCATTCTCGTGGTTGAACATGGCGAGGTGCGGATAGACGCCGCTGATGTGGAAGGGTTCGTCGGCCTGGGCGGTGGCTAAGGCCCTAAGGATGAGAAGAATAGGAAGAATGAGAAGAATAGGAGGGATGGGACCTATGCGACCCATGTCTTGTCTTTTGCTCAGCGGAATGGCCACGGGTGAGTATACACCAGGGGGAACTCGGCGGTTCTTATTGAAACCGAGGCGGTCTATGAAGGATGATCGGAGGGTGTGCTAGCCGCGAGTGCATTGGGAGAACGCCAAGGTGATAGAAGTTGAGGGTCTGACGAAACGTTACGGGCCGATCGCTGCGATCGACGGTGTAACGTTCAGCGTCGCGCAGGGCGAAGTCATTGGCTTCCTGGGGCCGAACGGCGCCGGTAAGACGACGACGATGCGGATCCTCACCGGATTCTCGCCGCCGACGCGCGGCACCGCCCGCGTGGCCGGTTTTGATGTATTGGCCGAGCCGCTCGAGGTGAAGCGGCGCGTCGGCTACCTGCCGGAGACGGTGCCGTTGTATCCCGAGATGGTGGTATCAAAGTTTCTGGCTTACGTGGCGGAAATCAAGGGCATTGCGCGAAGTCGTCGTCGGGCGGAAGTGGGTCGCGTGATCGAGCGGTGCGGCGTTGGGCCGGTAGCCACGCGCCTGGTGCGGAACGTTTCGAAGGGGTTTCGGCAACGGATTGGCCTCGCGCAGGCGTTGATCGGCAGCCCGCCGGTGCTCATTCTCGACGAACCGACTGTGGGCCTGGATCCGCAGCAGATCGTCGAGATCCGCGAGATGATCCGCTGTCTTGCCCAGGAGCATACCGTGTTGCTGAGCACGCACATTCTGCCCGAAGTGACCATGGTGTGCGGGCGGGTACTGATTATCCGGCGGGGCCGAATCGTGGCGCAGGATACCATGGCGAATCTGGCGGGTGCGGGGAGGCCTCGGGCGTTCACCGTGGAGGCGGACGGCCCGGCCGAGCCGTTGCTGGGGGCCCTGCGGGCGGTGCCGGGAGTCGCCTTTGCCGAAGCCGAGCGCGCGGGCCGATTCCGGCTCAAGGCCCTGGTCGGGGCGGACATCGCACCGGGCGTGGCGGAGGCCGTCATCGGCGCCGGCGGCCGGTTGAGGATGCTGGCCGAGTGCACGCGTACGCTCGAGGATGTCTTCATGGACGTCATTGCCTCGGATGCGGGGGGTGAGCGATGAGAGGCGCGTGGGCCGTCTGCAAGCGCGAGTTCGCCGGTTATTTCACGACGCCGGTCGGCTATCTAGTCGTCGGAACCTTCGCCGTGATCACGGGCCTGGGTTTTGCGGCATCGTTTCTTTTCTATGCCAAGGTGTCCGCGGCGCCTTCCGAGTATGCATACTCGGGCGTGCCGGATTTCGAGGAGACCCTACTGAGTCCGTTCTTGGTATTCGCCGGCATGGTGATCATGTTCATCGGGCCGCTGGTGACCATGCGGCTCTTGGCCGAGGAGAAGAATCGCGGGACGATGGAGCTCCTGTTCACGCATCCATTGCGCGACCGCGACATCGTTTTCGGCAAGTATCTCGCGGCGCTAGGCATGCTGATCGTGATGATCGCTGTGTTGAGCGTGCACCTTGGCATCGTGGCTCATTTCGTCGTCGTCGAACCGGCGGTTCTCGCCTTCGGCCTGCTGACGGTTTTTCTTATGGGCGCGGCCTTCATGAGCTTGGGCCTGTTCGTGTCTTCCATGACGTCGAGCCAGGTGACCGCCGGCACGATGGCGTTCGCGCTCTGGCTGGTCAGTTACATCATCGGTTCGCTGGGCGAGGACATGCCAACGGCGAATCCGGCGCCCGAGACGTGGCCGGAGACCTTGCGCGCGGCGGTGGCGTTCCTGTACGGGCTACTGCGCGCGTTGGTTCAGGAGCTTCCACTCGATGCCCACGCGCAAGAGATGGCCCAGGGCGTCTTTGAGCCGAAGGATATCGCTTACTACGTCCTATTCACAGCCTTCTTCTTGTTCCTGACGTTTCGTGCGCTCGACAGCCGCAAGTGGAGGGCGTAGCGATGGGCAAGCCGCGCATCATCATTGCCGTTGTTGCCCTCATCGCCCTGGCGATCGGCCTCAATCTCGCCGTGCTCACCAAGGATTTCTTCACGGCGGCCGTGTTGGGCGCCTTGGCGGTCGCCTTGGTCGCCGGTGTCGTGTGGATGCTGATCGCGATCACGGGCGCGGCGAGCCGATCCCGCCTCGAGGGGCGACCGCTGTATGGCCTCAGCACAGTGGTCTCGTCGGTACTGGTGTTCGGGATTTGCGTCGTTCTGTACGCCTTCGTTCAGCACTGGAACCGCTCGTGGGATCTCACACAGGAGGGTCGCCGCGAACTCAGTTCCCAAACGGTACAGGTGCTTGAGACGCTCGGCAACGATGTTGACGTCCTGTGCTTCTTCCTACAGGTGGACGACAACCTCGTGCGCATTGCGAAGGACAAGACCGAGCGGTTTCTCGCGCAGTGCGCGCAGCATACGTCGCTACTCAACATTGAGTTCCACGATCCGCAGGTGGCGCGCGCTCAACTCGAGGGCCTCGGCGTTCCGTATGCTTCACCCCAGGGCACGGTCGTCGTTCGCTGCGGCAAGAATCAGCGGGTGATCACCCTGAAAGGGGCCAGTCCTCGGCTCGAAGAGCGCGAGTTCACCAATGCCTTGATCAACGTCGTCCGGAACACGCAGCCCAAGATCTGTTTTCTCACCGGCCACGGCGAGCGAGACGTGCTGGATACGGATGAGAAGAATGGCGCCTCACTGCTCGAGACCGCTCTCAAGAGCGAGTCCTATCTTGTTGAGCGGATCGGCATGCAGATCACAGCGCCCTCGATACCGGAGGATTGCGGTGTCCTCGTAATCAACGGCCTCGGACTCAAGGGGCCTCAGGCCGATCTGCATCCGGCCGAAATCGGCGCGCTTCAGGAATACCTCGAACGAGGCGGACGGCTTCTTATGCTGTTGGATCCGTGGCTCCGTACGCAGCCCGTGGCAGGACGTACTGAGCAATTGCGCCCGTGGCTCAAGGACCGCTATGGCATCGTCATCGGAGATGACGTGCTGATATCGCCCGAGACGAAGTGGACGGTTGAGCTGCGCACCTCATCAGCGCCTTTCGGGCAGGCCGTGGACGAGGAGTATCAAGGCTGTTTCAACGCCATGCACCCCGTGACGAAGGCCTTTGATCAAAACATGGTGCTGAATGTCTGTCGGTCGGTGACGCTGGCCGAGACGAGGCCGCCGAGCGTGGCTGGAACGTCGCTGCTGCGCACGACACCGGAGTTCTGGGCCGAGACGGACGTGCCGCTGCTGTTCAAGGCCGGCAAGGCCTACAAGCAGCCGGATGAGGTCGAGGGCGCGCTCCCTGTGGCCGTGGCGGTGGCCGCCAAGACGGATGCGCCGATAGGGGACGGCGGTCAGACGCGAGACGCGCGGATCGTGGTTGTAGGCGACTCGGATTTTGCCACAAACGGCCAGTTCACCGTGGTTCCGGGGCATCTGAACTTCTTCCTGAACGCCATGGCCTGGCTCACCGAGAGTGAGGAGCTCATCGCCATACGGCCTTCGGGCAAGGAAGACCCGCCGGTGCTGCTCACGGAGGGCCAGCAGCGGGCGATTGTCTGGATCTCCGTGCTGGGCACGCTCCAGGTCATCGCGGCCGTGGGGCTCATCGCTCACGGACTCCGGAGAAAATACCGATGAAGCCGCGTACCACGCTGATGCTCGTTGTTGTTCTGGGCGTGTTGTGCCTTGGTTACTGGCTGATGCTGCGCATGGAGGATCGCGGCCGCGAGAAGGCCGTTGAGGCCAAGCAACTGTTTGATTTCACGGCCGAGGCCCTCACGGGGCTCGAAGTGGCGCGGCTCGGCGAGGAGCCGGTGGCCGCGAGTCGCGTGCCGGGCGGCCCATGGCGCGTCACGGCGCCGTACGATACGATCCCGGCCAATCCCGTTGTCTGGCCGCGTGTTGCCGCTGCGTTGGCGGGCCTCTCGAATCAGCGGAGTCTCGATGTGGCCGATGCCGACCTCGAGATCTACGGACTCGACGAGCCGGTCCTGACCATCCGCGGCGAAACCGACGGCGGGCACCGTGTGCGCGTGGCCTTCGGCGCGGCCGAGCCGACGCAACTCAACCGATACGCACGGATGCTCGAGGGCGGCCCCGAGGGCGTGTTCCTGGCGCCGGTTGCTGCGTTTGATGAGCTGAACCGGCCGCTGATCGACCTGCGGGAGCGCCACATCGTCTCGGTGGGGGAGGCGGGCATCACACGACTCGAGTTCGCGTTGTTCTGGCGCGGCGAGGGCACGAGTGGGCCGGCGGAAGGCGGGGCCGATCTCGAGGAGGGTTTTGAGTCGGTGGCGGTGGTCGTCGAGCGAGGCCAGGATGGCGCATGGCACATGGTCGCGCCGGTCGAGGGGATCGCCAACCAGCAGCTCGTCGGTGATCTCGTCAAAGAGATCCAGTTCGCGGTAGGTCGAAACCATGTCGATGCGCCCGAGAATCTCGCGGACTACGGTCTGGATCCCCCCGTGGCCCGCGTGTCGGTATCCGACGGTGTGGGTGCGCCGCAAACGATCCTGTTCGGTTCGCTTTCCGAGGGAGACTCGAAGGGCGGCCTGTTCGCGAAGCGGGCGGACCAGCCGGCGGTGTTCATCATGGACAGCCACGTAGTCAGTCTGTTCCCGCAGTCTGTCGATTCGTTTCGCGAGAGTCGACTCCTGACGCATCGGGTGACGGAGGTCCGCCGAGTGCACTACCGCACGGCGGATGTGGACATTGTGCTCGACAACGATCCGGAGGACGGCTGGCGCGTGGTTGAACCGGCCTGCGACGATACGGATCAGCAGGCGGTGTCCGCGTTCATCACCGCGCTCAAGGTGCTCACGGCGACGGCATTCGTCGATGCCGAGTCCGCCGCGGCGATGGCCTTGGGCCTCGATACGCCGTCGATGGTCTTCACGCTGACCTTCGATGGCGACGGGACGCCGGTGGAGATCCTCGTGGGGGGGGCGACAGAGGATGGCGAAGCCTTCTACGCCAAGCAGGACACCGGCGCGGTTGTGACGGTGCCGCGTCGGGCGATTCGCGATCTGACGTGGACGCTGTTCGATTTCCGGTCGCGGCGTCTGTTGCGCTTCGCGCCGGAGGACGCCATCCGCGTGTCGCTCCAGCTTGAAGAGCGCCGATACCTCTTCGAGAAAGTGCACCGGAAGTGGCTAATACGCGAGCCGAAGGGGGCGCGGTTGGATAGTCAGAGCGACGTCGAGGCCGTTCTCAACGCGGTGGCTTCGGTTAACGCCCTCGGCATCGAGGCCGAATCGGCTCCGGGCGATCTGAGTCCCTACGGCCTTGCCGAGCCGATGTTCCGGGTCGCGGTGACCACGTGCGCTGCGGAAGGAGCCGCCCGCACGCCGGAGGATGAGGTGGTGTTGGGCCCGCTCGAGATCGGCAACACGACGCCGGACGATGCGCGGCGGCGTTACGCGTTGACCCGGGGGTATCGCGAGGTGTTTGTGGTGACGCAGGACATTCTTGACAATGTCCGGTCAGCGCTTGAGGGCATTGGCGTGCCGTAATCCGGCCTCGCTTGAACCGTGTGCGGTAACGCTTGACCTGCCCGGCCGGTACTGTCCCAAGACGCGTCTTGGTGAGCTTTTCCCCTAATAAAAGGAGTTGGACTAGCCAAGGGGCAGGTGATATACTTTCGCCTTAGGTCGGACCGAGAAGTCTGGGGTTGCCGGCAAGCGGCGCGTTCTCGCGGGCGGTGATGGCCTTGCGCGCGCGGCCGCAAACCAAGGAGAGTCAGGCATCGCATTGACGAGCGTCAGTTGCCCTAACTTCATGCTACTGAGGCAATTGCATGGCTCCTTAATTGTTGACAGAAATTGTGATGTGTGTTATGAATTAGGCATGCGCCGTAAGAGGCGAGTACTGTCTTTTCGCGCGTGGCCGAGGGTGTTGTGTGCGTGGCGCTTTTTCGCGGGAGTGGCCGGTGACAGCGCAATGGCATGGAGCTGTGGCGACCGTTGGAACGCCCCGGGCGGCAGTGATCGTTTGCCGTTCCGGTTTGGCCCGATCCGTAGTGTGTTCATGGGGGCCCCCGATGTCGAAGACGCGGGGGCGTTTTTTGTTCTGGCGGAGGTATGACAGGTGATGACTTCTAAGAGGACACTTGGCGCTGCGTGCGGCCTGGGTCTGGGCATGATCGTGATGCTGGGGGTGCTGACGTTGCCCTCGGGCGATCGAGGCGAGCCGGTGGCGCTGGGCGCCCGGCGAGACGCAAGCCCTATGGTCGCCCGAGGAGCGGATGGCGGATTGCCCACCGAGGTGACCATCCCTGCCGAGGCGCTTCAGTTGGCGCGTGTCGATACGGCAGTTCCCGGAACCCGGTCCGTTTCCTTCGCCGAAGGTGATTTCCAGATAGAGCAAGTCAAGGATGACGAGACGTCCTACACGGTGAGCGTCGTCTTTGGCGATGCTTCGAAGGCTTACGTAGTCAATCCCGTCGAGGGCACGGCGCCCTTGATCGTCGGTATTCGCGACGAGACGTACGACCCGGCATCCGGTTCTCAACACGTTACGCAGCGCCGTTGGACATTGATGGATGGTTCGGGCAATGGGCTCACCAGCGCATTCTACGTGGACGCCAATGGCACGACTTTCGAGCCCGACGATCTCTCGAGTGGCGTGCTGGTGCTCGGTGACGAGTTCGGCAATCAGATCGCCGTCACGTTCTTCAGCGCGGGCACCTACATGGTCCGGCTCGAGGTCCTGCGCCAAGGGGCGGGTGGCGTGTGGGAGCTGATTGACTACGATACGGAGACGGCCGGCCATCAGGATGTGACGATAAACGTGTCCACGGCCGAATCGCCCAATCCGTGCAGTTTCAAAGTGCAGGACATGATTGGCGACCACAATGGTATGGGCCTTCTGCCGAGCAACGACTGGGTGCCCCTGTTCAGTTTCACGATGTCATACACCAAGGAGAAACCGGCCCTCCGTGTGCTCGAGTCGCTGTGTTTCAGCCTACACCGCGATCCCAAATGGGACGAACGCGGATGGGATACGAGCGGGCCGCCGCCGGACGAAGAGGACCTCCGCGTGTTCGGCTTGTTTCAAGACCGGAGCAGTATCGGCGACCCGGATAACATACTGAATCTGAGTCACGACGGCTATTGGGACTACGACGGCGAGTACCATGCCGAGCCTTTCCTCGTATGGGATCGGCGCGGGGCGCCCTACGATGTTTCGGGTTCTAACGACGCCGACTACACGCTGGATTTCCTGAACGATTTCGACGACCGGTATGATGATGCCACGTGGGGTGCCGCGTATGTGCCGTACGCCGACGATGTCGTCACGCCGCATCTTACGCGCCGGTGGGTGACGTCTAGTTTGGAGCCTCACCGCGCCTACATCGTGGCCGTTCGCCTTTCCCCAAGTTGGTCAAACCGTCAGACGCTGGGCTACACCGTGTGGGATGCCCGTATGCTGACAATGAGCTGGGACTACCGGCCCGGTTACTTCCCTTGGGGCAAAGATGGCCCCCTCGATACCTACTCGCCCAATTTCTACAAGGCGGAGTACTTCACTCCCGAAACGGGCTACGCCGCCAGTTTCGGCGTATATGACCTTAGCGGCTCCCTCGGTGGCGGCGTCAAGACACCCAACATCTGGAGTTGGCCGAACAAGATGTATACCCCGGCCCAGGAGCACGTCCGCCCCAGGTGGGATGTCCTTGGATCCGCGGTTGACCTCGTCACCGGTGAGTGGATGGACATCCGGCAGCTGTTTTCGCTCGAGGACTGGACTGCCCCGATCGGTATTGATGTTCATGGTCGTTCGGGGGCCGGCCTGGTGGATATCAATGTTATTTTCACGGACATAGGCGGCGATCCCTACGGCACGAAGGGCAATGGTGGCCTTAATCCGATTACCGATCTCGAACGGTTCACGTCGGAATCGCACGGTGGCACAAATCTGGACTATGCCTTTAACGGCTGCTGGGTGTATGGCGACGATGGCTCGCACAATGGCGCATTCGATAGCCCGGGGCAAAGCGGTACGAGCATCTCGTTTGCCGACTACCCGATGGTTCCGGCCGGCTCCATAAGTCCCGGTAATGTGTGGGAGTACATCCCATTTCCGCCGGGCGGCGGTGACCCGTGGTGGAAAGTCAACTTGAGCTTCACGGGAGCGGCCCGAGGCGGTTATTGTGCCGGAGGCCTGACGGAAGTGCCGGACGGCGGCGCGATGGACTACTTTGTGGTGTTCCGGCCGGACAGCGGTTACGCCGATTCACAGGCGCTGCCGGGTGACGGAACAGGGATGTCGCTGGGTGTGGACTTCCGTGTGTTTCTCGAGCCCCGCCGCTATGACGCCTCATCGGGCACCTACGTCGGCGGGCTGTGGTTCTCGAACATGGTGCCCCCCAACACGGGCAGTTGGGTTGGCCACAACCCTTACCTGGACACGGAGGACTCGAATCCCGATGAGCCATGGTGGTCCGAGCGCACGTTGAATGCCAACAACGCCAAGCCCTTGCGAGGCGGTTTTGAAGTCCACGACTTGGTGCTTACCTACAACACCAACAGCGACTTCTACAAGAGGACGCCGACCAACTGTGGCGTGGGCGGCCCGCTGCACCGCCTGCTTTGGAATGATAACACCTACTACGATTCGTCCGTCGACGTCCATGACAAGCGCGGTTATCCGCCGACTGGTTTCGACGCGTGGCTTGACCCCTTCGGTATCCTGAGCCAGCACTTCTTCGACGGATGGAGTGTTTGGGTGGTGGGCGATGCTTCGGCGGGTTTCGGCTATGGCGATGACACCCGCACCTCAATCCAATATGCTTTTGAAACGGTTCCGTTCTTCAATGCGCAGCATGAAGAGCCACTCTCGCCCTTCTACGACGAACTGCCGGCGCAACCCACGCTGGTGACCCAGTCGACGTGGCCGCCTGCCCAGTTGTCGGCGATCGTGGATGCCGGCGTGGATGGTGTGGCTTCGTCCAGCGGCAATGTCACGACGTTTCAGGTGGCGGGCGCGGGATGGACGCCGGACGAGCATGTCGGGCGTTGGCTTGTCGATCACAAGGGCGGTAAGTACCACATTACGGCCAACACTACCGACACGCTCACGCTCTACACCGGCAACGACACGGCCGGTACGGATCGGCCCGTGGTCGGCCACGCCGTCCTTGATGGAAGCTGGGGTATCTCCACCGACGTGTTGCCGGCGGGCCGGTATCCCCATATGGCCGATTGGCCCGAGGGGTTCACCGGGCAGGCGCCGAATCCAGAAGGGTTGCGCGCGGCGCGGCTGTTGAAGCAGCACACGGAGAGTGCGAGTCTTGCCACGGCCATGCTGGGAATCAACGTGGTGGGCGCCAATGACCCCGCTGTGAATTCGCGGGATCCCCTATGTCTTTCCAACATTACGGTGGCTTTCTGGGGACCGGAATTCAAGCCGAGCGATTTGTTGCCGGTCGATCCGACAGGCGTGTTGGCGCTTACCGGTGTGTCGCTGTGGGAAGATGCCAATGGCAATGGTGTGTTCGACTACACGGCGGGCGACCGCGTTGTGACGCTCGATGGCCTGGAATGGCCCACGAGTCCTGAACCCATTGACTTGGACGGAGATCTCAATGCCGACGACCTCAACGGCGATGGGATCGCCGACGCGGCGGATTACGCCTGGGTACTGCGTGTGACGCCGGCCACGCGGTGGCAAGTGCCGTTCAGGGATCGGACCGGCGGCAAGAGCGGCGAGGAGCCGAGTGCGCTCGATGCGTTGGGTGTTCCGGCCGAGGTCGTTCTGAGCGAGGGCTGGGGCGATGGCTCGAAGGCCGCGTTTGGCGCGGATGGCTGGGCGGCGCATCCGGTTACCGTGGATATGGCCAAGATGCCGTCGGGCGACGGGGCGAAGGCCCTCGGCGGCAATTCGGATGGCGATGATCTTTTCATCGTGGTTCAGACGTCAAGCAAGATCAGCCGCTTCGAGCAGTTCCGCGCTTTGGTTCCGGCGAGGTTGCCCGGCCGGGTCAATGTCGAAGAGCAGAAGGGCGGCATCCGGTTCTATCCGGAGTTCTATCCCGTGGTCGACGCGTTCACCAAGATGAATCCGGAAGAAGGGGCCGTGCAGGATTGGTACAGTCACGACATGCTCGAGTGCAATGTGCCGTGCGAGGTCGTGCGGTTCACCTCGGCAGCGACGACGATTAAGCCGGGGAGCCCGGGGATTGCCGTGCTGGGAATCGATGCCTCGACGAATCGCGCGAATGCCACGATTGCCTCCGGTACGAACGGGCAGCGATCCGAGGTGGGCAAGTACCTGACGCCGGGCGTCACGTGGACCGCCGATGTCGTCGGGCAGTGGCTCATCGCCCGGGGCGACTCCGGCGTCGAGGGGTGCCGGATCGCGGGGTACAACGGGAGCACACTGACGCTCGAGCACCCGAACGCCGAGCCTCAGGATGGGGTGTGGCGTGTGGTCTCCGATCCGACGTTCCTTGAGCAGGTGATTGTCGAGCTCTACGACATTGGCCTCGACCTGAAGTTCAATCCAAACACCGACCTGCAGCCGCTGCACATCGATCAGGCCCTCAGCGGCGTCGCGATCTATCGGGATAATGACTGGGCTCCCAGTAATCCGAATTCGAAGAATGGCATCTTCGATGAGACCGATATCCCGCTGACGCTGGACGATGCGCCCGTGTGGATCGGCGTGCCCAGCGAGCCGCAACGCCAGGTGAAGTTCGTGTTCTCATCGCCGGGCACCGACCACTTCGAAGGGGGCCGGCAGAAGCCGAAGCCCTACACCGAACAGCCGCTCCTGCGGCAGTGGGTGCCGGATAGCTTTGGCGTATCGCCCTCGGATCCCGAAAAGGGCGCCGATTTCTTCATCGTGATTCGAACGACCCGGCAGATGGAGAAGGGCGACGACTTCCGCGTGGCCATCGTGTCGTGGGGTCCGAACACGCCGACCGAGCCGGATCCCGACACGTTCACCGATCCGGCTCCGCCGACGCAGCCACACGACGAGTTCGATATCTTCTCCGAGTATCCGTGGGGTGCGCGCGGTCTGGGTTTCATTACGTTCTTCAAGAATCCGCCTCAGCACAATTACTGGGCGTTCAATCCGGACACGCGCCTCTATGAGACGCGGGTCGAAGCGGACCACAGCCAAGATGCAAGTCCCGTGAAGTACTGGGTCCGCTCGACGGCGAACAAGTCGAACCAGACGCACATGCTGGTGGCGTCCGAGGCGCCGTCGCTCGATTTCTACGCGGATCTTGTCCGCGCAGCCATTGGGCAGAGCGTTACCTTCACGAGCGTCTACAACAGCGACGTGAAGACCTACCTCTGGGATTTCGGCGACGGCCAGACGTCGGCGGAGCGCGATCCGGTGCATGCCTATGCGAGCGCCGGCAAGTACACCGTCACTCTGATCGTGACGGATCTCGACAATGTCCAGGACAAAGAGGTCAAGCTGGACTACATTGAGGTTCTCAAGGAGCCCTTCGCCAACTTCGATGCGAGTCCGCGCTACGGTGCGATTGCGCGCCATGGCGGCCAGTCGTATTTCCAGGTGACGTTCGAGAACCTGACTCGATATCCCGCGACCAATCCTCCGGTGGGCTACGTGTGGGATTTCGGCGACACGCAACTGGGCGATGATCGTTTCGAGCGCGAGCCGGTGCATCGCTACGTCACGCCCGGGATCTACACCGTGACGCTGACGGTGACGTTCGAGGCTGGGGCGCCCGACACATTCCAGCGCGAGGACTTCATCATGGTGCTGCCGCAACCCGGCGAAGGCGAAGGTGAAGGCGAAGGCGAGGGTGAAGGCGAGGGTGAGGGCGAAGGCGAAGGCGAAGGCGAGGGTGAGGAAACGTGTCAGTGGGCTCGGACCGTGGGCGAGTCAGCCTCGTTCGCGGGCAAAGACCTTGTCCGCGACAAGGAATCCCTTGTGCCGCTCATGGACTGGGTGCCGCTGTACAACTTCACGATGGGCTATAGCGAAGGCACGGCCAATGTCGATCTGCCCGGCGGCGGCCAGATGGAGGTTCCCGTTGTCGAGGATCGGGTCCTGCGGTCGTTGAAGTACCGGATAAAGCAGGACAAACGGCTGCCCAAGGATCTCGACTATGCAAACTATGCCGGGCCCGCGGCTTCCGATATTCTCGAGTTCGGCCTTTTCAGAGAAAGCAAGTCGGCTAGGGATGAGGACAATTATGTCCTTGATGGGCACGATACGCTTCTGTTCACATGGAGTAACACGGGGGCGCCCGTCGGTGAGCTGACCAATGGCACGCAGGGCAATCTCATCTACGAGTTGGATTTCATCGGCACCGGCACAGCGTGCAACCCCGACTATCCGGTGTACACCGGGGAGGCAAACGACAATACGCTCGAGGGAGAGTCGTACATCCTTGCCGTGCGCACCTCGGCCACGTGGCGCAGCCAGCTCACCATGGCCTATGAAGTGCTGGATGCGCAAATGGTGTTTCCCGATCTGCATCGGGGCATCGTGCTAACGAATGACGAAGGGGAGCTGCGCGATTCGTACTCGAATCCGAATCCTGCCGAGGGCGAGTCCTTCGATCCGGAGACGGCGTATTCGTCGAGTTTCGCGGTGTGGGATGCCACGGGCTCGATTGCCGGCAAGTCGAGCTACACTTACTTCGACACGTGGAACTGGCCCAAGTACATGTACACGCCGTTGGCAGAACACACACGACCGAGGTGGGATAGTCTCTCGAAGATGCTGGATTATGTCCCCGGCGAACTCATGAATTTGCGCCAGCTGTTTTCGCTCGAGACATGGGTGCCAGTTATCAGCATCAATGTTCACTCGACCGCTCCGCATCATCCCGCTATCTACGAAGACCCGCTTACCGTGGCGCCGGAAACGCGCTACTATCGCGACGATGCGGCCATGATCACCGAGGTCAATGTGGTGATGACGGACATCGGCGCCGATCCTTTCAATCCCAAACGGGGCAATGGCGGTTTTGATCCGCGCGAAGGCCTCGATGACATTACCACCGCTCAGCATATCTCCTACGACAATCCGTACGGACCGGATTTCTCGTTCAACGGGCTCTGGGTCTGGCACGATACCAACAACAACGGCGTGTTCGATCCTCCAACGATGAGCGCCACGGGTGGTATCGCTTTCAATGGGGATTTTCCGCTTAATCCCTACGGTGTCTACTATGGTATCGGCATGGAATCGGCCGGCCTGTGGGAGTATGAGGCCTTTCCGCCGGACGGCGGCGATCCTTGGTGGAAGACCACATTGCGTTTCGCCGACGGATATCGTCGCCCCGATCACGTAGAGCCGAGCGGTTGTATTGAGGAGGTGCCGGACAACTTTGCCACAATTCTCGGAGACCGCACGGAGAGCGAATACTGTTCGGACTACTTCGTGGTCTTCAGGGCGGATACCGGATTCCAGGATGTCTCGATGTGGGGCGGAGATGGAACCGGCATGACGGTCGGTGCGGATTTCCGCACCTTCATCGAGCCGAGACGATACAATGCGAAGACCGGCCACTGGGACGGCGGCATTTACCTGGACAGTATGATTCCAGGTCCCGGGTTGCGGGCCTATGATCCCGATACTGACCTGTGGTTCGTCCTAAGCGCTTGGCAAGACGACTCGCGGTGGTTTGATGAGCCGTGGTGGAACCAACGTACGGTCAACGCATTGAGCACGAAGCCTGTTCGGGGAGGTCTTGAGGTCCATGACCTTGTTTTGACGTACAACTCCGATTCGCTGTATCAAGAGGATAGCCGAACGGACCTCTACTATGCCGAGGCTCTGGGGGGTGCGAATGTCTGTTTTGGCTATTCAGCCCGGAGTTCGGCTACCGCCTGGCCGGATGCCGGAACGTGGTTCGATGCGTGGCTTGACCCTTACGGGTTGCAGCAGGCGCGATTCCGTAACGGACACAGTGTCGGTGTCATCAGTTGGTATCTCCATGGTTCCTTCTCACTCCCTGTGATCGCCATGGACGGAAGCTTCTCCTTGATCATCCCCTTCGCGCTTGACGACGTGTTTGACCCTGGTCAGTTCCCGTATGAGACAGTACCATTCAGGATTCCGGGACGCGATGTGCCGCCGTACGGGCCACGGTCGCCTTTCTTCCCACTGCCGCCGGACCAGCCGGCCCTGCCGGAGTACGACACGTGGCCGGCCGCCCTGCCTCCGGGCGAGTATCCATATGTCAGCCAATGGGACCCCGAGGACGCTCAGGCGCGCATGCTGAAGCAGCACGTAGACGCGTCGAGTACCCACACGGCTATGCTGGGCCTCAACGTAGCCGGGTGTAACGATCCGGTGGTCAATAGCAAGAATGAGCAGTGGCTGGACGAGATTGTAGTGGCCTTCTGGGGGCCGGATTTCGACCCGTCTCATCTGAATGGGCTTGATCCCGATGGCGAGAGTCCGGAATCCGGTATTCTCCTTTGGGAAGACACGGACCAAGACGGCTCCTTCCACGGCCAGCCGTTCAAGGACTACTTCGGCGTACCGGCCATCTACGACCTGGTGGTGCCGCTGAGCGACCTTCATTGGTGGCCCAACTCGAAGACGCCGAAGGCGGAGCCTGTCGATCTGGATGGCGACGGCGTGGCCGACGACCTGAACGGCGATGGCGTGGCTGATTCGGATGACTATGCCTGGGTCGCCCATCTGGTGCCGCGCCAGCGGTGGCTTGTCCCGCATCAGGACATGGGCCTCGACTTGCAGGCGGGCGTGGTCCATGGTTGTAGCGGCTACTCGTTCCTGCCTTCGGAGGGCGAAGGCGAGGGTGAAGGCGAAGGCGAGGGTGAAGGCGAGGGCGAGGGCGAGGGCGAAGCGGAGCGGCAATGGGCGCTATTCTCCGTCGACAAGAATGCCCTGGGCGCCGCCGGTTCGGCGGTGAACCTGAACGACGTCAACTCGCGTCCTGCCGACGTATACTACGGCCACGACAGCACCAACGAGTGGTACGCGTTCAAGTCGCAGCTAGGCCTCCAGGCCGGCGACAACATCGACGCCCTAAGCGTGTTGACCTCCGACACGCTCTCGCTGACTCAGGCGCAGAGCGGTTACTGGCACTTCTCGGTGGACGAGAACGCCCAAGGCAAGTCGGGCACGGCCGTCCGTGCCGCTCAGACCAGCAAGGAAGCGGCCGGCGACGTCTTCTGGACCTCGCCGCTTGCCAATCTCGGCTCGAACAGTGTTGCCCTTGACGAGGGCGGCGTAGGCCTGTTGCCGGCCTCGGGAACGCGCGACGAAGACGATATCGACGCGTTATGTCTCTTCGATGAGGCCGGCGATCCCGCCGAGGAACCGGTGTTTCCGGACGGGGCGGCGGTCTACTTCTCGCTCTCGGCCGATTCGCCATCTCTCGGGTCGGTGTACTCCGGCGCTCATATCTTTGTGTCGACGGGCGACGGATCGTTCACGGTCTGGCAGAGCCCTTCGGGTATGGGGCTTCAGAACGGCGACGATGTGGATGCGATATTCGTGCCTAATCCGCCGACAACGGCGCGCCAGGTGTTCTTCTCGGTGGCGCCCAGCGGCCCGTCGTTACTCCGGGGTGGTGACATCTTCTACTCGGGAACGGGCACGGTGGTTGCTGCGATTACCGCGGACAACTTGGGTCTCGATGCCGGTGACAATGTGGACGGACTCGATGTCCTCGCGTTGGCGTACGGATCATCCGAGAAGTCCCTGGGCAATCAGGTGGCGGCGACGACGCTGGATCCCTCGGTTGCCAAGGCGCTCAGCGCGACGGATGAGAATCCCGGTGACGATCTGTTCATCTCGATATGCACTTCGAACAAGGTTCGCAGCTTCGAGCAGTTCCGGGCGTTCATTCCTGCGTCGCTGCCGGGTCGCACGGGCGACACTTCGGCGGGCGTCAAATTCATGCCAAAGGCGGCCCTTAGTGCGAGCGCCTTCGTGAAGAGTAACCCGGAAGAGGCGCCCGTGCAGGACTTCTTCGGGCACGACATGCTCGAGGCGAATGTGCCGGTCGATATCGTTGACATGACCAAGCGGCCGCAGACCGTCGTGCCGGGTGGCCCGCCTGTGGCCGTCCTCGGTATCGACGCGGCCACGAACCGTCCCGAGAACATCCTCGCTCAGGGCGCGACCGGTACCGGTGGCCCCGGCACATTCACGGTGCCCGGCGCGAACTGGGGCGCCGATCGGTTTGCCGGCTGTTGTCTCGTGGATTCGGGCTATGAGCCCTTCGAGGTTACCGGCAATTCCGGCAACCAGTTGCGTTTGTTGAGTGGGACGCCGCGCGATGGCGCCTGGACATTGGTCAAGGATCCCACGTTCCTTGAGCAGATCATCGTCGAGTTCTACGAGGAATATGACGAGGAGGATTCGACGGAGTACTTGTTCACCTTGCGACAGGACCTCCTGCCGCTTGATCAAGACCAGGAAGTCAGCGGTGTCGCCATCTACCGCGACAACGACCGGGCTGCGGGTAACCGCAACGGCGTGTTCGATTCGGACATCGACATTCCGCTCCAACTGGACGGGCCTCCGTTGCTGATTGGTGAGGTGGGTGAGCCCGAGACGCAGGTGAAGTTCGTCTTCTCGACACCCGGGACGGATGACTGGCCCATGCCGCGCAATCAACAGGCGCGACGCCGTCAGTGGGTGCAGCCGACCTTCGGCGTACTCGAGACGGATGCGGACAAGGGTCCTGACTTCTTCGTGGTGATCCGGCCCTCGACGCGTATCGATGTCGGCGATGATTTCCGTGTCGGCATCGTCTGCTGGGGTCCGAACACGCCCACGGAACCGGATCCCGACACCTTCGCCTCGTCGTCGGCCGCTCCGGATGAGTTCGACATCTTCGCCGAGTACCCGTGGGGTGCCCGCGGCCTGGGCTTTGTGTCTACCTTCTCGGAGCCGCAGACGCAGTACTACATGGATGGCCCACTCGTGACGAAGTACGATGCGTCGGGACGAAACCGCATCGGTTCGGGGCCGCGTGCCGGCCGGCGTGTCGACACCAGTGGATTCAACTGGGTGCGGACCAGTAGCAGCAAGCATCGCCGGACCAACGCCATCCGCACCGAAGAGGAGATCTTCGGGCCGTACTCGCTCCGTATCGAGGGCGTGTCGCAGAGCGTCTTGCCGGCGACGATTCCTCCGGGCCAGTCCGTTGCGCTGGTGATTACGGGATCGGGTTTCGGCTCCCGACCGACGGTGGTCATCAGCGGCTACGCCGTAACGATCACCTCGGCGAGCAGCACCGCGATCCATATGACGTTGGCGAACGAAGCCGGGTCGGTTCCGCAGGATCCCATCGTGGTGATTATCAGGAATCCGGACACGGGCAGCGAGCGAAGCCGCGACGACCTCTTCTCCGTCTCGTCGACCGCGCTCTCGCCGAGTCCGACGATCACGAGCATCATTCCCGACCGTGGGACACAAGCGGCATTCCCGGTGACTATCCGGGGGGCGTCGTTCAATGCCCAGCCGCAGGTCGAGGTCTTGTTCGGCGAAACCAAGATGCCCATCGTTTCGGTAGCCGACGACGGCACTTCCATCGTGGTGGACTTCCCGCCGAGCGGTTTCCCCGTTACGGGTCCGCTTGACGTGTCGGTGCGCAACTACACCAAGGTGGATTTGTCCACTTACACCGAGGACACCAAACTGGGCGGGTTCACGTATCAGAATCTGCCGTCCCGCGAGACGCCGCGCGGCTGTTTTGGTGCGATCGGATCGGTCAAGGGCGGTCTCCCGCCCGGATCGGGATCGGGTGGCGGCGATGCGCTGGTGGTGGCTCTGGCCGCGCTTGCCTTGCTGGGTGCGTCCGTTCGGAAAGGAGGATTCTTCACCGTGCAACTCCGACTGCGCCGCGCGATGCCGTTGGTTCTGGCGCTCTTCCTTGTCCTGGGTATGACGTCGCGGGCCTACGCCTTCTTCCCCATCGGCGGCTATGGGCTATATGATCTGAAGCTGAAGTACGCGCTCTGGCCTTTCCAGTATATGGACGTCAATGGGGACGGCGACGTGAGCGGTGACAACGAGGGCGTCGAGTTCACTATCGAATCCGGCCAGAACGGCTTCACCTCCGAAGAGATCGAGATAGTCAAGGAGGCGTTCAAGGTCTGGGAAGATGTGCCGACCTCGTACATCAAGTTCCGGTTCACCAACAACGTGTCCGATCCTTTCGACTTCTCGACGAGCGGCGGCGGCGAACTCATCAACTTCGTCGCCATGGATGTCGAGGATGACGTCTACAGTATCGGTGTCGGCGACCTGGTGCTTGGCGTTACGCTGCTGACGTACGTAATCGACGATACGATCTTCCCGATTGACATTACCGTCGAGCCCCTTCCCGGGGCGAAGCAGGATGTCGACGTTGGCGAGGTGGGTTTCCCCGTGTCCGGCGGTCAGATCATCAAGGCGGACATTATCATCGCGGGCGATCTGCACCGTACGCTGGTGCCAGGCCAGGACCCCCTTGCGGATCTCAAGAGCACGCTGGTTCACGAGATCGGTCATGTGTGCAGTCTGGGCCACACGCCGCTCAACAACCTGGAACTCTTCGAACAGGGCGGCGTTCTCGATGATGTCCCGCTTCTCGTGGAGAGTCCTGTGATTGCGATGCGCGACAGCACGAACACATTGCAGCGCGTCGGCGTGACGCCCACGATGTGGCCGGTCTACTTCTACGTGGATGACGGTACCGACAACTTGATCGGCGGGTGGCAGGATCTCGCCCCGGACGATGTGGCCGGCGTATCGTTCCTGTACCCGCGCGGTAGCCAGGAAGACTGGTTCACCCTCACGCACTGGGCTCGGACTCAGACGCGTGAGGATTTTCCGTCGGTTCCCATTGGCGGTGGTCATGTGGTGGCGTGGGCCGATACGGATAGCGACCCCACAACGTCGCGCGTGCCCCTGATCAGCACCATGACCGGCCTCTACGATCCCGAGTTGCAGATCTACTATAAGGGCCGCTTCTTCCTGCGCGGCCTGCCGAAGGAGATCGAGGCCATTGGCGGCCTTCCGAAGTTCCCAGCAACCTATACGCTGACCCTCAATCCGCTCAACGGCTATGACATCTCGCGCATGGCGCCCGACGGACTTGCGCCGGAGGACTTCAACTCGATCGAGGGGAACAACACCGACTACAACACCCTGTTCATTTCGGAGGTGTTCCACGAGACGGGCAACCTCCTCGACATGGCCAACAAGAATGTCGGCACGCCGGTTAAGTATGACGGAAGCACCGGCCAAATTGTCAGCGTCGATACCGGCAAGACGCTTAGCCAGATGCTTACCGGACAAATGCCGATGTTCGGCGACGAACTCCAGATGTGCCCGCTCAATGTCATCCTTGCCGGCGTAACGGGCGAACGCCTCTCCGACGGGCTACGCGGCTTCCGCGATGGCGTGTTGGTACATACGGCGCTGGGCGCGGCGCTGGTGGATGCCTACTATCAGGCGGCCCCGGAGACCGCCGCCTTTCTCCTTCGGCACAGCCGGCTTCTGGAGGCGGCTCGGGTATGCGTCGCAATGACCAATGCGGCTGTGGTGCATTCCGGCGTTCTGGCCATGGCGTTGGCCGCCATCGTGATCCTGGGCGTAGCGCTGCGGTGGCGGCGGGCCCGGGCGGCGGCCGCCCTGATCCTTGTCGCGCTGGCACTCGGCTGGGCGCCGGCCGCATCAGCCTCCGTGATCTACGTGACGACGGAGCAACTGGAGGAGGCTTCCGATCCCATCATCACGGGAAAGGTGACCGAGGTCAACAGTCACTGGATCGTCGGCGATGGGACGCGCATCGTTACGGACGTCACTATCGAGACGGACGATGTGGTGAAGGGTGCCATCAACAAGAGCACCCTCATCCAAGTTCGGATTCCGGGTGGTTGTGTCGGATCGATCGTGACCAAGGCCGTCGGAATGCCGACATTCAAGGAAAACGAAGAGGTGCTGGTGTACCTCCAGTACCGGGACGAAGTCGGCTATCTGGTCGTCGCCGGCGCGCGGGGCAAGTTCGATATCGTGACCGACTCGACCACCGGCGAGAAGTACGTCGCGGGAATCGATGTCGAGACCCAGACCGCGCTTCGAGAAGATGCCGCGAAGATCGACGCCGGGAAGGGCGGCGAAGCAGCGCCCGCCGGTTCGAGCTCGGGGCGCCGGATAGCGCTTCGGGAATACAAGAAATACCTTCGGGATCTGGCCAGAACGCGTGAGCGTGACGGGCGGTAGGCGCTCGAGAATCCCGCTCTCCCGTCCGCCCGTCACGAGGCGGTGGTATACCATATGTTGTGTGGGTGCACGACGGGATTCCAAGATGTTGTGTCGCTATGCGCGCGAGACCGTCTGCGGGGAACGGATCGGGCGCGTTGTCGGGCAATGAGTATCGCGTGGTAAGTGGTTTGTTTTCAACGGTTAAGGCCTGTCAACCTGCCACCTTTTCGAAGCGTTCTACCCGTAAGAGATGTGTGTTCTCGTGTGTCTGCGGGTCATCATCGACCAGGGTCGGTTAGCGAGAGGGCTTGCGCGGTCCGGCGTGTAGAGCCTTTCCGTTTGGGAGTGTGAAGAAGAGCGATGCTGAAGGGTCTCGTCATACGGCGAGTATTCACGCTGATCGATTTTCTGCTTGTTGTTGGGGTGCTTGTTGCCGGCGGGGCTGTTGTGAGGAAGGCGCTCGAGGAGATGCCCAATCCGTACGCAGAATCGCCGATGGGGCTGGATTCCAGCGTGGATGTAGCGGCCGTGCTTCACAATGTGCAGTCGCGCGACCAGTATGAAGGCATTATCCGTAGCCGGATTTTCGGCCCGGCGGGCGACGAGGTGCATGAGCCCGAGGTGGAAGCGCCACCGCCCGAGCCGGCCCAGACCGATGTGGAAGAGACGACATTGAATCTGTCCCTCCGGGGCACGGTCTCGACGAGTCCCAAGGATCCCCTGGCGTCGGCAACCATCGAGAACAAGGATACGCGAGAGATTCATGTTCATGGCTTGGGCGATGCGATTGTGGAGAACGTGCTTCTGGAGGAGGTGTACGCCCGAAAGGTGATCATCCTCAACAACGGCAAGAAGGAAGTACTCCGGATGGACGAGGAGGAAGACACCCAGCTGGCTTCCGCCTCGCCGGCTGCGTCCACGGTTCGGCCTACGACGTCTTCGGCCCCCGATCGTTTTTCGTTGAACAAGAACGATTTCGTGCGCCAGCTCTACGTGAACTACGCCGACTTGATCACCAAGGTTCAGCCTCGGATGGAGCGCGATGAGAACGGCAACGTTCTGGGGATTACGGCCACGAATCTCGAGGAAATTCCCTTGGCCGAAACGCTGGACCTGAAGGATGGTGACGTTCTCCAGACGATCAACAACGAACGGATCGACAGCGAACAGAAGATTATTCAGCTTATCAATCGTTACCGGGATTCGTCGGTTTTCCGCATTGGGATTCTGCGAGATGGCCAACCGGTCGAGCGCACGTATCGGCTGGAGTAGCGGTGTGGGGCCGGTTGTGTTGCCGCGACGGAGGCATTGCCGGAGTTGAAGAAAGGGATGCTGTGAACACGAGAGAGTTGGCGCGAACCCTGCTGATGGTGCTTGTGCTGGGCGTGGTCGGTGTCGTGGCGTACGCGCAGGACGAGGTCCTTGACGAGAACGGCGAGACCGCACCCAGGCCGTGGGGTCCGATGGAGCCCGCCGACGAAGTGCCGGCCGACGACATGCCGGTCGAGGATGTGCCGGTCGACGAGGTGCCGGTCGACGAGGTGCCCGTCGAAGAGCCGGTGGAAGAGCTTCCGGAGGAGCCGCCCGTGCTTGCACCGACGGTGCCGGCGCCGAGTCGCCCCATGCCGATCCGGCCGCAGCCGATTCGGCCTCAGTCGGTGATGCCGTCGCGCGGCACGGAGCGGTTTGTGCCGCCTCCGCCCTCATCCGAGATCACGTCGAATCCTTCCAACAACCTTCCCAAGGAAGGGCAGACGGCGTCCACGCCGGTGTCCTTTGACTTCGACAATGTTCAGTTGAGCACCGTGATCGAGGCGATTGCTCGGATGACCGGCAAGAACTTCGACGTGGATCCGAATATTGGCTCGATTCCGGTCACGGTCATCACCCACGATGAGATTCCGCCCGAGTTGGCCTATCAGGTTCTCGAATCCATTCTCAGCACGCGTGGATTCAGCCTGATGGAGACGCTCGACGGCCATTTGGTCAAGGTGGTCAAGACGGGTGATGCGCGCGAGAAGACGCACATGGGTGAGGGCGCCGATCCGATTCCCGAACGGTACGATACCTTGCAGACGAACGTGGTCACGGTGCAGTACGCGAACGCCCAGGATCTGGCCACGATTCTCACGGTGCTGGGCTCGTCGGTGTGTCGCGTCGACTCGTATCTGCCCACAAACACCCTCATCATCAACGACACGGCCGACGGCATGCGGCGAATCGCTTCGTTTCTCGAGGAGGTCGACGTGCCCGGCTCTGAGACCGAGATGGAGATCTTCACGCTCGAGTATACGCGCGCCGAGGTATTGGCCGACCAGATCGACCAGGTGCTTATGGGCGGCACCCAGGCTCATCAAGGCGCGCAGGCGGCGGCGCGGACTCCGACGACGAGTCCGGTGCGCCCGACGCGTCCCACAGTGCCGGGCGCCTCGGCCCCCCTGGTGATCGGCGCGCGCGAAGAGATACTGCGGATTGTGTCCGATGAGCGCCTCAACGCCCTCATCGCCGTGGCCACGTCGGGCATGATGGAGCGCGTCCGGGACCTTGTCGATAGGCTCGACACGCCAACGCCGTACGAAGCCAACAACATGCATGTCTACGAGTTGATGAACGCCGATGCCGAAGGTGTCGAGACCGCTCTCAACGCACTGGTGGGAACTCAGCCTCGGAAGGGCGCGGAAGGCGGGACCCAGACGGGCGAGATTCAGCCCTTCGAGAAGAAGGTTCTGATCACGCGGTACGAGCAGACGAACGCCCTGCTGGTGCTTGCGTCGCCGCAAGACTACAACCTGCTGCGCGAGGTCATCGCGATGCTCGACGTGCCTACGCGCCAAGTGCATATCCAGGCGATCATCTTGCAGGTCGAGATCACGGACAACTACACGCTGAGCGTCGAGACGGCGGCGTTCCAGAAGGACACGCACGGTGTTGTCGGCCTGAACAACGTGGCCAAGCTGGCCGAAGTGCTCACGAAAGGCCCCCTTACCGCCCTTGGTGGCTCAGGCCTGAACATGGGCTATCTCGATGGCACGACGCAGGTGGTCATTCCTAGTGCGGATGGCACACTGACGCCGGTCACGATTCCCAATGTGCCGCTCTTGCTTACGGCCATCGACAAGATGACGGACCTCGATGTGTTGTCGCAACCCAACCTCACGACCCAGGATAACGAGACGGCGAAGATCATCGTCGGCCAGGAGGTTCCGGTGCCGACGATGCGGTCGGGCTATTCGTATAACCCCCGGTACTCCGATAACACGAACAACTACAGCAATCTGTCGAGTTACGGTGGGGGCATCTCGCGCGAGGATGTGGGTGTCAAGATGACGGTTACGCCGCACATCAACGAGGGCGACTATATCTCGACCGAGGTCGAAATCGAGGTGTCGAGTATTGCCAGTGGCGGCGAGATCGACGTCAATGAGCTTGGCCCGACGTTCAGCAAGTCGTCCATTGAGAACAATGTCGTGGTCAAGGATGGATCGACGGCCATCATCGGCGGGCTCATCACGGAGAACACCGGCCATTCGAAGACGCAGACGCCCGTTCTGGGCGACCTTCCGCTGGTCGGATGGCTGTTCGGTGCGCGTGGCACGACCCGACTCAAGCAGAACCTCGTCGTTCTGATGACACCGCACATTATCAAGGAAGGAATGGAACTCGAGCGGCTAACAGCGCACCGAATGAATGAATTCCGCGACGCCAATGTCGATGCCTTGTTCGAAAAGGGATTCATCAAGAAGATCAAAAAGCGCCAGTACATGCGATCGGAGTCGCGTCCTGGAATGGCCGTGGGTGAGCAGTTCGATCCGGACGCCGAAGTCTTCGGTCGCGGAGACATCAAGAGGTAATCCATGCCTGCTGAACAACGCTCCGGATTGTGTGACAGACTCCTGAGTTTGGGGTATGTCGAACCGGAACAGGTGAAAGAGGCTCTCGAGTTGCAGAAGCTCCGACCCAGCACGCGTGTCGGGGACATCCTGCTCGATCTGGGCTACGTCGAGGAGGATCACATCATTGAGGCCCTGAGTGAGCAGTTCGATATACCGTTCGACCTTCACATCGGCGAGCAAGTGGATTCGTCGTTGACGACGAAGGTGCCGATCAACTTTATCCGCGAATATCAGATGGTGCCCTACCGGCGCAACGGCGACGCGTTTCTTGTGGCGGTGACCGATCCCGCTAACTTGCTTCCTTTGGACGATTTGCGGCTTCTTCTCGGAGGGGTCGTCGAGCCGGTTCTCTGCCGTCAGCGGGACATTCAGGGGATCATCGACGGTTACTTCGAGCAGCAGAGCGCCGATGCTGCCGACATGATCGAGAGTATTTCGATGGAGGACGAGGAAGGGACCGTGCACGCGCTCGATACCATCGAGTCCGAACGCGATCTTCTCGATCTGGCCAACGAAGCGCCGATCATCAAGCTCATCAATCTTCTGATCTCGGGCGCCGTGCGCGAGCGTGCGTCCGACATTCACGTCGAGCCGTTCGAGCGTGAGGTCCGTGTGCGGTACCGCATTGACGGTGTCCTGTACGAGAAGTTCTCGGTACCGAAGTCGCAACAGGCGGCCGTGATATCGCGCGTGAAGATCATGGCCAACATGAACATCGCCGAGAGTCGCTTGCCTCAGGACGGCCGCATCAAGATCCGATTGAGCGGCAAGGAGATCGATATCCGCGTGTCGACGATTCCCGTATCCCACGGCGAACGCGTGGTCATGCGTATCCTCGAGAAGGGCACGTTCCTGTTCAGCCTCGAGGAACTGGGGATGGACAAGCATGACTACAACCAAGTGGACAAGCTCATCACGAGCTCGCACGGCATTATCTTGGTGACGGGCCCCACGGGTTCCGGCAAATCGACGACGCTCTATGCGGCGCTCCAGCGCGTCAATTCGCCCGACAAGAACATCATTACCGTCGAGGATCCCATCGAGTATCAGATGCCGGGCATCGGTCAGATCCAGGTTCGCCCCAAGATTGGTTTGACCTTCGCCATGGGGCTTCGGCACATCCTGCGCCAGGATCCGGACGTGATCCTCGTTGGCGAGATTCGCGACCACGAGACCGCGGAGATGGCGGTTCAGGCCTCGCTGACCGGCCACCTGGTGTTTGCCACGCTGCACACGAACGACAGTGCCGGCGCCATCACCCGACTGATCAACATGGGCATCGAGCCGTTCCTCGTGACCTCTTCCACGTTAGCCATTATGGCGCAACGGCTGGTGCGCCGCATCTGTCAGCAGTGCAAAGAGGCCTATGAGCCCGAGCGAGAAAGCCTCATCGACCTCGGGGTTGCGCCGGATTCCGTGGGCGACCGGCCTGTCTATCGCGGCGTTGGGTGCAAGCGATGCCAAGAGCGCGGTTACTTTGGCCGCACGGGAATCTTCGAGTTGCTCACCATGTCCACGCGGGTGCAGGATCTCGCGCTTCAGGGCGCGGACTCGAATGCCATCAAGCGCGCGGCCAAAGAGGAGCACATGCGTACCCTCCGCGAGGATGGGGCCTCGAAGGTGCTTCAGGGAGTTACCACGATTGACGAGGTCTTGCGCGTGACGCGTGACGATTCCGCCAACGTGGTGGCGGAGTAGCGATGGCGGTCTACGAATACCAGGCCATAGCCAAGAGCGGCAAAACCGTTAAGGGTGTGATCGATGCGGACACCGCCGCGGCCGCGCGGCGACGCCTCCGGGAACAGGAGCTTTATCCGACGCGTGTCACCGAGGGATCGGGGGCCGAACTGGCGGCCAAGGAAGGCCGACGCGGTGGTTTCGGTCGGGTGGGCGTGCGCGATATTGCCTTGATGACGCGCCAGGTCGGTACCTTGCTGCATGCCGGTATGCCGCTGGTCGAGGCGCTGTCGGCGCTGCTCGATCAGGTTTCGAAACCGCGCTTGGCCAAGGCCGTGTACGATATTCGCGACCGCGTCAACGCGGGGAGTTCGCTCGCCTCGGCGCTCGGTCATCACCCTCGGATCTTCTCCGACCTGTACGTCAACATGGTTGACGCCGGCGAGGCCAGCGGCACGCTCGAGTCCGTGTTGTTTCGCCTTGCCGAGGCGCTCGAACACCAGGCCCGACTGAAAGCCCGTTTGCTCTCGACACTGGCCTATCCGGTTTTCATGGCCCTGTTCGCCGTAGGCGTGATCGCATTCTTGGTCGTAGTGATTGTGCCACGCATCACGCAGATCTTTGAGAAACAGGAGCAGGAACTGCCGAAACTCACCAAGGCGCTCATCGGGACGAGCGATTTCGTGGGGCATTACTGGTGGATCATGATGCTGAGCGTGCTCGGCGTCTTCTCTCTCTGGCGGCTCTGGGTGAGCCGGCCGTCCGGGCGCCTGGCCTGGGATCGGTTCAAATTTGGTGTGCCGGGCTACGGCGGTCTTTATCGGAAGCTTCTGTCGGCCCGTTTCGCGCGCACGCTCGGCACCATGCTGCAGAGCGGCCTCACCATGCTGGTAGCCCTCGACGTCGTTAAGACCGTTGTTGGCAACCGCCACATCGACGTGTTGATGGATGGCGTTCGGAGCGATGTTCGGCGCGGCAAGAATCTGGCCGTCGCCCTCAAGGACACCGGCGTGTTCCCGCCGATGATGCTGCACATGGTCGATCTGGGCCAGCGCAGCGGCGAAATGGAGGATATGCTGATCCGGGTGGCCGACACGTACGACGACGACGTCCGCATGGCGATCGACGCGCTGGTCGGACTCCTCGAGCCGGTGATCATCATTGTCATGGGCGTATTTGTGGGGTTCTTGGTGCTATCGATATTGCTGCCCATCCTCAACATGAGCAGCAATATCTAGAGGAAAGGGAGATGTTGATGGAGAGAGACAGCGAGTCAAAGCGACGATCCGGGACGGCAGGCTTTACCTTGGTCGAACTGATGGTCGTTATCGCCATTATCGCGGTGCTGGCCACGATTGTCGGCGTGAATGTGCTCGGCGCGATGGATGATGCGGACGTGGCACAGGCCCAAGCGCAGATCAAGAACTTCAAGACGGCCTTGGTCAGCTACAAGCTGAAGTTCAAGAAGTTCCCGTCGACGGGCGAAGGGCTTGAGGCCTTGGTGAACAACGCCAAGGGCGTCAACTTCCTCGACCAGAAGAACATCCCGCTGGATCCGTGGAACAACGCCTACCAGTACACGCTCGAGGATCCGCGCACGTTCCGCATTGTATCGTATGGGGCCGATGGCGCCCCTGGTGGTTCGGGGTATGATGCCGACATCGATAGCGAGAACCTCTCAACCGAGGAATAAGGCCCTGCATATCCTCCGCGACGGATGCGCTTGGCCACACCGCGGATTCGTGCTCATCGAGCTGTTGGTGGTGGTAGGCCTCATTGGCCTTATCGCTGCCATTGCGTTTCCGTACCTTGTCCCGGCCATCACGTTCAGTCGGCTCGAGGGCTCCGCGCGGCATCTGTCCAGCTACGGCAAGGCAGCCATCTCCGAGTGTGTGCTCATGCGGCAGCGGTTTCGGTTTACCTTCGATTTCGACACCCAGCAGTACTGGTGCATGCGCTGGATCGAGCCGGACGAAGAGGAGCGCGGTCTTTCGAAGGATGGCGAAGACGGACTCGATGACACGCTGGATGACGAGCGCCTGTCCGATACGTTCGATTTCAGCAGCCTCGCCGAGAATGGCATGCCGGAACTCGACGAGGAGACGATCCAGCGCAAGATGAAACAGATGAACGACAGCTTCGATCGCTTCGCGATGGAGGCGCTCCAGGCGCGCGCCAAGAATGCGCGCCGCGAATCGCTGCTCGATGAGATCGGCCCCCTTTTCGAGAAGGAATTCTCGCTGGACGCGGATGAAGATGAGCAATGGGAAGAGGTAGTGATGCCGCTCCTGAGTCGCACGGCGATGGGAGAGGACGTTTACATGGAGAGCGTGAACGTCGATGGCGAAACGCACAACTCCGGCCAGGTCGAGATCGAGTTGGGTCCCCTGGGCTTGACGCAGCGGATTGTGTTCTACCTCGCGAACACGGATGAGGACTACTACACGGTCGAGTGGGATCCGGTCACGGGCGGCTCGTATCTGTACGAGGGCAAAGAGGAGCTCGAATGATGCGGACGCACCCCGCAAGCGATTTCGGGCGCTGTTGCCGGCAGGACGGTGGTTTCACACTCGTCGAGGTTATGGCCGCTCTGGTCATTCTGGGCACGTCGCTGGTCGTGCTTCTAGACAGCCACTTTGGCGCGCTGAGTCTCCACGACACGACGTGCGAGACCGTGTTCATGAACGAACTGATGGACTGGGCGATGGGCGTGGCCGAGACAGAGGTCCAGGCCAAGACGCTGAAGGGCGACGGCGATTTCGGCAAGCGGTACGAGGGGTATGCCTATTCATTCAGCGCCGATCTCATCAAGGACATCGAAGGTGTGGCACTCTTCTCGGTGAATGTCACGGTCACCGGGGGCCCGGAACCGCGCACGATGACCATGCTCGTCTACAACATGGGGGTGACGCAAGCCGGGCTCGACGAGATGGTGAGGCAACGAAAATGATGCGTCTCCGCCTCGAACCGGTCGTCCGCCACGCTGCGCGCGGCTTCACGCTTCTCGAGATGCTCGTGGCGGTGTCCATTATCGCCGTAATCTCGAGTATCGTGTACATCAGCCTGGTGAGCGTGACGCAGTCCACCGAGATGGCGCGGGCCGACACCGAGAAGCTTCGTCTTCAGCGTTATCTGCGCAAGGAACTGAAAGACGTGCTCGCCACGGTGTACACCGATGCTGCCTGTCTCCAGCAGGACTATGCCTTCGTCGGAATTGATGAGACAGGCCCTCGGGGCCCGAGAGATTCCCTCGCGTTCTGCTCGACCGCGCCGATGCGGGGGAATATGGCGCTTCCCGGCATGCTCAAGCGGGTGACCATCGAGGTCGCCGATAAGGGATCCGAACAGACACTGGAGGACCTCGACCTTCCCGAGGAAGGCGCCGAAGATGATGCGGAGGAGTGGGACTCGTTGCGTGTTACCGAAAAACCCCTGGTCGTCGCACCGGATCCGGCGATTGGCGGAATGAACCTGAGCCAAATGGCTGCGCAGGGCGGGGCGGTTGGCGCCGTTGCGGCGGCCGCCTCTGCGGCCATGGAGTCGGCCATGGATGAGGCGGCCGAAGCCTTGGGTATCGAGTATGAGTCGCCGGCGTGGACGGTTCCGATCCAGTCCGTGGACATCACGTATTTCGATGGCGAAGAGTGGATCGACACGTGGGATTCGCTGGCCATTGGCCATCTCCCGTGGAGCATCCGGGTTCGCCTCAACTTCGCGCGCACCGATGAGGAGCTCGAGGCGGATCGTAAGGAGGGCATCGATATCGAGGAGGATCCCGATTTCGATCTCATCGTGCCCATTCCTCTTGGCTCGGGCGTGATTTCCGAGTATCTCGAGGAGGACATGAACGCCAAGGCCGACCGAACGGGTGGTGAAACGGAGAGCGAATCCGGAGACGAAGCGTCCGGTTCATCCGACGGAAGTGATGCGTCATCCGACAAGCCGTCCAAGCCCAGCAAGCCGACGTCGCGGACGAGTCCAACAGCGCGCACGGGCGAAGTCGAGGATCATCGATCGCAGCCCGCGGATTGGGGAATACGCTGATGAGGCCGCGCCCGGTGTTATACCGAGGAGACATGTGCCGCGGCGATGAAGGCGTGGCTTTGTTGCTTGCGCTTCTGTTCATCGTGTTGATCACGGCCATCGTGGTCGAATACGCCTACGAGACCCAGGTCGAGGCGTCCTTGGTCAGCAACGATGATGCCCATTTCGAGGCGCACGTGGCGGCGAAGTCGGCCGTGGCCCGTGCCCTGTCCGCGTTGGCGGGTGACCTGATCGAGGTGGAGGAATATGTGGGCGGGAACTTCGACAGCGAACTCGATCTCTGGGCGATGCCCGCGCCGATGGAGCCGATAAACAATGCGTTGATGCGCTACACCGTTGTCGACGAGTTCGGCAAGCTCAACTTGAATGCGCTGATTCGATATGATGAAGAAGGCAACCGGGTCGTCAACGAGCTGCTGGTCGAGACCCTGCATTATCTGTTTGACCTGCGCGCGCAGTACTACAATCTTGAACTGAATCCAACCGATGCGATTCTGGACTGGCTGGATGCTGACCTCGATCCGGAGGAAGAGGGCGCCGAGGCCGACTACTACTCGGCCCTCGAGATACCGTACCCTTGCCGGAACGGGCGGATGGACTCGATCGAGGAGTTGCTCCTGATTCGCGGCGTCACGCCCGAGTTGTACTTCGGCCTTGCCAACGAGGCCCAGGAGGAAGAGGACGTTCCACCCGAGGAGCAGTTGATGCCGCTGACGGATCTCCTGACGGTACACGGCGATCCGGGAGGACTGATCAATGTCAACACGGCGCAGCCGGAACTGCTCGAGGCCCTCTTCGAGGTGTGGCCTTCGGCCAATCCGGGCCTCGTCGACCTCATCATGACGCGCCGCGCCGATAGCATGCCGTTCATATCCGAAGAGGATGCGCTCAGTGTGTTCGGCACGGCCGGGAAGGATGAAATCCAACCGGCCGATGTCGTTACGGTGGCGAGCAAAGTGTTTCGGATCTATGGCGACGGCCTGACGGAGGATACGCAGGTTCGCATCGAGGCCTACGTGTGGCGGAAACCGATACTCGCCATGGGCCGGCGTCATCTCGAGGCCCGCGAATCGTTTCGTATTTTGGACTGGCGTGTGATTCGATGAACCCGCGGAGGGCCTGTTCGGTCGAACCGCAAACGGGAGCACAGTGAATGGGAGTCAGGGCGACAGTAGGCGCGATTGAGATCGTCGGCAACGAGGTGCGTTTGGCCGTGGTCAAGACGGGCGGGAAGCGACCAAAGGTTCTTGAGTTGCACGCGTGCCGCGCGCGAAGTGGCGATAGGCCGCCATCGGACGATGTCGTCGGCGAAGGCGAAGGTCGGCCCGCGCCGGTCGATCCCTTCGATGCGTTGGCCGCCGCGATTCAGGCCCTCGTACGCCAGGTCAAGAAGCGGCCGGTGACCTACGTGCTCTGCGTGTCCAGCGGCGATTGCGTTGCCCGCACGCTGACCGTACCCTTCCGAGGCCGACGCCGCATCGCCGCGGCCGTGCCCTTCGAACTCGAACCGTACCTCGCTTTCCCCATCGATGACCTTTCCATCGACTTCGTCACCGCGCGCCAAGGCAAAAGCGACACCGACGTGCTCGCCGTCGGCTTCCGCCGCGATTTCCTGGCCAAGCGGTTGGCCGTTCTCGAAGCCGGCGGGATCGAGCCGGAAGGCGTTGCCGTCGACGGTGCCGGGCTCACTGCGCTCTGGCTGGGCGAGACGCGCCGCCCCAAGGGGCTCAATGCCGTAGTTCATGTCCGCGAGGGCAACTCCGTGTTCGCGGTGACCATCGGCAGAAGTCTTGCCTACCTGCGCCACCTCGGCGTGGCTGCGGCGGCCGCGCGCGCGAATCCGATGGCGCTCGTCCGCGAGATCCGCAACTCGCTGCGCGCGTTCGCAACGACCTGGCGCGGCGATGAGAGCATCGAGCGGCTTGCGGTCACCGGCCTCGACCTCTTCGAGGAGGAGCGCTCCCTGTTGGAGGCGGAGTTGCAGCTCCCGGTCCGGTACGATGCACTCACGGCTAACGTGCCGGGTATCCGGCGGGCGTTGCGCGCCGCAACCGACGAACACGCCAAGATCCAGGCGGCCGGCGCCGAGCCGGCGCCGATTCTCGATGTGGATCCCGAGACCGTCATCAAGGCCGATACCTGGGCGGCCGTGCTGGGTGTGACGTGCGGTGCGAGCGGCGGGGCGGTGGCCTTCGACTTCCGCAAGGGCGACCTGGCATGGCCCCACGTCGCGCGAAGCGTCACTGGTCACGTGATCTTCTCGTCATGCCTGGCCCTGCTCGTACTGCTGGGCGTCGGCTGGTATTTCCACCAGGAGGCCAACAAGAACCTCGACCAAGCGGCCGTGCTGAGCATGCGCATCGAGGACCTCGGCAAACAGGTCGACGAGATGCAGGCATCCGGACTCAGTGTTGACCTCGAGTTGTTCTCCGATCCGCCTCTGCTGGATATCCTGGCGGAGCTGGGCGAGAAGATGCCCGACTCGAAAGTCCGGATCAAAGAGCTCAAGATGGGCGGGCCCGGCATGGCCCAGGAGTGGATCTCCATTGTGGGCGAGGTCAAAGACGAGTCCGTGTTCGCCGAGATCGTGGATGCCCTTCGCCAGTCCACGCTGTTCCGCATCGTCGATGAGCCCGACTACCGCATGGAAGGAGGCGTCTCAACGTTCCGCATCAAAGTCGAGCGGCCCACCGCCAAGACCGGCGAGGCCGAGGCCGGGGAATCCGGAACCGACGAAGCCGAACCTGCCGAAACCGAAACGCCCAAGACCGAGGAAGGAACGCCCAATGAGTAAGAAGAAAGTCGCCGAGAAGGAAGCCCGGCCGCGCAAGAGCGGCCAGAGCGGCGTACTTATCGCAGTTCTTGCCGGCGGTCTCGTCGCTGCGATGGCCGTGTTCGTGCCCCTCGGGCCGTACAAAGACTACAAAGAATCCCAGCGGAAGGTCTCGCAACTGCGCTCACAAGAGCAGTTGGCCATGCTCACGCTGGTCGAAGAGCAAGAGAACGTCGCGCGGCAGCAAGAACTCATGAGCCGGATCGAGGCCCGCGAGGCCTCCTTCGACCTCAAAGGCTTCATGAGTCGCGTGATACGCGAGGCGGGCCTTGCCGAGCGTTCCGACCTCCAGAACATCAAGCCGAGCAGCCGTTTTGCCGATAGCGCCGACAGCATCAGCATGGTGCAGTTGAAGCTGAAAGGTGTCCGGCTCATCGAACTCGTCGACTTCCTTCACGAAGTCTACGCCAGCAACAACGTCGTCGTCGTCCACAAACTGGACACCCTTCAGGCCGACAACAGCGAAAAGGGTCTTAACGCCAACATCACCTTCATCTCGCCCAAAGGCTGAGGACGGGGGAAGAGTGGGCCTCCGGTTGACGCTGAGATTAGCCGGAGGCGCTAGATCCTGTGACCAAACCGTGAACGCTATGGACACTGTGGACGGAATGGACGCGGCGCGCAGTGCGGCGATCTCCCGAGTGCCCATGGGCTCCATGTAATCCATCGCTGGCCGGGCTGACGCAGAGATCACCGCCGTCGCGCCCTCTCGCGCTTTTGCGTGTGGGGGCGGATCTGGCACCATAGGGGTCGCAGGAGTAATGGAAGGAGCGGCGTTATGGCGAAGGATTTCATTCTGGCGTTGGATCAGGGAACGACGAGTTCGCGGACGATTGTGTTTGACCAGGCGGGCGGGATTCGGGCATCGGTGTCGCAGGAGTATCCGCAGATCTATCCGAAACCGGGCTGGGTCGAGCATGATCCCATGGCGATTTGGGAGAGTCAACTGGCCACGGCGAAGGCGGCCATGGCGGAGGCGAACATCGCCGCGGGCGATGTGGCGGCCATCGGTATCACGAACCAGCGTGAGACGACGGTGGTTTGGGAGCGGGCGACGGGCCGGCCGATCTATAACGCCATCGTCTGGCAGTGCCGGCGGACGGCGTCGTTTTGCGATGAGCTGAAGGCGGAAGGTCTCGCGGACGAGTTTCGCGCGCGGACGGGTCTGGTCATCGACGCGTATTTCTCGGGCACGAAGGCGAAGTGGATCCTCGATCACGTGGCGGGCGCGCGCGCGCGTGCGGCGAAGGGCGAGCTGTGTTTCGGCACCATCGACACGTGGCTCCTGTACAACCTGGTGGGTGTCCACGCGACGGATTACTCGAACGCGTCGCGGACGCTCATGTACAACATCCATGATCTCGAATGGGACGCGACATTGCTTGATCGGCTCGATGTGCCGGCGGAGATGTTGCCGGAGGTCAAGCCGAGCAGCCACGTGTTCGGCACGACCGAACTCCTTGGCGGGACGATTTCGGTAGCGGGCGTGTGCGGCGATCAGCAAAGCGCGCTTTTCGGCCAGACGGGCTTCAAGCCGGGCGATTGCAAGAACACGTACGGTACCGGCTGCTTCGTGCTGATGAACAGCGGCGAGCGGGCGGTTGAGTCGAAGCATGGCCTGTTGACGACGCTGGCGTGGGGCATCGGCGATCGTGTTGAGTACGCCCTCGAGGGCAGCGTGTTCATCGGCGGCGCGGTGATCCAATGGCTGCGCGATGAGCTTGGCCTGATATCGAGCGCGCCCGAGAGCGAAACGGTGGCGCGCCAAGTCGAGGACTCGGGCGGCGTGTACATCGTGCCGGCGTTCGTAGGCCTTGGCGCGCCGCACTGGGACATGCACGCGCGCGGGGCCGTCGTCGGCCTGACGCGGGGGTCGAATCGTGCCCACATCGTCCGGGCGGCGCTCGAATCCATCGCGTTCCAGTCGGCGGACGTGATCCGGAGCATGGCGTCGGATACCGGCGCGCGCCTTGACGTGCTCAAGGTCGATGGTGGCGCCGCGCGCAACGACCTACTCATGCAGCACCAGGCCGACGTGCTCGGAATCCCGGTGGCGCGCGGCCAAGTCGTCGAGACGACGGCGCTGGGCGCGGCGTTCTTGGCGGGCCTGGCCGTCGGCTACTGGCCGAACCAGGCGGCGCTGGACGGTGTCTGGCAGGAGGATAGAGTCTTCGAGCCGCAGTGGGACGATTCGCGCCGGGCCGCGGCGCTCGATGGCTGGCGCAAGGCCGTGGCGATGGTGTCGACGAAGGCGTAGGGTTGTTCGGACTCGAGTGGAGGAACAGGACGTGGATACGACGCGGCGCGGTTTTCTCAAGATGGCAGGACTGGCGGCGGGGGCTGTGGCGGCCTCGGGCGCGGTCGGCGCGCAGGAGGCGACGGGCGAGGTCCGGTGGAAGACCGGCCTGGGCCTGAACGGTTTCATGTCGTCCGCCGGCGACTACCACAAGACGTATCCGATCTGGGAGGTGCTCGATTTCGCGACGGTCGAGGGCTTTGATGGCATCGAGCTAGTCGAGGGCTGGCCCATGGGCGGCTATCCGGGGCCGGACGAAGCCGGGCGGATCGCTTCGTTGCGTCGGTTGTACGACCTCTATGGCCTCCAGGTCTACACGATTCAGACCGGCGGCGCGGGTGCGTATGTCGCCTCGGCGGATGGGCGCAAGGAGTGGTTGGCGCGTTTTGCCGACACGGTGCGGTTGTGTCGTGCACTCGGCTGCGATTTCGTCGGGCATTGGCCGGGCGGGCCGTTGGCGGGCAACGCGGACGTGGACGAGGCGATCAAGAACCTGGCATCAAGCTATCGCGAGGCGGCCGCCATGTGTGCCGACGCCGGCATGTATCTCTCCTTCGAGATCGAGCCGCCATTTATCTTCAACACACCCGAGCATCTCGAGAAGATCCTGGCCGGGGCGAACCATCCGGCCTGCAAGACGAACTACGATCCGAGCCATTTCGACGTCATGTGGGGTAGCAAAGGCCATCCGGAGGAGATGCTTGCACGGATCGGCGTCGAACACATCGGCCACGTCCACCTCACGGATACGGACGGCACGATCTTCGGCGGTACGTCGAAGCACCTCGCGTGCGGCGACGGCCATTGCGACATGGCCGCGTCGCTCGAGGTGCTGTGGAATGGGGGCTATCGCGGCTGGATCATGATCGACGGCTGGAAGATCGAGGATGTCTACGACGCGGCGCACAAGGGCAAAGTCGCTATCGACGCGGCCGTTGCCCGGCACGGGGCGTAGGCGTCACTTCTCGACGGCGAATGCGTAGGCGGTGCCCGGTTCGAGCGTGAGTGGCTTGTCCACGCTGGAGACCGATTGGCCGCTCACGAGGTTCTGGGCGCGGTGCGCGCCGCTCAGCAGGCCAATGACGGGATACTCCTCCGCTTGTCCGGCGAAGTTGGCGAGAACCACGTACTGGACGCCGTCGAATCCCTTGACGCGTACGCCGCGCACCTGGGGATGGCCACTGGTTGGGGCCGTCAACGCGAGTTGGGCGAAACGCTGCGTCCGCTCGACGTCGATGCCGGAGAGCACGGCCCAACCCACATCCAGGACCGTCTTGCCCGGGTCCACGGCGGCCGTCTCGACCTCGCAGTGCCAGCAGATCTCGTCGACGTAGAGCGACTCGTACGGGCCGCCGCGGCGAGTGGTTGTCTGGTGGACGGCGATCTCGCGGGCGCCGTACAGGCCGACGATGCCGATCCGGCCCTCGACATTGGCCCATGGCTCTCCGAGATGGATGATGTGATCTTCGGGGCCCGGCGACTCGATGGTGAGTTCGCCGCGCCGGGTGGTGATGCGCCGTCGGAAATGGTTGTAGAGATCGTTGGGAAGGTTGAGGTGCATGCCTTTGACCTCGGCCACGTAGGTTCGGTGGTTGGCGGTCCGGCAGTGTTCGAGGCCGATGACGGTGTGGCTATCGGGGAGGGCGGCGAATGCGATCTGGTGCCGCGCTGAGACGTCGCCGTGCCATCCTTCCGCCATGGCGACGTTCACGCCCTCGAAGATCGAGCCACAGGTGAGGAAGCCGCCGTCAAAGGGCTCCACCGTGTAGCTCTCGAGTTTACGGTGGCCGGTATGCACCCCCGCCACGCGTCCCTCGTCGCCAACAAACCGAACGAATCCGCCGAGGTTTTGGGGCCACTCGGCAAGGTGGCCATCGTCGGGCGGTTGGCACAGGCCCTGGCCGAGGGCGTGGGCGCGCCAAGCGAAGGACGCGAGCCGCGTGGGGCTTCGGTGAAGGACGGCGCCGTGCTCGGGCTCGCACCACGAACCGGCAACGGACGCCTCGAATTCGGCTTGGGTGGCCTCGCGGGCCTCGATGCGGGCGTCGAGGCCCATGCGCTCGGGCGCGCCGAGGTAGCCCTGCCATTGCGCGATATAGGCGGCGGCCATGGCGAGGGCGCAGGCACGATCCGACTCGAGACGTGTGTAGTAATAGGGATTCGACTCGGCGAGGGTGGCCAGGCGCTTGCTGTAGAATCCACCGTCCTCATTGTGTCGAGCTTCCTGATCGATGAGTCGAAGCTGTTCGGCGAGCAGGAAAGGGGCGTGGCTGTCGCCGAGCTGTGCTGCCGCGAAGACGAGGACCGGCAACAGGTATTCCTGGCAGTAGGCGTAGCGAACGCGCGTGTCGCCGCCGATCCGGGCCAATCGGGCGTCCGAGAAGACGAAGCGCCGCGCGACGCGCCAGAGATCGGCTTGGTGATGGTACAGGGATTCGGGCGGTGTCATGCCGAGGGCGATCAAATCGAAGTGAAGCATGGCTGCATTTGAGAGGCAGATGATCATGTAGCCGACGTTGAGGTAGCCGTGGTGGTCGAGGGCGAAATTCGGGAAGAAGTTCGCGCCGATGTGCCAATCCTTGATGGGCCGACCCTCGAACAGACGCTCGTCCTCGGCATCGGTCGGCACGCTGACCGCATTCAGCAGGAATCGGTGGGCCTTGGCGCGCCATTGGGCGCTGTGAGGGTGATTGGGGTATAGCGACGCGGCGCGCCAGAGGAGGGCGCCATTCCATGCGTTGGACTCGGGCACGTTCTTGCCGGACCGTGCCCATCGGTCGGCCACAACGCCCCGGTGCGGCCCGCGCTCGATGCGCGTGGCGATCCAGTCGGCCTCGCCGGCGATCACCCGGCGCAGCGCGGTGCGGTCTTCATCCGTCAGATCCGACAAGAGAAAGCGGACGCCGTACATCATGCGCTCGATGCCGAGGGGGCTAATCCAGGTGTGGCCCCACGGCGTGCCGTCGGTGCAGCGACCATCGCCGGAAACGTGACTGCGTAGGCTGAAGCGGAGTGCGGCGAGGGCTCGCTGGCGCGCCCGATTGCGCGCAATGGGGGAGATGCCGGATACGCCTTCGGCAAGCCCTGCCAGCGCGGCCATGGCGCCTGCGTACTTCTGATTCGTCTGAACGCCCCAATGGTTGTATCCCGTGCCATAGCAGCCAAGTCCGGAACCGTCCGGGATGGCATACCAATGGCGTTCAGCAAAGGAGGCCCAATGGCCTAGTAGCCGTAGGCACGCCGTTGCGTCGACTCGCGGCGTCCGGGTTTCCTCACCCATATCAACCCCTCCTCTACGCGGCCAACTGCGGGGGATGATACTACCGACAGACGCGTCGATTCGAGGGCGCAAAACGGCATTTGGGCCGATCGCCGAAAACCGCCCTGCGCGATTGGGCGTGCCTGTCCCAAGGCCTACAAGGTCCATTTGGGCCGGGAGGGTGTGGGGGCGCGGCGCGCCGCGTTCGTGCCCTGGCGGGATCCCCAACGCCCGGCCGAAACGGAGCCCGAATTTCCCCTTGACATGGGGATATTTTGGGTGTATATTCCGCGCCGACCAAGTGGTCAGCTTTGGTCGGTTGGTCAAAGACGACCAGATACCCGAACCTGGGTGCGATGAGGATAGCGTGCCGAAGAAGTCGAGATCCGAGCTCAAATCGGAGGCTACGCGTCAGGCCCTGCTTGACGCGGCGCGCGAGGTGTTTGCCCGGAAGGGGCTCGACCTCGCGACGATTGAGGATATCACCGAACTGGCCGATGTGGGCAAGGGGACGTTCTACTATTATTTCCAGGACAAGAACGAGATCGTCCTCGAGCTCCTGGACAGTGTTATGCGGGACTTGAGTGAGCGGATTGATGAGCGGTGTCGAGATGTCGAAACGCTCGAGCCTTTGTTAGACAATCTGATTGCGGCGCATCTCGAGTTTTTCTCAACGCGTCCGGCCGATCTGGTGCTCTATTTTCAAGGGCGGGCTGACCTCACGCTCAAGGAAGGCTATGAGGGGCTGGACGAGCCCATTTTGAAGCACCTGAATCACGTGGCGACCCTGATTGACGAGGTGATTCAGTATCACCTTTCGGAGAGCACCTTGACACGGATAGCGTGTGCCGTGGCGGGTTTTGTTTCGGGCTATTTCTCTTTTGCCGCGATTGCTTACGAGGAACGGGAACTCGAGAAGACGCTGAAACCCGTACGCAAAGCCCTTGTGGTCGGCCTGTCCCGTTTTATTAAGGAAGCCATTCCACGCGACGCGTGAGTCAACACACGAGTGCGCTCTCGGACGAGCCCGGAGGGCGTCCTGCCCCGAGGGAGTCTGTGTCTTCTGGAACCGAGTAAATCAACAACGGTAGAGGGTAGAGGAGGAGTTCCAAATGGCTGTAGCAGCAGCGGTCATGGTTGGTAGGTCCGTTGAGTACGAGGACCTTGTTCAGCAGGCAATTGACGATCACGTCTGGGGCATCGCGTCCAGCATCGACATCTATGGATGCGATCCGGACACGATCCGCGACGCCGACAAGATCAAGCAGTTCGTGGTCGAACTCTGCGATCTGATCGAGATGCGTCGTTTCGGCGAAACGCAGGTGGTCAACTTTGGCGAGGACGAGCGCGTTGCCGGTTACTCGATGGTTCAGCTCATCGAGACGTCGTTGATCTCGGCCCATTTCGCCAATCAGTCCAACACGACGTACCTCGATGTCTTCAGTTGCAAGCCGTATAATCCGGGCGTTGTGGTGGAGTTTGCCCAGCGCTTCTTTGGCGGAACGCACAGCACGGTTAACGTCACGCTTAGGTACTAGGTATGGTTCGCATTCGACTGGCGACCGATCTGGAGGACTGTCACAACCTTTGGTTGCGGACGGTGCCGCCCGAGCGCGTCACGGACCTGTGGTGTGTTCGCGAGTGTTTCCACCGCTGGTATCAGCGCCGGCCTGTGTTCGTCGTGGCGGAGCGCGCCGGCGAACTCGTCGGTTTGCTGCCGCTGAGCTGGATCGAGGAGAGCCGGTGTTACGGTTTCTTCCCGGGCGAGACGTGGCACGGAAAGACGTGGCTTGAGCAGAATCGGATTCTCGCCCAGGATGGGGCCGTCCTTGAGCAGATGCTGGCGGCTGTCGAGGAACCGGAGGCGCGCTATCACGTGCGGTACCTGCTGCCGATCACCGGCGTCTCGCTGAAGGCGGCGCCCGTCGACGAGATCGGTTATCTGTTCTTGCCGCCGCGTTTCAACTACGACTTGGACACGTTCTTCCGGTCGTTTGCGCGCAAGTCGGCCAAGAAGATTCAGCGGGCGGTCGATGAATACGCATCGAGGAATCCGGAGGTTCGGCTGGACGATCCTGCGGACTTCGACCTGCTAGTCCAGATGAACATGGATCGTTTTGGCGGCGATTCGTACTTCGCGGATCGTCGTTTCACGGAGGGGTTTCGTGACCTGATGCGGTTGTCCATCGCCGAAGGCTGGTTCCGGATGACGACGGTGATCGTAGACGGCGAACCGGCGGCGGTGGATTTTGGTTGCGTGTACCGAGGAACCTACACGCTCATGGGCGGTGGCACGAACGCGCGATTTCCCGGCATCGCGAAATACATCAACCTGTTTCATATGCGCCGCGCGTGCGAGGAGCGATACGACGAGGTCGACTTCTTGTGTGGTGACTTCCTCTGGAAACCGATGTTCCACCTGACACCGCGCCCGCTCTTCAAGGTGTCGAACGTCGAAGAGAGCCTCGGGGCGCCTCTCGGCGTTGATGCCGGCGCGTGCGCGTCGGCGAGTGTCGGCGAGGCGGGCGGGACGGTTGCCTGTGCGGGAGCCTCGGGCGTGGGCCGTGAACTCCATGCGTGAGGGGCGCGTGTTGGTGGTCGGCACCACCGCCGACTACGTCGAGATCATCTCGGAGCGATTTCCCGGCCGGACGCTGTTCATTACGGATCCTTCGGAACGTGCGTCCTGGCCCGGTGCATCTCCGGACGCGTCGGACGAAGTCACCTGTCTTCTCGACGACGCCGGTGTGGTGCTCGATGCGACTATGGCGCACGTGGCCCGACACGGTATCACCATCGCCGGCGTGACGGCATATGATTGCGAGTCATTACGCTTGGCGGCCGGCCTGGCGCGCGCCCTCGGATTGCCCTTCCCAACGGCCGACGCGGTGGCGCGATGCCGCTCGAAACACGCCTCGCACCAAGCCTGGCACGCGGCCGGCGTTCCGTGTCCGCGCACAGCGGTTGTCTCGAGTGAAGCCGACGCGATGCGGGCCTTTGCGGCGATGGCCGGGCCGGTGGTGGTCAAGCCGCTCACCGGTAGCGGCAGCGAATTGGTCTTTCTGTGCAGAACGGAGGAGGAGTGCCTCGAGACACACCGCCTGCTTGAGACGCGGCTTGCGGCGCCTCGCAATCGGCGGATGTACGCGGTTGCCGAGTCGGCGGATGGCCGCGATCCGACCGTGGCATATGAGATGGAATCCTTTATTGACGGCATCGAGTATAGCTGCGACTGTCTGATCGACGGCGGTGACGTCACAATCATCCGGCTGGCGCGGAAGATCCCGGCGCCGGATCAGCCGTTGGGCACGATACTCGCCTATGTTGTGCCCGCCGAGCTGCCTGACGGGATGCCCATGACGCGTCTGCGTACGCGGTTGGCCGAGGCCGCACAGGCCGTGGGGCTCGAACGCGCCATGGCCATGGTGGACTTCATGGTGCAGGATGCCGATATCTCGTTGCTTGAGCTGACGCCGAGGCCGGGCGGCGATTGCCTACCTTGGCTCACGCGGTCGAGTTGCGGATTCGACATCCTCGGTGCGGCCTTGGATTTCGCAGCGGGCGAGCCGGTAGCGGTGCCCCCGATGGCCGCGTGGCGACGGTTGGTCGGACTCCGTTTGTTTGCGGCGCGGGCGGGCGTTGTCTCGGCGATTGACGCCGAGGCATTGCTGGCCGATCCGCGTGTCGAGGCGTGTTATCTGAAGCACGATCCCGGCCACGAGGTCATCCTGCCGCCGCTTGACTATGATTCGCGTATCCTCGGCCACGCGATATTCGAGCCCTCTGGGAAAGGCGATATCGAACGTCAATGCCTCGACATTGCCGCCAAGCTGAACGTAAGGTTTGAATGAATTCCATGCATGACGACAATCTCCTGGCCGCGGCCGCGGAGACCCTTGCGCGCGCCACGCCACGCCTCGATTCCGATCGCCTCGCTGCGGCCGTATCCGGTCTCATCGACAGACGCCAGCGCTACCTCGACGTGCGGCAGTGCCACGGCTCGCCGCTCTACGTATTCGAGCCCCGCGTGCTCGCCGCGCGGGCTCAGCAGTTCAAGGCCGCCTTTGAGACGTACCTGCCCGGTTTCTCGTGCTTCTTCGCGATCAAGAGCAATAACTGTCCGCAGGTCGCTCAGACGTTGATCGGATCCGGATTTGGCCTGGACGTGTCGAGCGGTCGGGAACTTGATAACGCGCTAGCCCTCGGGCCCGAGCGCGTCGTCTTCAGCGGGCCGGCCAAGACGATCGATGAGCTGGAGCTTGCCGTGTGCCACGCCGAAACGGTGACCGTGTTGATGGACAGTTTCGGCGAACTGTCTCGGCTCGAAGCCGTGGCGGCCGGCAAAGGCGTGCGTGTGAAGGCCGGTGTGCGTCTGACGACGGACGAGAACGGCCTGTGGCGAAAGTTTGGTATCCCGCTGACCGACTTGCCTCGGTTTATCGCCGAGGCCGGGGCGGCCGCCCATGTCGAGCTCTGCGGCCTCCAATTCCACAGTAGCTGGAACATGAATCCGGACAACCAGACGGCGTTCATCGCGCGCCTCGGCCGGACCCTAGCGGGTCTTGATGCTGGCGCGCGGCGCGCGATCCGATTCCTGGATGTGGGCGGCGGTTTCTGGCCGACGGCGGGCGAGTGGCTTCAGTACGAGGCGACGCCCGAGGGTCGTCTCAGCGATACGATCCGGCCGGGGGAACGCCGTCCGCTCGACCACCGGTCCTTTCCGGCGGCACCTATCGATCACTTCGCGCGGTGTATTGCCGAGGCGTTGCGAGAGCACGTGTTTCCGTACGTCGAGTGCGCGGTATGCGCCGAGCCGGGCCGGTGGGTGTGTCACGATGCGATGAGTATTCTGCTAACGGTGGTGGACAAGAAGGCGGAGGATCTCGTGATCACCGACGGCGGCGGCAATGCCATCGGGTGGGAGCGATTCGAGTCGGACTACTTTCCGGTGGTCAATTTGAGTCGGCCGTCGTTGACCGAGCGGGCATGCATGATCCTGGGTTCGTTGTGCACGCCCCACGATGTCTGGGGTTATGCGTACTTCGGAGAGTCGGTCGAGCCGGGCGACGTGCTGCTGATTCCGAGCCAGGGGGCCTATACCTACAGCCTGCGCCAGCAGTTCATCAAGCCGATACCGAATGTTGTTGCTCTTGACTAGGCTGCACGGAGCCCTTCCGCGTTCATTTTCCATCGTAGTGATCTTGTGCTGAGGCGGCTGCATTTCGTAGGCTGTGTGGCCTCAAACGTCCCGTGGCCGGTCGGCCGCGAAATTGTTGATGGGAGACGTAACGATGTCGGCTTCATTGAGGATCACGGCGCCGCGCGAGGGCGATGTGCTCACGCGGCAGGACGGCGTCGAGAGCGAGCGGAACCTGACGATCACGGTGTCCGGTACGGCGCCGGAAGGTGCGGCGGTGCGGGTGAACGGCCGACGGGCCTGGGGCGAAGGTGCGGTATTCACGTGTGACATTCCGCTTGACCGCAAGCGCAACGTCATTGTGGCCGAGGCGGGCGACGAGCGCGATGCGCTCACGGTGTGGTGGAACAAGGGCAGCCGGAAGCGGTACCGATTCTCGGTAGATGACAATATCCAGTTCTTGAAGGATCTGGCGGCACAGCCTTCCGACTATCGTTCGCTGTTCGATCACTGGTACCTGGCGTTTTGGCGCGAGATGCATCAGGAATTCGGCGCCAAGATTCACCTCAACATCTACTACCAGACCGACGGGTTTGATCTCGTGCAGATGCCGGACACCTGGCGCGATGAATGGCGCGAGAATGCGCATTGGCTCCATCTGAGTTTCCATGCGCTTCAGGACAAGCCCGATCGGCCGTACCGCCATGCGCGGTATGCGCAGATCGCCCACGATTTGGACCTCGTGTGCGGCCACATCCGGCGATTTGCCGGCGACGAGGTCCTGTCGAACACGACGACGGTGCACTGGGCGGAGTGTCCGAAGGAGGCGATTCGCGCGTTGCGCGATCGTGGCATCCGGCAGCTCATCGCCTTGTTCAACGTGCAGGGCTACGAGGGGTCGTGCACGACGGGCTACTATCATGATCGCACCCGTTGCGCCTATTGCGATACGCGTGGGGCCTGGTACGATGCCGAAACGGATCTCATGTTCATCCGGTGCACATCCGTGATCAACGCCGTCGCGCTCGATGCGATTCCAACGACGTTGGCGGCCCGCACGGCCACGCCGCGCACGGCCGAGATGGTCGAACTACTCATCCACGAGCAGTACTTCCGCAAGGAGCTCGATCTGTACCAGCCGGACGTGCTCGAGAAGGTGCGCGCGGCGCTCCGGTGGGTCACGGAGCGGAGTTACGCACCGGTGTTCTGGGGCGATGGGTTCCTCGGCACGCCGGACGTTCCTTCGGATTGAATCTCTGCGGCGATTGTGCCAACCTGTACCCATTCCGCAGCGGTTGGTGTCGGCATATCGCTGTGCGCGAAAGGAGATATCCATGTCGAGACCGGTGGTGTTTGCCCTCGGCGCGCATCCCGACGACATCGAGTTCATGATGGCCGGGACGCTGGTGTTGCTTGGTCGGGCCGGCTACGAACTGCACGTAATGAACATCTGCAACGGCAACTGCGGTACCGCCAAAGAGGATTCGGCCGCGATCATCGCCCGCCGCACGGGCGAGGCACGGGATGCCGCCACGGCCCTCGGCGCCTTCTTTCACGAACCCGTCGTGAACGACATCGAGCTGTTCCACGAGTCGACGACGCTCCATCGCGTCGGCGCCGAGATCCGCGATGCGAAGCCGATGATCATCCTGACCTCGTCGCCGCAGGATTACATGGAGGATCACATGAACGCGTGCCGCGTCACGGTGACGGCGGCGTTTTGTCGCGGAATGCGTAACTTCCCAACCGATCCGCCTCGACCCCCTATCGAGGGCGAGGTGACCCTGTATCATGCCTTGCCGTGGGGCCTGCGCGATAGCCTCCGGCGCGTGGTGAAGGCCGGCCACTTCGTGGACGTCGGCTCGGTCATCGCGCGGAAGCGCGAGGCCTTGGCCTGTCACGTGAGCCAGAAGGAGTGGCTTGATGCGAGCCAAGGGCTGGACAGCTACCTAATCACTATGGAAGACATGTGCCGCCAAGTGGGCGCGATGTCCGGCCGTTTCGAGTATGCCGAGGGGTGGCGCCGCCACCTGCATCTCGGCTTCTGCGCCGAGAACGCCGACCCGCTTTCGGACGCGCTCGGAGAACTGTGTTTCACGTCGGACGACTACGAACGTGACCTGCTGCGCGGCTAATCTGCGCCCGCTCCGTAAGGAAGGTTTCTTGGCTCCCTCGCTCCGACTTCGTTTCTCGGTGATGATGTTTCTCGAGTACTTCGTGCCGGGGGCCATCGTGCCGATTCTGAGCCTGTACCTCAAGAACTACCTCGGATTCTCGTCGAGCCGCGTTGGATTGGTTCTGGCCATGCCGGCGCTGGCCGCCGTTCTGGCGCCGTTCGTGACCGTGCACATCGCCGACCGGTTCATCCGCGCCGAGCGGCTGTTGGCGCTGTGCCATTTCCTGGGGGCGGGTCTCATGGTGGCCCTGTCGTTCCAGACGCGATTCCAGGCGTTCCTGGGTCTATACTTCGTTTACGGTCTCGTGTTTGCGCCGACCTACGGACTCACGAACACCGTCGTGTTGCACCATGTGGCCAACGCGCGGCGCGATTTCGGCGGCGTGCGGATGTGGGGCACGGCGGGCTGGGCTGCCGTGGCGTGGACCTTCGGCTTCTTCTGGTTGCAGGGCGACGACGGCAGCCGCTTGCCCGATGCACTCATGGTGTCCGCGTTGGCCTCGGCCGTGCTGGCCCTGTACAGTCTCACGCTACCGCGTTCGCCGGCGCACCATGGAAAGCCGTCGACGCTGGCTTACTGGGAATCCCTCAAGTTGTTCGCGCGGCCGAGTCTGCTGCTCTTGTGCCTGCTGACGCTCCTGAACAGCATGGTGCATCAATTCTACTACTTTGGCATGAGCCCGTTTTTGAGCCAGGTCGGCTTCGCGAACAACCACATCATGCCCATCATGAGCATCGGCCAGGTCTCTGAGATCGTCGTGCTGGCCGTGCTGGGCGCATGCCTAGCCCGGCTCGGGATGAAGTGGATCATGATCATCGGCGCCTTGTTCCAGGCATTGCGGTATGCGGTCTTCGCCTTTCGTCCGGAGACGGCGTGGATCGTGCCGATCATCGGCACACACGGATTCTGCTACGCCTTCTTCTTCACGACGGCCTATCTCTACATCGAGCAGCACAGTACGCTCAAGACGCGTGCCGGCGCCCAGCAGATCTTCACCATCATCATCACGGGCCTCGGCGCCTTCGCCGGATTCCAGGCCTCGGGACTCGTTGGCCAGTGGTGTCAGTCGGAGAGGGGCGTGATCGATTTCGGCCGATTCTGGCTTGTGCCAATGGCGATAGGCCTCGCGGTGGCCGTGGTCATGGCCCTGTTCTTTCGTGAGGAGGAGCGATCCCCGGATGCTGGGGTGTGACGCCGCGCGACGCCGCGTGTTTTCGATTCCCGGTGGTCGTTTGTTACTATAGGGGGCCAAACCACCAGATAGCGCAACTACCGAGGATTGAACCATGACCGAATCTGTCGAAACGCGTGAGTTCCAGGCCGAGGCCAAGCAACTGTTGACGCTCATGATCCATTCGGTGTACTCGAACAAGGATATCTTCTTGCGCGAGCTCATATCGAACAGCTCGGATGCCCTGGATCGGCGGCGATTCGAGGCCCTCAAGAATCCGGAGTTGCTGGACGCTGGCGTCGATCTCGAGATCCGCATCGATGTCGACAGAGCGACCCGGACGCTCTCGGTCGAGGACACCGGTATCGGCATGAGTCGCGACGAAGTCGTCGAGTTGATTGGCACCATCGCGAAGTCTGGCACGATCGAGTTCTTGAAGATGTATCGCAGCGGCGACAAGACCCTCGCGCCGCCGGAACTCATTGGTCAGTTCGGTGTCGGTTTCTACTCGGCGTTCATGGTGGCCGACGAGGTCACGCTCGAGACCCGCCGGGCCGGCGAGATGGTCGGCACGCGGTGGCGTTCGCAGGGCGAGGGCACGTACACCATCGAGGAGATCCAGCGGCCGGCGGTCGGTACCAAGGTGACATTGCACTTGCGAGAGGAAGACGCCGAGGACGGCCTGCACGACTACACTGCTGAGTGGACGGTCCGGAACATTGTGAAAAGGTATTCGGACTTCGTGGCGTACCCGATCAAGATGATGATCGAGCGCACCGAGATCGAGCGTGACGAGGACGGCAAGCCGAAGGAGGGCGCCGAAGAGAAGGTCGTACGCGAACTCGAGACACTCAACTCGATGAAGGCCATTTGGCTCCGCGATACCGCCGAGGTGACGGCCGAGGAGTACAATGAGTTCTATAAGCACATCTCGCACGACTGGAACGAGCCGCTCAAGACCATCTCCGCCAAGATCGAGGGCACCCTCGAGTACCGTATGCTCCTGTTCATTCCCTCGTCGGCCCCCTTCGATCTGTTTCATCGCGATAGCCACAAGGGCGTCCAGCTCTATGTCAAGCGCGTGTTCATTATGGATGACTGCAAGGAGCTGCTGCCGGAGTACCTGCGATTCGTGCGCGGCGTGGTGGATTCCGAGGACCTTACGCTGAACATCTCGCGCGAGCTGCTTCAGCAGAATCGCCAGATCCAGCGCATGCGGAAGGGCATCGTGGGCAAGGTGCTGTCGACGCTTGGGCAGATGCGCGATCAGGCCCAAGAGGACTACCGGAAGTTCTGGGCCGAGTTTGGCCGCGTGCTCAAGGAGGGGCTCTTTCAGGATCGCGATAATCGCGATGCGCTACTCGACCTGGTGCTGTGTTCTTCGACGCACGATGCCGAAACGCTCACGTCGCTGGCTGAGTACGTGGACCGGATGAAGCCGGAACAAGAAGCCATCTACTACCTCACGGGTGAATCGCGAAAGGCCGCTGAGAACTCGCCGCACCTCGAGGCGTTTCGCGAGAAAGGCTACGAAGTCCTGCTGCTCACCGATCCGGTGGATGAAGTGTGGGTTCAATCGGATCTCACGTACAAGGACAAACGGCTCAAGTCCATCGGCAAGGGGGCGGTCGAACTCGGTTCCGAGGACGAGCGCAAGCAGCAGGAGAAGGAGCGCCAGGACAAACAGATCGAGTATGCGTCGCTCCTCGAATGCCTGAAGTCGAAGCTCGACGAGTACGTCAAGGAAGTGCGATTATCCTCGCGGTTGACCACGTCGGCAGCGTGCCTCGTGGGCGAGGCCTACGACATGACGCCGCAGCTCGAGCAAATGATGAAGGCTCTCGGCCAGGATATGCCGCGGACGAAGCGCATTCTCGAGGTCAATCCGAATCACCCGATCCTCGAGAAGCTCCAGGCACTGTTCGCAGCAGACAAAGAGGATCCGCAGCTCGGAGACTATGCAGAGCTGCTCCACGGCCAAGCCTTGATGGCCGAAAGCGCGCAACCGCCCGATCCGGCACGGTTCAGCCGCCTCGTCGCCGATCTCATGGTCAAAGCGCTATAGGCTCGGGCCTCATTGCTGCGATGGGATCTCGACGGATGTGCTCTCGACGATCTCGAGAAGCTCTATCTCGAAGATGAGCGTGGCGTTCGGCGGAATACTGCCGCGCGATCCCATCTGGCCATAGCCGAGCTCTGACGGGACGAACAACTGCCACTTGGCGCCTTCCTTCATGAGTTGGAGCGCCTCTTGCCACCCCTTGATCACGCCGGTGACCGGGAACTCGGCGGGCTCGCCGCGATCATAGGAGCTGTCGAACTGCTTGCCGTTGATGAGCGTGCCACGGTAGTTGGTCTTGACGGTGTCGGTTGCCTTGGGAATCCGACCCTCGCCTTCGCGGATCACTTTGTACTGGAGGCCGCTCGGTAGCGTAACCACGCCTTCCTTCTTGGCGTTCTCCTCGAGGAAGGACGCGCCTTCTTCTTGGGCCTTCTCCGCTTTCTCGCGCTGCTGCTGCATCATGTGTTGCTGAAACGTGCCCATGGCTTCACTGATTTCCTCGCGCGACATGGCGGGCTCGGCGCCCGACATGGTGTCCTGCAGGCCGCGGAGGATGAGGTTCGGATCCAGCGTCATGCCGCATTCGCGCAAACTCGAGCCGACTTGGACGCCGATGCTGTAGCTGATACGCGCGGGTTCCGTATCGAGCACCGGTTTGCCGGCCGCGGCCTCCTCGGCGGCCGCAGCGAACGCCACGAAACCAAGGAACGCGATTACCAAAGCACCAGTCACTATCTTGTTCACGGTATGCTCCTTCTGATTGTTTGGGATGAACATTGGGTGGGGTCTTTGAGTACGACCCACCTGCAAGCTTAATCCTTTCGCCATAGGAACGCAAATGGCGCTGGACATGGTACAATCGGCCGTTGTGTCCACCGAGTGCATTTCCTGCAATCCACAGGAGATACAGGATGGTTTTCGTGAAGACCTTCAAGGGGTATGAAGACAAGACGGGCCAACTCGATGACGCCGTGAACACGTGGATCGGCGCGAACCATGTGAAGGTCGGCTACGTTCAGACGACGCTGAGTCATGAGTCGGGCGCGCGTTCCGGATCCGGAGATCTCATCTATACGGTCGTCTACAGCGCCGACGCGCCTATTCCGTGACGGCGTTCGAGGCGTGGTACAGCCTCGGGCGCCGCTGATCGAATCGATCGAGTTCCAACGCGCAGGACAAGGTGATCTCGCGGGCGCTGCGTCCGGATTCGATGGCTTTGCGCAACGCGTCGCCGCCGGCGAGCACGTCGAAGAAGGGGCTCCACTCGAACTCGCTGGGATGCCGCGCGCGTATGGCCGCCAGCATTGCCACGGCCATGGTGAAGGCGCGGACGCGGTGCGCGTCGCGCAGGTGGACGCGTAGCCCAGCGCACTGTTCGCCAAGGTAGCGGGGGTGGGTGGCCTTGCCGGGCAACGACTCGGGCGTGTAGGTGACGGCCTCGATCGAGCACCCCGGCCGATCCTCGGGATTGATGGCCTGAATCACGGCCTCGGCGTCGAGCCACGGCGCGCCCACGGTAAGAAACGGTGTATCGGTGCCTCGGCCCTCGTTCACATTCGTACCTTCAAACAGACATGTGCCGACGTACACGAGGGCGGTTTCCGGCGTGGGAATATTCGGTGACGGCGGAATCCATTGCAGGCTGCACTCGTTGAATAGGCGGTCGCGGTACCAGCCGTCGAGAGTGCTCACCTCGAGGTGAAGCGAACGGAGCGCCGGCGTGGTCTCGCGGAGGAACAGGGCCGCTTCGCCCAAGGTCATGCCGTGGCGAATGGGGATAGGCGCGCAACACACGTCGGCGCCTACCCGTTCGGCGATGGGGCCCTCGAGGACGGCACCGCCCAAGGGGTTCGGGCGATCGAGAACGAGTATGGGTTTGCGCGCTTCGGCGCAGGCCTTCATGCAGGCGAGCAGCGTGGCCATGTACGTGTAATACCGCGCGCCCACGTCCGGCAGATCGATGACGAAGAGGTCGATCTCCTTGAGTTCGGCGCGCGAGGGCTCCTTGCGCGTACCGTAGAGACTGGTTACGGGCACGGTGCTCTTCTTCGCGTTCACGGCCTCACCGGCCTCGGCCTGGATCTCGATGCCGTGTTCGGGGCCGTAGAGGCGAACCAAGGCGAGTTGCGATTGGCCCGCGAAGACATCGCACGTCGGCTGGCCTTGTACGTCTGTGGCGGCGCGGTTTGTGAGAAGGGCCACGCGCGTCCGCCGCAATGTCTGGAACCGATCCCACACGAGGCGATCCACCCCCGTGTGGGTGTTGGTCGTGCGTGGGTACAACTGTCGGGCGACCTCGCCGAAGAAGATCTGGCGAAACGCTCGGTTATCGCGTTCTTGGCGCGAAGGATGGCAGGTATTGCCGAGGAGAATGGCGAAGCGGCCGGACGCGCGATCCATCCACAGGCAGGTACCGGTCCAGCCGGTGTGGCCGAAGGATTGGCGTGAAGGCAGAAACCCCTCGACGCCGCCATGCCACGCATCCAGCTTCCAACCGAGACCCTGCCACGGGTAGCTCGGTACCTGACCGAAGACGAGCATCTCTTCCAAGGTGGTTTCAGCCAGGAGGCGACCGCCGAGGAGCGCCCGGCAGAAACGCGCGAGGTCGGGCGCGTTGGAAAATAGGCCGGCATGACCTGCCACGCCGCCGACGGCGTAGGCGTTTTCGTCGTGTACGGCACCAACTACGACCCGGCCGCGCCACGGGCAGTCCTCCGTGGCGGCGCACCGATCGGCCCAATCGGCGGGTGGATTGAAGCGCGTGGATCCCATATCAAGCGGATCGAAGATGCGTTGGGCACAGACGCGATCGAGTGAATCGCGCTCGATCAACTCGACGATGCGGCCGAGAATGATGAATCCTGCGTCGGAGTACCGGTGGCGCGTGCCGGATGGCGCCTCGATACCGCGCTCGGCGAAGCGTTCGATCATGGCATCGACGCTGTTCACGGACTCGTACAGTGGGAGCATAGGCACGAGGCCGGCCGTGTGCGTAAGCAACTGGCGGATCGAGAACGCATCGAAAGCGGAAACGGGAACGATATCGGACACCGGCTGGTCGAGATCGATGAGGCCTTCGTCGCGCAAGAGCAGGACGACGGTGGTTGTTGCGATGACCTTCGTCAGCGACGCCAAGTCATAGAGTGTGGTCGACTCGGCCGGCGATTCGACTGGAATGCGCTGACGCAAGCCGATGGCCTCGTGGAAATAGGTGGTCTCGATGTCGCCCACACAGGCCACCGCGCCCGGTCCGTTTGAGGCGCGCACCGCCCGGGATAGTGTTTCCCGAAGTTCTTTCCGCACGACTCCGCTACATCCTCTCGAAGACCGGACCCAGCCCAAAACAAGACAGGATCCGCATGCGGAACCCTGTTTGCGGATCCTGTGCCGTTCTCATCTCCGGCAATGCAAAAGACCCCTTCATCCGATGGCGTCTAACACACGAGGAACAATACACCATCCCGTCCGGCGCGTTACCGTCCTCAGACACTACACCCTTCGGATCAAGAGGCCAAAAGCCGATACGGCCGGAAACTACTTGCAGCCGCAGGCCTTCTTCTTCGCCACGGCCTTCTTCTTCGCCGGGGCTTTCTTCGCTACCTTCTTGGCCGCGGGCTTCTTCTTGGCCACGGGCTTCTTCTTGGCCGCAACCTTCTTCTTGGCCGCAACCTTCTTGGCCGCAGGCTTCTTCTTTGCCGGCGCCTTCTTGACGGCGGCCTTCTTCTTGGCCACAGCCTTCTTCTTCGCCACGGGCTTCTTCTTCGCCACGGCCTTCTTCGCTACCTTCTTTGCCACAGGCTTCTTCTTGGCAGCTTTCTTCTTTGCGACGGCCATCGTCTCCCTCCTTCTGTCAACCCTTATTTCACAACCCGTATACCAGAGACCCGAGACTAGAGTGCTCGGTCTCCGACTATCTGGGTAACCACAGGATGCTGCGATTACCCACTCACCAGGCGCATGCCTGGACGAGTCCGTGCCGTGGTGTTCTACAAGGGAACGCATCGTGCCTTCTCGACGGTCGAGCACACGACGCCTGCTTCGCCGTCTTCCCCTTCGCCCCTTCGCGGTATCGAACACTGGCTTCTCTCGAGTTCGGTCAACGCCTTGTCGTATCCCGCCGTGTCAACTGCCGCAAAGGAGGCGAACCCGACGTCCGCGTGGCGCGCGCTTTCGCGTGGAAAGCCGTTCGATCATTGAGCGTTATCACGCCAACACGACGCGCACTCGGGGTTACTTGCTCGCTATTTCAACTTTCATTGGATTAATGCCTACCAAACAACGGAGAAAAATTCAAGTCTTTTTTTCATCTTCTTTTCTTTACGCGGATTTGTCCGCGACAAACGGTAGAACCACGATGAAATGCAGAAAGCCACTTCAAACGCGAAGACCTCTCGAATTTCGGTGTTCGGATGGCGCGCTCACGATTTCGCCATGGGTCCGGCGGTGATCTCGATGGGATTGGTGTACACCCACGGCACCCATTCGCCGCAGATGTCCAGCTCCGCTTCGACGCGGTACTTGCCCGCTTCTACCGGTGTCCACGTCATGTCGACGCCTTCGGTTTGGTGAACGGACTCGCCGTGGCGCTTGATGGTGAAACGGCATGGCACGGGCGAGGCCGCATGCAGGATCAGCCCGTTGGCGAAGGGCAGCGTGTCGCCCATGGTCGCGCGCTGCCCGCCGCTTTCAGCGAGGAAGGTGAAGCCGGTGCTGTCGACGATCATGTCGAAGCCGATGTAGACGCGGCCTTGCTCGAGGGCGGCGAGAATGGCCTGCTCATGGAGCTCGTTCGCGAGAATGTGCGTGGCCACAAAACGCGTCATGCGCTCGTACGGGTCGAGCTGGACGTGGAACAACTCGCGGCCGGGCTCGAGCGGGCCGAACAGGAGCCGCACGAGGGGCCGTGTCAGCGCGTTGAGCGAGTATTCGCCCACGGTCTTCGGACTTGTGTCGCGGACACGCACGGTGCCCTGTTCGGTATAGGTTCCAATGAATCCGTTGTTCTGATGGCAGTCGTTGGCGGCAATGCCGACGATCCTGCGCGTCTCGTTGAGGTGATCCCAGTTCGCGAGAATGGCGGTCTGCCGATCGAAGATGAGGCGGAACGTCAGGTCCGGATACTTTCCGAGATTCAGTATGAGATCCGGAATCAGCGGCGGCAATTCCTCATCGAGGAAGTCGGTATGCAGGTTGTAGATCTCCATGCCCTTGAGCTGCGGCAAGTCCCAGCGGCGTGGCTCTTCGGTATGGGCGAAGAACAAGAGGCCGCCAAGCTCGTCGATCCGTTGGGCGAGCGTATCGAGGTCCTCGCCGCACTCGAGGACGGTATCTGTCGGCAGGCCCCACGGCATGAAGCCCTCGTACATCTCGAAGCCGGGCGCGAACAGAACGCCATCCTTCACGCCGCGCCAATGGAGCGAATAATCTGCCTTGCCGTCGACACAGTGGTCGGACATGAGGATGAAATCGCGGCCGGTTTCCTTCATCACGCGCAGAATCTCGTCGAAGGGCACGCAGCTATCGTGCGAGATCTCGGAGTGGCTGTGGCACACGCCTTGGTAGTCCGTGTAACCGTCATCAAGGGCGACCTCGATTCGCTGGGCACGCAGTGCCTCCCACGCGCGCATCTCGCGAGGGAAGCTAACGAGCCTATGGTAGAGCGCGGTACGGAACGCGACGAGGAAGGCGATGCCGCCGACTACGGCCAGGCCGGTGAGCACGAACACAAGCGCCTGCAGCGCCAGACCACGATGGCGACGCCTGGATGATCCGGATGCCATGAATCTTCCTCCTTGGGGTTGGATGGGGTGGATATCCGTCTACAGAAACTCGACGACCGGTTCCGGCAGGATACGATGGATCTCCGCGAGTCGGTAGCCAAAGCCGGAACCGTGAATGGTGCGGAGGTCGACTCGTCCGCCTCGCCGCCGATACAGGCCCGGATGCACGGCCATCTCAGCCCGCGATGCTTCCGGATAGAACTGCATGGCGTTCGTCTCGACGCCCATGATGGTACCCGCGTGCGCCGCCAACAGGACGTGCGGCACCTGGGCCAACATCGGGTTCGTCAAGTCCTGCACCATGAGTGTCATTCCGTGGGCCTTGGCCCAGCAGAGGCTCAAGAGTGCGCCCGTCTGCGTCTTGCAGGTCTTCAGCGCGACACCTGTCCAGCCGAGTTGGCGGCCCAGTCGGATGAGGCGCCAATCGTGGGCGCTCTCGTCCATGAACAGCGGTTTGCGCGCCGAGACGCTGTGCACATCGATCCGGTGGGTTTCGAGTTCGTACGGAAACGGCTGCTCAACGTAAAGGATCATGCCGTAGAGGCGCGGTTGCTCCAGCACCAGTCGGTCGAGAATGTCGTTGACATACGCGGGATCCGTGACGGTGCAGTTGAAGTCCGACGTGAGCCACCGGGCGCCGTGGTCGAGGGCGATCTGTCCCACGCGCACGAGGCGATCGTAGTCCCATGCCGCGTCGTTACCGCGGAGCTTGACCTTCAAGCAGGTAAGGTTGTCGCGATCGATCCATTCATCCAGCAGGACAGGATATCCGTCGTCGGGCTCTTCGCCGGTGCGTTCCGACGCCTCGATGAGATCCTTGCCGCCGACGAGATGCCACGCCGGCAACGAGGGCGGCGGGCAGACGAGGAAGTCGGCGGGATACTTGCCGACAAAGGAGACATCGGCGTCTTGAGCCGCTGTGAGGTACGCGCTGAGGTCGGTGTTCATGTACTCGGCGTTGTACGTCTCGTACACCGGGCGGCGCATCAGCACGCCGTAGGCATCGTGCAACGCGATGTCGAATAGCGAACAGCACACCAGCGCGGCCAGCCACGGCATTGGCTCGGCGTCGCCGCGCTCGCGATTGAACCCGTCGAGGAGATCGTGCAGCGTCCCTTCCATGAACGCGTGGCCGACCTCGATGGGATGGCCGGAGGCCTCGAATCTGCGCCACGCGCCGGCCAGTCGCCCGCAGAAGTCCCTGAGCGCCATGTGCCGCTCTTCGTACGACAAGGCGCTGGGCCACACCCACTGGACGCTCAACGGCGTTTCACCCCAGCCTTCGGCGGTCCGTCCTGTAACGTCCTCGACGCGCAGGCAGGCGCGTGCGCAGGTGACGTAGGTGAGGGTCTCCGGACCGAACTTCAGCGGAACGCGCGTCTCCACCGGTAGAAAATAGAGCGCCACATCGCGTACGCACACATCACTCGACTTGGCCATGTCTGCATCTCCTCACGGGCGGCGAGTTCACCCAAGCTCCAAGAGTAAACCATCGTTCCCTCACGGATCATGCCCGCGCGACGATGTCCACCGATCTCCGTGGCTGGAGGTTCACGCCTCGTTGCCTAGCGCGCCTACCAGGCCCCGGAAATAGCCGGGCACGTCGGCCGTGAACGAAACGACTTCGCCCGTGTACGGATGCCGGAACGCAATCGATCGCGCGTGCAAGGCCAGCCGCTTGTGCAACGGATCCGGCGTGCCATATTTCCTGTCGCCGACAATCGGGTGTCTCTTTTCAGCGAAATGGACGCGGATCTGATTCTTCCGGCCGGTAAGCAGCCGAATCTCGAGCAGGCTCAATCCTCGCGTTTCCTTGAGGACTCGGTACGCGGTGTGGCACAGCTTCCCCTTCGCCTTGTCCGGCGTCGAATAGACGACATGGGCCGTGTTCTCGGTGAGATAACTCGAGATCGTGCCGGCCTTCGCGTCCAGCGTTCCATACACAACCGCCACGTAGATCTTCTCGACTTCGTCCCACTGCTCCTGGAGGTGTCGCTTCGCCTCCGCCGTCTTGGCAAAGACGAGTACGCCGGAGACGTCGCGATCCAGGCGATGCACGATGAAGATGCGGTTGCGCGACTTGGGATAACCCTTGCGGACATAGTCCGTCAGTCGGTAGTAGGCGGTTTTGGTCTTCTCCGAATCGGTACCGACCGTGAGCAACCCGGCCGCCTTGTCGACGACCAAGACGTCGCGATCCTCGTGCAAGATCGTCAGGCCCGACGGTTCATGTCTACGCCGCGGAGGTCTTTTGCTGGGCATTGCCAATACCTTGAGAAACGCGGAAAGGGGGCGCCGCCGTGGAGAACAAGGCCGGCGTCAGTTCCTGTCTTCTCTACACGAGTTTCCACGGCGCTCGATACTCGCGCCGGATGAATCGATCGGCCTCGGGGGTGTTGGTCGCACGCAGGTTCTCCGGATCCCACTCGAGTTTCTTGCCTACGCGATAGGCCACGTTGCCGAGATGATTCGCCTCGGTAAGCCATCCCGCATAGGTGAAATTACACGTCGTCGGTTCACCGGTCTTGCAGGCGTGGATCCACTCGGCATGGTGCCCAAGCGAGGCTGGAATGAATGGTTCCGGCCGCTTGAAGTCGGCGAACGTGTCCTCGGGAAGGAGCACGTGCTTGCTGTAGTCGGACAGGAGCATGCCGTTCTCGCCGACGAACAGCACGCCGCTGTCCCATGCCGGAACGACGCCCTCCTGGACGGGGGCCGGCTTGTGTGTGCCCTGATACCACGTCAGTGTGAGGGGCGGCAGGTCGCCGCGCGGGCCATACTCGTAGACCACGTGCATCGAGGCCGGCGCGATCTCGGCGTGGGCTTGCGCCCCGTCCGACTCGATGGTGAGCGGATGATCGAGTTTCAGTGCCCAGAACGGCAAGTCGATCCAATGACTGCCGAGATCCGACATGGTGCCGTTTCCGAAATCCCACCAGCGGTACCATTTCGGGCCCGGAAAATAGACCTCGTTGAAGGGCCGTTCCGGCGCGGGGCCGAGCCAGAGGTCCCAGTTGAGCCCTTCCGGCACCGGCTGGGCCTCAGCGGGGCGTTCGCGGACACACACGATATCGTTGGCCTGTTGGCACGCTTCGTCGGTGGCGTGCCAGCCCCAGGCGCGGCCCACCCACACGTGGACTTCGCGCACCGGGCCGATAGCGCCGGTCTGGATGAGTTCGACCACGCGCCGGTAGTTGTCGCCGGCGTGGATCTGCGTGCCCATCTGTGTGGCCACCTTCGCCTTGGCGGCCGCCTCGCGGATGATCCGCGCCTCCCACGCGCTGTGCGTGAGCGGCTTCTCGCAGTATACGTGCTTACCGAGTTGAAGCGCCGGAAGCGTGGCGAAGGCGTGGGTATGCTCGCACGTGCTCACGACCACCGCGTCGAACTCGTCGGCGTAGTCATAGAGGTCTCGGAAATCCACCACCTTCCGGGCCTGCGGATGCTTCGCGGCCGCCGCATCGAGATTGGCCTGGTTCACATCGCATAGGGCCACGATATTCTCCGACGAGACGGCGTCCATATTGCCCCCGCCGCGTCCGCCCGCGCCGATGATCGCGATATGGAGCTTTTCGTTGAGGTTCTGTCCGCGCGCGATGGCCGGTGCGCCCACCGTGGCCACGCCGGCCGCTACCGCCGACGACCGCAAGAAGGAACGGCGCGATACTGCGCGCGCGGCGCTGCGACTATTCTCAGTGTGTTTCTGCATGGCTCGGAGATCCTTTCTCAACGGTGCACGGACCGCCATCCCAACGACTCGATGCATCAGTCTAATCGCCGTTTCGCGCCCGATCAAGGCTTGAGTCAGTCCTGACGTTTCGGGTGGCGAGCCGAGCGGGGATACGGCGCTCTCGCCGGCACAACGCCTCCGGAATTTGACCCCCTCGGCTCTTGTTGTGTAACATAAAGGCCCGATTGGGGCGCACAGGGGGTTGTGCGCTCCTTGGTGTGCCCGTGTGTTCGGTTTCTATTGGGCGCCTGCGCAAGGAACAAGGAATAGTCTGATCTTCCATGAGATCCATCTCCCCAAAGGGCTGCTATGACCCGCGTTACGAGCATGACGCTTGCGGCGTAGGTTTTGTGGTCAACATCGACGGTACCCAGTCCCATCAGATCATTGCCCAAGGCATCCAGGTGCTCGAAAACCTCGTGCATCGCGGCGCTTCCGGATGCGATCCCGACACGGGCGACGGCGCCGGCATGCTCGTCCAGATCCCTCATGCCTTCTTCGCCGATGAGGCCGAGTCGCTCGGATTCGATCTCGCGGCACCCGGCGCTTATGCCGTGGGCATGGTGTTCCTGCCACAAGACACCGAGGCCCGCGCCACGTGCAAAGGCCTCTTCGGGAAGGTCGTGGCGGATGAAGGACAGACCTTGCTCGGCTGGCGTGAGGTGCCCCGCGACTCCTCGGCCATCGGATGGCTGGCCCGTGACAACGAGCCGGTTATCGAACAGGTATTCGTCCGGCGTGAGCAGGGCCTCGACCCCGACGGATTCGCGCGCAAGCTGCTCGTGATTCGGAAGGTGGTCGAGAATGGGGTGCGTGCGCTCGACCTGAACGGCCGCGGCCAGTTCTACGTGTCGAGTCTGTCGCCAAGAACGATCTGCTATAAGGGTTTGATGCTGGCCCACCAGATGGCCCGGTACTATCCGGATCTCTCGGATGTGCGGTTCGAGAGCGCCCTGGCCTTGGTGCATCAGCGTTACAGCACGAACACGCTGCCGACCTGGCCGTTGGCCCAGCCGTTTCGCTACCTGGCCCACAACGGCGAGATCAACACACTGCGCGGGAACATCAACATGATGGCTTCACGCGAGCAGCACTTCCGGAGTCCGCTGTTCGGCGAGAACATCAAGAAGCTGATGCCGGTGCTGACGGCTGGCGCCAGCGATTCCGCCATCTTCGACAACGCGCTCGAGATGCTCGCGCTGGGCGGCCGCTCCATTTCCCACGCCATGGCCATGATGATCCCCGAGCCCTGGGGCGGCCATGAGAGCATGGCCGACGACAAGAAGGCCTTCTATGAGTACCATGCGTGTCTCATGGAGCCTTGGGATGGCCCCGCCTCGATGGTCTTCACCGATGGTCTTCGCATCGGCGCCGTGTTGGATCGCAACGGCTTGCGCCCCTCGCGTTACTGGGTAACGAAGGACGACTTCGTCGTGATGGCGTCCGAGGTGGGCGTGTTGGACATTCCCCAGGCCGATATCATCAAGAAGGGGCGACTTGAGCCGGGCCGCATGTTCCTTATTGATACTCAACAAGGCCGTATTGTTGACGACGCCGAGATCAAACAGGGATTCGCCCTCATGCGGCCCTATCGGCGTTGGCTGGACATGAACCGCAAGCCCCTTCCGGAAGGCTTGCACGAAACCGAGCGCATTCCGGAAAGGGCCCCGTTGCTCACGCGCCAGCAGGTGTTCGGCTACACGGCCGAGGATCTCGAGATCGTCATGGCGCCCATGGCGCAGAACGGCAAGGAACCCGTCGGCTCGATGGGCAATGATGCGCCGTTGGCGGTGCTGTCCCGGCGGCCTCAGCTCTTGTTCAACTACTTCAAGCAGCTCTTCGCCCAAGTGACCAATCCGCCCATCGATCCCATCCGCGAAGAGATCGTCATGTCGCTTGAGACGACCATCGGACGCGAAGGCAACATCCTCGATGAAACGCCCGACCAGTGCCGTCAGTTGTTCATGCGCACACCCATCTTGCGCAACGCCGAGCTCAAGTTCATCCGGGCGTTGGACGAGCCCGGCCTCAAGGCCCACGTCATCTCGACGCTGTTTCCTGCGGCCGAAGGTCCCGACGGACTCGGCGCGGCGGTGGATCGCATTTGCACCGAGGCCTCGGCGGCCATCGCGGACGGCGCGACCATTCTCATCCTGTCGGATCGCGGCGTCGATCGCGATCGCGTGCCGATCCCAAGTCTGCTGGCCACCGGCGCCGTGCACCAGCACCTCGTGCGCGAACAAACGCGCACCGAGTGCGGCATCGTCGTCGAGAGTGGCGAACCGCGCGAGGTGATGCACTTCGCGTTGCTGACCGGCTTCGGCGCGGGCGCGGTGAACCCCTATCTGGCCTTCGAAACCGTCTACGACTTGCTTACCAAGGACGTGCTACATCTCGGCAGCATCGAAGAGGCCGTGAGCAACTACATTCACGCCGTCGAGAAGGGTCTGCTCAAGGTCATGTCCAAGATCGGCATTTCGACACAACACAGCTATCGAAACGCTCAGATCTTCGAGGCCGTCGGACTGAGTAGTGCGTTTGTGGATCGCTTCTTCACCGGCACGGTCAGTCGCGTCGAAGGCATCGGTCTCGACGAAGTCGCCCGCGAGACGCTCATGCGTTACGCCGTGGCCTATCCGCCTCAGCCGGCGCGCAAGCCCAGTCTCGATCCGGGCGGCCAATACCGGTGGCGTAAACAGGGCGAGTTCCATCAGTTTGGCCCGGAGACCATCGCCACGATCCAGCGCGCCGTCCGGACCAATGATTGGGGGCGGTACCAGGAATTCGCGGCAACGGTAAACGATCGTAACCGTACGCTCGCTACGCTCCGCGGCCTGCTCCAGTTCAAGAAAGGCACGCCGATTCCCATCGATGAGGTCGAGTCGGTCGATAGCATCGTGAAGCGTTTCTGCACCGGCGCCATGTCCTTCGGCTCCATCAGCAAGGAGGCCCACGAGACGCTCGCCATCGCCATGAACCGGCTTGGTGGCCGGAGCAACACCGGTGAAGGCGGCGAGGATCCCGCCCGGTTCGAGCCTGACGCCAACGGCGACCTTCGACGCAGCGCCATCAAGCAAGTGGCCTCGGGTCGGTTCGGGGTAACCAACGAGTACCTCGTCAACGCCGATGAATTGCAGATCAAGATGGCCCAAGGCGCCAAGCCGGGCGAGGGCGGCCAACTGCCCGGCCACAAGGTACTCGAACCGATCGCCAAGGTCCGGTATTCCACGCCGGGCGTCGAGCTGATTTCGCCGCCGCCCCATCACGACATCTACTCGATCGAGGACCTGGCGCAGTTGATCCACGATCTCAAGAATGCCAATGTCTACGCCAACGTGTCCGTCAAACTGGTATCGGCCGTGGGCGTAGGCACCATTGCCGCCGGCGTGGCGAAGGGCAAAGCCGACCTGGTCCTTATCAGTGGTCATGATGGCGGTACGGGCGCCTCGCCGCTCACCTCGATCAAACATGCCGGCGTCCCCTGGGAACTCGGGCTCGCCGAGGCCCACCAGGTCCTTGTCGAGAACAACCTGCGCAGCCGTATCACGGTGCAGGTCGACGGGCAACTCAAGACCGGCCGCGACGTGGCCATCGGCGCTCTGCTTGGGGCCGACGAGTTCGGCTTTGCGACCATGCCGCTGGTGTGTTGTGGGTGCATTATGATGCGCAAGTGCCACCAGAACACGTGCCCGGTCGGCGTGGCCACACAGGATCCGGAACTGCGCAAGAACTTCCGGGGCAAGCCCGAATACGTGGTCAACTACTTCCGGTTTGTCGCGCAGGAGTTGCGTGAGATCATGGCCGAACTCGGTTTCCGCACCGTCCAGGAGATGACCGGACGTTCGGACATGCTCGAATTCGATCCTCTGCCCGATCACTGGAAAGCGAAAACGCTCGATCTCGCGAAGGTGTTGTACGTGCCCACGCCGTGGGAAGGCGAAACGCTCTACAAGAGCAAGTGTCAGGATCACGGTATCGATCGCGCGCTCGACCACGAGATCATGGTGAAGGCCAAGCCGGCCATCGAGAATCGGGCGCCGGTCCGATTCCCCCAGATCATCCGCAATACCCATCGCACGGTGGCCACGATGCTTTCGAGCGAATTGACGCGACGGCACAAGCTCGGCATGTACAGCGGTCATCTGTCTGAAGACACGGTTTGGATCGATTGCCAGGGCGCCGCGGGCCAGAGCTTCGGCGCATTCGCCATCCGAGGCGTGACGCTCTATGTCGAGGGCGAGGCCAACGACTACCTCGGCAAGGGGCTATCGGGTGCAAAGATCATTGTCCGGCCGCCGCGGGGTTTCGAGCCGGCCGCCGAAGAGAACATCCTCGTGGGCAACGTCGTGCTGTACGGCGCGACCTCGGGCGAGTGCTACATCCGCGGGGTGGCCGGTGAGCGGTTCTGCGTGCGGAACAGCGGCGCCTGGGCAGTCGTCGAGGGCGTGGGCGACCATGGTTGTGAATACATGACGGGCGGCCGGGTGGCCGTGCTCGGGAGGACGGGCCGCAATTTCGCCGCTGGCATGAGCGGCGGAATCGCTTACGTGTACGATCCCAACGGAACGTTCCCCGCTCGATGCAACCTCGGCATGGTCGACCTCAAGCCGCTGCACCGTGAGTCCATTCCCACGCTCAAGAGCATGATCGAGCGCCATTATCAGTACACCGAGAGTCCCGTGGCCAAGCACGTACTCGAGAAATGGCGGCAGACCGTGGACATGTTCGTTCGCGTCATGCCGCGCGACTACGCGCGAGTCCTGAGCGAACAACGTGCCAAAGGTCACACCGGGAGATAGCCTGCCATGCTACCGAGCAAAGAAAAAGGGTTCATGTCGTTCAAGCGCGAGGTCCCCGCGAACTTGCCCGTGGGCGATCGCATCCGAACCTATCACGAGTTCTCCGGCAAGTTCCCACCCGAGAAAACGCGCGAACAGGCCTTCCGGTGCATGAACTGCGGCGTGCCGTTCTGCCATTTCGGCTGTCCTCTGGGCAACGTCGTTCCCGACTTCAACGACTTGCTCAAGGATGACAAGTGGCGCGAGGCATGCGACGCGCTCCACGCGACCAACAACTTCCCCGAGTTCACCGGCCGCGTGTGCCCGGCGCTCTGCGAAGCATCGTGTGTGCTCGGCCTGACCGATGCCCCGGTCACCATCGAGTACATCGAGCGCGCGATTGTCGACCGGGGTTGGGACGAAGGCTACATCAAGCCGCAGATTCCCAAGCGACGCACCGGCAAGACGGTTGCCGTGGTCGGTTCGGGGCCTGCGGGCCTGGCCGCCGCGCAGCAGCTCAATCGTGCCGGTCACACCGTTACGGTGTTCGAGCGCGACGACGAGCCGGGCGGTCTTCTAACCTACGGTATTCCGGCCTTCAAGCTCAGCAAGGAGATCGTGCGCCGCCGCATCAACCAACTGCGCGATGAGGGCGTCCAGTTCAACTGCAATATCTGGGTTGGCAGGGACATCCCCACGAGCCGTCTGGAGGAATTCGACGCGGTGCTGCTCACCATGGGATCGACCAAGGCTCGGACGCTCGATATCCCCGGCGCCGACCTCGATGGCATCCACCTCGCCGTCGAGTTCCTGAAACAACAGACTCGTCGCGTGCTGGGCAAGAAGGCTGAGGGGCCCGAGCTCACCGCCAAGGACAAACACGTGATTGTGATCGGCGGCGGCGACACGGGATCGGATTGCGTGGGCACCAGCATCCGCCAAGGCGCAGCCTCGGTCCACTCGATCGAACTGCTGCCTAAACCGCCTCTTGACCGCGACGAGACTATGCCGTGGCCCTATTGGCCGTCGATTCTGCGCACGTCGACCAGTCATGAAGAAGGTGGCGATCGGGAGTGGAGTATCCTTACGAAGGCGTTCTCCGGAGATGACGGACACGTCAAGCATCTGCACGCCGCGCGACTCGAGTGGAGCCTGCCGGACCCATTTGGACGCCGTACCATGAAGGAGATCCCCAACAGCGAGTTCTTGCTCGACTGCGATCTTGTGCTACTCGCCCTCGGATTCCTCCACCCCGAGCAAGATACCGTGATTCAGGACATGGGTCTTGATCGGGATACGCGCGGGAATATCAAGACCGACCAGAGCTTTGCCACCTCTCGGCCAAAAGTCTACGCCGCCGGCGATACCCGGCGGGGCCAATCCTTGGTCGTTTGGGCCATCCACGAAGGCCGCGAGGCCGCCCGCTGGATCGATATCGCCCTCATGGGACGTTCCGACCTCCCCAGTGCCGTCTCGTTCGGATACGACAGCCTCGGTCCAACCTCAACTACGCCTGGAAGCGCCACAGAATAGGCGTTCCATGGAACGGATCGAGGGCGTTGAGGTATTGTATAGCACCAGCGGAGCGGCCATGGACTGAACGTTGCCGCTTTCGGATCGGACGCAAGCCGCAGGGCCCAACATGTTGTGTCCTCAAGTGCGTATTCTTCAACATGTTGAGCGCGGGTTGGCGCACTATCGGATTGACATGCCGGGAGGCCAATGTTATACTCGCCGAGTGTTCCTAGCATGGGCGGCCGCAATGCGCGGCAGGAGACAGCCTGATCACGAGGGATGAGGAGAAGCGTAAGGTATGAAACACATTAGACTTGTGTCGAAAGCGCCGACGAAGGCCTCGGATATTCCTATCGAGGACTTGATGACGTTCATCATTTCGCTGCTCGAGGCCGTAGCGACCTTGTTTTCGGCGAAGGAAGCGGTGGAAGAGTAATGTCCCCAGCCATTCGGTGACGTGGCGCGCCTGTCGGGCCGGTTGGTCTCGTGGCGCGGCAGGCACGTGTTGCTGAATGCTTGGAGGGAACGAGGAGATTTCCCGATGAAGCACGTGAGGGTTCTAACGAGAAAGCCGAATTGCGCTCAGGATATTCCGATCTCGGCAATGATCAGTTTTATCGTTGCCGTGCTCACGGCGTTCACGCCATTGTTGGTGGTGAAGGACGAGAACAAGGGCTAGTCCGCGACGCCGGCGGGGCAAATGGCGTGGGGCGGCCGTCCGGGCTGTCTTGCATGAGGACGGAGGCGTGCGATGAGACACTTTACTGCGTTGTCCGCCATCCCGGTGATGGCGGCCGATAATCTTGACGATCCGGCCGAGGACGGAGTGATCACGGCCAACGAGTTGCTGGACAGCATCGGCGGCATCGTGATCAAGGTGGTCAACGCCTTGGTAACGTATCTGACGGCCAAGGAGTTGTGGGAAGAGCCCTGATTCGGTTGAACGACGCAGGGCAGACGTAGTATAACAAACCGGTTCGCCATGAGCGGATCGGTGCGTGTCGGTTCAGGTCATTACGCGATCGTTCAGTTGGCAGAATCGGAGAGTTGCCATGAAACATATCGGCCGGGTCACGGAGGTCCGTTGGGACCGGATGAAGGAGGCGGCGGGTTACGAGCCCGATTTCGCCGATGCAAAGACCGATTTCCAGAATGCCCTTTGGCGGGCGTGGTCCGACTACGTCTACCAAAAAAAGAACGAAGTGGCCATTCAATAGACTCGATGAACGGGATGCGCCGGGCCTTCGGAGAAGGGTTCCCGGCGTGTTTCTTGTCATAAGTGCAACAGCGAACCAATCGAACCCACGCGGCTGCCGGGGGCGTAGTATCAACGGCCCCGGCAGCGTTGTATGTGGCTTCCCCGGGGCTTTCCACGAGAGGTCATCCCGGGTGACCGATGCGGAATCATGATCAGGGGCGAACACAGCGTCACACGTACGGCCGATCAGGACGATGCCCTCGCATTGAAACGCCTGTATGCGTCCGGCCGGCCGCGTTCCGCCCTGCTTGATCGCAAGCGCGAGTTCCTGGTGCCCACCGTAGATGAGATCCGCGAGCTCTTGGCGAAGAAGGACCTCCAGCAGGGCGCGTTCTACGCCGTTGAGGATATGGCCGGCGATGTGCGCGGATTCTGCTCGTTGCGCGGCGCCCATCCGGAAGTGGCTTACGCCGAACTCGTCTTGCTACTCATCGACGAGGCCGATTACGCTACGCCTCTGGCCGACGAAGTCTACGCGTACCTGCGGAGGCGGGCCTTCGACCACATGCAACTCAACAAACTGATTGCTCAGTGTCTCGAGTGCGAACGGGGTTACCGTGATCTCTTGATCCGCCATGGCTTCGAGAGCGCCGGCATTCAGCGCGATGTGCACTACACCGGCGGACGCTGGTACTATCTCGAATCATTCGAGCTGTTTTCCCGTCACCGCGACGCGCAGGGAGCTGCGCCCGTCTAGGAAGCCGCGATGCCACTGAAGACTGATATCGTGATACGCCGCGCCGAGCGTGACGACCTGGATACCGTCGTGGAATGGATGGCGGATCCGGATTTCACGTGGTTTCTGTACGGCGATGCCACGCGATCGCCCAAGCAGATCCGCGAGCAGGTCGTCGGCATGATCGGCCGGACTTCGGGCCAGACCATGCCCGGCGGGATCTATCTCATCATCGACTCGAAGCGCGAGGGCCCACTCGGCTTTCTATCGATTCAAAAACTCAGTTGGCGCAACCGGTCGTGCGACATCGACCTCTACATCGGCAAGAAAGCCCTCCGCAATCGCCTCGTGGCGGCCATGGCGGCTTTTCGGGCCGTCGCTTATTGCTTCGACGAACTCAATCTCCACCGCGTCGGCGCCATCATCTATGCATTCAACAGTGCGTCGTGGCGTCTCTTCGAGAAGCTGGGCGCTGTGCGCGAACTGACCCTGCGCGACCATGTGCCGCGCGACGGCCAGCGGTACGATGCCTACGGCTATGGCCTGCTACGCCCGGAATACGACGCCTTCTGCGAGGCACATCGCCCCCTTATCGCGCGATCGGATCTCGGCCCGCCGCGACGTCACGAGACCGCCGGTCCGCCGCCTACGGCGACGGAGGCGCCCGAGTGACGGCCTCATTCCTCATACTCTTCTCTGTCTACGTCGTGCACGCGATCCACGTGAATCGGCGGCCTGAAGCCGAGGGCGCCATCGCCCGGAAGCGAGGAGCGCTGTGGCTTCATGTGCCGTTGACGCTGGTGGCGTTGTACCTTGCCTTCCGGGAAGGCGTCTTCTCGCGCGAGTTGGTGTCGCCCATCCATATCGGATTGGGACTGGCGGCGGGCCATCTGGTTTTCGGCCTGTCGCTGCTCAGTACTCACGGATCCATTGGCACGGCGGTGGACCAGATGATGGATCTCGGCTCCCTTTGGGCGTTCGCCGTCGAGAATCCGAACGTCCTGCTCCGGTTTGCCGGCGTGAGTCTCGGCGAGGAACTGATCTACCGGGCCGTAGCACAACCGATACTCATCGATATGACGAGAAGCGCGGTCTTCGGTATTTTGCTGGTGGCGGCGGCATTTTGCGTGGTCCATCGTCATTTCTTCCGGAATCCGCTGGGCCAATCGGCCGAGTTTGTAGGGTTTGCATTTCTCATTGGCATGCTGTACTATTTCACCGAGAGTTTTGCCCTCGTGCTGGCTATTCACGCCGTCCGCAACATCGAGATCGCCTATCTTGAAAAGGCCATTGAGGACGCGCGTACCGACGTTTCTGCGCCGCCCACCCCCGCGTGGACGGGACGGCCGCTTGGCGCGGTGGAGTGACTATGGACAAGTCGGACCTCGTTGTGCTGGATCGAGTCGACAAGAGCTTCGTGACGCGCCATTTTCTGCAGCGTGACGAAGAGTCGAACGAGCGGTATTTCTACCGCAAACGCCGGGTGCATGCCGCCAAGCGGATCGCGTTCGCGGTACGCCGAGGCGAGATCTTCGGCCTGCTGGGGCCGAACGGCGCAGGCAAGACGACGACGGTCAAGATGGTTTCGGGCTTGGTCCGGCCGGATCGTGGCGTCGTGTACGTCGACGGATTGGACGTCGAGCGCAAGCGCCTTCAGACGCTGCGTCGCGTGGGCGTAGTACTCGAGGGCACGCGCACCAGTATCTGGCCGCTGACGCCCCTCGAGAATCTCATGTACTACGGCAACCTCAAGAACGTAAAGGGCCGAGTCTTGAGGGATCGCGCCCGCGAGTTGCTTTGTTTTATCGGACTGAAGGAGAAGATGAACATCCAGGTCCGCCGCCTGTCGCGCGGCGAGAAACAGAAGCTGGCGATATGCATTGCGCTGATTGCCGATCCGCCCGTGATCCTGCTGGATGAGCCCACCACCGGGCTCGATGTCCAAAGCAGTCGGAGTATCAAGGATAAGATCATCGAGATGACGCGCGGCCAGGGCAAGAGCATTCTTGTGACGACGCACGACATGAACGTTGCCCAAGAGCTTTGCGATCGGATCGGCATCCTCGACAAAGGCGAACTCGTAGCGTGCAAGCCCACCGAGGAGTTACTTGACCTGTTCTCGGATCACTCGTACGAGTTTCACTTGGATCGCCTACCCGATGCCGGCGCATTCGCCGGCATCATCGGTGTGCACGAGGTGAGCCCTGTCCTTTTCGACAAGGAAGAGCCTGTGCTGTTGGTGCGCGTCGATGCGGACCGGGCGGTCCGTTCTCAGGCCCTGTACGCCACGATCTCGCGCCTTCACGAACTTGGCTATGCGTTGCACTCGGTCAACGAGCGCCAGCAGACCCTCGAGAATGTTTTCCTGCACTTGACCGGTGGCGGCAGCGCGCGTCCCGAGCGGCCGTCTCAAGGAGGATCCCGCCCGTGATGAGCTTCCTACTCGTGGTCAAGGCGGAGTTGGTTCGCACGTGGATCGTCATGCGGCGCTATTGGTTCCGCACCGTGACGGGTATGGCCATCAGCTACGGCATGTTGATCATGTTTATCATCGGATTCGTCAATAGGCCCGAGTCGGTTGATGTGCCGGCGAACTTCGCCGATGCGGGCAAGGCTACCAACTGGGCGTTGGGCTTCATCATCGGCATGTTCGCCTTTGGCGTGGTCGGCATGTTCAGTCAAGGACTCCAAACCATGGCCCAGAGCGGCCAGCTCGAACAGCTCTGCATGAGCCCCCACGGGCTTGTCACGAACTTCATGGCGCGTACCGTCGTAGGCTCGATATCCAATATCCTGTCGTCTGCGGTCCTGCTATGGCTGATTTCGAGGACGTTTCACGATACGCTCCACGCCACCGACGAGAACTTCTTGCCCATGCTGATCCTGCTCACCTTGACCTTCGCCAATGTGCTCGGTTTCGGTTTCATGGTGGGGGGCCTGGTGCTGGTGTTCAAGCAGACGGGCCAGATCGCCATCATGATCCGACTGGCGCTTTTCGCTTTGGCCATTGCCGCCACCGACAAGATCGCGGAGTGGAATGTCGTTGCCCGCATTGTGGCCCACATCATGCCGATCACGGATGCCGCCATCTGTCTGAAGTACGTGCTCATCCAAGGGCAGAAGATCGACGGCCGATTCTGCTCCGTGTTTTGGCACCCCTCCGGTGCCTTCTGGTTTCTCCTCGGCAATTGTCTGTTCTGGACGTTATTTGGAATCCTCTGTTTCCGGGTCATGGAGAATTGGAGCCGGAGCAAGGGCACGCTGGGGGCCTACTGATGTCCGTTGAGCTCCTTCACCGGTTCGAACACGAAGGCAAACGCTACGTGATCGATCCGGAGACGTGTTTCTGCTTCGAGTGCGACGCGATCTCGTGGGCCGTTCTCAATCACTATCCGCTGACGTCCGCCAACCGCATCTATCACGTACTTGCCGGAACCTACGCCGTCGAAGAGTTGCGTGAGGTCGTCGGCGAACTCGAGTGGCTTCGCGCCACGAAATCCATCTTGCCGACGCCGAAACGCGAGGATTTCCAGAAGATTTTCCACCTCGAGCGAGGGCTCAAGCGCGTTACACTCCTGCTCGGAGACGAGCCGGTGCCCGCGGCCGCGCGCGCGCAACGCCGATGGCGTAGAGACCGCACCGAAGCGGCGGCCGAGGACGAATGCGACATCGGTCGCGACGCCATCGCGTTACTGATGGGGCGTTCCGGCGCCCAAACGGATCTCGAGTTCGAGATTATCGAGTCCGGCTCGGTGCACGATGTCCAGCGCCTCGCGGGCTGGTGCGGCCAGGCCTTCGCTGCGGCGAAGTTGGCCGGCAAGCGCATCAAGGTAGCAGTGCGCGTCGCCGATGTGGCGCTTGCCCGGCCGCCAGAGGCACTGCAAGGTCACGCGGTGTCGGTGCGGCTCGAGTTGGCCGGCGACGCCGACGTCGAGCGTTCCATACGTGGGCTGGTCAAGGTTCGGCCCGACTCGCTGGTCGGATGGGCCAAGTCGCTGGAGTCCGGAGGCGATTCGGTGACGGCGCGCGTGATTGTGCGTCCGAACCACCCGCGTTTTGAAGGTGCCGTTGAGGCGGTCGAGAAGGCCGGTTTCTCCGTGATCGAGCTGGATCTCGACGGGGCCTTGGCTGCGCATCCTGAACTGAGCGCCGGAGCCATGCTCGATGGCATGCGCGCATCGGCGCGGTACTACGCGGAGCGATTGCGGGGCCACCACTACTTCCGCCTTGATCCCGTCGCATCGCTGTTCTGGCGCATCCACCAAGGTTCGGCCCAGCCGCGTTCCGACGCCGCCGGTACGTATGAGCTCGCCGTGGATCGCAACGGAACGGTCTATCCATCGCCGCGGTTCGTCGGCGTGGCGGCGTTCCAGGCCGGTAGCGTGCGTGCCGGCGCGATCGACGAGGAATTGCTTGGGCAGTTCGACGACGTGGGCTCGCTCACCACGCCGGCGTGCATGCGGTGCTGGGCGCGGAACCTCTGTGGCGGCGGCACGGCGGCGGTGCACCACGCGCGCAGCGGGTCCTGTCGGACGCCTCACGCGCCGTGGTGCGAGGCCCAGCGCGCGTGGCTCGAGGCGGCGGTGGCCGCGTTCAGTCTGCTCTCATCGGCCGGGGTGAATTTCACGCGCGTGTACGGCGCCCTGCGACGCGCTCAGCGCCCCTCCTTGTTCACCATGGCCAAGGCGGCGTTTCGGATGCAGATCGGGATCCGTCCCGTTGAGGAAGCCGATGCCGCGATGCTCACCGAGTGGGAAGACTGGAACGAGGCGGCCTACTTCGCGTTCAACGAGACCGGTCTCCTCATGGCGACGCGCTATGACCGCGAGATGGACGCCCTCCATCCGCGGGGTATCGACCAGGAGTTAATGCTGCTTCGCCGGAACGGCGAGCCACTCGGCCTGGTCAAGGTGCGCCCCGATCGCGCGTCTCGATCTGCGTGGGCTTGGATATACATGCACGATCCCTCCGACTACGCGTCCGACGCTGTTCGGAAGAGCTTCCGTTTCGTGCTGCATGAGGCGGGAGATCAGCAGGCGCTCGATCGGTTGCTCATTTACGCCGGCGCCGAAGAGCAGCCGCTCTGTGCGTTCCTGGAGGCCATCGGCGCCGAGCATGTCGGCACCCTGCGCCAGGCCCTGTACCTACACGGCACGTACCGGGACGTGCGCGTCTACGATTTTGCCGAACAGGTCGTGTAACGCTTCTTCGCGTCGTGACGCCACGAGATCGCCCCCCGGCAGGATCCGTTCCTGAATATGGTATACGTGCACGCGGGGCATGCCGCCCAATTCCACCGTTGTGAAGCGCAGGCCGGAGCGTCTCAGGAAGCGTTCGAACTCCTCGGTCTTGTCCCACCGCCACATGATGACCCACGGCGCGCTTCCCGACACAGCGCGGCCCAACACCTGAACGCGCAGCTCATTCTCGCCCTCGATAGCGATCACGCGGGATGCGGCGTCGCCGGCCGCGAACTGGAACGGCAGCACGTTGATGGCCTTGTACACGAGAATCGGGTCGTCGGGCGAGCCGGCCCTGTCGACCAACTCAGCCGCCATCCGGTAGTCCGGGCGGAACGGCAACGGCAGGGCCATGAACTGGTAGGCATAGGCGACGGTGAGGATGCCGACCGCCACCAGCGGCAGAGTCACACGGCGCGACGTGGCCAAGGCGCCGCCAGCCATCAGGTAGAGTGGCGGTGCGCTGTATAGCACGTAGCGGTACATGAAGCAAGGCGCGTACAGGTACGATACCGCCAACAAGACCGCTGTCGGAAGCCCAAGCCACAAGAGCAGTAGCACAGTCGCGGCTACACTGCGTTCGGCCAGTCCGTTGCCGGCGCGAGGCCGAACGATCAGAAACTGGCGCAGGCACAGGAGCACCGCCAGGAATAGGAGTACGCCGGCCAAGACCAGGTCAAGCGAGACGCCCGTAACGAGATACGGGCGAGGGTCCTCATTCGAGAATCGGCCTCCGGCCAACACCACGAAAGTGTTCGCCGCCTCACGCCAGGTCGGAAGCGGCATCCATGAGGCACCCTGCGCCATGCCTTGACTGACCAGAACGCGCACGTAGGCGGCGGTGCCGGCCGCGAGGGCGACGTGCAATACCGTCCAGGCGAGCCAGGCCGTTGGCTTGCGCCAACAACACAGCAGGAGGAAGAGGCCCTCGGCCGCCACGACCAGTCCAGCGAACAGGTGAGACCAGACGAGCAGCGCATTCACGACGCCGTGGACGATCCACCAGACATGGCCCCGCTCGAGCGCGAGCAGGAGCGTTGCCACGGACAGCAATGCCAGGAAACTCACGAGCGAGTACATCCGTATCTCTTGGCCATAGAAAATGCCCGGTAACGACAAGCCCAGGCACAACGCTGCCACGCAGCCGGCCACCGGGCCGAACAGCCTTCGTCCAATGAGGTAGATGACCGGCAGTGAGAGCAACGAAAAGAGGATGGAGAGACAGCGCACATTTGTCGCGTCCGTTCCTGCCACACGACTCCAGAGGTGCTCGAGCGTGAAGTATAACGGCGCCAGCGTTGCCACGGCATCCTCGGCGCGCAACTGCTCCCAGAAGGACGCGAGATCGGGCTGATCCAGCGCACGGAGACTGAGGACCTCGTCGTGCCAAGGCGATTCGGCGGGCAGGCCGGCCCCGCGCAGGGCGGCGGCCAGCGTTATCGCGATGGCCAGCACGCAATGCGCTAGACGAGTCTCTCGATCCTGGGCTGACATGCCAGTCTGACTCGACCTCCGACTTCCTGTTCGTGTCCGTCCCATCGCCATCGAACGAGATGACGGCCGAACCTTTGTCGCAGCCTAACAGAGACTCCGCGCGGGCGTCACGGTCTATGATACTCCCGAGGTCGCAGCCGTTGTGGAAGAACCCGGCACGGCGACCTCGGGCGCCCCCGCGTCGTCGAGTCCCGCCTCGGCTTGACGCAATTCTTGAACGCCTTTGCGGATGTGTTCGGTCAGGCCTGCTTCCACGGCCCGGCAGGCCCCCTGAATGGCGTTCACGACAGCACGCGCCTTGCACGAACCGTGCAAGATAATTACGACCCCGTTGACTCCGAGCAGCGGCGCGCCGGTGTACTCGTTGGGATCCATGTCGCGCTTCAGGCGCCGGAGGGCGCCAAGGCTGATCAATGCGCCGATGCGGCTGATCAACGAGCTCTTGAGATCCCGCTTCAGCAACGAGCCGATCAGGCGCGCCACGGCTTCGCTTGTCTTGAGTACGACGTTGCCGACGAACCCGTCGCAGACCACAACATCGGCCGCGCCCTGGAACATGGCGCTCGGCTCGATGTTGCCGACGAAATGGATGTGCGTTGCCGCGCTCAACGTTTGGTGAACCGCCTTGGCGACGCTGTTGCCCTTCACGTCTTCCTCGCCGATGTTGAGTAGGCCCACCCGAGGTTCCTCAACTTCCAGAACGCGCTTGGCATAGATCATGCCCATCTCGGCGAAATCGCAAAGGTGCCGGGCCGTGCAGTCCACATTCGCCCCGAGGTCGAGGACGAGCACCGGATCGTGCAGCGTGGGCAGGATTTGGCAGATGGCGGATCGCGCCACCCCACGTATCGGCCCCAACGTGGTACGCGCCCCCACCATCACCGCGCCGGTGTTGCCGGCGCTCACGAAGGCGTCCGCCTCGCCGCTCTTGACCAGCCGTAATCCGACCAGTAACGACGAGTCCTTCTTCTGGCGAATGGCCGTGACCGGCGGCTCGTCCATGCCGATCCTTTCCGAGGCATGCACGACGGTCACGTGCCGCGGATTCCGGTAGGCGCCCAACGCAGGCTTCAGTTCGCGCTCATCGCCGACCAGCAGGATCTCCACGTCGCTCGATTTGGCCGCGACCACCGCTCCGTGAACTTCCGAAACGGGGGCGCTGTCCGATCCCATCGCATCGAGTGCAATACGCATACACGCTCCCCGGAGGTGGCTGTGCGGACGGAGGCTACTCGCTCTCGGTATTGAGGATCAGGCGGTCCTTGTAATGACCGCACTTCGGACAGACGTGGTGGGCTTGAATCCGTTCACCGCAACTCGGGCACTCGATGAGATTCTGGGCCTTCAGCGCGTGGTGGCTGCGCCGCATATTACGCTTGGTCTTTCCTGTTCTTCGCTTTGGAACCGGCACGGTTCATCACTCCTCCGTACGCTTCGACTTCAGGTCGGCCAGGGCTTTTGCCAAGCCGCCGAGTCCGGTCGTACTCGTTGTTTCCATTTCACGGCACGAACAGGAAACCTGGTTCCGGTTCGCGCCACACGTGGGGCATAGGCCCGCACAGTCGCTTCGGCATAAGACCTTCGCGGGCTGGGCCAAGACAATCTCTTCCCAGACCTGAGGACGAAGGTCGATCATGTCGCCCTCGATCGTCACCATACCCGAGCCGTCCACATCCGGCTCGTACGTCTCGTCCGCCAAGACCTCGATGTTCACGTCCTCTTCCAGCGCGCCACCTCGAACGTACACCCACGAGGCGTCGATGTCGAAGGCCACTTCGGCGTTCTCAAGACACCGATCGCACGGCCGAGAGTACACGCCGGATATGCGGCCTCGGAAGAGATACTCCGAGCCCATCTCGGACAGCGTTCCGACGACTCGGGCCATTGTCAGCCCGACCTCTGCGACGCCCTCGGGCGTCAGGTCCTTGCCCGTCATCGTCACATCTATGGGCATCTCCGTTCCCGAAACGAGCGGCAACGGAATGATCAGCGTATTCAAGATTTCACCCCCTGACAGCGGAGTGCAAAGCCGTCTATAGAATACCAAACGTACGCAGGGACGATCAAACCGATCCTCCCTGATCTATGCGCGCGGCCGCTTCTCGGTTCCCTCAGCGGGGGCGCGGTTCCGCCTGGAACTCACCGGCCTGCGAGGCCCATGGGCCCCTCCCCGAAGGCTGCTGCCGGCATGGGCGCCACATCGTCCGGCACGATGGGACGGAAATCCATCCTGTTGAGGATGTCCCGCTCGATGTCGACGCCCGGCGCGACCTCAGCGAGCAGAAGGCCCTCGGGAACCAGTCGAAACACACAACGTTCGGTGATGTAGAGGACGGCCTGGCCCTTCTCCCGCGCCACTTTGCCGCTGAACGTGATCTGGTGTACCGCCTCGACGAACTTTGCCACGGTGCCGTCGCGGCGAATGACCATGCGGCCGTTCTCGACCGCCGTGTCGAGCCCACCGGCCGTGAACTCGCCGCACAAGCAACACTTCCGCGCGGACTGCGTGATGTTGATGAACCCGCCCGCGCCGATGGTGCGCGTGCCCAGCTTGCTCACGTTGACGTTGCCCTCGCGATCCACCTGCGCCATGCCGACGCAGGTCACGTCGAGACCGCCGCCCTCGTAGAAATCGAACATCTGCGGCTGCGATATGAACGCATCCGGGTTCTTGGCGGGGCCGAAGTTCAGGCCGCCTTGCGGCAATCCTCCCATGACGCCGACCTCGGTGTTCAGCGTAATACTGTCGAGGAGACCCTCTTCGAAGGCCACCGCCGCTACGCTCATCGGGATGCCGACACCGAGATTGGCGATCATGCCCTTGCGGAGTTCCATGGCTGCCCGGCGGACAATGACCTTCTCCGAGTTGAGGGGGAGGGCCTTGAGCTCTCTGGCCAGATCGGCCCGCTCCGCACCGGTATACGAAGGATCGTGGTCCACGAAAAGGGTGTGTGGATGCATCTTCTTCGACGAGGCGACGACGACGTAGTCCACAAGAACACCCGGTACGGTAACCGCTTTGGGATGGGCCGGTTCGTCGCGCACCCGCTCGACCTGGGCAATGACCATGCCGCCCGAATTCTTCGCCGCCATGGCCACCTCGAGGTTCTCCATTGTGATCGCCTCGTCTTCGCCGGTGATGTTCCCTTTGGGATCGGCCGAGGTGCCGCGAACAATGCCCACATCCACCGGAAACGAACGGTAGAACAACATGTCGCGACCATCCACCTGGATGATCTCCACGAGATCTTCGCAGGCCTTGGTGCGCTCGTTGAGCTTGCCGCCTTCGATGCGCGGATCCACAAAGGTGCCGAGCCCTGTCGACGTTACCAGGCCCGGGCGCCCTCCGGCGATCTCCCGATACAACTGCGTCATCGTTCCCTGGGGAAGGTTGTAGGCCTCGCATTCATTCTGCGCTACCATCTTGGCTAGCACGTAGTTGAGGCCGACATGGCCGGCGACGACGCGTTTGAGCATGCCCGGATACGCGAAATGGTTCATGCCCCGGCGTTCTTCACTGAACGGGCCGAGCCCTGCGGCATACACTACGGTTAGGTCTCGAGGAGCGCCGGTCGCCTCGAATACGCGTCCGAACGCGGAGAAGACCTCCTCGCTTGGAACCGGATTCACTAACACCGTCGCGCCATTGCGGATGTGTCCCACGGCCTCATCGGCCGAGACCACCATTGCCATCGAGAGTCCTCCTCAGGCGTTCGCTCCAAGCAACCCAGTACCTCACCACCGCGGATCCGGCCACGGGAGGGCCGTAGGCGATTACGCAATCATCACATCGTCTTGCATTATGCCGCGTGCGCGATGCGTTCTTCAAGACTCGGTCTGCTTCCGTCGCGGACAAAGGACCTGAGAGGTGCGTTTGGGCAGATGAATGTAAAGCATTTGTTATCAGTAGTTTACGTTAGGTCAAATACCTCTTTCTTTAGGGGGAGGTTTCTGCTATAATCGGCGCGCTTTTTGAGGGTAGCGATCAGCCCTGTCCGAGGAGTAAGAAAGGATTTCCGGCTATGCCGATTAAGTACCACTGCCCGCGATGTGGCAGGAAATATGTGGAATGGGGCGCCGAGAAGCTTGGATTCCGTTGTCCTGACTGCGACGCGGCGCTCGATCGTGTCGGCGGCGGTCCGGAAAAGGGAGGTGACCGGCCCTCGTTGCGTCGCCACGCTGTTGCGAAACCGGTGCCCCGGAGTGGGCCGGTGGGAAGCGGCATTGAGGGATTCGAGGAGGGGGAGGAACTCATCGATGACGCCGCCAATATGGAGGCGCTCGGTGGAGACGATGACGATATCGTCGAGGAGACGGATGGCATCGTGGTTGAGCCCGGTGATCGGGGCGACGGACCCGTCGAGCTGGATTTTGGGGACGAAGGTTCGCATGAAAGCGCTCCGGAGGGCGCCGAAGAGATCTGATCGCGTTCTGGTGGGGCCGCGTACTGCGAGTGGCGATGTCGGCATCACAGACGATGCTGTTCGGGAATGCTCCTCGGGATTATCCGCGTGGCCAAGAAGACCCGGAGAGGAAGCACCACAACGTCATCCCAGTGACCAACGATTGGACGACGTCCGGAATCCGGTCGATAGGGGAGCGTGCATGGACGACGGCGGCCGCGAGCAGCCACCGAGCGATGCGAGGACATGGAGGATCCATCTGCCGCGGGCGATGGCGCATCGCATGGGGTGTGACTTCCGGTGCCTGCGCTGAGGGCCCCACGGGAGGCCTCATGCGCCGGCCTTGTCCCGTTCCAGATAGTGCTGCCAACGTTCGGTGACGTGCTGTTGCAGCTCGTCGAGGGTCTCGCGGGGAACGTTCTTGAACCGCCCCTGAACCGTGAGGTATTCGTGCAGCGGTTTGAGTTCGCCGCGGGCGGCGAGGGTCTTGCTGCGTCCCGTTAGCCGGAAGGTTCCGTGGTCGATTTCGTAGAGCGGGAATGCGCCGGTCTCGACGGCGAGGCGGCCGACGTTCACGGTTTCCTTGGTCGGGAAGAACCATCCCGGGGGGCAGGGCGCGTGGATGTGGATGTACCGTGTGCCGACCACGGTGCGGGCCTTGCATACCTTGTCATAGAGGTCCTCCGGAAAGGCCGGGCTGGCCGTGGCGATGTAACGGAGGTAGTGGGCCTCCATAATGGCCGGCATGTCCTTCTTGTACGTCTGCTTGCCCTGAACCGGCGTCGTCGCCGTCCGCACGCCCTTGGGGGTGGCGCTTGACCGCTGCACGCCGGTGTTCATGTAGGCCTCGTTGTCATAGCAGATGTACAGGAGGTCGGTGTCACGCTCCGCGGCACCGCTCAAGGCCTGAATGCCGATATCGACGGTGCCGCCGTCGCCAGCCATGGCGACGACCGTAATACCCTCCTTGCCAAGGGCCTTCAGTCCGGCGACGATGCCCGAGGCCGTGGCCGCCGTACTCGGAAATGTGCAGTTCATGACGGGCACCTCGACGGATGAGACCGGATACATGCCGCCGAGCACCGTCAGGCAGCTTGCCGGAATGGTCATGATGGCGCGGCCGTCTAGCGCCTTGAGGATATGGCGGTAGGCAATAGACAGGCCGCAGCCTGCGCAGGTGCGGTTGCCGGGGAGCATGTACTCCCGTTCCGGAAGATCAAGTGCCTTGGTAGTCATAATCCCTATATCTGGCAGTTCACCCACTGCGTGGGCCGGGGCTCGATGCCCTCCTTCAGGTTGCGGTTGATGACGTCGACCAGTTCGCGCGCTTTCACGTCGCGCCCGCCGAGACCGGCGATGAATCCTTGGACGACCGGCTGCGTGTTGGTTCCGTACAGGGCTGCCTTGAGGTCGGCGCAAATGGGGCCCTCGTTGCCGTAACTGAGGCTCTTGTCGAAGACGAGGACGCATTGAGCGCCTGCCAGTGCGTTGACGAGGGCCTGCTTCGGGAAGGGGCGATACGAACGGATCGCGACGACGCCGGCGCGGACGCCGGCCTTGCGAAGCTCGTCCACGGCGACACTGGCTTCGCTGGCCAGGCTACCGGCGGCCATGAGCACGATCTCGGCATTGTCGGCGAGATACGTCCACAACAGACCGCCGCACGATCGCCCGAACGCGGCGGCGTACTCGCGATCGACTTCTTCGATGACGCCCAGTGCCTGTTCGAGAGCCTCCTCGAGCAAGTAGCGGTGTTCCATGTAACCGTGGCACAGCACCCCACGCTCGTTTTCGCGCGGATTGGCCAGGGTCACTTGATTGAGGTTCTTCGGGTCGGCGGGATCGAGGATGGTGTGCGGCACATATGATGGCACGAAGGCGTCCACCGCCTCCTGCGAGGGCACGTCGACGGGCATCACCGTGTGCGAAAGGATGTAGCCATCATAACACACCATAACCGGAACGCAAACGGCCTGCGCTATCCTGAAGGCCTGGATGGCGCAGTCGAGAATCTCCTGATTGTTGCGCGCAAAGATCTGAATCCAGCCGGCGTCGCGCTGCGACATCGAATCCTGCTGATCGTTCAGCACGCTCCACGGCGCGGCCATGGCGCGGTTGACGCAACCCATCACGATGGGCAATCGCGCGCCGGCCGCCCAGTGCAGCGGCTCGCACATATAGGCGAGACCGTTGGCGCTCGTCGCCGTGAACGCGCGCGCGCCCACCGTGGCCGCGCCAATGCAGACGGACATGGCGCTGTGCTCGCTCTCGACGTTGACGTACTGCGCGTCGAGTCGCTTGGACTCGACATACTCGGATAGCGTCTCGGTGACTTGCGATTGAGGAGTGATGGGATACGCGGCCACGACCTGAACGCGGCAGAGCTTGGCGGCCAGGGCCATGGCCTGGTTTCCCGTGATGATTTGCGTGTCTTGCGTTTCGGCCACGGCCATACTACTCGGTATCCTTGTCGTCGGTTTCCGGAACCATCTCGATGGCGCCGGAGCGGCACACTTCCATACAAATGCCGCATCCTTTGCAGTACTCGAGGTCAATCTCGATCGGCACGCTCTTCTTGATCACGGCCTCCGGGCAATACAGCCAACACTGCATGCATACGGGCCGGCCGGCCTTGGCCGCTACGCATTCATCGTGATTTACCACCGGACGTCGCGTGCGCCACTGTCCCGTGAGCCCGGCCTCGCCGATACTTGGCGACGCCATGGCGGAAACCTGCTTCGACTCCCTGGTACCCATATCGAATCCGTTCTAAACCCTGGTTCGGTCGTACGTTATGCGCGCGGCGTCGAAGTTCTTCGCCGCAACCGGGGCTGGAAAATGCCGCTCGAGCGTCAACCGGATATGCTCGAGGTCCACGAGGCCCGTCGCCCGGGCCACGGCCCCGAGCATGGCCGTATTGACCATCGCGACGCCGGCGACCCTAAGGCCTACTTCGCGGCTGACGCCTTTCGCATCGGCCGTCGCCACGCGGAAGCCGCCTTCGAGGCCCAACGCCTCGGGATCACGCGCACTGTTCACGACGATCCATCCGCCATTCTGTAACCCCCCGGTGGGCGCTGCGCATTCCAGCAAAGTCTCGTCCAGCACGACCACGAGGTCCGGAGACTCGACCAGCGAGAACATCCGCAACGGCTCGGTCGAGAGCCGCGTCGACGCCGTGACGGGGGCGCCTCGGCGCTCGGCACCGAAACTCGGCTGCGACGTGACGCCGCGGAACCCATTCAGGAATGCGGCCTCGGCGAGGTATTTCGCGGACGTGATGGCCCCTTGGCCACCTCGGCCGTGCCATCGAATTTCGCAGAAACCGCCCGTCGACTCGGACAAAAAGTAACTCATGAATCCGGATCCTGGTTTGCCGCCCGCCGAAACAGCGCCCCACCATTGGATGGCCCCCTACGTCAGAAGCAGACAAGGGCGGTGGACTATCGGCGCCAACGACGGCCCCATGTACGAAAACGAGGCAATTATACCATCCGGCATGGGGCCGTCCAAGTTCGCATCGGCGCGCGGGTCAGCGGCCTTCGCGTTCGGGTTTCTCGGCGATGAGGTCGTCCAGGATGAGTAGGCGTTCGAACCAGACTTTGAGGAGGGTGCAGAGGTAGCGGCGGCCCATTTCCTGCAAGCGGAGGTTCGAGGATCCCCAGGTGCGGCCGGACCACGCGATGGGTATCTGGGCAATGCGGTACTGCCGGATCAGCGAAGACAGCGACATCTCGATGGTGATGTTGAAATGGGCCGCGTACAGGGGCGAAATGCTCTCGATGACGTCGCGCCGGTAGACTTTGAAGGCGTTGGTCAGGTCGTTGTGGCGCGTCATGAATATGAACCGCATCGCGTGGTTCACAATCCGGTTCACCACGAGCTTCACGACGGGGTACTGGACGACTCTGCTGCCTCGAATGAACCGCGACCCGAAGACGCAGTCGTAGCCTTCCTCGATCTTTCGGTAGCACGCCACGACGTCCGCCGGCGAATCAGAGAGATCGGCCATCACGATGGCCACGACATCGCCCTTGAAATGCTTCAGGCCGCACCGCACGGCCCGCCCGAAACCGCCGGGCATCGTGTTGTGGACGAGGCGGACCTCCGGGGACTGCCCTTGGACCTCGGCCACGACCTCCGGGGTGCGATCCGAGCTGTGGTCATTCACAACGACGATCTCGAAGGGAATGCCCTCATCACGGAGGACTTGCGCAAGGGTTTCGGTGGTGGGCGCGACGTTCTGCTCCTCGTTGTGGGCAGGAACAACCACCGAGTAGACGAGCGTGTTCTTCTCGACCGGCTTGAGGTCAGATTCGGCCCTGGAAACCCTCATAGATCTCCTCGAGGATCCGTCGGATATCGTAGGTGTAGGCCCAGCCCGGATAGTGGGATTGGAATTTGCGCACGTCGCTGATCCACCAGATGTGATCGCCGATCCGATTGTCCTCGACGTACGCCGTATTCATCTTCTTGCCGGCGATCTCTTCGCACAGGGCGATCGCTTCCATCATCGAGCAGTTGCTATGCCGGCTTCCGCCCATGTTGTAAGCCTCGCCGCAGCGCGGATGCTTCAAGAACGCGTGGAAGCACGCGACGAGATCGCTCGAGTGGATGTTGTCGCGCACCTGCTTGCCCTTGTAGCCGAAAATGCGGTACTCGCGGCCGGTCATGGCGCACTTCATCAAGTACGAGAGGAATCCGTGCAATTCCGCACCGGAATGGCCGGGGCCTGTCAGGCAGCCGCCTCGGAAGCACGCCGTTTTCATGTCGAAGTACTGGCCGTATTCCTGCACCATGACGTCGGCCGCCACCTTCGACGCGCCGAACACCGAGTGTTTGCAGTGATCGATGGACATGGTTTCGTCGATGCCGTGCTCGGCGAAGGGATGGGAGGGATCCACTTCCCAGCGGCTCTCCCGCTCGACCAGCGGCAATCGGTTCGGCGTGTCGCCGTACACCTTGTTGGTCGAGGTGAAAATGAAGGGCGCCTCGGCGCAGTACTGGCGCGTGAGTTCGAGCATGTTGAGCGTGCCCACGGCGTTGACGCCGAAATCCGTGAGCGGCTCGCGGGCGGCCCAGTCGTGACTCGGCTGGGCCGCGGTATGCACGATGAGCGCGATGTCTCCGGCACACTCCTTGAAGACCTTTTCGAGGGCCGCGTAGTCGCGAATGTCTACGCTGTGATGAACGTAGTTGCTAATCTCGGCTCGGAGCCGGTCCGCAGCCCACTTCGTCGAGCCCTCCTGGCCGAAGAAGTAGGCCCGCATGTCGTTGTCGATGCCGACGACGGTGTAGGCTTCGCGGGCGAAGCGGCGCACGGTTTCCGCGCCGATCAGTCCGGCTGAGCCGGTAACGAGTACGACAGCCATTGGATTTCCTTGCTCCTTCCACTCCAGGCGAGCATGATAAGCCTCGCCGTGACCACTGCACGTCACCTCGATCAGGATTATACAAGCCGGCCCCCAGGGGCGCAACCACATTGGGCGCCCCATCGAGGCAGGCTGGACGCCCGCACCACATGATCTTCCAGCACAGAACGATTGTGGTGCAGGAATCATGCGAGGAGTCGGTTGTGGTGTAGGCATCTTGCCTGCTTTGATCTTCACGTGCGGATCCGAAGTCGATTGGCCGGCACCTGTGGTATTCTCAGCTACCGAGTATCAGCGCCGCCAACGCCGAATGTGCCGGCCGGTAGTGCAGACCCCAATACCTTGGGACGGAGGATCATCATGTACGTGACGAACAGGCAGAAGACGGAACAGAAGATCGCGGCCAGCGGCGCCCCCGTTTGGTGGTTATTGGCTGAAGAGCACGGCGTGCCGAACTTCGAGATGCGCTATTTCGAGCTGGCCCCCGGTGCGGAAACCAAGGCCGGACATCATCCGTGGGAACACGAGGTCTTCATCGTCAAAGGTTCGGGCACCGTGGCCGGCGCCGACGGTGAACACACCGTCGGGCCCGGCGACGCCCTCTTCATCGCCCCCGACGAGCCCCATCAGTTCATGAATCGCACCAACGAGACGCTCGGCTTCATCTGCGTGGTTCCCAAGGGCGTCGAGAAACGCGCCTAGGAACGCCGATTCCTGCCAGGTATCCGGCCTGACCGAGCGATTCCGGAGAGCCCTCCGTCGATGGCTTCACAGCGCTTGACATGGGAGGTTTTTCCGTGGTAATATTTGACAAGTCAAACTTTCGCGGATCAGTCAAACTAAGGATAGAGCTCATGGCCGATATTGCGCTGAGCGCCAGTCTCGAAGACTACCTGGAGGCCATCTACACCATTGTCTCCGAAAAACAAGCCGCCCGGGCCAAGGATATCGCGGACAAGCTCAAGGTGCATCGCTCCTCGGTAACCAATGCCCTTCACGAGCTCAGCGACCGATTGTTGATTAACTACGCCCCGTACGACATCGTCACCTTGACGGATAAGGGCCGGGCCGTGGGCGCCGACATCGTCCGCCGGCACGAGATCCTGAGCGAGTTCTTCGTAAAGGTACTCGCGGTCGACGAGGCCCTGGCCGATCGCACGGCGTGCGAGATGGAGCACGTCGTTCCGAGGCCGGTTCTTGACCGCTTCATCCGGTTCGTAGAGTACGTGGAAACCTGTCCCCGCGGTGGCGCCAAATGGATCAAGGGATTCGCGCATTACTGCACGGAGGGTGCCAGTCTGGACGATTGCGAGCACTGTGTCGAGGCGTGCCTGGTCGATGTCCGAAAACGAAAAAACCAAGGGGAGACAAACTCGATGGCGGTGGCGTTGACAACGCTGAATCCTGGACAGAGAGCGAGGGTTACCAAGGTGAAGGGCCGTGGTCCCGTGTCGCAACGGATTCGCGCCATGGGCATTACTCCGGGCGCCGTCATGGAGATCGAGCGTGTGGCGCCGTTGGGCGACCCGGTGGACATCAAGGTTCGAGGCTATCACCTCTCGTTGCGCAGAGAGGACCTTGACGGCATCGAAGTGGAATGCCTCGCGGGGCCGGTTGGGAAGCCGGTTGAGCTATGAAGGACGCATCTTCGACACCGCCCACCGTACCCCTGGCCCTGGTGGCGCCGGGCCGCCCTGTTCGATTGGAGCGCCTTGCGTGCGGCCAGGGACTGCAGCGGCGTCTCGCGGCCATGGGCCTGGTGGCCGGCGTCCTGATCGAGGTCATATCCGGCTCGCCGAGCGGGCCGATAGTGGTTGCGCTCAACCAGTCCAGGATCATGCTGGGCCGTGGCGTGGCGCATGGCCTTCGCGTGAGTGAGTGTTCGTCGAGGTCTTCTCCTTTTTTGCGTGATGAGTTTGATACATCAAATTATCAGGGATGAATCCAATTTGTTCGGAGGATGTAGTGAACGCGCCAAGTCGAATCGCCTTGATCGGAAATCCCAATTCCGGCAAGACCTCGCTGTTCAATCAACTTACGGGCGCACACCAGCACGTGGGCAACTATCCGGGCGTGACCGTCGAGAAGCGCGATGGTGTATGTGTTCACAAAGGACACACACTCCGGATCACGGACTTGCCGGGCACGTACAGCCTCACCGCGTCCTCGATCGAGGAGATTGTGGCGCGCGACTTCATCATGGGCGAGAAACCAGATCTTGTCATCGACGTTCTCGATGCGTCGAATCTCGAACGCAACCTCTATTTGGCGGTACAGGTGATCGAGTTGGGCGTGCCGCTCGTATTGGCGCTCAACATGAGCGACGTGGCCACGTCGCGCGGCATCGAATTCGATGTGGTTCGGCTTTCGGAACTGCTCGGCGCACCCATTGTGCCGACGGTGGCCGTCAAAGGCGCCGGCCTGGAGGCGCTATTGGATGCGGCCGTCTCCGTTCTCGATAACGAGCGGCCACTTTCTCGACCTACGATCGGTTGTGGCCACGAGATCGATGCGGCGCGGGCGGCCCTGGCCGCCATGTTGCCCAGTAATGGGCAGGCGCCGGAGTGGACGGCCCTGAAACTCCTCGAGGCGGATGAGCAGGTCTGGGCCAGTATCGATAGCGAGGAGATCCGACGCGCGGCCTCAGCGCATATTCGCTCGATCGAGAAGCGCCTTGGCGATGCGCCCGAGAATCTGATTGCCGAGGCCCGGTACGGTTTCATCTCGGGCGCGTGCCGCGAGGCGGTACGTTCGACGGTCGAGGCGCGGCACAACCTCTCGGATCGAATAGATGCCGTCGTCATGAACCGCGTTGTCGCGTTTCCCCTGTTTCTTGGACTGATGTATCTGGTTTTCCAGCTCACGTTCACGGTGGCCGGCCCGCCGATGGCATGGATTGAGGCCGCATTCGGTGTCCTTGGCAACACGGTTTCCGGTTGGTGGCCGGAAGGGTCGGAGAATGCCCTCCGTTCGCTTCTCGTCGACGGCATCATCGGCGGGGTAGGCGGCGTCTTGGTGTTTCTGCCGAGTATCCTGTTGCTGTTCCTGGCCATTGCGATCCTCGAAGATAGCGGCTACATGGCGCGCGGGGCCTTCATCATGGATCGGCTGATGCACAAGATCGGCCTCCACGGAAAGAGCTTCATTCCGTTACTCATCGGATTCGGCTGTTCGGTTCCGGCCATCATGGCCACGCGCACGCTCGATAATGATCGAGATCGCCTAACCACCATCCTTGTCACGCCACTGATGAGTTGTGGCGCGCGCCTGCCGATTTACGCCCTGATCATTCCGGCTTTCTTTCCGGAGCGCCTGCACGCGCCCATGCTGTGGCTGATCTACCTCATCGGGATTGCGCTGGCCGTGCTCGTGGCCAAGTTGCTCCGCTCGACACTATTCAAAGGCGAGACGCAACCCTTCGTGATGGAACTGCCGCCCTATCGCGTGCCGACGGTGCACGGTCTCCTCATCCACATGTGGGAGCGCGGCTGGCTGTATCTGAAAAAGGCCGGAACCGTCATCCTAGCCATTTCCATTCTGCTCTGGGCCGTGAGTAGCTATCCTCGGAAGACTCGGTTCGACAGAGACTATGCCGCCGAGATCCACCAACTCGAGGATCAAGGCCGAGTAGGCGAAGCAGCGGCAGTTACCCAAGCGCAACAAGCCGACGTCATGGCCTATTCCGTCGCCGGGCGCGTGGGCCACGCCCTCGAACCGGTGATCAAACCGCTCGGATTCGACTGGCGTATCGGCACGGCGCTCATCGGCGCGCTTGCCGCGAAAGAGGTCTTCGTGGCGCAACTCGGCATCGTCTACGCCGTGGGCGAGGCCGGTGAAGCGTCGGACACGCTACGCCACCGATTGCGCGAGAACTACTCGCCGTTGGCGGCATTCTGCATTCTGCTCTTCTGCTTAATCAGCGCACCGTGCATGGCGACAATCGCCGTGACGAAGCGCGAGACGAACTCGTGGAAATGGGCGTTGTTTCAGCTCGGTGGCCTCACCGCCTTGGCGTATGTCATCACGTTCTTGGTATATCAAACGGGCCGTTTCCTCGGGATCGGCGTGGCCTAGAGAAAGGACGTGGGACTGTGGAAAGCGTGGTGGTCGTGAGTATCGTGGTGGTGGCGGCCGTCTTGGTCATGCGTGCCCTCCGCGACACGTTTCGCGGAAACGCCAGGCCTTGTGCGTGTGGCCGTCGGCGATGTCCCATGGTGATGAAGCGAGGCGCCTCGTCGGAATGAGGGTCCGTGAGGGTGTGAAAGCCAACGAGTAAGGAGATCGATCGTGGAGCAGCATCTGTGTCCGGTATGGGTGGGGTATTTTCTGGCCAGCCCGGTTCGCCGCCTTTTCTGCAATCCGCAGGACGTTGTCGGGCCGTACGTAGGGCCGGGCATGACGGTATTGGATATCGGTTGTGCGATGGGTTTCTTCAGTCTGCCGATGGCACAGATGGTCGGTCCCTCCGGCAGGGTGTTGTGCGTCGATTGTCAGGACAAGATGCTCGCCAGCCTCGAGCGCCGCGCGCGGCGTGCGGGGCTTCTCGAGCGTCTGGCGCTTCGGCCATGCAAGGGCGATTCGCTGTGCCTAGACGATCTCGGCGCCGAGGTGGACTTCGCCTTGGCGTTTGGCGTGGTGCACGAAGCCTATGATACGGCGCGCTTCTTCGCGGATGTGTTCAAGGCACTCAAACCGGGGGCCCGAGTCCTCGTGGCCGAACCTAGGATGCCGGTGAATGGGGCGGCCTTCGCGACCACCGTCTCGCTGGCGGCGCAGGCCGGTTTCGAAGTGCTGGCTCGCCCAAAGGTTCACAACTGCCGAGCCGTCTTGCTTGCCCGAACCGTACAACCGAGGAGCGGAACCGGCCAAGCCACAAGAGAGGAGGATGCAGGAGGTCACAACTAGTCCGTACGTCGAACCGTGGATGCCGCGCGGCTGCCACCGTGCGGTGATATGTGAACGCAGGAAAAGGGTCAGGCCCGTCCGGAAACGCTCGACAGACACTGCCATGTCTTTGGCGTCGGGCATCTAGCGGACGGGCCCAACACAGGAGCTCAGATTATAGCATGGGTGGGAATTCTTTGGGGAATTGCGCGGGCGGCTTGCGCATCCTATTCGCCGCATTTCTCGTCAACCTCTTCGGCGTGTTCTCGGCGTTGGCCGGCACCGCTTCGTACTCAAGTCCAAGCGATGGCATCAAGATCGCCGATGACAGCGTGACGTATTCGGCGGCCGGCATCACGATTGCCGCCGACTTCATGGCCTCCTTCGATCTCCCTTCCGGGTCCGGCAGTCTCGTCGGTGGCCCAGGCGATTTCACGTACACCTGGAACTTCACAAGTGTCACGCCTCAGCCTTCGGCGAACACGATGTTCTGCGGCCCGATGATCGAGGTGAATGGAAACACTTACGGTTGGTTGTATGGCAGCAAGGACGGTGTGCTCTCGATGCGCACGTCCGGCGGCCACAAGGCGAACGGCGCGCTGGTGCTCGACGTCGAGAAGGCCTATGGCGATCCCATACCGGTGACGCAACTGCCGGCCGCAGTGCGCATCCGGCGCGAAGGCGCGATGCTGCACTTCGAATACACGTATTCGCCTATGATGCCCTATCAGACGGGGGACTCCGTCGACCTCGGTGCCGACTCCGGCTCTCCCGTTACCTATCAGGTACTGTGGAGCGGCGTGACCTCGGAACTCAGCGCTATCGAAGTCGACGGGCCGATGGTGCCCGATGTGAACCAAAGTGGTGAAGGTGAAGGTGAAGGCGAAGGCGAAGGCGAAGGCGAAGGCGAGGATCCGCCCGAGGGGTACGGCGTCGCCATGTACACCGATGTCCGCGACCACACCAAGATTGCCGAAGCCGGTGTCTCCTACGACCGAGGCAACATACTTTTCACGGACAGCCCGTATGTGACGCTGCCGCGCCCGGGCGGGGCCTTGTCCAATATCCCTCCGGGCGATTTCGTCTACTCGATCGATATCACCTTGGTGGACACGCCGAGCTATCCCATGGGTTTCGCCGGGCTCTCGGCCCAGATCAACGGCTACGACTACGTCCTTCTCTATAGGGCCGCGAGTCCCTCGGGCCCTATCCAGATGAAAGCGGCGCGCGGCATGATGGGCGGCGCGACCTACGGAGCCGTAGCCGTGCCGGACTCGCCGACTCGGATGGAGATCGCGCGCGTCGGCAACAACCTGACCTTCCGGTACGCCACCGCGGCCAGCGCCGCAATGGCCACCCTCGCCACCGTGAACCTCGCCGATCCGCTCAGCGATGCCACGGCAGACGATAGCGCCGGCCTCACGCAGTTTGACCTGTTGGCATTCCTCGACATGACTGTGAGCCACATCGTGGTCGCCGGCGATCCCATGTATTGGGTGAACGACCAGTATCCCCTCGGGCCGGACGCCGAGATGCCGGCCGCCGGGCCGGTGGGCCAGGTGCTGCTCCTGCTCTTCATTGTGCTGGCGGCCTTGTCGAAGCCGTGGATCCTTCGCGCGGCGCGTGAGAGGTGCCGGCGATGAACCAGGAAGGCTCACAGAGACAACGCCCAGCGGCGCGGTATCCGTGGGATTTGGATTGCGTGTGCCTGGCGGTACTTCTGTCGGTCTCCTTCGATGCCGATGAACAACGCGCATTGATCGAGCCATACATCGAAGGAGAGTGGCAGGACCGCCTCGACGATGAGGCCTGGCTCCTGCTCACCATTCATCGGGCCTGCCACCGCAGAAATCCGGTGAGCATGACCGTGTCGGAGCGGCTGGACCTGCGCGCGGCGACACTCATTGAGCGAATCCGCGTGATGGACACGGCGTCGCTGTCCGCCCTTGTCGGTTCCCATAGCCATTGCGGCCGCCATGCGGCGGAACTGATGTGGGCGTTGCTTCGCGACGGTGATGAGGAACGCCATCAGATTGGCCAGCACCTTGTTCATTACTGGCTCTGTCGGCAGGCGCGCTCGGAATCGCACGCCCATGCAGGCCGCGGACTGCCGCCGGCCGCCTTGATGGTCGAGCAGGCCTTCGTATCGCCTCGGGATCTCGAGAAGCGCGTGGCCGACCAGCAGGCGACCATCGACCGCATGCTCGAGTACATCCGGAACACCCGCGCGGTAAGCGAACACGAAGTAGCGTGTCTGCTCGCTTCGCGGCGTCAATGAACCTTGATCCCGGCGGCCCCTCGCAGGTGGCCTCCGGCCTAACCGGCAACCATGGAGTTACTCGCAATGAAGAAGCACGGTTTCACCTTGATCGAGTTGCTGGTGGTCATCGCGATCATCGGCATTCTTGCAGCCATCTTGCTCCCGGCCCTCGGCAGAGCGCGCGAGGCAGCCCGTCGCGCCAGTTGCCAGAACAACCTGAAGCAAATCGCATTGGTGTTCAAGATGTACACCAACGAAAGCGAGGGTGGGCGCTTCCCAATGAAGCTCCACAACTACGGCTTTGCATCGCGGGCTATGTCCGTCCACGGGCCCTCGATCTATCCGGAGTACTGTACCGACTACAACGTGACCATTTGCCCCTCGGACTCGTACACGTCCAGCAAGCCCATCGAGGAACAGCTCGAGGACATCCTCGCCGGCACACTGGACAGCTCGGAGAACGCCGCATACTCGAATGGCGATCTGAATCAGGATGGCTCCTTTGACGGGACCGACGTTGCGCTCTGGGCGCTGCAGCCGCGTTCGTACATGTATACGGCATGGGCCGTGAGTGCGGATGAGGAGATCGCGGTTCCCATCGAGGCGATCGAGATCCACAAGAACAACATGCCTGGGAAGTTGCCGGGCAAGAAGGGACTCCCGCCATTTGCCGAGGCCGATTCGGATATCCGAGTGCACGGCGATCTGGCACCGCTCGAATACAATGGCATTCCCATTATGCCTACCGGAACAAACGGCGGGGAAACCGTGTACCGGTTGCGCGAAGGCATCGAGCGCTTCTTCACCGCCGACATCGCCGATCCTGGAGCTACGACGATGGCCCAAACCGAATTGCCCGTGATGTGGGATTTCTTCGCCTCGGCAGAGACGCACACCCAAGGCGGCGAAGGAGGGGGCATCGAGAAATTCAACCATGTTCCCGGCGGCTGCAACGTGCTCTACATGGATGGTCACGTCGAGTTCGTTCGATACGGCACGGAGACTTTCCCCGTCACGCAGTGGCTCGCCGGATTCCTAGGCGACGTGAAATACGGCAGCGGCCACTAAGTTGTGGAGGGTCGTTGCCCAGTGGCGCGGTGTTTCGGCTGACCATTCCGTCGGCCGGGCGCCGGAACGAGTTCTTCAGCAAAGAACAAAGGAAATCAAGCAAATGAGAAGTGAGTCTTTGAATCACATTCCGAACACGCGCGGCATCCCGAGCGTTCTGTCCAGGCGGCCGCGTGGAGCACTGCGCCTCGCGTTGGCGGTCGCCGTCGTGCTGGCATGGTCCCCGTCCGGCGTACACGCCGCAGGTTCCGACAACGTCGACGGCTACTCCGGCGCTACCGCCCTCGCGGCTGGCGCAGCGCCTTCCTACTTGAGATCGCTTCGTCCCATCGAGGTATTTGACGATCACACGCACGCCGCGATCGCCTTCACACTCGATGACGTGTGCAAGTACCATGGCCACTTGGGCCCGGTGCCCGTTTGCGCGTATCGAGCGCTCCAGGCGGCCATCGCATTACTCTGGGTCGAGAAACCTCCGCGTGACGACATCCGTGTGGTCACAACCGGCCCGTCTCAGTGCGCGCGAGACGTGTTCGAGCTGATCACGCGCGCGGATTCCCGGGGCGATTTCGAAGTCCGCGTCGCCGAAGATGTCGAAGGCCTTCGCGTTCCTGGCCCACCGCTCAGCCTGTCCTGCTTCTCTTTCGAGATCGCAAGTAAATCCACGGCAGGCCGTGTCCATCTTCAGGTCCGTCCAGGCGTCATTCCCGATGAGTTCTTCGACCTGGCCCGATTGGCGCATAGCAGCGAAGAGAATCATGCCGAGTCCGATGCAATGCCTCGGTTCATGGAGATCAAGAGGAAGCTCATGAAGAGGATGGCCACGATGCCCATCGCCGATCTCTTTGCTTGGGAAGTAACACCCGGGGCGCCATCGGCCAACGCCGCGAGTTAGCCACGGGACTCCGTCGTCGGACGGCCCGGGCACAAAGGAAACCGCATCATGTCAAGAAGAGGATTCACCTTGATCGAGTTGCTGGTGGTCATTGCGATCATCGGCATTCTTGCAGCCATTTTGCTTCCGGCGCTTGCGCGCGCACGAGAAGCGGCGCGTCGTTCAAGCTGCCAGAGCAATCTGAAACAACTGGGCCTGGTGCTGGCGATGTACGCCGGCGAACACGGCGGGCGGTTACCGCCCCGACAAGGTCTGTGGAGCGTCAACACCTTCGAGTTGCCGCTTGTGTACCCGGAGTACCTCACGGATCTCAACATACTGGTGTGTCCGTCGGATCCGGATGCGGACGAAGTCATGGCCGCCGGCATGCCGGTTCAGGCCGACGACGGCCGGTGGGATCGCTGGGTCGACGAACAAGGCGCTCTCGTTCAGGAGCACTTCAACGACGCCTGCTACCAATACAAGGGCTGGGTAATGCAGGACTACCGGTGGTACATGGCCTGGGCTGTGACCGCCGCCATGCCGCCTTACAACTGGATGGGCTCCACGGTGCCGCTGGCTCTCGAATTCCGTGATCGGGATTGGACCGTGACCACGGCACAGGAGGATCTTCACAGCCATGCCGGCGAGACCCTCTACCGCTTGCGGACCGGCATCGGCCGGTTCCTGATCGCCGACATTGCCAATCCGGGCGCGACGTGCCTGGCGGAATCCGAGATCAAGGTCATGCACGACAGCGTGCGGTTCCGCGTGTCCATGACCGAAGATGAATTCGACATCACCGAGTTCAGTCACATTCCGGGGGGCGGCAATGTCCTGTTCCTCGATGGCCACGTCGAGTTCTTCCGCTATCCCAGCGAGTTCCCGTTTGATGATCAACGCTCCGGTGTGTTTTCCGAATAGGTCAACGTCAGTAACGTGCGCTCGCGCGCAGCGGGCGCATCATAGGAAGGAAAGAAGATCAATGCGTCTGAATCGATGGACCTCCATGTTCGCAGTCGCCGCGCTCGTCGCGCTTTGCATGGCGGCGCAGCCGGCGCAGGCCGATGCGCCAGGCCTGTTACTGGTCGCCCACGGCGCGCCCATGGCCGCCTGGAACCAGCCGGTGATCGCCGCCGGCGAGCGCATTGCCTCGAAGGTCCTGGCCACGGGCCAATACAAGGCGGTGCGTACGGCCATGCTCGAGTTCGCCGAGCCTTCCGTGCCGGCGATGGTGGCCGAACTCGAGGCGGCCGGTTGCGATCGGATCGTCGTCGTGCCGCTCTTTGTGGCGCCGTCCGGCCATACTGCCTATGACCTGCCCGCGGTGCTCGGCGTGTACACCTCGGAGGAGGTGAAGGCCACGCTCGAGAAGGAGCACGCCGACATAGCCCAACCCAAGGTGCCGATCACCATCACGGCGACCATGAGCGGCGGCGACTTCCTGCAAGAGTATGCCGTGGGCCAAGTGCGTAAGCTCTCGTCCGATCCGCCGAACGAGGCCCTTGTGATCTTGGCCCACGGCGATGAAGGGCATCACGCGCAGGTCGAGTCAATGGTCAAAGAGGTGACGACCTATTGTTGCGGTCAGGTTGGTATCGATCACGGCGACTGGGCCTTCGTCGAGATGGGTCAGTCTTTCGCCGTGAACGCCGGCGCCGCCATCACGCGCGCTCTCGAGAACAAGGAACGCGTGTTGGTCGTCGGCCTCTACGTGTCCTCGTCCGCCAAGAGCGTCGCGCGGAACGGCAAGGCTATGGCTTCTGGCGCGAAGTTCATGGGAATCGATGTGGAGAGCATCGTCGACGACGAACACGTCGTCTTCAGCGAAGAAGGCATCGTCGGCGATGACGCTATGCTCGACTGGGCGGTGGCTACGGCATTGAGCGCCTTGAACTAGTCGCCTCGGCTCGTTGTCGGCGTGGCCGCCGTGCGCGTCATCAGCGCCAGCGCCGCCGCGGCCGCGCCGACGATGCCGAGCGGCCAGAGGCCCAACCGATCGACCGCGAGTCCGAGGGCGGGCGCCATGGCTACCGCGTAGAGCGATTTTGTTTGCGACTCTATGGAGAGGGTCGTCGCCGCCAAGGCCGGATCGGACACGGCGTTAAGCCGGCTCACCAGCACGGGCCGCCAGATGTTCTGGGCCAGGTAAATCAGAACGAAGATCGGAATGGCCACGGCCGACCAGCCGAGGTACAGCGCCGGAATCAACGCGCCGTACGAGGCCAGCACCGCGATCCACGCCGCGTGCGCCGTCGCGTCGTCGCCACCGCACCGCCGGGCGGTTCGGTGGGCCTGCCGCGACGCCACGCTCGACAACACGTACAGCACGAAATACACCGCGCCGACCAGCAAGGCTGTTCGCTGGCGATCCGCCAGGCCTACCAGGATGGGCAGGCCCATGGCCGCCATCTCGATCGTCGGCTGGAGATAGTCCTTGGCGATCTCGAAGGTGCCTTCGAATCCTGTCGATTCGAGGATGAGACGCCGCTGTTGGCGGTTCTCCCAGGCCTGACGCGCGGCCGCCCAGACGTGGCCGACCACGCGGCGTTCCTTGTCCGCTGTGCGCGCGCCTTCGGTCTCCGGCGGATAGCCGAGGAAGTTCACGATATTGGCCGCGTAGGGAATGAGGCACAGCCAGAACACGTCGCTGTAGCGGCCGCGCCAAAAGATAAGCGCCGCGGCAATGATCGCGGCCACGGCCGAGCCCATCTTCGACCAGCTTCGCGTGTAGCCGTAGACCTGTGTGCGCTCGTCGGCCCGGCCGTGCGCCCGGAGCCAGTCGAAGATCATGGCCTTATGCGTGCCGGTGCGGAATACCTCGCCGAGAGAGAATAGGAACATGGCTGCGAACAGGTGCCAGAGGACTTGGCTCGTTGCCAGGACCACAAACGATGCGATGTACGACCCGAACGAGACAATCATAGCCTTGCGGCGGCCGTAGAGATCGGCCACGGCACCCGATGGCACTTCGAACAGGTTGATGCACAGGCCCCGGAAGCCGACGAGGAGGCCGATCATGAAGAAGGACAGGCCCTTCTCGCGGAAGGCCAGGATCAGAAACGGCTCGTAGTACGTCTGATTTTTGAGAAAGCCGTAGAGCGAGAAGCGGAGCATGGCTCGCTTGGCGGCCGATTCGTTTCCCATGGCCCGGTTCCTTTGCCGCAAGAGCATACCACAACGCGTTGCGGATAACGGGGAATACGCCGGGCATTCGTGGTAAGCTACGGGCTGATCGCGATGATCTCTACCGCAAGGAGTCGGACTATGCGATACTCCCTAGGATGCGCGTGGGTCTTGGCGTGTGCCATGGGGGCCGCCCACGGCGCGCCGTTATGGCAAATCGGCACGGCGGATGCCGCCGCGAGCGAGTTCGCGCTCGCACCGGACGGATTTGCCAACTACGCCGAGGATGGCTTCTTTGCCGTGGGTGTCTCCGATCCTGCCTGCGAGTGGCCGTATGTGCATCCAGGCCCCGACGATACCTGGGCCGGGGGACGTCCGCACCGCTTCACCATTGTGTTCGAGTTGCGCCAGGCCCCGCGCAAGGGCGACGCCATACTCCAGCTCGACCTCGTCGACACGCACTGGGGCCATCCGCCTCGGCTGGCGGTGGACATCAACGGCGAACGGTTCGCCCGCGTGTTGCCCAAGGGTTCCGGCGACGACAGCGCCATTCACGGCGCATTCGACCGTGGTAAGCAATGCCTCGTCGAGATCCCTTTTCCAGCCGTGCTGCTCCGGCAAGGCTCGAACGAGATCGGTATCGACAGCCGTGCCGGCAGTTGGTTCCTCTACGATGCCGTGACGCTCGTGGCGCCCGAGAGTGCGGTGTTGGCGGAGCCGAGGCCGCTGGCAGATCAGATCGGCGATCCGGTTTCGCCCGCAGTGCTGTGTGACCACGAAGGCACACTCGATCAGGTGGTGCGCATTCCGGTGCGGCACTTCGGCGATCCCAGGGTGGTCCGCGTCAAGGTAGGCGATGGTCCATCCGAAACGCGCACGCTCGAGGCCGGTTCGCAGATGATCGAGATCCACGTCCCGGCCGTCGATCGCGAGACGACGGTCAAGGTTTCACTCCGCATCGACGATACCGTGCTGGCCGAACGCAATGCCGTGCTCCGGCCTGTGCGCCGATGGGAGATCTACCTGCTTCACCACACGCATCTCGATATCGGCTATACGCACGTGCAAACCGAGGTCGAGGCGCGGCAGTGGAGTCACCTCGAACGGGCGATGGAACTGGCTAAGCAGACGGCGGACTATCCGCCCGACGCGCGATTCAAGTGGTTGCCCGAAGGCCTCTGGGCCGTGGACAGTTACCTCGCTCAGGCCGCGCCCGAACAGCGGGAGGCTTTCGTCCAGGCCGTGCGAGATGGCTCTATCGGCCTCGACGCCTTGTACGGCAATGAACTCACGGCGTTGTGTCGGCCTGAAGAGCTTCTCGAACTGACCGGCTACGCGCGCCGGTTCGCCGCTGAGTATGGCGTGACCATTGACTCGGCCATGATCAGCGACGTGCCCGGCTATACCTGGGGCCTGATTCCGGTACTGGCCCACAGTGGCGTCAAGTACTTCTCTATCGGGCCAAACGCCGGCCACCGCATCGGCTACACGCTGTCGGCCTGGGGCGACAAGCCGTTCTATTGGGTGTCGCCGTCCGGCCAAGAGAAGGTTCTCTGCTGGGTGGCCGCCAAGGCCTACTCGTGGTTTCACGGCCAGCCCCTGCGCGACGACGAGCGATTGCTGGGCTACCTTGACGAACTCGAACGCGGCGGATTTCCCTACGACATCATTCAGGTGCGCTACAACATCGGCGGCGACAATGGGCCGCCCGATCCCGAGCTTCCCGATTTCGTGAAGGCCTGGAACGAGCGCTACGCCTATCCGAAACTGCGCATCGCCACGACCAGCGAGTTGTTCACCGCCTTCGAGCGACGCTATGGCGCTGAACTGCCCGAGGTGCGCGGCGATTTCACACCCTATTGGGAGGATGGTGCCGCATCATCGGCCCTCGAGACCGCGACCAACCGCGCGGCCGCGGAGCGGATTGTGCAGGCGCAGATCCTCTATGGCCTATTCCATGCCGAAGACTATCCGGCCGCGGAATTCGTTGCCGCCTGGCGCGAGGCCATCCTCTACGACGAACACACCTGGGGCGCGCACAACAGTATCAGCGAGCCGGAATGCGATTTCGTGCGCCAGCAGTGGAAGATCAAGCAGGACTTCGCTGTCAACGCCGATAGACGCTCGCGCGAATTGCTCGACAAGGCCGTTGCCCCCTTTGCGAACCATGGTGATCAGGTCGCCGCCGTCCTTGTGTTCAACACCGCGACGTGGCCGCGTACCGACGTTGTCCTGCTACCGGTCGACTGGCACGTCCGTGGGCCGCGCGTGCTCGATGCGAACGGCCACGTGGTGCCATCGCAAGTCCTGGCCTCGGGCGAGCTTGCCTTCTTGGCGGCTGACATCCCTCCGCTCGGCGCCACGCGCTTCGCGTTCGAAGCCGGCACGGCCCAGGCTTCCGGCGATGCACGAGCCGATGGAACCGGCCTCTCGAACGGTCTCGTGTCCGTGACCCTCGACGGCGAGTCGGGCGCCGTGGCGAGTCTTCAGCGGCGCGGCATTGACGCGGAATTCGTGAGTCGTGAAGGCGGGATGGGCCTGAACGACTACTTCTATGTTGCCGGACGCGATCCGAAACAACCGCAGCGAAACGGCCCGGTGTCGGTTTCCGTCAAGGATGCCGGACCCCTGGTGGCGTCGGTGTCGATCCAGTCCGACGCGCCGGGATGTCGCGGGCTGACGCGCGAGCTGCGCGTGTTCTCCGGCCTCGATCGCGTGGACATTGTGACGATGATGGACAAGGAGAACATCTACGATAAGGAAGCTGTCCATCTTGCGTTTCCGTTCAATGTGCCCGATGCCGTGACGCGTCTGGACCTCCCATGGGCCGTTGCCCGGGTCGAACTCGACCAGATGCCGGGGGCGTGCAAGAACTACTTCACCGTCCAGCGTTGGGCGGATGTGTCGAATGAGGCCTATGGGGTGACGTGGGCGACGCTCGATGCGCCGCTCATCGAGGTGGGCGCGATCACGTGCGACCCGGTGGTGGTCAGTTGGCTCACCGAGACGCCCAAGCCTGTGTCCACGCTCTATTCGTATGTGATGAACAACTACTGGGAAACCAACTACAAGGCGTCGCAGGAAGGCCCGACGGTGTTCCGTTACTCGGTGCGGCCGCACGGCGCGTACGATCAAGTCCTCACGCAACGGTTCGGCATCGAGCGCAGCCAGCCACTGGTCGTAGTACCGGCAGAGGCCGACGCTGTCGCGCCGCGCGCGCCGTTCTCGATGAAGGGCGAACAGGCGATCCTGACATCGCTCACCCCGTCCGCGCGCGAGAACGGCCTCGACGCGCGCGTGTTCAACGGCGGGTGCGTGGCCGGTGACGTCGCGTTCGAGGGCGTCTCGGCGTCCCCGGCGACCTTGGCGCCGATGGAGATCCGCACCGTGCGCCTGGCGCAGTGATGGACGTGGCCAAAGCCCCAAAAAGGAGGGCGGAACATGACGTCGCGCGAACGAGTACTCGCGGCCCTGAACCACGTCGAGCCGGACCGCGTGCCGATAGACCTGTCCGGCCATCGATCCTCGGGTATTTCCGCGATCGCGTATCCGAAGCTTCGCGCGCAGCTCGGCCTCGAACCGAGGCCGACGCGCGTCTACGATCCCATCCAGCAACTCGCCATTATGGACGAAGATGTCCTCGAACGCTTCGGTGTGGACACCATCGAGCTCGGCCGCGCCTTCGCCGTCGAGGATGAGCACTGGGCCGACTGGACCTTGCCGGACGGAACGCTGTGCCAGATGCCGGTGTGGGCCTTGCCCGAGCGCGACGGTGACCGCTGGGTGATTCGCTCGGATAGCGGCCGCGTGCTCGCGGCTATGCCGGACGGTGCGCTTTACTTCGAGCAGACGTACTGGATCTTTCTCGAGGGCGACGACGATCCCGCGCGCATTCCCGAGGCCATGGGCGAGTCCATGTGGACGGCCGTGGCCTCGCCGCCCGGCCCGCTCGTCGCCGGGCCCGACGGCGCCGAAACGCTCCGCGAGGGCGCTCGGCGGCTTCGCGAGCGTACCGAGCGCGCTATCATCGGCCTGTTCGGCGGCAACCTGCTCGAGACCGGCCAGTTCTTCTACCGAAACGACCAGTTCCTGATGCTGCTGGCGGCCGACCCGCCGCGCGTACACCGATTCCTCGACGCCCTCGTCGAGTTTCATCTCGGCAACCTCGAGCGGTTCCTCGGTGCCGTCGGCGAGCATATCGACGTCATCCTCTTCGGCGACGACCTCGGCATGCAGCACGGGCCGCAGATCTCGCCCGAGATGTACCGCGAGTATTTCAAGCCGCGCCATAGGGCCATGTGGAAGCGCGCCAAGGAACTCGCCGACGTCAAGGTCATGCTCCACTGCTGCGGCGGCGTGCGCGAACTGCTACCCGACTTGATCGAGGCCGGACTCGACGCGATCAATCCGGTGCAGGTCTCGTGTCGCGGCATGGACGCCGCCGGCCTCAAACGCGATTTCGGTCGCGACATCTGCTTCTGGGGCGGCGGCTGCGACACCCAGTCCGTGTTGCCGAACGGCACGCCGGATGAAGTGGCCGACCACGTGCGTGGCCAAGTGGCCGCGTTGCGCCTCGACGGCGGCTTCGTGTTCCAGCAGGTCCACAACATCATGGCCAACGTTCCGCCCGCGAACATCGTGGCCATGTTCGACGCCGTGGGCTGAGGGGGCATGAGACAGGAGTGCCGGGGCGAAGTCCCTATGCTATATTGAAGTCCAAGCCTGACAGGCCGAGGAGGGACTGGCCCGTTTGAGGCTAACGTGATATCGCCGGAGAGGAACATATGCTCACACGAGTCGTCGTTCGGAACTTCAAGAGACTCCGAGATGTGGACATCCCGCTGGGAAAGTCCGTCGTGTTCATCGGCCCCAATAACTCTGGCAAGACGACGGCGTTGCAGGCGTTGGCTCTGTGGGACGTTGGCATGCGGGCCTGGGCCGCCAAGCGAGAAGGGAAATCCTCGCCCGAGAAGAGGCCGGGCGTGGCTATCAACCGTCGTGACCTTATCTCGACGCCGGTTCCGGTGGCCAATCTGCTGTGGCACGGACTGCATGTCCGTCGAGGAAAGACGAAGAGCGGCGAGCGAGGAACGCAGAATATACGTATTGATGTATCGGTGAGCGGCGTTACGCGCGACAAACCGTGGGAATGCGGTCTCGAATTCGATTTTGTCAACGAGGAGTCCTTTGTCTGCCGTCCACTGCGCCTCGACGGTTTTGAGGATGTTCCCGTGAACCAGGCCCAGTTCTCGCCGATTCCGAATGAGGCGCTCGGAATTCGCTTTGCCTTCCTGCCTCCCATGTCCGGCCTTGCCGCCGAGGAGCCGTTGCTTCAGTCCGGGCGCATTAACGTGTTGATGGGGCAGGGCCAAACGGCGCAGGTGCTGCGCAATCTCTGCTTCCAAATCACAGAGCACGACCGAGATCAGGGCCAGAATGATTGGGAAGAGATCGCCGGCAGAATCGAGAACCTATTCGGTGCGAAGCTGTCAGCGCCGACCTTCTTGCAGGAGCGTGGCGAAATCACGCTCGAGTATGAAGAACAAGGCATCCAACTCGACATCTCGGCGTCGGGTCGAGGACTCCAGCAGACGCTCCTCTTGTTGGCGCATCTCTATGCAAATCCGAACGCCGTGCTGTTGCTGGATGAGCCGGATGCCCATCTCGAGATCCTTCGCCAGCGCGAGATCTTTAGAACCATCACCGAGGTCGCTGAACATAAAGGCTCGCAAGTCATTGCGGCCAGTCATTCCGAGGTGGTACTCAACGAAGCCGCGTCGAAGGGCAGTGTTGTTGCCTTTGTCGGTAAGCCGCATCTCTTGAATGACCGTCCGTCTCAAGTGTTCAAGGCACTCGCGAACATTGGCTGGGACCAGTACTACCAGGCCGAGCAGATGGGATGGATTCTCTATCTCGAAGGGCCTTCCGATCTCGATATCCTTCGCGCCTTCGCCAACCTATTGGGACACCGCGATGCCGAGATGTGTCTCTCGCGCCCTTTCGTGCACATCGTGGGCACCAATCTTCCGCAGGAGTGTCGCAACCATTTCCACGGCCTCCAGGAAGCCAAGCCGGACATCGTCGGTATCGCGATTTTCGATCGCATCGACGGGCCGTTGACGGAGGCTCGAGACCTTGTCGAAAAGATGTGGGCGAAACGTGAGATCGAGAACTACCTCTGCACCAAGGAGGTGCTCTTGGCCTACGCCCGTTCGGGTCTCGATGAGAGTGATCTCTGGGACTTCCACGAGATGGAGGCAAGGACTCGGGCCATGGAGAACTCCATCAACGAAGTCGTCCAGGCCTTGGAAACGCTCGGCCAGCCGCACACAACTCCGTGGTCAGCGGATATTAAGGCTTCTGACGAATTCCTCGCCCCTGTCTTCAAAAAGTACTTCGCCAAACTTAACTTGCCGATCTTGTTGCGCAAGACGGACTACCACCTCTTGGCCAAGCTGCTGCCCAGGGAGCAAGTCGATCCCGAGATCGAGGAGAAACTGGATGCCATAGTTGCCGTAGCTGGCCGGGCCGTGGTGTTGAGGGAGTAGATCGCTTGCTTCGTTAGGGGCTCTGTTCAACGGGAGTGTTTCCATGGCCTTCTTCGATTCTGCAGTGATTCTGCTCTACTTCGTCGTCGTTGTCGGCCTTGGATTCTGGTATCAGCGACGGGCGGCGCAGAATCTCGATGCCTACTTCCTCGGCAACAAGAGCATGCCGTGGCTGATGCTGGCCATGTCCGGCTCGGTATCGAACTTCGACATCACCGGCACGATGTGGATCTGCTCGATGCTGTTCCTGATGGGCATGCGCTCAATGTGGATCCACTGGATGTGGGGCTGGATGATGGGCGCCTTCTTCCTGGCCTACATGGGCAAGTGGGTGCGGCGCTCGAACGTCATGACCGGCGCCGAATGGATGATCACGCGCTTCGGCTCGGGCGCGGGCGGCACGGTGGCGCGTATGGCGGCCGCCCTCATCGCCGTGGTGACCATGTCCGGCATGATCGGCTACGCCTTCCAGGGCATCGGCAAGTTCGCCCACGTGTACGTCCCGGCCTTCAGCGCCCACCAACTCGCCCTGGCTATCATCGGCACGACGACGCTCTACGTTCTCCTCGGCGGCCTCTACAGCGTGGTCGTCACCGACGTGATCCAGACCGTGATCGTCACCCTCGCGAGCATCATCATCGCTGTGGTCGCCTATGTCCATCTCACGCCCGACGCGCTCAGCGCCGCGCTGCCGGCGGACTGGACATCCCTTGTACCGAAGTGGCGGTTGCCTGAGTTCGCCGGCACCGAGAACGCCGGTTACGAGCTCTTCGGCGCGCTCGTGATCGTATGGGTGGCGAAAGGCGTCCTGCTCAACCTCGGTGGTCCCGGCGGCATGTATGAGTTCCAGCGGTTCCTGGCCGCGCGCAATCCACGAGACGCGGCCAAGATCGGTGCGGCGTGGGGCGTGTTCATGATTGTCCGCTGGGCGCTGTGCATGGGCGTGACGCTGCTGGCCCTCGTCGCGATCAAGGACGTGAGCGATCCCGAGCAGGTTATGCCGGTGGTCCTGCACGAGTACTTGCCCGTCGGCCTCAAAGGAATCGTCATGGCCGGGCTTCTGGCCGCCTTCATGTCCACGTTCAGCTCGACCGTGAACAGCGGCGCGTCCTACCTTGTCCGCGACTTCTGGCAGCCCTTCATCCGGCCGAACGCTTCCGAGAAACACCTCGTTCGCGCGAGCTACGTGGCCACCGTCGGCGTGGTCATCTTCGGCATCGCCATCGGACTCCAAGCCAAATCCATCGCCCAGATTTGGGAATGGCTTATGACCGCGCTCGGCGCGGGCGTCATCATGCCGAATGTCCTCCGTTGGTACTGGTGGCGTATGAACGGCTGGGGCTATGCCGCCGGCACCATCGTCGGCATGCTCTTGGCCTTCGTGCCCCTGTTCACCGCCGACGCGCCGCCGATGTACGTTGTCTTTCCGCCTATCGCCGTCGGCTCGCTCATCGCCTGCATCATCGGTACGCTCGTCACGCCCGCCGTCGACGATGATACGCTCCGCCGTTTCTATATGCGCGTGCGGCCCTTTGGCGCGTGGCGCCACATCCGAGACGAGATCGAGTCCGCTGGCGAAACCGCCCGGCCGCGTTCCGAGCGGCCCGGCCTCGCCGTTCTCAACACCGTCCTCGGGATGATCGCCATCACCTGCGCGTACCTGAGCCCCATGTTCCTCATCGGCCACTGGCATGGCCGGGCGTTGGTCGGCCTAGTCATCGGCTTCGCCGCCGTCGCCGCCCTGGCCGTCACCTGGTATCCCAACCTCCCCTCGCCGGACGAGCAGTAGGCGTACGCCGTTTCTTCCTTAGATGGGGCGTTTATCCCCGTTTCTGGGGACTGATGCTGGCCAAGCCGGTGGTTACGTTCCTCGTGGCCTCGCCGCTGTGGCTGTATGTGTTTCTCTGGCCGCCGATGCCGGAGGTCTTCCGCACGCCGGCGCCCGGGAAATGGGGACTGTACCAAGCGAGCGAGTCCCCGAGCGAGACGGGACTGTCCCCATTTCTCGACGTGCCAGACACATCGCCTTCCATCGAGACGCCACCGCCGGAGGCGCCGCCGCTCTGGCGGCAGATTGACCACTGTGGGCTTGCCTCGCCGTCCGGACACTGGCGGCATCCATGCTGGGTCTGCGCCTGTTGCTGGGCTGCGCCTATGTTGCCTTTCTGCGGGGCACGGCCCAGACGCAACGGGAAGGCCCCGTGACTGAGCTCGTGGCAAGGCCAGCCGTTTGCTTCGTGCGCGGCGCCGCGTGCGCATTGCCACGACGCGGGTAGCGCACGGACCTGTCCCGGCGGGTATCTTCCGCCCGGTCTTCTTGTTGCCCGAGAGCATGGCCGGGGCGCTCACGCCAAGACAGCTCAAGCTGGTCATCACGCACCGGTTGCTGGCCGACACCTTTGCCGCGACCGAGTCGAACTCCAACCGCCGTATCCGCCGCATTCTGAGCGGGCGGCATGCGCGGATGACTCTGCGGCTGAGTCTGGCCACGGGGGCCGGGCTGATCTTGATTGGCGTGCTAGGCTTGCCCACGGTGACATCCGCACCTTCTCTCGAACCCAGCCAATATGCAGCGGCGTCTTTCTCCGATCTCAAGTCGTCCTATGCAAAGTAAGTTCCCGTGTTGTCATCCGCTCAGCCTGGAACGTGAATGCCAACGGCAACATCCTCGAAGCCAATATGTCGGCCGATACCTTGACATCGGTCCTCGAAAGGCATCTGCCATGAGCCGCCACAACCAGGAATTCAGCGGAAACAATCCCCCGGTGTCCCTTTCCGAGAACGCTTGCGCCTTGGCCTTGAAGACAAAGGGAAATCGCCGATGATGCGTGACGATCGAACCTTGCTTAGGCTCGAGCCGAAAAATGGAATGGCCACGTCATCCTGTCTTCGGCCGAGGCTGGTCTCGCTCATGCTGTCGATGTCCATCATGCTTGCGGCGCTCGGCGGACGCGCGACATTGCCGCCGGGGTTCTCAAGGGCTCGGCATGCTGACTCGGGCGTTTGCTTGTCGTGAGACGACGCTCACACTGCGCACCGATGGGCGCCGGATGGATCTTTTGAAAGGCCAACAGAGCGCTTGACACAGATACCACACTTGTGGTAACGTAACCACATGTTGCGACGACATCGGAGGCGACCATGCATAAACTACCGGAACTGACTAGGGCCGAATGGCTCATCATGAAGTGCTGCTGGAAGAAGGGGAAATGTACCGCGCGCGACGTGTATGAGGAGATGCTCAAGCAGAAGGCGTGGCGGTACCAGACGGTGAAAACGATGCTCGACCGTCTTGTGCAGAAGGATTACGTGAAGATGAGCAAGATCGGCCCAATCTGCCTGTTCGAGCCGGCGGTGTCGCAAACACGGGTGATGGGGAAAGCGTTGGATACATTCGTGGGAACAGTGTTGGATGGGGCCTTTGCGCCGATCTTTGCCCACCTGGCCAAGGCAGGGAAGCTGAGTCAGGAGGACATCGAGTCCTTGAAGAAGCTCGTCGAACAGCACGAGGAGGATTCAGCCAAATGAATGCGCTTCTGGGCGTTGCGGAGTGGTGGTCGCGGACGCTGTGGTCGTTAAGCTGGCAAATCGGAGTGCTGGTGGGAGTGATCTGGCTTGCGTCGTCGGCCTTCCGCCGGGCCTCACCCAATTTCCGGTACTGGCTGTGGTGTATTGTGCTGATTCGGTTGTGCTTTCCCATAAGTCTGGCGCTTCCCGCAGGCCTCAGCGGCGACGTGCGTCGCGCCGTGGAGGCCTCCCCGCCCATGGTCCTTCTCGCGGCGCAACAGACAGTCACGTCACCGGGGGCGCCGCCTTCCGCCGGGGGCAGTTCGATGCCCCTCGCAGTGAGTAGCCCCGACCCGGAGCCTCCGTCCATGGCGCGTGTCCTCCCGGGAGGACCGCCGAATGTGTCGATCAACACGAAACTCGCATTAGGGTGGACGGCCATCTTCCTGGCACTGCTTCTCCTGGTGCTCGTGAAACACCTCCGCGTGCGGCGCATGCTGCAACGCTGGCCCGACGTCACACGACCAGAACTGCTCTTGCTCGTGGATTCACTTCGCTCGAGGTACTCGATTGGGCGTACGGTACGCATGCGGATGTTTCCCGCCGCGCAGTCCTCGCAAGGTCCGGCCGTGGTGGGAATATGGCGGCCTACGATTCTGTTGCCGGCGCCAGTGGCTGAAAACTGGAGCCTCGACGAACTCGAACCGGTCTTGCTTCACGAAATAGCCCACGTCAAGCGATTGGACCTGTTGGTCAACTTGGTCCAGATGATTGTACAGGCGCTGTATTTCTTTCATCCCTTGGTCTGGCTCGTCAATGCCCGCATACGCCAGGAGCGAGAACTGGTATGTGACGACCTAGCCGTGCTGCACACCGGCGGACACTGCAAACGCTACAGCCAGAGTTTCGTGCGCGTGTTGGAAGAGACGTCGAATGACGCGCCGTTCCTTCCAGTGGCGAGCGTGGGCATGATGGAGCGCCGCAAGCCGTTGGCCCGCAGAATCGTACGCATGATGAGCAAGGACTACCGCATCCACCGGCCACTGGGATGGCTGTCGATAGCCCTGTTGTTGATCGTGTCCGCGGCAGCGATAACGGTGGCCGCAGATCGGACCGCCGACGTACCTTCTCACCACGAGGCCGGACCGGGCCCTATCGTCTTGCCTGACGGCAAGGGTTTGCAGCCGCAACACGAGGTCGAGTCTGCAGGCCGCACCCGGCCAACCGGGAAAGCGTCGGTTAGCGGAAGGGTAGTGGATACGGATACCGGCGAGCCAATAACCGGGGCGTCGCTCATGCTCCTTCGCGCCGACACGATGGACGGAATTCTCCTCGTGGTCGCTGGCGATGGGTCTTTCGAGTTCAAGGATATCCCTGGGGGCGCGTATAGATTGCGCGTGAATTCGGCGCTGGACCATGTGGTTGAAAAGGGCCACGGCGATTGGATCTTGTTCCAGCTTGGGGAAGAGGAACAGAAGCGGGACATCGGCTTCACACTTCGGCGAGGATTCAGTATCGCGGGACGCGTCATCAAGGAAGAAGACAGCGATCCGCCTCCGGATAAATCGAGCGTTGTCGCAGCATGGGCGGAAGGTCCTCCCCGCACAGGCCGCAGCACACCGCAATTCAGAATAATCGGGCAGAGCACGGTAGATCAGAAGGATGGCTCCTATCGCATTCGCGGACTGGACGGCCAGCCCGTGTATGTACAATTCAGAGAATGGCAACCCGAGATGAAGGACGATCCGTATCCGCCCGTGTTTTTCCCGGGAACACACTCGCGCGACGAGGCCACCAAAATCACGTTCGACAAGAACGGGGAAATGGATATCAGGAACGTGGACATTCTGTTGCGCAAGACGGGCGGACTTGTCCTTGAGGGCACCGTGAGCAGCCGGGACACGGGCGAGCCGATCCCGAAGACGCTTGTGGTCGTTTATCGCCGCGATATGGAGTTCGATACAGTTACCACCTACTCCGACGCGCAGGGCCACTACCGGTTTGCCTGCCTGGGGCCGGGTAAGTTTCAACTTCAGGCCGATGCGACGCCCGACGGATTTGTCCGGACCCGGAAGCTCGTTACCTTGACGGACGCCGCGCCCGTCACGCGGCTCGACCTGACGCTCATGACCGGCGCGACGATCTCGGGCGCCTTTGTGCAGGAAGACGGGAGCCCCTGGCACGTGGATCGGTTCAAGAGGACCGCCTTCATGCAACTCCGCGGGTTCACCGACGAAGGAGGACAGTGCAATGGCCTTTGGAACCGGTATGCGCCGGGCCGGGCGGAATTCGGCAGTGGGGTCTACTACTCTGGTGAAGGTGACTACGAGCAAGGCCAAATGGGTTTCCCGGACGACACTTCGTTCATTGTGTCCGGGATGATGCCCGGCCAGGCAATGTTCAATTACAGCCCGTACGTGGACGGGAAGCGGGTTGTCCGAATCAACTACGAGGGCAGGGACATCCTGAGCGAGGGCCTCAAGATCGGTCCCACACAGGTCATCCAAGGCGTGCAAATCGTGATCGGCGCGGGAGATTCCAAGCCCGTCGTGCAGCAGGATGCGACACTGCGCTCCCAATGCACGAACAACCTGAAACAGATGGCACTCGTGTTCAGGATGTTCATCAATGAAGAGAAGACGGAAACCTTCCCGGCGTTGTCTTCCGAGCCGGCCCAGTTGATGTTCTTTGCCGAAGAAGAAGCCTACGGTCAGATAGGAGTCTATCCCGAGTATCTTACCGACGCTCGCGTCTTGGCGTGTCCCGCCTCGGAAGAAGCCGCCAAGCTGGATACGCCGGAAGTGAAGGCCAACCTGAAGCAACTCATTAACGACCGTAGTTACGTCTACCTGGGCTATGCCGTGACCAACGATGCGGAAGTCAAGACCTTTGCCGGGGCGTATCGGGAGCATATGGACAAAGGTGTGCCGCCATTGGAGGACCTGCCCGTGGCTGAAGGGAAAGGGTCAGGCGGTGGCAATACGCTCTACCGGTTACGCGGAGGAGTCGAGAGAAAGATCGCCCAGAATGCGAACCGCAAGGTCGAGACCGCTGAAGTGGCCTCGCAAATCCCGGTCCTGATCGAACGCCTCGGGCACCACGAGAAGGAGGGCGGAAACGTCCTGTTTCTGGACGGCGTGGTCCGATGGATCAGTCCCGGCGTATGGCCCATGACGACGGCCACGAACGATGCGCTCAACGAAATGACGTTGCTTTCAAAGAGGTAGGAACACCCTTTTCTACACAACGTGGGGTAATCGAGGATGGCGTTGGCGATGTGGCGCGCCCTGGAGCAGTGGGTGCGGCGTTCGAACGTCATGACCGGCGCCGAATGGATGATCACGCGCTTCGGCTCGGGCGCGGGCGGCACGGTGGCGCGTATGGCGGCCGCCCTCATCGCCGTGGTGACCATGTCCGGCATGATCGGCTACGCCTTCCAGGGCATCGGCAAGTTCGCCCACGTGTACGTCCCGGCCTTCAGCGCCCACCAACTCGCCCTGGCTATCATCGGCACGACGACGCTCTACGTTCTCCTCGGCGGCCTCTACAGCGTGGTCGTCACCGACGTGATCCAGACCGTGATCGTCACCCTCGCGAGCATCATCATCGCTGTGGTCGCCTATGTCCATCTCACGCCCGACGCGCTCAGCGCCGCGCTGCCGGCGGACTGGACATCCCTTGTACCGAAGTGGCGGTTGCCTGAGTTCGCCGGCACCGAGAACGCCGGTTACGAGCTCTTCGGCGCGCTCGTGATCGTATGGGTGGCGAAAGGCGTCCTGCTCAACCTCGGTGGTCCCGGCGGCATGTATGAGTTCCAGCGGTTCCTGGCCGCGCGCAATCCACGAGACGCGGCCAAGATCGGTGCGGCGTGGGGCGTGTTCATGATTGTCCGCTGGGCGCTGTGCATGGGCGTGACGCTGCTGGCCCTCGTCGCGATCAAGGACGTGAGCGATCCCGAGCAGGTTATGCCGGTGGTCCTGCACGAGTACTTGCCCGTCGGCCTCAAAGGAATCGTCATGGCCGGGCTTCTGGCCGCCTTCATGTCCACGTTCAGCTCGACCGTGAACAGCGGCGCGTCCTACCTTGTCCGCGACTTCTGGCAGCCCTTCATCCGGCCGAACGCTTCCGAGAAACACCTCGTTCGCGCGAGCTACGTGGCCACCGTCGGCGTGGTCATCTTCGGCATCGCCATCGGACTCCAAGCCAAATCCATCGCCCAGATTTGGGAATGGCTTATGACCGCGCTCGGCGCGGGCGTCATCATGCCGAATGTCCTCCGTTGGTACTGGTGGCGTATGAACGGCTGGGGCTATGCCGCCGGCACCATCGTCGGCATGCTCTTGGCCTTCGTGCCCCTGTTCACCGCCGACGCGCCGCCGATGTACGTTGTCTTTCCGCCTATCGCCGTCGGCTCGCTCATCGCCTGCATCATCGGTACGCTCGTCACGCCCGCCGTCGACGATGATACGCTCCGCCGTTTCTATATGCGCGTGCGGCCCTTTGGCGCGTGGCGCCACATCCGAGACGAGATCGAGTCCGCCGGCGAAACCGCCCGGCCACGTTCCGAGCGGCCCGGACTTGCAGCTCTCAACACCCTCCTCGGCATCATCGCCATCACCTGCGCGTACCTGAGCCCCATGTTCCTCATCGGCCACTGGCACGGCCGAGCGCTGCTTGGCCTCCTGATCGGCCTCGCCGCCGTGGCCGTCCTCGCCGTCACGTGGTATCCCAACCTCCCCTCGCCGGACGAGCAGTAGGCGTACGCCGTTTCTTCCCGAGTGTATTGAGTCATGCTGTCTGTATCTCATCAAGTCTTCAATAGCAGCAAGAGGGGCCGCGTCTATCGGGATGTCTATCCGGAGTCCTCCGGTTCTGTGGTCACTCAGGAAGAGACGGATATCGACATAGGAGACGCCCGGCTCATACCTGTCTACGAAGAAATGGCCAGCCGGGCTAGAAGAAGTCCATGGAAACCGATCCGCTTGCCCTGGCGTTGAACCGCCCTGCCGTAGCGATGAAAACGGGCCGCATGGGCGTGTCCTGAACCCGTTACGAAGACTGATTCACCCGCCACCCGTTGCACGGTGCTGTAGTGAACCGCACTTGACAGATGGCATTAGCTCGCCTAGTATACAAAGCGCGACGGCCGGTCCCTATGGACCGTTCTTTATGTGGTGCGCCTTTGCGCCTGAAGGTGGCGATCCGGTCGGATGGGTTTGGGATTGCGCGTATTTCCCGAACGCAAACTCGTGGGAAAGGAATCTGTACGCATGAGAAGACAAGGCTTCACGCTCATCGAACTACTGGTCGTTATTGCCATCATCGGCATTTTGGCGGCGATCCTGCTGCCGGCGTTGGCGCGGGCGCGCGAGGCCGCGCGACGCTCAAGCTGCGCGAACAACCTCAAACAGTGGGGCATCGTTTTCAAGATGTATTCGAACGAGTCCGAAGGCGGCCGATTCCCCATGCTGCAGGCCGGCCTCTACCCCGACGAAGGGGGTCAGCTCTACGGATGTCTCGATTTCGGCGCCAACATCTTCTCCGTGTATCCGGAGTATCTCACAGATCCCATGGTCTGTTTCTGCCCGTCGGACGCCCGCCTCGAGGAAGCCATCCGAGACGCCCAATACCGCGAGGACGAGCCCAATACGGGCGACTGGTGCCTGGGATATGCGCGGAACAACGGGGGCTACTGTGGCCGGGCCGTCGACACAAGCTATGGGTATTGGGGCTGGATGTTCGACAACGTCGGCGACAATCCAACCGATCCTGGCGCCCTGACGGAAGTGGGACCGCTTCTGGGATACCTGTCGGGCGTTAGCGAGGAGTTGCCGGATGCTTCGGCCCAAGCGCCGACGCAGTTGGTCGGTGGCCTTATCAGCCTGTTCGCGCAGAATCTTGATCTGGTCGGCCTATTCGGCAGCGATCCCAGCAGCTATCCGCCGGAACAGATCCAGCGGATCAACACCATCGCCGACAAGGACATCGAGATGCTGCCACAGTACGGGAGTTACGGCAACTCGGGCGGCGCTCGCCTGTTCCGGCTCTCGGAGGGTGTCGAGCGGTTCCTCGTAATGGACGTGGCGAATCCGTCGGCCACCGCCACCGGGCAAAGCGAGATCTTCGTGATGTACGACCAACTCGGCACAACCCCCTCGGCGTTCAACCATGTACCGGGCGGCTCGAACGTACTCTATATGGATGGCCACGTCGAGTTCGTGAAGTACAAGGCCAAAGCCCCTTGTTCCGAGGTCATGGCGCTCGTCGTCGGTATGCTCACCGCCAGCGAGGACTAGCATGCGTTCCGCGGCCCCGAGGTACGGCGTTGAACCGGATCGGGGCCGCGTCTATACTGCCGGCCATGAAGGCTGCACCTGAGGAGCGCGTCCCGCGCGTGTCGGTCGTCATTCCCTCACTCGATGGCTACCGAGACGGTTTCGTGCCGCGTCTCCTCGAAAGCATCGAGCGACAGACCTTCAGGGACTACGAACTCCATATTGTCCAGGGCGTGGTGCCGCAGGGCAAGGCGCTTAACCAAGGGGCCGCGCAGGCGCGCGGAGTCATCCTCTTGATCCTGGACGATGACACGTGCCTGGCTGACGAGACCGTATTCGAGCGGTTGGTAGCGGCCCTCGATGCCGACCCCTCGATCGGCATGGCCGGGGCCAGCATCGTGTTGCCGCCCCATGCCAGCGCGTTCCAGCGCAAGGCCGCTGCGCAGTTTCCCCGATTCAACATGCCGGTGGTGGACGCGGTAACCGACAGCGATTTCTGCTGCCATGGCTGCTGCGCGTTGCCTTTAGCGCTGTTCAACGCCGTCGGCCGCGAGCGCGAGGATATCCTGCGCGGGCTCGACCCGGACCTGCGCGTCCGCATCCGACACGCCGGATATCGGGTCGTCCTCGTGCCGGGCGCGCGCGTATACCATCCGATGCCCGATGGCTGGCGGCCATTGCTCAGGACGTTCTTCCGAAACGGCTTTGGCTCGGCTTACGCGCGCAAATTCCACCCGGATTGCGTCTACGAAACCCATGAGCGTACTGAGGCCGCCGGATTCAAGCCCCAAACGAGCTTGCCATACCGCATGGCGCGCTTCCCGCTCCGGCTGCTCCGGGCCATCGTCGAAGGCAAGTACATCCGGTTCGCCGCCTATTGCGCCTATGCGATGGGCTACGGCTGGGGCATGTTCACGGCTGAGGAGATACGCCTTGCCGACACCTCGTGACACAAAGGCATTTCTCAAGCGATCGCTCAAGCGAGCGGCCTGGCTCGCCGGATCCCTGCGTCCCGACCGCGCCGACCTCACGCGCATTCTCACATACCACAGCGTCGGCACGCGCCGCCACGACATGAATGTGCTGCCAAACGAGTTCGAGCGTCAGGTGGAATGGCTGGCCCGAGCGTGCCCGGTCGTGTCGCTGAGCCAAGCCGCCGACCTCGAGCCGGGCGTCGCCATCACCTTTGACGACGGCTACCGCGATAGCCTCACTCACGCCGCCCCTGTGCTTGCCCGGTTTCGGTTGCCGGCCACCTTCTTCATCGTGGCCGGAAGGGTCGGCGGATTCCTCGATCACGACGAACCCACGGAGGATGCCCGGCTGCTTTCCTGGAAGGAGATCCTTGACTTGGCAGCCATGGGATTCGACATCGGAGGCCACACCCTGACCCACCGGAGACTCGCCGCCCTGTCCCACGAAGAACAACGCGAGGAAGTGCAGGGATGCGCGACACTCCTCCGCGAACACGTGGGCACGGCACCCCGGTCCTTTGCGTATCCTTTTGGCTCGGCGTTGGATTATACCGAGCGCTCGAAGCAACTGGCCCGCGAGACGGGCTATGCCTATGCCGTATCCAATCGGTACGGCCCGAACGCGCGCGGCGCGGACCGCTGGGCGCTTCGGCGCATCTGGATCGATGCCACGGACTCTCTTGAGATGTTTCAGGCGAAAGTTACCGGGCGGCTGGATGCATTGGTTTGGATGGACTCGTCGGTGGGGACCCGGGCACGCCGCTGGATGAACCGTGCACTCCAGCACCATCGGTCCTCCGGAGGCTCCTGATGGGTCGTTGGAATGAGGCGTTTTGTAAGTTCGCATAATACGATTTATTGGATATCAGAGAGTGCGTCAACCGATAACCTGTCCTTGCGTATGTTCCTTGTAGCAAATGTTTTACCGACGTCGCGCGAGGTTGCACCGGGCTGGACCCTGTGCTATACTCGGTGTCAAGAGACGATCTCTGGAGAGAACGGCCTTTTCTCTTCGTACTGAGTGGCGTGCGACGAGGTGGATGACGCCAAAGGGTGAAGGCATAGGGCCGAGCGTTCTCAGGACAACGCCATGGCAGATATTCTTAGTCAGGATGAAGTAGACCTACTGCTCAGCGCGGTATCCGAGGGCGATATCTCGCCCGAGCCGGCCACGGGAGAGGTCGACTCGGAGGTCGCGTCTCATATCCTGTCCTACGATTTCCGGCGTCCGGAGCGGGTATCGAAGGAGCAGCTCAAGGGACTCCAGAGCCTGTTTGAGGCCCTGGCGCGGGAAGTCAGCATCGTGTTTCCTCCTTTCTTGCGTACGGTTGTCCGCGTGGATCTGACCTCGATTGATCAGTTGACCTACGATGAGTTCATCCTGTCCGTGGCACGACCGACAGCGCTGACGATCATCAATATGGCGCCACTGGAAGGAAACGCGGTGCTCGAGATGAGTCCGAGCATGGTGTTTCCGATTCTCGACCGTGTGCTGGGTGGCAAGGGCACGACACTGGCCAAGCCCCGCGAGCTTACCGAGATTGAGAACCGCATCGTCCAGCGGATTGCCGTGATGATCCTGGACAGTTGGAAGCGTTCGTGGGAACAACTGATCCAATTCAAGCTGGGCGTGGTGGCGCAGGAGAGCGATCCCCTGATCGTCCAGATCGTGGCCGGCAGCGAAATGGTCATTCTCGTGGGCTACGAGGTGCACATTGGCGAAGCGGTGGGCCAGATCAGCATGTGCATTCCTCTGCTGGTGCTCAATCCCATTCTCGACCAAATCTCGCAGCAGACGCACTACATGAGGAAGATGGCGCCGGAGATTGCCGTTAGTACGCGCAGGACGATCAAGGCGTTCATCCAGAAGGCCGAGGTCCCACTGGACGCGGTCTTGGGCCAAGTGCGCCTAAGCGTGAATGAGGTTGCCCGGTTGCAGGTAGGTGACATCGTGCAGTTGGATTCGAGCCCTAACGAACCGATCCGGATTACTGTCGGTGGTCTGCCCAAGTTCCGCGCCCAGCCGGGGCGCAGGAGCGAGCAGAGCGCCGTGCAGATCCTCGGATGTATCCACGACTGAGAGGTCTCATAATGAATCTTGTCGCCTCGCGTACCGTCGTCGAGCGTGTTCTCAAGGGGTGTCTGGAAGCGCTCGATGCATCCCTGTCGCTATCGTTTCAAGCACCGGGCCAAGGGTTCGATTCCCAGAATCCCCTTGATGTGACCGAGGCCACCCTCGCGGACGCCTTGGCCCGTTGCGCCGTGGCAACGCAGGCGCGGCTGCGCCGAGGCGGCAGCCTCGCGCTGTTAATGTCCGTGGACAACGCGGCGCAGCTGGTGGCGCTGGCCATGGGAGAAGAGCCGCAACCGAAAGACGCGTTGGACAAATCCGACCTGGCGACGCTGGCGGAGATAGTGGGAATTGGCTTGGCCGAAGGAGTCAACCGTCTGATGGAGGCGGTGGGCCAGGAGACCGAAGGAATCGAGGAAGCGGAATCGTACATGGCCGCGACATCTGGAGAAGACCTGCTCAGTTTTCTCGGGGAGGGCGCCGTGATGGCGTCGTTCCAGCTCGTGTCGCCGCCGACCTTGGACGGGCAAGCATGGCTTCTGTTCTCGCGCGACCTCGAGGAACTGGTTCAGGAGGGAAGCAGGACCGTCCCGGCCGCATCGGAAGGCAGTGCCACGCTTAGTGAGGCCGAGATGAACGACATCCTCAGCGGTTTCAGCCCGGCCGAGCCAGTACCGCCGGAACCGTTCCCGCCCCGAGTGGGGATGCCGTCGGCCCATCCGCTGCCGAGCGAAGTGGAGCGCGTGTTGGACATCAAACTGGTGGCCACGGCGCGTCTGGGCCGGGTGGAGATGCCCATCAGCGACATTCTGGCGTTGGGCCCGGGCTCGATTGTCGAAGTGGGCCATCTGATAGATGAACCGATCGAACTCTTAGTTAACGATAAACTGATTGCCCGCGGTGACGTGGTCGTGGTCGACGAGAAATTCGGCCTGCGAATCACCGAGATCGTGAGCCCCGCCCAGCGAATTGAGAGCCTGCGTTGACGGATGCGGAAGAAAAGAAGCTCTGGATCCGCTTCAAGGAAGAAGGGGATTCGGCCGCCCGCGATGCCCTCGTAGTGCATCACATGCGGATCGTCAAGTATATTGCCGGTCGCATGGCCATTCACGTTCCCGCCAGCATCGACATGAACGATCTCGTCGGCTGGGGCGTGCTAGGACTCATGGACGCCGTTGAGAAGTTCGACCACCGTCAAGACATCAAGTTCACGACCTACGCCTCGGCACGCATCCGCGGCGCTATCATCGACGAAATCCGATCCCTGGACTGGGCGCCGCGTTCGCTACGCTCAATGGCCCGCCGGATGGGAGAAACACGGAACCGCCTGCGCCAGAAGAAAGGCGCCGAGCCGACCGTCGACGAAATCGCCGAGGAACTGGGAACAACGCCGGAGCATGTGGAGGACTCCGTAGCCCAGTTGCAGACAGCACAAGTGCTGGCACTGGACGACTACCTGCCGAGCGAGAACGGCGACTCGCGCAAGATCGACCTCACGAGGGATGCCACGGTGGCGGCCCCGGAGGTGGTGGTCCAGAAACGTGAACGCATCGAACTGCTGGCCGAGGCCATTCTCCAATTACCCGACCAGCAGCAGAAGGTGCTAAACTTGTACTACTACGAGGAATTGACCCTTAAAGAAATCGGTCTCGTGTTGAAGGTCACGGAATCGAGGGTATGCCAGATTCATAGCGCCGCGATGAAAAGCCTGCGGAGAGTCCTGCAAGAGCAAGGTGCCTGATGCCTCAGCCAGTGGATTTCCAGACCGAGGTGGGTCGAATCACCGCCGCGGAGCGGATTCAGCAGATCGCCGACCGCACCTCGTTGGCAGCTCAGCAACGCCATGCCGTCGAAGAAGACGAATCGCGGATCCTTCAGGAAACCGCTCCTCATGAGCCCGAACCAAAGGGCGAGGAGGTCGATCGCGAGATGCGACGCCGCAATCCCTTCGCGGGACGGCGACAGAAGCGCGGCCATCAGGAGCCGCCGGGCGATGCGGAACCGGACGGCGCACCGCGTGATCCGCAGGACGTCGCCAAGACGGCCGGAGAGGAACACCACCTGGACGTGACGGTGTAGAGGTCTCATCGAAACAGGGATTCCCCCGGCGCATGACGACGGGGAATCGAGGACGGCGACGCACCCATGTTTACATCAGGAACGGCATTGCGGGCGGCCGCGAGCGACGGCCTCATGGCACTCGGGGCGATCTCCCTCCTCATTGCATTCATCCTGTTGGTACTCCTCTATCGGCGCGAGAGCCGGGCCAACCGTTCGAACCCGGGCCACGACCTTACCAACATGATGATCCTGCTCCAGACGATGCGTGAGATGCTTGATCAGCAAAAGGCCTTGGCCCGCGAGTTCAACAAGAGCGTCGATGGCAAAGTATCGCTCATCCGCAAGGTCATCCGGGCGCTGGCCAGCCAACATGAGCAGTTGCAGAAGACCCATCGCGAGCTCACGGCGATGATGGAGGCGACCAAGGCCGATCTCGCGCGGATTCGGTCGCACGCGGCCGCTGTTCGCGCCAGCCGGGGCCGGGCCGACGAGGAACCGCCCGCGCGTCACGATCCGCCACCGGACGTCGAGGATGCTCCGCACACGGTCGAGCCGGAAGTGGCGACGGAACCGGAACTGCCGGCGCCCCTTCAGGCCTTGGCGCAACCGGCGCAGTCCCCCTCGGGCCACGACATCATCGCCAACTGGACCGGCCTCGATTTCGCCGGGGACAAGCCCGACCCTTATGGTCTTGATGAGGCTGAGCGAGCGCCCACCGAACCGGCCGACCCGGAAACCACCCGCGAGGCCTTCCGCAAGCTACTCAACCTATCGACGCCGCTGGGCCACGCGCCGAGCGTACGCGGCAAGACCTCCGAGGATCCTCCGGCGCGAGAGGGCGACAACGGCCGACTGAGATCGGACGCGCTGCGGGCCCGCGTCGTCGAGTACGGCCAGGCCGGCATGCCCGTGGCCGAGATCGCCCAGGAGCTCGGCGTCAGCAAGGGCGAGGTACGCCTGATTCTGGGGCTTCACCGCAAGGAGCAACAGGCCGGCAAATGATACCCGGCCCGCCACCGTCGCGGCCCGTGCCGGCCGGTCTTCTCGCGGGAATCAGGACTCCAGTGATTTCGGAAAGAAGCCGATAGTCCGAGTATGCTTGGCCCCATTCACAACAATGCATCGGCCTCGCCGCCGAGCGGCACCACAGGTACCGGCGCCTCGGTCCAATCCGTCGCGCCCGACGGATCCGCAGCAGGCGCGCAGGCCGCCACTACGGCTCCTCTTGCGAACGCGGAAGCCTTGCTCGGAACCATCATCGAGGCGCTCGGAACCACCGTACCCATCGATCGCGTGACAGACCTACTGCCCAGTGTCTTGCCGCAAACGGCCGGGGCCGTGCGCGACTTGGCCGCGCTATTCATCGAGCGAGGCATGCTATCCCAGGATCTGGCCGCAATAGCCGTGGCCGTGCGCGACGCCATTGAAGCGGGCGCGATCGCCCGAGCCGAAGGCGAGGCCTTCATTGATGTGACGGGCCGCGTGACGGCTTCTGCCGATGCCGAACTGCGCTACACGCTCGGGGAGCTCATCAAGGCCACCACCCGTACCGGTGAGGCCCGACTCGCGGCGGCGTTGAAGAGCGGCGAGTTGATTCGCTCCGAGGCGGGCGAGCGCACGACGCTGCTCGACCTGCTCGCGCACGTCCGGGGCGACGAGGGCTTGCGCGCGTCACTGCGTCAGTCGGGCCATCTGAAGGCGTTCGATACCGCCTGTGATCGTGTGGTGGCGCGGCTGACGGGCGTGCAACTCCAGAACCTTCATGGACTGGAGCATCCGTACGTGTTTGTCGAGCTGCCGTGCGCGCCCGATTCCGAGATCCGGCACGCCCAGGTACACGTGTTCCGCGAGGGCCGCAGGAAGCCATCCCAAGAACGTCACGCCGAGCGTCTCGTCGTACTCGATCTCGCTACGACGCGGCTGGGCGATCTCTGGATTGCCTTGCGCGTGACAGGCGGCCACTGCGATTGTCGACTGAACGCGGCGACACGGGAAGCGCGGGAGGCCTTGTCCGAGGCGAGAGAGGAACTTGTGAATGCCCTTGTCCAAGTGGGCTATACGGCGCCGCGCGTTCACATTGGCGAATGGGACGGCGATCGGCTGCGCGAGGTGGCTTTGCTCATGCAGCGGCGCGCCAGAGTGGATTTCACCGTATGACCGACGACGCAAGACAAGCGAGATCTCGGGCCATAGCCTTACGGTACGACGCCGAATCCGATGCGGCGCCGCGCGTTGTCGCCAAGGGCGCCGGGCTCCTTGCCGAACAGATCATCGCGATTGCGCGTGAACATGGGATTCATGTTCACGAAGATCCTGACCTGGTCGCGGTTCTGGCCAAGCTCGACTTGGACACGTATATCCCGGAGGAGTTGTACCGCGCCGTGGCCGAGGTCCTCGCGTTCGTCTATCGCGTCAACCACCGTCTCGGATCCGGCTTGGCCCAAAACCCCGGCCGGACCCCACCCCCCTGAATTCTCCTTGACAGATAAATATCGATGCGATCGTGTGGGTTTGTCAAGGAGGATGCGAGAATACGGATGGCTCGTAACCGAAGGGCCGTGTGTGCATCCGGGCAAGGATTCCGAGGACCTCCACGGGTTCGACAATGGACGCTAGTCCTGCCATCGCTTCGACGCGGCCTGACGGAGGCAATCCGCGGCGTGTGGAACCCCCACGCGTGGCCATGGCGCTTGCCGTTAGAAGGGGCTCTTTCTGACCAGACCCCGAGGCCCCATACCCCGACAAAATGTGCAATCCACGGAGGATCCGATCTGCATTTCCATATTGAATTCTATGATTAGATCGTGTAGAATATTAATTAGTGCTTCAATAAAAATGAGATTATGATTGATATGGGAAAACGCCTCCTGCCGGTTTCATGCCCGAGTTGCGGCCAGGTGCTCAAGGTGAAACGGTTCGCGTGTCCGGCGTGCGACACCGCCGTCGAGGGCGATTTCGCCCTGCCCGTGTTGGCACGGCTGTCGCCGGAGGAGCAGGAGTTCCTGGTGCGTTTCGCCGAGTGTAGCGGGAGCCTCAAGGATATGGCGAGGCGATACGGTGTCTCCTACCCTACGGTCCGCAATCGCCTCGACGCCCTTATCGACCGGCTCGGGGCCCTCAAGGGTGAGGGCAAAGAGCATGAAGAAAGGAGTCCATCGTGAGCCCGGACACCGAAACCTGTGGTTGGCAGGACTGGTTCTTCAACCCGTTCCACTTCATCGCGGGCGGGCGGGCCTTGGCGATAGGATTGGCCGTGGTGATCGTGGCCTCGCTGAACGGATCGGTCAGTCGCACGCACCTTGATGGCGTCTTCGACGCACACACAGGGGCCGCGGCACCCCTGTGGATCTATCCCATCGAGGGGTTGGTGGACTGGCTCGTGATGGGAACGGCGGTGTGGATGGCCGGGCGGATCGTCTCGAAGAGCCGATTCCGGGCCCTGGATGTCTATGGCACGCAGGCGCTGGCTCGCTTCCCAACCTTGATACTGGTGCTCGTGCCGCTTCTGCCCGGATTCCAGCGGCAGCTTGCCCGGCTCATGGCGCAGGACAGCGATGTCGTCGTGGGTGATGTCGTCTCCTTTACGGTGGGGCTGATCGTGACCGTCGTCATGATGGTGTGGATGGTGGCGCTGATGTACCGCGCGTATGCCGTCTCCTGCAACGTCCAGGGACGCAAAGCCGTGGTGGCCTTCATCATCGCGTGTCTCGCGGCTGAGGCGGCGTCAAAAGGGACGCTGATGGCCGTGTTCCGGCGCGTGTTGAGTTAGAAACCCAGCCTGTCAGGCAGGACATCCGAATGCCGTAGGAGAAACGTGGAGCTATGGACAAGAAAGTCATCGTCGTGGTAGCGGTTGTGATTGCGGTGATCGTGCTCCTGCCTTTGGGCGTCAAGATGACCAGGGGCAGCGCGCCTGTGGCGCCCACCGTGCCCGCGGCGCCCTCAGGCGCCGCCGCGGCGGACGTCGCAGAAACAGCGGCCGCCCCGGATTCGGCCGGCGCCACGGACGCCGTCTCCGTGGCAAGACAAGTGGCGCAGGCGTGGGCGACCGAAGACATGGCTGCGGTGACGGCGCGATTCGATGCCACCATGAAAGCAGCCCTGACCGAGGCCCAATTGAGCGACGTCCTCCATGGCATCATAGGCCAGAACGGGCCCTTCAAAGGGCTCGCCGGTGCCCGAACCGAGACGAAACAGGGATACGACGTGATCTACGTCACCTGCGAATTCGACCGCGGCAAAGTCGACCTCCAAGTCGCCCTCGACGCTGCCCGCCAAATCGCCGGCCTCTACGTCCGCCCAAGCGCGTCCTGATGCGTGAAAGCGCGCCCGAGTGGCCGCGGTACGGTCGCGCACAGGCGGGACCGAGGGAACGTGTCTTCTCTGGCCGGAGCCGTTTCCGGTGTTCTCTTTTCTCCGGTTTGGTGTGAGGAAGATCATTACTCGTATCCCGGTTCCACCGTGTAGCCCGCCCACTGGATGCCCTGGAAAGGATGCTCGTGGCTGCTGGCATCCTCTGATCCGTAACGGCCAGTACTTGGTCGTGCTGCGCCCCGGTCAGCCTGCAAGGAACTCCATGTGGATACGATAAGAATCCCTTCCTGTGCTTCAATGAAGGGGTCTACTATTCCAATCCAACGTTTTCACGAGGTGGAAGTGGAGGCACAACCGTTGTGGGCAAGCAGATGGCTCATCTCACACGTTATTTCCTGCCTTTGTGCAACTCCATCCTCCGGATCTCTTTTGCGATCTTCTTCCAGCGGTTCTTCTCGATGAGGCGGGCGCTTTGGTCCTGACGCAACGCCTGGTAGCGGATTTCGCGCAGCAGCTTTGTGTAGCTGCGGAAACGGTCGCGTTCCAGCGTTCCATCCTCGAGTGCGGCCTGGACCGCACACCCGGGCTCGCCCGTATGGGTGCAGTCACCGAACCGGCATCGTGACGCCAACGCCTCCACGTCGGAAAACGCCGTTTCCAGTCCGTCATCATCGGCCCAGATCTGGAGTTCCCGCATGCCGGGCGTGTCAATGATCAGGCCGGCGTTCGGCAACGGGATGAGTTCCCGGTTTGTCGTCGTGTGGCGGCCCCGACTGTCATCGCGGCGTACGGTCTGCGTCGTCTGGCGCGCTTTGCCGACTAGGGCGTTCACCAGTGACGATTTCCCAACGCCCGAGGAACCGAGGAACGCGCCCGTGGCACCGGGCGGCACCAGGGCGCGCAACGCCTCGAGTCCTTGGCCCGTGGCTGCGCTCAGCGCAATGACCGGCGTGCCGAAAGCGATAGTCTCCACTTCGGAAATGCGAACGGACACCTCGGGGCAGATATCGGCCTTGTTCAGCACGATGACAGGCCGGGCGCCGCTATCCCAGGCCACCGTCAGGTATCGCTCGATGCGCCGAACGTTGAAGTCGCCGTCGAGGCCGGTGACCAAGAACACCACATCCATGTTCGCGGCAACGACCTGTTCTTCCGTTCGGTCACCCGCCGCTTTGCGTGAAAACCGGCTCCGTCTTCGAAGTACGGCGTGTATGGTCGCCGTTCCTTCTTCGGGACGTGGTGCAATCGCCACCCAGTCGCCCACCGCGGGCCAGTCCGTGTGAACCGGGTGTTGGTGGCGGAACCGGCCGGAGAGCTCGGAGCGCAGTTCGCCCGATTCTGCAAGCACGTCATACGCTTCGCGGTGTTCGCAGGTTACTCGGGCCGGTTCTAGTCCTTGCTCAAGAAATCGGTGGAACTGCTCTGCCCAGTTCGCATCCCAACCGAGGGATTCCAACACCGATCGAGGGAAAGTGTGATTGCTGTGAAAGCCATCATGAATAATGCTCATTGCCGTTCTCCGTTACGAAAAGACCCCATCATTTCTGGCGAAGGCGGAAAACGTGCGATGGCACAATCAAAGGCTGAAAAGAAGCCAGCCACCCCGGAATGGGCGGCCGAAAGGCGAGACGCTAGACTAGCCTCAGCGGTCAGACCGGGGGCGCGACATCGCACGATGCTCGACAATGGCCATATCGGCGCCTCCTTTTCCTGCAAGGCTCCTCAGGGGGAGCCGCTGCTGTTCACACACCGAGCAACATTATATTGCGCACGCCAGCCCCGGTCAAATCTCCTGTTCCTCGGTCCTATGTTGTGGCGCCGCCGCATGCCTGCGTCCCAATAGGAACGCACCGTTCCTTCTGCCAATGCTGACGCGCGGCAAGGTTTCTGTTGGCAAGGGAACGCGTGATACTCTGGTCTGACGTTGAAGCGGGCTCGCCCCGCGTAGATCGTGGTCGGGAGGGACATCTTGTGAATACTGCCAGATACTGTGTGATCCTGCAGATTGTCGCGGCGGTAGGGGCGATGGCCGATGAGGGCGTATCCCTGGAAGACGCGTTCTGTCAGTTGAGCAAAGGAACGGCCTGGGAATCGGCCGGGACATGGGATATCGGTTTCCGCACCTACCATCCGCAGGGCCTGACCGCAGTAGGGGATCGCTTCTTCCTCTCATCCGTTGAAGTCATCGACCGCGATGCCGCCCAGGGAACAGGTCATCTGTTCGAAATGGACCGGAAAGGACATCTACTGCGGGAAGCGGCCCTGGGCGAGGGCGAGATGTACCATCCGGGCGGTATCGACTACGACGGCACGAGAATCTGGGTGTCCGTGGGGGCCTATCGCCCGAACAGCGTTTCTATCGTGTACACCATCGATCCGGACTCACTGCAAATCCGGGAGGTATTCCGCTTCCACGACCACCTCGGCGCAATATCCCACTTCCCGGACAGGAATCTCCTCGTCGCCGTGAATTGGGGATCGCGACGCTTTTACACCTGGAAGACCTCGCTTCAAGAAGGACACTGGACGGTGCCGGATCCCGAGCATCCGGCTATGAAACCAAACGGCAACCACTATATCGACTATCAAGACATGCAGCGCGTTCCCGAAACGCCCTATCTCCTGTGTAGCGGATGGGCGCTCTACGGCCAGCCGGGCAAGATGCTGCCAGCCCTACGCCTCGGCGGAATTGACCTCGTTCAGGTAGAGGAGCTCCGCGCGCACCATCAGGTGCCCGTACCGGTACGGCCGGCCGTCCTGCCCGTCTGGACGCAGAACCCGTTCTACGTCGAGTCCGTGGATGACGGATTGCGTTTCTTCTTCATTCCCGAAGACAACAAATCGACCCTACATGCCTTCGAGGTCAAAGTGAGGGAATGACGGCGGGGGAGGCCCCGAATCATCTCGGGGCCCCAAGGTGTCCGAGCGGGGACGTACCTAAGGCATCTCAAACTCCAGCACAATCTCGGGCTGATCCGCGACGTCGACGATGGCCGAGACGGCCGCGAGTTCTTCCTCACCGTTCAGATGGCCTACAACCACGACGGTGTACTCGCCGGGCGCGAGACCCGGAACGCGGATCTCCTCGCCGCCGCCGGTAGTGCGCTCGGCGATGGAGCCCTTGGCGCTGTCCTCAACCCATTGGCCATGCGGATACCTTGCCGGGACGGCGCGCGCTCCCTCGAAAAGACTGCACTCCACGCGATCGTAGCGTTCGCACCCCGCAACGTACATGACGAGCGTCGTGGCGGAGAGGTCGATGTTGACCTGCGTGACCTGGCCCGCCACGCCTTGGCAAGGGACTCGCTTCACAAGCGACGTGCTGCCACTCGTCCGGATGTCCACGACAAGGGTCAGCGGACCCTCCGGCAGGTGTTCGGCGTGGAACGCGCCATCTTCGGAGTTGTCGATGCCGATGTACTCCAAGGACGCGTCTGCCCCGTCCGGCTCGACACTGATATGCGGCACGGTCACGGGTTGGCCGTATTCGGTTACTGCCCCCGCGATGGCCGCGTTGCCTCCGAGGAAATCGAAGTCGACCCGATTGGATTCGCCTTCCTTGAGTTCGGGCTTCACATTCATGTAGCGCGACGTATTGCCGTAGGCCTGGATGCCACACTGGAGCGTGTCCATATCCACCAGAACGTTGTCCATGGCATAGTGCCCGGCCGCGTCGGTGAAGGCTTCTTTTCCCGCCGTTTGGAACTCGCCGTAGAAGAGGCGTGCGCCGGCCATCGGTTGACTACCGACTCGGACGGTGCCTTCCACGCGCGTGCCGTAGCCAAGCGTGTAGGAGAGGTCCTCGACGTGCTCGCCCGCGCCGAGATGGAGCGCCCCCAGCGTCACCCGTTCACTGTCGTCGGGGGGAAAGGTCCGAATGCGGTACTCGCCTGCCGGAAGGCCTTCGAAGCGGAATCGACCCTCGAAGTCCGTGCGCACCCAAGGAGGCCTGTCGACAGTCTTCGGTTCGGCAAGGGCCTGCAGCCGGAGAAGGGCCTTGGGTCGACCGTCGGGCGCCAGGACGACTCCAGCCGCGACGGCCTCGGGCTGCATCACGACACGGAGTCCTTCGATGCCTTCCGAGGGCACGTCGATTTCTTCCTCGATGGATGCGAACCCTTGGGCCGTCACCTTCATGGTGCACGTGTCGCCGCCCGAGATCCCACAGAAGGCAAACCGCCCGTCGTCCTCTGTAGACTGGGTTGGCGAGGAGCTGCCCTCGACCGTGACCTTTGCTCCGAGCAGTGGCCGGCCCCCGGCAGTCAGCAGGACGCCCGCGATGCAGGCGCCCTGGATCATCGGCCAGTCCACGTCATCTGGCGGCTCGCCTTCCTCGATCTTCAGCGAGCGGCGGGCTTCGAACAGCGCCGCAGGCACGTAGTCGCGTGTGCCGCTCAGCTCGAGCGTGCACTCTCCCGTTCCAAAGCCCCCAAGCCGGTATGCGCCTGTGTCATTCGTTTCGGCCCGGTGTGACCCGGAAGTCACGGTGACGCCGGGAATTCCCTGACCTGTCCCGACGTCGTACACGCGGCCAGCTACTGAGATGGTTGGCGTCGCGGCGAGTTTGACCTTGACCACGTTGCCGTCCGACACGCTGAACCAGTCACGGTCCGTGCTGACACGCCATTCCTCGTTCCTCGCGTAGAGCGACACGGTCGCGTCCGGCGGAATCCCATCGAACCGGAACATGCCTGCGCCGTCCGTGATGGTCTTCCACTCGATCCCACGGTAGACGAAAGGGTGCACGTCTGCTTCCACGGATACGCCCGGTAAGCAGGCACCGCTCGCGGCCTCGATCACCGTTCCCTGGACGCTCCCGCCACGGGTGAGCTTCAATACCACGCCGTCGCCGCCAACAACGACGGAGTCCGATAACAGGGGGGCATATCCCGGCGCATCGACAAATAACCTGGCTCGGTCGCCCCGCAAATGCTGTAAAACGAAGTAGCCACTGGCATTGGTGGCCGTGGTGAGAGGAAGGTCACGCGCTTCGACCTCGTATGAGCCGTGTCCACTGGCCGGAACAACGCGCGCGCCCACGACAGGTTCGCCCTCCGGGCCTAGTACCCGGCCCGCGACCTGGCCACACGGCTTCAGTTCGAGGAGTATCTGATTGAAGCCTCGGAAGGGCCAGAAAGCCTCGCCCGCCACCGCCCCGCGTGTACAGGCCAACGCGACAAAGGCGTTCCGACCGTCGAGGTAACTCAACTGCATTGTCTCCACGAGGGGGAGTCCGTTCACTTCGAAGTGTCCGTCCGGCCCCGTGATTGTGCTTGTCCGGTAGAGATCCTCACCGAAGAACGTCTGGCGCGGCGGCAATTGCTCAATGATCACGTCGCAGCCGCACACAGGATCGCCTCGCGCGTCCACCACCTTGCCCTTGACGTACCCTTCCTGCGCTTCCGCGGGCACGGAAACGTCAATGGGTTCGCCAACGGCCTCTTCGTGCTTCTCGACCGGCGCCGCAGATGGCGCCGCTTCGGCGAGCACGGCCTCTCGCCCGGTAGCTGCCGCGACGAGCGAGCCCGCCGCGGGCGTCGCGGCTGGATGCGGCGGTTCGCCAGGGGACCGGCTGAGGAACGGGCGCGCGAAAAGGGCGGCGCCGGCGATCAACACGATGGCCACGGCGGTCCCAACGACGTTTGTCGCCAGGCCGGCCCCGGTTGGCGCGCTCACCGAGAGCGTCACCGCCGCGGACGTCGACGGACCCCGTACCGCGATACTTGTCAGCGCGGCCGATACCGAGGCCGGCACGGCTTCCGCAACACCGGCGTACAGAAACGCGCCAAGGGCCGACCCACCTACGGCCACGCCTTTGTGCTTGAGTGAGCGTCGGATGAGTTTCACGCCCCGCTGGATGCGGTACGCCACGGCCTGACGCGTGATGCCCAATTCGCCCGCGATTCTCTCTTGGCTCTCGCCCTCGAGGAAATGGCGTAGGATGGGCACGCGGAACTTGTCGGGCAACGCGGCGACGGCTTCGTCAATCAGGGGGGCGACATCATCCCACGAGGGTTTGGTGGCGACCGGCGCTTCCACGGCGTACCGGTGCTCGCGGAGCCGCCTGCGCCGCTCGCTACGCAGCCGGGACAGTGCGCGGTGAACAGCCACCGTGTGGAGCCAGCCCCCCAGATGCGTGGGCACGGGACTCGCCGGCCCGGCCAAGGTCTCGAAGGTTTCCTGCACGGCGTCCTCGGCCATCGCGGCGTCGCGCAGGATCCGCCGGCACGTGCCATAGACCAGACCTGAGTACCGGTCGGCGATAGCTCCGAATGCAGCCGCGTCGTGGTGCTGCGTCCAGCGGTGGAGCAGATACTCATCCGATGCTGTCGTTGCCATGGTCGCCTCCCGTACGCATCCCATATAAGATATAGTGCCGCCGAGGTCGGAAACGCAAGAAGAACCACGTCCTCCCTTGCAGAGCGCCAAGGGGCCGGTATCCTGGAAGCATGCGCCGTTAGACCGAGTCCATGATCTTCCGGACACCTCCGTGGCCTGGCGTCGGGCACGGAAGGTGCCGCGACTCACGGTCTGACCGTCGGCCCGTTTCGCGCAATACGACACCGTGTGCTTGTGGACATCCAATCCGATGTGGCGATAGGGCTCTTGCATGGGAAGCCTCCTTGGGTTTCGTGGCCAACCCGTTGGTCCGCGCAGTTCCATTAGAGAACCTTGCCAGGTGGCTTCTCTTTTCCCCAGGCTTACCCATTGGCTTCAAACCTATTCATTCCAACTGACGGGGCGGCGTGGCTTGGACAGGAGCCCGGCTACAGGGGAGACGCCATTCGGGTCTCGTGCCTTTCCGCGACTGGGTTATCCTGTCTCCGGCCACACGACTTGCGTCCCTGCGTCTATCTGCCGTACGCTCCCTTCATCCAACCGTTGCGAACCTCCAGCAGGTAAGGAACTTGACAGGTTCCTCGCGTCTCGGCGGCGCTCTCTCACGAGACCAGATCGTCGGCATTTGGCAGCCTCGATCAAGCAGATGGCGTGGAACCGCATGGCCTGCCCAACGAGAACCGGTTGGCAACCACGATGGAAAGGACGTCGCCCGTGGGCCTTGAAACGATCGGTTTTTCTCCCGATGCGCTGATCCAGCGAGCGGATTCGCTGCAAGCCAAAGCTAGCCAGATCATCGAGGTACTCGGATTGGTCAGGCGATGGAGTCGGGTTGGCCGGGTGGCCATGGTCGGCTCATCTCAGTTCGGTTTGATGGCCTCGACCAATCTCGACTTCGAGATCTACGTCGAGCGACCGGATATCGCTGTCGGCTTCGAGGTCATCCGCGCAATTGCCCAGACGCCGGGCGTCAGACAAGTCCTCTACCTGAATGTCCTTGACACGACCGACCCGGGCTTGTACTGGCGCGTCGATTACGCGGACTCCGAGGGGACGCTCTGGGATATCGACCAGTGGCTGGTACCCAACGATCATCCCCACGCCGGCGTGGCCGAGCGCCTTGTCGAATCCATGCGGCAAGCATTGACGAACGAGACACGCCGGATCATCTTGGCGATCAAGGCCGCCCGGCCGGAACTGTTGAAATGCCGTGGCATCGATGTCTACAAAGCCGTGCTTAGGGATGGTGTCAAGACGCCGGATGAGTTCGCCCGATGGCTTTCGGTCCATCCGCCGTCATTGGAGATGATCGAGACCTGGCATCCCTGATTCCATCGAACCGGCAAGGCGAAGTCCGATACCCCTCAGACTCGAGTCCGGCTCGGGCCGGGTGCGGGCTCGCGAGATCCTATCGCGCGACGGGTCCGCATGGCCGCCGGCGAGACGCGAGATGGCCGATGCCAGTCGACGGGTTGGGGGGCACGTCATTTCCGCGCCACCACATACTGGAACAGCCCCCAGCCTGCGGCGAGGCGGTCCAAGGTGCGTGTGACGGCGGGGGGGCCGACCGGGCACGCGAGAAACCGCCGGTGTTCGAGCACGTCGAGGCTAGCCATGGCCTCGGCCATGGCGGCGCGTGTCAAGAAGTGATGCGGGCCTTCGGGAAGCTTCAGGTGCAGTCGCTCGATCCAGTGTAAGAGGCGGGCGACGTCGCCATTGGGGGTAATCGCGAGGAAGCATCCCCCGGGCCTGAGCACACGTGCCGCCTCGCTCACGATGTCTTTCGGATAGGGCGCGTGTTCGAGCAAGTTGACGGAGATGATACCGTCGAACCGGTCGTTCGCGAAGGGCAATTGTGCAGCGTCCGCAACCACGCGGACGCTGCGGCCAGGCGCGCGTGCCCCAAGCATGGCAGCGGTGATGTCGACGGCGACGGCAAGCGGCGCGTCGAGGGCGTTGAGCAGGTCCGAGGTTCCGGCCCCGAGTTCAAGGACGGCGCGGCAGCGACCGAGGTGCGCGCGGAGCAAGGCACGATAGGCGTTGAGGCAGGCGCGGTTGGCGTGCTGCTCGTAGTCGGCGGCCAGGCCTTGGTAGTGACGGCGCACGGCGTCGAGCGATACACGATGGGTGTCAGGCCCCATGGCGCTCGATGCCTTCAGCGCAGGCGCGCGCGCGGAGAATCAGGCCCGATTGCGTGCGGTCTTCGGGATACAGAAAAGTCGAGTCAACCAGGTGCAGGCCCTCGAGAGGCGCGTGGACGTCGGGTAGCGTATTCAGAAATCCGGTGGGACAGATGGCCTGCGCGTAGGGCGCGCGGAACAGGCCGTACGCCACAATGGACTCATCGCGGAGGCCCGGCTGGATCGTCTGTAACGTCTGCCATGAACGCCGGAATACGGTAGCGTCATCCTCCGTGTACGGCGCCCGGTCCGTGGCCACGTAATACGGCACGTAGACAATGTGCCCGGCCTTGGCGTCGATGGGATTGAGGTTGGTGTACTCGATGATGCCGTTGAACGGCAGACGGCTATCGTGCACGTTGAGCCAGAAGTTGCGCGTCACAGGCCGGTCGAGCTTGAACGTTGCGCACACCACCCCGATGTACGCGACCTGGCGCAGCGATTCGGCATAGGTACGGCACTCCTCGGGCAGGAGGTCCGCCGTGACCGGCAGCGGCAATGTCGAAACGACGTGCTCGCACTCGAAGACCTCGCCGCCGTCGAGCACGATGCCGCGGACGCGGCCGGAGGTCGCCGCAATCGCCCGCGCCGGCCGGCCCGCGTGAATCGCGCCGCCCTGAGCGTGTATCGCCGCCGACAGCGTGTCTAGGAGGAGGCCGGATCCGCCGCGGAGATAGCCGAGCTTGCCTCTCGAGCGCGCCACGCGGTGGAGCCGGTGCCAAACCCATGCCGCTGAAATCCGGTCATGGGAATCGCCGAACTTCATGGCGAGCAATGGTTCCCACACGACCTCGTAGGCTTGCCGGCCGATTCGGTCGATGAGCCACGGCTTGGCCACGATCTCGTCGAGCTGCCGCCATTCCTGCCGCGTGCGCGATTCGAGGGCGAACACGCCGAACCGGAGGCGTTGCGAGAAAGGAATCGGCGCGAACCGCAGGAGATCGAGCGCCGTCGAGAATGGATACTCGACGCCTTCGTAGTAGAAGCCGGTGCGGGCCTTCCGGAAGACGAGCCGGCCGGCCAAGTCGAGGTCGCGACACAGGCCGAAGTAGCCGTCGTCGCCTCCGCATAGAAAGTGGTAGTAACGCTCGACACGCGTGCCGGCGAGGTCGCACGTCGCGATGAGTCCGCCCACGGCCTCATCGCGCTCGAAGACCTCGACGTGATGCCCGCTACGGGCCAAGGCGAAGGCCGTGGCGAGGCCCGATATACCGCTGCCGATGATGCCGATCCGCATGATCACTCCGCTTTGCCGGCCGATGTGCCGTCGGTGGCCGTGATTGTGGCAGATCCGCCACCGTTCGCGCTAGCTCGTCGGATTGAATTCGGCCCGGCCCATGGCTTACCGTACAGGCCCACACATGAAGATCGGACGGGATTCCGATGGCGAAGAAGAATCAGATCGATCCCCCCGCGCCCGTTGCGGACGATGGGGGTCTGCCAAGCGGCGCGTACGAGTGGCTTCTGGGCGTGGCGGGACTGGCGTTTGCCGCGCTGATGGTGTTCGTGCTTGCCTTCGGCACGCGCGGCGAACAGTTGACGGCCGGCGTGGATGCGGCCTGTGCGCGCGCGGCCTTCGAATCCGGGAAGAAGATGGAAGCTTTGGGCAACTACGATCAGGCCATTGCCTTCTTCCATCGGGCGCTCGAGGGACATTTCGACGAGAAGGAGCGCGAGTACATGTGTCGGCGCTCGATAGCGGAACTCTATGTCCGCATGGGCCGGTATGCCGACGCGATTGATGTTTACCGCAACCTTCCGCCCGAGGCCTTGGCGTCGCCGGGGTCGCTAACGGGCTATGTGACCGCGCTGTACCGCGACGGGCGTTACGATGAGGCCGAGCAACTCGGCTTGAAGTGGTTGGCCATGGCGCACGACGCCCAAGACAAACAACTGCTCATTTGGGCAAACCACACGATGGGGCTCATTTGTCATGAAATGGCCCGCCCGGACGAAGTGTTGCCGTACTTCCAGGCGGTTCGCACAATCGACCCGGCCAACCGGGCCAATCTCGACATGGCGCGAATTCTCCTGCGTCAGCAGAACTACCAGGAGGCGTTACTTCAGGTCGACGCGTTACTGTCCAGAACGGAGCCCGGGCTTCTTCACAAAGAGGCCGAGGATCTCCGCGCGCGGATCACGGCGGCTTCGCAGCGGCAGCGCGGCGCAACGCCGCCGGCCGCACCCAAAGCAGCAGATCCTCGTTGAATCCATTCACCGCGGTTTGATATACTTCCCAACGAGAAGAAGTGCGTGCTGCACGGGTCAGAGACAGCCGGCGGCCGGAAACGGCCTTAAAGATGCCTGCCGAGACCTGGGGATTTGGCCGTAGCGTAATGCGAGCGTTCCGTCCCACATGGTCTCTAGACCGTGTGGGACGTTCCTTTTTCACCCTTATGTGGAGAGGAGGTGAATGCGTTTGCCGACACCGGAAAAAGAACGAGTCATTGCTGAGATCAAGGAGCGGATTGAGCGGAGCGAGATTGTCGTGATTACCCGCTATATTGGAATCAATGTGGCGCAGGTGACCGAGCTCCGCAAGAAGCTTCGTTCGCAGGGCGTGTTGTTCAAGGTGTACAAGAACACGCTGGCGAAGCGAGCGCTCGACGATCTTGGTTTGTCGGCGGCATCATCGTTCGTCGAGGGCCCGACCGTATGGGCATTCTCGAATGATCCTGCAGCCGTTACGAAGACGCTCAAGGAATTCGCCGGAACGGTTGAATTCGTGGGCATGAATGGCGGTGTGCTCGGCGGCCAAGTCGTTTCGTCGGCGGAACTGACCGCCCTGGCCGATCTGCCGCCGCGCGAGGTGCTGCTGGCCCAAGTCGTGGGCACGGTGGCTGCGCCGTTGCGTAATCTCGTGGGCACGCTCAACGCTTTGCCGCGTAACCTGGTTAGCGTGCTGGATCAAATTCGGAAACAGAAAGAAGAAAAAGAGGCCGCGTAGCGGCGTCGGTAACACCTCGGCCCCCGGAGCGGCGGCCGTGTTTGGAGGAAGAATAAACCATGTCGGAAAAGTTGGATGAAATCGTAGGTAAGATCGCTGAGTTGTCCGTATTGGAACTGAGCGAGCTGGTGAAGGCGCTCGAGGACAAGTTTGGCGTCCAGGCGGCGGCCCCGATGATGATGGGCGCCATGCCGATGGCGGCGGGCGGCGGCGAAGCGGCGGCGGACGAAGGGCCGTCGTCCTTCAACGTGATTCTCAAGGAAGTGGGATCGCAGAAGATCCAGGTCATCAAGGAAGTGCGTGCGATCACGGGGCTTGGCCTCAAAGAAGCCAAGGCGTTGGTCGACGGCGCTCCGAGTCCCGTCAAGGAAGGCGTCGACGAAGCGGAAGCCAAGCAGATCCGCGAGCAACTCGAGGCCGTCGGCGCGACGATCGAAACCAAAGGGGTCTGATCGTTGCAAGGCTGAGGCATTCGGACTGGAGAATCAGGGGCGGCAGGTCGCTCAGTCGACCTGCCGCCTCGTTCCTGATGGGGGCGATCAGATGTGTTCTTCGAGCCACCGGTGGACCGCGGCGGCGTTCTCGCGCGTGGTAAGCACGACGACCTCATCGCCGGGCATGATGCGAGTGGATCCTCGGGGCACGATGGTTTGTTCGCCCCGTCGGATCGCGCCGAGGATGGAGTCGGTCGGGAACTGCGCATCGCGCAGGGCTAGACCCGCCAACAGGCTCCCGGAGGATACGCGTCCCTGCTCGATCACCATCTCACTCCGCTCGGAGATGGCCTGGATGGCGTCGGCCTTCGGCGCCATTTCGCGACTGCGCCGGTAGGCTTCCGCATAGGCGAGCACGATGTTCTTCCGCTTGAGGATGCCGATGACCCGATCGGGATGGTCCGGATCGATCACCGGGAGGCGGCCGAAGTTGCGGGCTCCAAACTGGGCCAAGGCCGAGCTCAAGGTCTGGTCGGGGCGCCCGACGATCACGTTCTTCGTGCAGATATCCGAAACCACCAAGGTTTCCGGATCGCGCCCGAGGAGTGCCTCCTCCACGTCGCGCATCGTCACCACGCCGACCAGTCGCCCATCCACATTGATTACCGGATAGCCGGTCTCATGCTCGCGCGTCAGCCTCTCGATCAAGGCCGGCACCGGCAGATTGGGCGGCACGGCGTCCACGAACTCATCCATGGCGTCGGCCACCGTCACGGCGTCCATCAGGTTTACCTCGGGCGACTCCGTGATCGAGATCCCGCGCCGCTTCAGCTTGATCGTATATATGGACTCGTGCAGGATCCGCTGAGACACGACGGTGGCCGCCACCGTGGCGCACATGAGCGGCACGATGATGCGGTAATTGTCCGTCATCTCGAACAGAATGAGGATCGACGTGATAGGCGCGTGCGCGGCGCCCGCGAAGACCGCGGCCATGCCGACCATGGCATAGGCGCCCGGTGTGGCCGTCACGTTCGGAAACAACTGCTGCACCACGCATCCGTATCCGCCGCCGAATACGGCGCCGATGAAGAGGGCCGGCGCGAAGATCCCGCCTGAACCGCCGCTGCCGATGGTGAGCGATGTGCACACGATCTTCATCACGGTTAGCAGGAACAACGTGCCCATGAGCATCTCGCTGTTGAGCGTCCGGGCGATGGTCTCATAGCCGGTCCCCATGATCTCGGGCGTCCAGATGGCAAACACGCCCACCAATGCGCCGCCGATGGCCGGCTTCCAGAATTCCGGGATGTCGATCCTCTCTGTGACGTCTTCCACGGCGCACAGCGTGCGGATGTAGACCTGGGCAATGATGGCGCAGAGGATGCCCATGACCACAAACAGCGGCAAGTCCCACATCGACTTCATATTGAACTCGTGGAGGATGGCGAACGCCGGGGCGGCTCCCTCCGGCAAGAGCGAGCGCGCTACCACCGTAGCCGTGGCCGAACTCACGACCATGAGTCCGAAGGACATCGCGGTAAACCGATTCAGGATTACCTCGAGTGCGAAGATGACGCCGGCCATGGGCGCGTTGAAGGTCGCCGCGATACCGCCGGCCGCGCCGCAGGCTACCGACAACACCACGCGCCGCGTGGGTAACCGGAACAACTGGCCAATCGTCGAGCCAAACGCGCTCCCAATCTGCACGATGGGGCCTTCGCGTCCTGTCGATCCGCCCGAGCCGATGGACAGCGCCGCCGCCAGGATCTTGAAAAAGGTCGTGCGCGGCCGGATCCTGCCGCCGTTGTGCGCTACGGCCACCATCACTTCAGGCACGCCGTGGCCTTTCGTCTCCGGCGCGAAGTACTTCGTGATGAGGCCCACGAGCAGGCCGCCCAAAGCGATGACGGGAATCGTGAATGCCGCGCCCAGACCCTTGGACAAAACGCCGCCCAATTCCTCCTGGAGCAGGAAATGGACGGCCGAGATCGTCCAGCGAAACGCAATGGCGGCAAACCCCGCGCCTGCCCCAATGGTTACGGCCAAGACAACAGGGCCCACGGTGTCCGACGATCGCACGCGATCCGCAAAGAGTCGCCAATATTTACGTGCGAATTCCACGACACATTCCTTGAAGAAACCAGAGAAAACTCCCCTGCTTGGGCACATTGGATGGGCTCAAGAGTGCGAAAAGACATTAATTATACCGCACTTCGCCCGCCAAAGAAAAACCCAAGTACCACATCACAGAGAGCATAAGGAGTGTTACATTTGTAATGGGCTTTATAAAATCTATAGCCATGCGTCTTCCCGGCTGCGGCCCCTGTCAAGCCATTTGGTAATCTTACCGGAACACGTATCGTCTTGCCATTTGCGATCTTACCAATCTGGGCCTTCTGAAGATGGTCTGTTGTGGTGGCTTCGGTTGATTTCACCCCCTCCCCGGGGAGGGGGTGAAATGTACTATCGGACTAATTCGCCGCATATTCTTGTCGCTTGCACCGTGTCGTGCGCGTCACGCGCGTTACCCCTGCATCTATCCGCGAAGATAAGGCAAACGGGTCCACGTGCTCTCGGACAGCCAAGAGTTTCTAAATGCAAATAGGAAGGGGGCTGGCCCCATACGACGCACCAGGCGGTCCCGCGGCGTCGCGGCTTGGTCGAAATGTTGGCGCACTTTGGTGTCCGTTATGGTGTCTTTCTTGCTGCTGGTTCGTGCGTTCCCACCGCTGGCGGGGGAGGCTGAAGGGGGTAGGCGCGCATTGCGCAGAACCAATCTGCGCCCACCTGACGCGTTACGGGCCTCACCGCCGCAGTGATTCACACTCGTGCGTACAAGCGTCAATTCTCTATGCCGTCGGCCTCACGGACATGCCTTGGCCCCCGGAACCTAGGGTACACGGATCGTCGGCATCCGAGGTGGCGGCGGCACAAGCGGCGGATTGAACGCGCGCGTCGGAGAATAGATTGGGTTGCTCGGCACGCTGATGTTTGGTGTTCTCGGCAGTGCAGAAGGATTGTTGTAGGGCTGCGGCACTTGGTAGTTGGTGGGCCCATTGGGGGGCATCTTCGACTTGGGAAGCGTCGGCATTGTGGAGGTCGGTACGCCGCCCGGAGTCACTGGCATGTTACCTGGGTGGTACGAGACGCCGGGACGCTCGTAGGCCATGCTCTGGGCGGTGGACGCACGGAGGGGATTGGCGTCGGCCGGCTCGGCCCCTGAAGGGCGGACGCTCATGATCAGCATGCCCTGCTCGAGATAGAGCGCGGCATCGATGTCACGCATGGCGGCTTCACCCGTGGCAAAATCCACACCGCTCACTTCCTGCGCGCTGAAGGTCACTTTGACGCCATCGTTCAGAACGCGACACGCCTCGACGGAATACACAGCCGTCTTGTCCGGAGCGCGTTCCCAGACCAAGGAGTCTTCCTTCACGATGAGCCGTGACGCCGTCTTCACCTCCTGCCACTCACCAAGGAACGCGGCCGGAAACGTAGCCGTTTCGCCACCGACTGCGACAGCCTCGTCGGATACGGCAACGGCATCCGCAGACACCGAAGCGATATCCGTCACGGCACTGGGAACGTGATGGGCCGGCGCGGCCGCTTCGCGGCGAAGGCCCGACGCACCAAGGGCTTCAGCGGCGCCGCCCCGAGCTTCCTGCCAGGCTTCGTAGTCATGAGCGAGCTGGGCGAGCGCGTCCCGCTGCTGCGGCTCGTTCAAGCGACGGATCATGTCCGCAATCGAATTCTGGAGACACGTGTCGCCAAAGTTGTTCAAGACGGTGCTGAATTCCGAACTCGATGCTGTCTTTGTGACGGAAACCACGTGGGCCTCGCCTTCGCAGCGGAACAGCGCCAGCGTCGGATCATTCCAATCCATGACCCTCAGCGTGGCGTACGCAACACCTTCCTGTTTGGCCTTGGTGATCGGCGCGCTAGCCAGTGTGACCTTGACCGCAAGCTCCTGACCAAAGGGTCTTTGCGTGCGGATGTCGGCCGGGGGGTAACGGAGGTCCTCCGGAAAACAACGGGTCAGAAAGGCAAGGATGTCGCGCTCTCCGGCGGCCTCAAGGTACTGCCGACTCTCTTCGGATAACCTTAGCGGAAAAGGCTGCACTTCCGGGAGGGAAGCCAAAGGCGTTTGAAAGACCTCTTCCTTGAGCAGTTGGCGATCTCCCGTCGTCGCGAGACACGAGGACAGGGCGATCGGTACGAGCAATATGCAAGCCCATGGGGCTATTGCTTGGAGATGTTTGATATGCATAGGTTTTCTCCTGGTGTCTCGACGTGCGCGTTCGCACTATCCGCCGAGCATCCGATCGGCTACCTGGAGTCGACGCCTGAGCTGCGCCATTCCTGATACCGCGCGTTCAACTGGTCGAGCGCGGCCCGTTGCTTGGGCCGATCGAGTTTCTCCAACAGATCCACGAGGGCATTCTGGCGACACATCTTCCTGAAATCGTCCGAGGCGTTCGAAGACGAATCGAACAAACGCGTGAGTGTCACGAACACGACAGGAGCTTCCCCCGAACACCGCACCAAGGCCAACGAGGGATCCGCCCAGTCCATCACCCTCAACGTGGCATACGCCATACCTGCGCCCTTTATCACAAGCCCGTCAGAGGCCGATCGATCATCATACTCCACGTCCGGCTCATCGAACATGAGCGTCGCAGGGGGATACTGCGGATCGTCCGGGAAATAGGTGGCGAGGCACGCCAACAACTCCCGCTCACCAAACGCCTCGATCATCTGTCTCGAGTACTCGGCCAGCCTCAGCGGAAACGGCTCAATCGCTGGCCACGGAATCAGCTCCGTTCTGCGCTCCGCGACATTCGCCGACGCCGGGTACTCGCCTCCGGTTCCGTCCGTCGTGCACGACACCAACGCGAGCGTGGCGAGCGACACGATCCCGACCACCGCTACCTTCGTAACGCCACTGTGACTCATTTACCGGCCCTCGCTTACACACTCGACGTCGCCCGGATGCCACGCGCGCTAGAACGTCTCCCAAAACACCCGATGACTCCCTGATCCCGTCCTGATATCGTATCCGCGCTTGTTACCCCACCGCTTGGCACCGTCGTAGAGCGTGGCCGAGCCCGAGTTCAGGTAGTCCTCGGCCATACTCACATCGCCGTAGGATTCCAGGAGATTGATCAGGGGTTCCTCCGAGCCCGATATTCCCAATTTCACCGCCAGGAAGAGGACACGAAGGCGGTCCTCATTCATGGCCACCCTACTGACAATAGCCTTCGTAACCAGCGTTGGGTCGTCCTGCTTCAACTCCTCGTAAATAGGCCGCGCGTTTTGCGCGTCGATCCATTCCCCCTGCCGGTCCAGCAAGGCCGCGGCTGTGGTCAGAAGGCCCTCAATCCGTGCTACCTCCCGAAGATCGGCCGCCGTGAGGCCGTCGACGTTCCTGAGGTTCGTATCCGCGCCATGGACCAACAGCCGCTCCGCCGCCTGTTCCTGTCCCAGGTAGTAGGCGTAGTGCAGCGGCGTATTGCCGGCCGTATCCGTTTCACTAACGGATGCGCCTTCACCTATGAGACGATCGATGGCCTCGAGATCACCAGCGCCCGCCGCCTCGCACAGGCGCGTGGGAACCGGCCCCTGAATCGACGGCGCCGTCGTCGCGCAACCAACCGTTACCCCGAGGACGAAGAAGACACCCGCGATCCATGCCCTACGAATCATGCGTCGGGTCCCCGTACACCGTGCGCCACAGATGGCGCCCTGCCAACGTCCGCCCTATTCACCCATGAGTATAAAGAAGGCCCCGCCGATTCGCAACAGGCGTTTGGCCCGGACGCGCCCTTGACATCCCCGCTTTCACAATGTAGATTTTTTCCTCAGTTCCGGGAGGAAGCCGCCCGTGCATGCGCCTTCGAAGGGCCGTACGTGCGCCGGCACAGGTCTCGTTGGGTAGCTCGAATTCGGGGAGGTCTGTTTACTGATATGGCGAAGAAACCAAGCGCTCCCGGCCCCTTGCCGTCGCTTGTGGATGCCTCGGGCAGAATGGCGTTTCTGGACAGGTACGAAATCTGGCCCAGCCGACACTCCGTTGCGGACCCCGGCCGCGTTCGGAAGCGCTACGTGTCGCGCGGATTGCTTCATCTCGTCTTTTGGCCCGTAGGCGGACTGGCGTGCTCGTGTCTGCTGTTGGCGCTCTCGCGTCTCCTGCAAGGCATCGAGATCAATCCAAACATCTCGCCGTTCATCAAGATAGGCACCTCGATGCTCAACATCTTTTGTTTCTTCGGTGGATTCGCGGCGTTTCCCTTTGCGCTGTGCCTTGGCGTCTGGCATTTCATTGTGTACTCCTTGCGTCCCAATATGTCCACGCCCCCGAAGGCTATTGCCAGCTTCCTCCGGGCGCTGAGCACCGGGTTGTTTGAACGAGCCTATGATCTTCTTACTGATGAGGCACGGCACATGGGACGCGTGGACTTGCCAAAGATGGGAATATGGGAGAAGAAGCTGCCCGACCTCGACATCACGGATCTGGTAAGTTTCGGGACCTGGTGGCGTGGCCTCGGTTTCAACTGGAAGCCGGACTGGAGCACGCTGAAGGAATGGCGCTTGGCAGACGATCTATCGGTGCTCCAAATTGCCATCGTCGTGAGAAATCCCGAGCGAAACGTCGAACGAACCCAATTCGATACTGTGTTCCCCCTGGTGAAGCGCGAAGGCGCATGGTTTATTGCCAAACCCTTCTTCTGGCCGCTGGTCGGGTAGGCGTATCGCGTGCCGTTCAGCCGGATTCTTGAGGCCGCTCAACCGTTCCCGTCCACAAAGCCACCCCTCCCAGCCTCCCCGCAAGCAGCGAGGAGGCAAGCTGTTGGCGTACGATCAACAACTTCGTCGTGAGGCTCCGTGGTGTTCGTCGTGGTTAGTTTTTGAACATAACCACGACGACACCACGAGCACGACGAGTTCCACTGCCGGTATGTGATCTGTATGCGGTTTTCTTTGAGTTCTCTGAGATATTTGCGGTCAAAGAACGTTCAATCACGAGAACGCAAGGAACGCAAAGCAGGAAGGGGAGAGTCTGCGAGCCTGGGATTGCTCCGCAAACGCCTTGGTCACCACCTTACACCCCTGCATCGTCCACCTCATCGTTACCTCCAATCTCATCATTTGGAGGGAGATTCTGCCACCATCCGTACCCGCTTTCGGATAGATTCATTGTGAGGCAATTCGCCCCTTTCAAATTTCGCGCACGGCGCGGTACACTGACGGCGTGTCGCCGACTTCTCTCGGAGGACAATGGCTTCTTCTAAGGAGGTAAGCCGAAAGAGGGAGAGAGATATGACACGGACCTCGATTTCCGTTTGTCTCTTGCTGGCGGCGATGTGCGGCATGGCGTCGATGCCCACGGCGGCCGAGGACGACATCCTGGGCGTTCCGTTGAAGCCCGATCCGCCGTTTGCCGTCGACGGGGATCTCTCGGAGTGGGCCGATGTGCCGGGGGCGATGTCGCTGTCCGAGCCGGCGCAGGTCGTATGGGGCGCGGGCACGTGGCAATCGCCCGATGACCTCAGCGCGGTCGTGCAGGTTGCCTGGCGCGACGACAATCTGTTTGTGGCGGTCGATGTGACGGACGACGTGGTAACGCAGAGCCAGCGCGGCGCGAACCTCTGGAAAGGCGACCACATCGAGGTCTACGTCGACATCCAGCCGGAAGTCGAGCCGGACCGGACCACCTTTGGCGCCGGCCAATTCCATTTCGCGTTCAGTCCCGGCAACTTCCGGACGACGGGCGATCCCCTCGTCGATTGCCGGCCCGAGGTGTTTCGGTTTCGCCCCGAGGTGGGCGACGTGCCGGGCGCGGTGGTCGCCGCATTACGTACGCCGATGGGATACACCATCGAGGCCGCGTTCCCTTGGCCGGCTATGGGCATCGAGCGGGCGCGGCAGGATACGTTGCTCGCCATCGAGGTCGGCGTGAGCGATACGGACAGTCCCGAGCCGCAGCAGGAGTGTCTCATGACCACGTCGACGGCGGAGTGGGGCCATACGCGCGGCCGACTCAGGCTGGCGGTGCTCGCATCGAGCGATGGTAAGGCGGCGTCACCGGTACACACGCTGCCGATCCTCGACGCCGTGTCGCTCGATCATGGTGCCAGCCGCAACGTGCGATTCGAGGCGCCGGCCGTTCCCGAGGGCCGCGATGCGGTGTTGACGCTCCACGCGCGGCTCAACACGCCGCAGGTAGCCGGCTTCCACGCGGCGCTACGCGTCACGCTGAATGGTTCGGCGCTGGCGTCCGATCGCGTGGTGAACAAGCCGTTGCGCGCAAAGGCCCGGGACGGCCGTGTGTTCACGCTGGCAGCAGGCGATCGCCTCGCGACGTATTACGCGCCGGACTTCGACAGTCCGGATCGGCATCCCAGCTACGGCCTTGTCGACGGATACCAGGCGTGCCTCTTCGAATTGCGTGTGAACGACCTCTTGCGCGAAGGGGAGAATCTTCTGCTCATCGAGAATGCCGCTGATGAAAGCATCGAGCGTGTGCTCGAGGTGGCCGATGTCGCGTTGGCGTTCCGCGTTCCGCCGCCGCCGCCGCGCGCGAAGGCCGGCCCGCCGGTCGGGCCGCTAGCGGTGTTCGAGCCGCGCCGTGAGCTTCGGACGGATTACACCGTCGAGGAACTCGCAGAGGGTGGTCTCGAGATCCGCGTCGGCGACGAGCGGTTCGAGGTGCGGAGCCGGTACTCGACGCCTGCGCCCGGATGGGTGACCGGCACGTGTGCCTACTTCCGCCATGAGCGCCGCGTCGAGCCGAGCCCCGAGGCCATCATCGTACGAGACTCGTTCGAGAATCTTACCAACGCGCCGTTGGGCATCATGCACCGCCACGAGGTGGCCCTTGGCGATCGGCAGCGCGGATTGTGGCTGGCCGGCCTCGATCAGCCCAGCGGCAGTGGATCTACCGCGGTGCCAGCCAATCCGACCGCCTTCGCCGCCACGGCCGAGCACGGGATCGGGCTGGTCGCCCTGGACGACGTGTCTCGCGTGCATGTGACAACCTACGCCGTCGGCGGATCTCTGGGCGTCGCCGACAATAACCTTGTCTTGCCGCCCGGCGGCCGGCACACGGCTTCGTTTGCCGTCGTGCCGGTGGACGCGCCGGACTACTGGCGGTTCATCAACGCCGCGCGCCGCCTCACAAACGCAAACTTCCGGCTCGACGGCGCTTTCGCCTTCTTCCGAGGCGGGCCGCTCACCGAAGCGTGGTCGGACAAGTCGTTCGTCGATTTCCTGCGTTTCAAGGATGCGCTGTGGTCGTGCAACTCGATCATGTATCCGAGCTATGAAGGGGAATACACGCACGGCACGGCCTTCCAGCGCGTCGATCGCTCGAGTTACGCGAGGATGGGCGAGCGCCTCGAGCGCCTCACGCCGGACGTACAGTACCTCGTCTACTTCCACTGTTTCCTTGACGTGACCGAGGACGCGCCCGAACGCTTCGCCGATGCGCGCACGCTGCGGCCGGACGGCGTCCAAGCCGATTACGGCAAACCGCGCCAACGCCTTTTCTTTCCGACGGAAACCAACGCATACGGCGTCGAGATTGCCAAGAATGTGGATCTTATTCTCGACGAAATCGGCGCCGATGGCGTGTATTGGGATGAACACGAGTACAGCCGATGGGCGTATCACTTTGGCGAGCCATGGGATGGCTGCTCAGGCGATATCGATCCGCAAACCATGGCCGTCACGCGGCTGAAATCGAGCGTCACGCTACTCAGCGAGGCCTGGCGCGTGGCCTTGGCCAAGCGGATCCAAACGCGCGGTCCACTGGTGGGCAACGGCGCGCCGTTCACCCACGCGATGCGGGCCCTTCAGTTTCCGTGCTTCATCGAAACCGGCAGCATCACGAACTGCACGCGCGGACACCTCTACTCGCCCATCGCACTCGGCGATCACCTCACCGAACGCAGCGAACTCGACGCCTACCGCGTCATGCTCGCCGCGCTCGACTACGGCTGTGTCTACCACTGGTACGGCGACCAGACCGTGATACCGACGCACCATCACCTGACGCAATACATGTATCCCATCACGCCCCTCGAGTTGCACGAAGGCTATATCATCGGCGAAGAGCGCATCGTCGCGAAGCGGAGTGGACTCTTCGGTTGGGGCGACGCGTCACACCACGAGGTCCACGTGTTCGACGACACGGGCTGCGAGGTCGCGGGCTTCGACGCGCCTCGCGTCGAGCGCGACGGCAAGGCGTACACGGAATTGCGTCTTGCCGAGGACTGGTCGGCGGCGATCTTGCGGGTTGCCGGGCCGTGATGAATTCACGGGTCGCCGGAACGCATGGAGGAGCGCGAGGGATAGAACAGAGCGGCAGGTCGAGGTGACGGGCGAGCGTTGCCGTAGAACGCTGTCCCTGCGTGGCGATTTGGTTCTCCCAGGTTTCGGTTGGATTTGAAAAGGCGTTCTGGTATAATGGAGCGTTGTATTCGTCGGGGTGTGTAAACCCTTTTCTGCTAAAAGCTTAGACCAGACTGCGGTCGCATTGCGGGACCGCTGAGAGGAACTACGGTGCGTGGTTTTCTGCGTTTCCTGCCGGGTCTCTTCTCGCACGACATGGGGATCGACCTGGGCACGGCCAACACGCTCGTGTACGTCAAGGGCCAGGGAATCGTCCTGAGCGAGCCCTCCGTGGTGGCGATCAACCAGAACACGGGCAAGGCGCGGGCGGTTGGCAATGAGGCGAAGAACATGATCGGGCGCACGCCGGGCAACATCGTCGCGATTCGCCCGATGAAGGACGGTGTGATCGCGGATTTCGACATCACCGAGCGCATGCTTCGTCATTTCATCCAGAAAGTGCACAATCGGCGGCGATTGGTGTGGCCGCGTGTGGCGATCAGTGTGCCCTCGGGTATCACGGAAGTCGAACGACGCGCGGTGACGGAGAGCGCCTCGCAGGCGGGCGCCAAACGCGTATTCACCATCGAGGAGCCCATGGCGGCGGCCATCGGTGCCGGCCTGCCCGTGAATGAGCCGCAAGGCTGCATGATTGTCGACATCGGCGGTGGCACGACGGAAGTGGCCGTGATCTCGCTGGGCGGCATCGTGTTCTCGAAATCGGTGCGTGTGGCCGGCGACGAAATGGATCAGGCCATTATTCAGCACTTGAAGCGCACGTATAACATCATGATCGGCGAGCGGACGGCCGAGGATATCAAGATCGCCATCGGTTCGGCGTTTCCGCTCAAAGACGAACTCGAAATGCAGGTCAAAGGACGCGACCAAGTCCTGGGGCTTCCGAAGATTCTTACGGTAACGTCCGAAGAGATCCGCGAGGCGTTGCGCGAGCCGGTCAGCGCTATTGTGGACGCGGTGCGTGTCACGCTCGAGCGCACGCCGCCGGAGTTGTCGGCGGATATCGTGGACCGCGGCGTCGTGCTGGCGGGCGGTGGCGCCCTTCTGCGCGGCCTTGACCAACTTCTCAAACAGGAAACGGGATTGCATGTTGCCGTGGCCGAGGATCCGCTGACGGCGGTCGTTATGGGCACGGGCATGTATCTCGAAGGCCTGAAGGATTTCGTGGACGACGAAATGTAGGGCTTGTCACTAGTACGTTGGATACGCGAACACCGTCCGGCGGTCACGTTGACCGTCCTGGTTGGGCTGTCTCTGGTCTCGCTGGCGTCGGGGACACCGGCGCTTTTCATCCAGCGCGGTCTGAGCGGCGTGGTGTCGTTTACCTCTCGTCCCGTGCTGAAGGCCTTTCGCGCCACGCGTAACGGGACAGATTATGTTGCAGAACTTATACTTTCCTATGACAGTGCGCGATCGGAAGCCAACCATTTGCGTCAGCGGCTGGCCGAAGTCCTCGAATCCGCCACGTACCGACGCGAGGTATACGCCGAGAACCGCCGCTTGCGCGAGATGCTCGGGTTCGTCCACGAGCATCCTGAGTTGCAGCTCATGCCGGCCGAGGTCATTCAGAACTATCGGGGCATCCTCAAGATCGACCGCGGTTCCGTGCACGGTCTAGCCGATTCGATGGGAGTCGTCACCGAAGAGGGTGTGGTAGGGGTGATTACCGAGGTGCACCGTTCCACCGCCACCGTGGTTACGCTCCACAGCGTCGATTGCCGTATCGGCGCGATGATCCGCCGCAATCGCGTGCGTGGTATTCTTCATGGCAGCGGCAGTGACCTGAGCCGTTTGTGCACGATGGAATACATTGACATGAAGGAAGCCGTCACCGAAGGCGATCCGGTGGTTGCGAGTCCGGAGAGTCTGTTTCCCAGCGGATATCCCATCGGGCGTGTCGAGGCGGTACACAGTACCGGCACGCTTTGGAAGGCGGCCGATATCGAACCGGCGGCCAACCCGTATCGTGTGGATGAGGTGTTTGTGGTGCTTCGCGCGTCGCCGCCGATCGAGGATCTGACGGGGCCGTGGACACCGCCGGCCACCGCGGCTTCGCGCGCGCCGGAATTGCCGGATGATCGGTCGATGCAGGAGCGCTACGCCCCGTAGTGACTAGTGGACTCGGAGTATGTGGTACAACGCTTTGTGGCTGGTGGTCGTGATCATTGCCGCGATCTTTCAGACGACGTGGCTTGAGGCGGCAAAGGTGCAGGGGGTGATGCCGGACCTCACGCTGCTCTTGGTGGTCTATTTCGCCATCGCCGACGGCGAGGAGCGGGCTATGTACACGGGGCTCATCGGAGGCGTTTACGAGGATATGGCCGGGAAAGTCGTTCTTGGTCACCATATCCTGTGCAACGTGGTCGTGGCCTATGTCGTGGGGCGTGTGGCCACCAGACTGATCACCGAGCATCCCGCGGTCAAAGTGGGTCTCGTGTTCTGCGCGAGTCTCGCCCAGGGGACTATGTTCACGGCCATCCTGGCCGTCCAGACACCGGATGTGCAAGCCCTGTACACGCTCGGGACCTCGGTGGTGCCAACCGCCTTCTACACGGCCCTCATCACCCCCTTTGTCTTCTTCGGCCTGGCCCGGTTCTTCCACCGCGAAGCCGTGCTTCAAGGAGACATCCCATGATCTTCGCCGAGGCGGAGCGGAAGCGATTCGAGGGACCTCGACACCGGGTCACGCACATCGGATTGGGCATCCTGATCGCGTTCGTCGTGCTTGCCGTTCAGCTGTGGCGCCTCCAACTCATCCACGGTTTCGAGTATCGAATCAATGCCGAGCGGAACCGGCTGCATCCGCAACGATTGACGGCGCCCCGCGGGGTGATCCTCGGCCGCAACGGTGAGATCCTGGCCGATAACCGCGCGGCGTGCGATCTTGTGCTGGTGCCGGCCGAGTGCCAAGATGCGGCGGCCGTATGCGATGAGATCGAGGAACTCTTGGACGTGGACGCGGCCGATCTGCGTGGGCGCATCGACGCGGCCAAGCGTCGGCCGTTCGAACAGATCCTCGTCAAGCGCGACGTGGCGAAGAGCGACCTCATTCGCGTCGAAGAGCGCGCGTATGCGCTGCACGGCGTCTACACGGTGGTCAGTCCACAGCGGCGCTATGTCCACGGAACCACAGCCGGTCAGATTCTCGGTTATCTCGGCGAGATCGGTCCCGACGAACTCGAACAGCGCAACGATCGCTACTCAATGGGCGATTACATCGGCCGCGACGGCATCGAGCAAACCTATGAGGAGAACCTCCGGGGCGTTGACGGCAACACCGTCGTTACGCGATACGCGTGGGGCCAGCCGCAACTGCGCACCGACGTGCGTGGTAAGCCCTACATCGCCAAACACGACACCCACGGCCACGAACTGGAGGAGGCCTACCGAGTCGATCCCGTTCAGGGCGGAACCGTTCAACTCACCCTGGATATCGACTTGCAGGCCAAGCTCGAGACGATCCTCGTTGGCGAGGTGGGCGCGATTGTCGTGATCGACGCCGACACGGGGGCCGTGCTCGGTATGGCCAGCACGCCAAGCTACGACCCCAGCGTGTTCGTGACCCGTGGCTCGAACCGCGAGCGCGCCGAGTTGCTCCGTGCCGGACGGCCCAATCCCATGGTCCACCGGGCCTTCCGTGAGACCTATCCGCCCGGCTCGGTGTTCAAGGTCCTATTGGCGTGTGCCGCGCTCGAGGAGGGCTTGCTTGATGAGCATATGACGTTCTACTGTCCCGGGTTCTATCAGATCGACGGCGCGGGCCGGAAGTGGCACTGCTGGAAGCGGTACGGCCACGGCACGATTGGCATCGTCAACGCGCTGGCGTTCTCGTGCGACGTCTTCTTCTACAATGTCGGCCGCAAACTGGGCCCCGATCTCATCAACGAGTACGCCGCCAAGCTTGGATTGGGCGCCTGCACCGGCATCGATCTGCCCCGTGAGGAAGCCGGCCTGATTCCGTCGCGGGAATGGAAGAAGGAGTATTTCAAGGCCGTCTACCCGGATCAGCCGTGGGAGTGGGAGTGGCGCACCGGCGATACCCTCAACACATCCATCGGCCAAGGCTCCGTCGCGGCGACCCCCCTCCAGACGGCAGTACTCATGGCGGCGGTGGTGAACGGTGGCTACCGCGTTCGCCCCTATCTCAATGCCGCGTTAGGCCCCCAGCGCGAAGGCCCCTTTCTCAGCGAGCGCACCGTCGAGACCGTGCGCCAGGGCCTGTTCAAGTGCGTCGACAAGGATCCACCCGCCCCCACCGGAACCGGCAATCAGGCCAAGATTCCCGGTATGACCATTCTCGGCAAGACGGGCTCGGCGCAGGTCGTCTCGCTCGTTCACCACGAAGACTACGAGACCGAAGAGGAGATTCCCTATCATCAGCGCGATCACGCGTGGTTCGTGGCCGGCGTACTGGATCGCGAGCCTCGTGTCGCCATTTCCATTCTCGTCGAACATGGTCATCACGGCAGTTCCGCCGCGGCGCCCTTCGCCAAGGAGATCATCGAGTTCCTCTATCGTGACCAGCCCAATCCGGTGACGCTGGCGCAACGGGACGACCACCCATGACGCGTACGCCCAGAGATCTCGACATCCTCCAGCAACACATTCGCGTCCTCAATCCGCGAAACACGCTGCGTGTGGACTGGGCCGTGTTGCTGCTCGTGCTGACGCTGGCCGTGATCGGATTCTTGTGCTTGTTCAGCGCTTCCCGCAGTGCCGCGGCCAGCTACTACCAACGCCAGATCGTGTACTTCCTGGCCGGATGCCTTGTGGCGTGGTTGATCGTCTGTATCGACCACCGTTTCCTGGTTTCGCTCGCCCCGGTGATGTATGGCGTGGCCGTGGGCCTGCTGATCGCCGTGCTCGTTAGTGGGCGCGTGGCCAAGGGCGGCCAACGCTGGCTCTCGCTGGGCCCCTTCAATCTTCAACCGTCCGAGCAAACGAAGATCATCTTGGTGTACATGCTCACGTGGTACTTCACCCAGGTCAAGGAGCGCATCCACAAGCTTCCCTACTTCATGGTCGCCATCGCCATCGCCGCCATCCCGGCCCTCCTCATCCTGATCCAGCCCAACCTCGGCACCGCCGCCTGCCTCGGCCCGCTGGTGTTCGTGATGCTCTATGTGGCCGGATGCCGCAAGTGGCACTTGGCCCTCATGCTCCTCCTCGCCCTGTCGGTGGTTCCACTGGTCTGGATCCAGATGACCGATTTCGATCCCGGCCTCGGCGAGGACGCCATCAAGGCCACCGATGCCAACCGCGCCTTCTACGAGTTGCGCCACTACCAGAAGAAACGCATCTATACCTTCCTCCACCCGGAGTACGATCCGCGCGACGCCGGGTGGCAAACCTACCAGAGCAAGGTCACCATCGGTAGCGGCGGCCTGCGCGGCAAGGGCTTCTGTCGAGGAACGCAAACCTACCTGCGCTACCTGCCCGAACACCACAACGACTTCATCTTCTCGCTGCTGGCCGAAGAGGGCGGATTCGTCGCGGGCGTGGCCTTGCTGGTTCTCTTTCTGTTGTTGTTTTGGCGAGGTCTCGCCTTTGCCAAGGATTGCCCCGAACTCTCCGGCGCGCTGCTGGCCACCGGCGCGGTAACGATCCTTGGATTTCACGTGTGTATTAATATTGCAATTACCGTCGGACTACTACCAGTAACCGGCATTCCATTGCCATTTCTGAGTTACGGCGGATCGTTTTACCTTACAACCATGATGTGCGTAGGCGTGATGCTCAATGTGCCCATTCGGAGCACGATGTTCGACTGATGAGAAACCGTTTGGCCGCCATGACCCCACGCCGCGCGACGGGAATGAGATATGAAAGAATTCGTCATAAACGTGGATCCGCTCGAGACGCGCATCGCGCTTATCGAGAACAAGTGCCTCGTCGAGCTTAACGTCGAGCGCCAGGAAAGCCGAAGCCTCGTCGGCAACATTTACAAGGGGCGCGTCGACGCCGTTGTGCCCGGCATTCAGGCCGCCTTCATCGACATCGGCTTCGAGAAGAACGGCTTTCTCTATGTGTCCGACATCGCCGGCATCGAGGGCACGGGCGACTTCGAATTCGTCGACGGAACCGTGCGCGCCACCTCCTCGGTCCATCACCGCCATCGCGCCATCGATGAGTTGCTCAAGAAGAACCAGCACGTCATGGTGCAGGTGAGCAAAGATCGCCTCGGCACGAAGGGATGCCGCCTCACCAACTTCATCACGCTCGCGGGCCGGTGCATGGTGCTCATGCCGACGGTCAAGCATCTTGGCGTCAGCCGAAAGATTGATGATGAGAAGGAGCGCCGACGCCTCAAGCGGATCCTCCAGGAGGTCCGGCCCAAAGACGTGGGCCTCATCACGCGGACCGCTGGCGAAGGGCGGAGTAAGGCCGATTTCCAGAACGACGTCAAGTACCTCATGAAGGTCTGGAGCAAGGTCAAGAACAAGATGGAATCGGCTAAAGGGGCGGCACTCTTGCACGAAGACCTCGGCCCCATTCTCCGCGTCATTCGAGATCAATTCACCGAGGAAATCGATCGAATCACCATCGACTCGGACAGCGAGTACAGCCGTGTCCTGAACTTCCTCGACGGATTCGCGCCGAACCTGCGCGACCGCTGCAAGCTCTACCAGGGCAAGCGGCCTATCTTCGACAAAATGGGCATCGAGACCGAGATCGAAAAGGCCCTCCACCGCAAGGTGTACCTCAAGAGCGGAGGCCATATCTGTATCGACCAGACCGAGGCACTCGTGGCCATCGACGTCAACACGGGCAAGTTCACCGGAAAGCGACATCTCGAGGACACCGTGTTCAGGACGAATATCGAGGCCGCTGAGGAGATTGCCCGCCAGGTTCGGCTCCGCGATCTCGGCGGCATCATCGTGTGCGATTTCATCGACATGGACCTCGCCAAGAATCGCCGCTTGCTGATCAAACGCCTCTCGGAATGCCTCAAGGCCGACCGCGCCAAGACGACGATTTCCGAAGTCAACGAGCTCGGCATGATCGAGATGACGCGCAAACGCGTCAAACACAACCTTGTCAAGGCCTTGTCCCAGTCGTGTCCCTACTGCGAGGGAAGCGGCATGGTGCGTTCCGTCAGCACCGTCACTTGCACGTGCCTGCGCCAGTTGCAGAGTTTGTTCTGCACCAACCGAACCAAGCGCGTGATTGTCCAGGTGAACGCCGACGTCGCGCGCCGTCTCCGCATCGAGAACAAGGCCCTCCTCGACGCGGTGGCCCAGCAATTCGAACGGGAAATCGCCGTCGAGTCGGTCTCGGACTTCCACGTCCACGACATCAAGGTGCTCAACGCCGAAACGCGCAAAGAACTCGCCCTGACGTAATCAACACCCGCCCCTCGCGAGCGTGGACGCCACGGGTCGGAAGCGGACGATCCCGCGTGTCCAACCTGTCCGTTCAGGCGCGCCTCATTTGAGGTCGAAGGCGAAGAGCCGCGCGCGCTCCATGCGGAACTCGAACCGCACCGGTGCGCCGGCGAGCCGGCTCAGCGGCGCGGCCCACGAGACGGGCGCATCGAGGGCGTCGGTGGAGACCGGGCGGCAATCGTCAACGGTGTAGCCCGGAACGACTTCGCCGTCTGCGCCGATCACCTGGACGCGCACCTCGCCGCCGGCCGCATCCACGTTCAATGTCATGGACTCAGCGCTGCCCGTGACCAACGGCGTCACGAGGCGGCCTTGGCCTTCCGCCTGGCGGGCCACATACCGATCGCGCGGTATCTTCACGAGTCCGATTTGCCGCTCTTCGAACCGGTTGACCTTGTGGCCGTGCGCGTAGCCACCGTAATACAGGAACACCTCATCGCCGACCAGGACCTGCTCGTCGATCCACGCATGGGCGTGATCCCAAGAGCCCTGTTCCGGATTGCGGTCGAAGAAGGGCGCGAGTTCCCGCGTCCACGTCTCGCCATCGTGGCTCCATGCCAGCGCCGTGTAACCGATACCGTAGGCGTCGGGCGGCTCAGGCGGATCGTCGGCCTTGAAGTCGTCATGCAGCACCTTCACCATGCCGATAGTGAGATCGCCTCGGACGAGGTAGCCTTCCATGGCGTAGAACTGCGTCTCGCCTTCCTCGATGGCGTCGCACGGCGTCACGACGTAGTGCGGCGTCGTCCAGTGGACGAGATCGTCGCTGTACGCCTGCATCGTGACGCGCCGCTGGCCGGACCACGCGTCGCCGGGGCGGTACACGGAGGGTGTGGCGACGTAGCGGTTGCGCAGCGGATCGCGCCAGATGCTGCTGATGTCGTGGTTGTGGCGCAGGACAGGGCCGTGCGCCAGGGCCGTCCAGACGAGTCCATCCGGCGACGTCGCGATGTGCGTGCCGCCGCCTTCCCACCACGCATACTTGAACCGCTCGGCCGCGTTGGCGCAATCCGGCCCGTCGTCAACGACGCTCACGCCGAAGGTGATCACGCCCGGATCCGCAAGCACGCGCGCCGGACGGCTCCAACGCACACCATCGTCGGACTCCATGTAGCCGATGTGCGAGAGGCCGGCGTTGTAATCCTCGACGCGATGCCCGAACCAGAGGCGGAACCGGCCGGAGCCCGGATCGCGCAGGATGGTCATGTACGGCTGAAAGCAGCCATCCTCCTTTCCGGTCACGATGGGATTTCCCATGGCGGGATCGCGCGGCGGCGACTGAACGACACGTGTGACGCCTTCACTCTCGGCGATGAGGTACTCGTCGACGAAGAGGTGCGGCCCTGGCCGGAGCGCGATGGGCTCCCCGATAGGTGCCGCCGGATCGTGGCCGTAGACCCGCGCCTTCGAGTTGCTCAGCGGCACGTTCTCGGCGCTCGGCGATTTGCCTTCGGCATCGGCCATGACCTTGACTCGCTCCAGATCGTCTTCTGTATGCCAGAAGGCATCGGCGGGAATCAACGCGGCGGCCTGGCCGTCCCACGCCCACGAGAGGCGCAGGTGCGCCGTGCCGCCCATTTGGCGAAACTCGACGCGCATCGGCACGTACTCGTCGGCCGCAGCGAAGCGGTAGTCGGCTTGGCGCCTGCCGGCCTCGCCCCAAGCGTCGATGAGCAGCGTGCCGCCGATCCACAGCCGAACGCCATCATCGGCCTCCGCGATGAACGCGACCGCTCCGGCTCTCGGCGCGCGGACTCGGCCAAGCCACACCCGCGAGAAATCCTGAACCGTCGTGCCAGTGTCCAGATTGATCTGCGTATCGATATCACAGCCGTCGGGCCGACTCAGGTTCGAGCTGTGAAAGAACACCCAGGGTATGCCGGGTTCCACCGCTTCATGCTCGGCGCTCCACCCGGCCGCGCTGATCAACCACGTTGCGATAACCACGGCAATGGACTTCCTCGGCGAAATGAACATGGCGCGCGTACCTCCCTCTTTTTCCCCATTATAGGACAGGTCGGCCTCGAATCCTACTCGGCGCGGACTGGCGGATATGGTATCATGTCGAATGATGAGCTATGTTTTGCCTTCAGGGCACGGAGAATCTGGGAGACGCGATATGACATCCGAGGATCGCGGTATGAATCGGCGCGAGTTCGTCAAGCGCGCATCGGCGGTGGCGGCCTTGGGCGGTGGCCTCTTCTTCGTGGGATCGCCGGCCGAGGTCGAGGCGGCGATCGAGTCCGGCGCGCCGTTGCAGCCCTGGGATGAGCCGTGGCGGCCGGCTTCGGCCAGGCGGCTTTCCGACGTGACGCACCGACTGGCCCATCGCGCTTTGGCCGGCGAACATGGCCGCAGCATGGGCGAGGCCACGTTCCAGCTCGATGCCCGCGATCTTGTCGGCCTGTCGCCGGACATGCGCTACGCGCGCGCCTGCAAGCTCGTGGCCGAACGAGCGCCGCTTCGCGTGCTGCCGGGCGAGCGCATCGTCGGTTCGGCAACCTTGCGCGAGGCGCCGGCCCATCGGACGCCCGTGGCCGGGGTGTCCAGCGTGAGCCATACCACGATCGGTTTCGACCGCGCACTCCAGGTCGGTTACAAGGGCCTGCGCCAGCAGATCAATGAGCGGCTTGCCCGGGGCGGTTTCGGCGAGGTCGAGTGTATCGATACCACTGCAGACGGGCGTTACGGAAAAGCCTTCCGGACGAGTCCGGGTGCCGGTTACTGGGCGGAGGCCCTGCCGCGTTCCGAGTACGACGGCCCGCCGATTACCGTCGAGTGCTGGGCCCAGGTTCACTCGAAGAACGCGTTCAACGTCCTTGTCTTGAATCAGAACAAAGATTCGGCGCGCCATTGGGAGATCTACACCTACGCGAATACCGGCTGTTTCAGCGCGTACCTGCCCGGCTACGCGCCGTGCGAGATCAAGTCCGATCGCGATATCACCGACGGCCAGTGGCATTACCTCGCCATGGCCTTCGCCGAGGGCCGTGTGCGCCTTTACGTGGACGGAGACCTGGTCAAGGACGAGGCGGTGACGCCGCAGACCGGCCTGGCCGAGACCGGCGGGCCGCTGTATTTCGGCGCCTATCCTCCGCACGCTATCGGTTGCGACGCCGTGATCGATGCGGTGCGGATCTCGAGCGTCGCACGCGACATCGCGGCCGTCCCGGAGGGCGTGCTCGAGGTGGACGGCGATACGGTGGGCCTCTGGCGCGTCGATCAGAGCAGCGGACAGACGGTGCTCGCGGACGCGTCGCCGCTGGCCAACCCGGCCGCGCCGATCGTCGCGCGAAAGGGCGCGGACCTGCTCGAGGCCATGCGGATGTGCCTTGACGCGGCAGCGATCTGGCACCAGCGCCACATGGACCTCCTTGAGACGCGGATCGCGGAGTCCGATGGCGAGGATCGCGCTACCTACCTCCGCGTACGCGATACGCTGTGTAACGTGCCGGAGAATCCGCCCGCGGACTTTCGCGAGGCCGTTCAGGCCCTGTGGTTCATGTACGCGTTCCAGCGGCTCATGGGCAATTGGTCCGGCATCGGCCGGATTGACGCTATGCTCGGCCCGTTCCTCGAACGAGACCTTGCCTCAGGCGCGATCACGCTCGACGAGGCCCGCGAAGTCCTGGCCCACTTCTGGATCAAGGGCTGCGAGTGGATCGGTGCCTTCGACACCCGAGGCTCGGGCGACGCCCAGCACTATCAGAACATTGTCCTTGCTGGCGTCAACGCCCACGGCCACGAAGTCACAAACGAGGTCACCTACCTCGTCTTGGATGTCGTCGAGGAACTGCATATCAGCGACTTTCCCATCGCCGTGCGCCTCAACCGCCACACGCCGGAGAAACTCCTCCGGCGGATCGCCGAGGTGCAGCGCCACGGCGGCGGCATCGTGGCCGTCTACAACGAAGAGATCGCCATCGAGGCCCTCGTCAAGTTCGGCTACGACCTCGAAGAGGCCCGCTGCTTCGCCAACGACGGCTGCTGGGAAATCCTGATTCCCGGCCGAACCGTGTTCAGTTACGTGCCATTTGACGCCCTCGCGTTGCTGCAGGATGCCCTCGCCCTCGGCGACCCCTCGGCGCCGGTTCCCGACTACGCCGATTTCGACGCGCTCTATGGGGCGTTCCGCGAGCGGCTTCAACAACGCGTTGACGGCCACATGAAGGGCGGCGACGGCTGGGCGAAGAATGGGCATCCGACCCCGCTCCTCTCGATCTTCGTCGAGGACTGCATCGAGCGCGGACGCAGTTACTTTGATCGCGGCTGCCGGTACACGGTGCTGGCGCCACACGCCGGACGGTTGCCCAACGTCGCCAATAGCCTGCTCGCCATTCGCCAGCTCGTGTACGAAGACGGGGTGCTGACGCTACCGGAGTACGTCGCGATCCTTCGCGCCGACTGGAACGGCCAAGAGCCACTCCGCCGCTCCGTGCTCAACGGTATCGAGTTTTACGGCAACGATGATGATACGGCGGACGCCATGCTCGAGCGCGTGTTCAACGACTACACCGCCATGGTGGCCGAGGTGCGCGAGCGTAACGGCGTGCTGCGCCCCTGCGGCATCAGTACTTTTGGCCGCGAGATCGAGTGGCGCCGCGGCGCCGCGGCGGCGGATGGCCATCGCGACGGCGACCTCCTGGCCACGAACTTCTCGCCGTCGCCCGGCACGGACAAGAAGGGGCCGACGGCCGTCCTCAAGTCCTACGCCAAGATGGATTTCACCCGGACGCCCAACTGCGCCACCGTCGAACTCAAAGTCCATCCCGACACCGTCAAAGACGAGCGCGGCGTGGACGCCCTTGTGGCGCTCATGCGGACTTTCGTGAATCTCGGCGGCATGTTCATGCACATCGATGTCGTCGACACGATGATGCTCATCGATGCCCAGCGGCATCCCGAGAAGTATCCGAACCTGTCGGTGCGCATCGCCGGCTGGTCGGCCCGGTTCGCCACGCTCAACAAAGAATGGCAGGACATGGTCATCAACCGGACCCAGCAATTCGCGTAAATGACGCGAGCTCGGTAGGCCTAGGCAGGTTCCCCAGGCCGGGGAATCGAAGAGACGCCGTACGGGATTCGGGGGCCGGCTCCGGTGTCCCGGCCCCGAATCGGATCCCCACATTGCCCATGCTCCTGCTGGGAGTGTGTCGCGATGGCGTCGCGCCATCACAATCAGGGGTACTCGCCCGGATAGGCATTCCCACGGCGGACCGTTGGGAACAGGAAGGGCTACATTCAGTGCTTCGTGGGATGATCTCGTTGTGGTCGTTGTGTCCGTGGTGGTTCTGTTCCGAAATCCAACCACGACGACACAACGAGCGCGACGCAGGAGTCACTCACGCACGGGGCCACGCGAACCCGCCGCCATTGCGAGGAGAAACGATTTCCTGCTGGCAGCGCCAACGGCGTGGCCCACGCCAGGATCCGTGGCTGACCGCCGATGCTGGCCCAAGGGGCAAGGCGCTATGTGGACTGCGCAAGCTTGCTTGCGCTTCTGGATCGAGCGGAGCTTGCTCCGTGGGCAACGTGTCCGACTTTCGGCACCGGCGGGGCAGCAAGCTGCCCCGAAGAATTGCGGTAGCAAGCTACCGCAGTCCACATGGCCTCCGTGTTTCGAGCGAGACCTTTCAGCCGCCGAACCGTTCCTTAGCAGCGAAGCGAAGCAATCTCTACTGGACACGGGGTCTTAACGTATTTCAGATTGCTTCGCTTCGCTCGCAATGACGGAGTAAGGCCGTTCATCCTCGCGTCCGGGTGCAGGTGACACGTTCGTCTTCCGACCACGGATGACACGGGCGCCAAGGCGCAGCCGAGCCGCAACCAAACCTTGCAAGGCCCACATATCCTGCTCTTGCTACAGGACATACGCGAGAAATCCTTGCAGGAAGCAGCGATTCTTGGAGATAGTAGTACGGATACGGCCGGGCGATGCGCTTTCCTCCGCCAGCCGGCACTGCGGCTACCGAAGCCCTTGACCCCCCGGCAATTCCCATGATAGCCTGTGTACATGCAGAGCTAGTACGCATGCATGTTCTCCATTCAACGGGTTCTGGGGGGTGAAGCCATGAAGTGTGTTCGTGGGCGTGTCCGGTCGGGCATCGTCAGCCCGACAACAGGTCGCAGGAACCGGCACCTCGTCATCCTCGCGGCGGTTGCCCTGATGGCTGTTGCGCTCCCGGCGCATGCGAATCCGATCCCCCCTGGGCCATGGGGAATTGGGCTGTTGTTCTTGTTCATTGTCGGGTTGGCACTGTTTGTCGAATACCTGTGTGTCCGGAGGCTTCTGCGTCCGTGGGCGAAGAACTACGGTCTCTTGCCATGCTTCGTCGTGATCAACCTTGTGTCATTTCCCCTTACGATAATCTCGAGCATCTTGATTGTCGCGTATTCCCTGACTGCGCCATTCGCCATTCTTGCCGAGATCGTGCCGATCGCTATTGAGCCTCCCATGTACAGATGGCACCTGCGTAATGTAGGGATTGAGATCCCCAACCTGTGGCCCAGAATCATCGTGGCAAATCTCCTCAGTTTTGCGCTGGGCCTCGTGTTAGGCCTCGGTATCGAGATCGGGACCTAGGCTGTTTGCTGAAAGTAGAGATTCCAACGGGACAAATGGAGGAGATTGTCGCTGACACGGCGAGGCCTCGTTCGCGACATAGGGTTTGAGAAATGAGACTGGGAACGAGATGCATTCTGAGTGGAACGTCCGTGACCCTGGGATGTTTCATCTGGTACAAGAGTGTCGGGTTCTCAGACCAGGCCGAGTCCCTGCTTCCGCTAGTCTACTTACCGCTTGTCTGCGGACCGACGTTGATCATGCAGCGGGCCGAACTGACCAAACCGATGAAGTTTCCCGGGTGGAATGCCCAAAGCTTCTTTACGGCCGTCGCCTTTCTGTTCGCGACCGCTTTGTTCATGATCCTGGCATTCAACTTGCCCGGGGGCCGGCTTCTGGAGCTGTTCGGCAGGTGGTACTACTTGGGAACCTTCTGGTTGCTTCTGCTGTGCCTGCTGGCTCTCGGATTCATCAACGAAAAGGAGAAAGCGCGTCAGCAGTCCGAGCAGGCCGCCTCCGACGGCGTGCTATCCGACGAGGCGTCGAGCTGAGCGCTGTACCACAGGGTCAAACGTCTGAGCGGGGGAGCCATCCGTGAAACCCGTGCCATCCGTGGTGGGGGGACTTGCGGTCACACCGGATGCCCCGGACGCGTCGTCTTTACATCGAAGCGGTGGCCATGGCATCCTATCTTTGGCGTCGTGAGTAGGAGAGGAAGATGCAAACGGAAACCGTCGACCTGAACGAGGCGCAGGCCCACTTCAAGGAGCTTGTGCGCCGTGTCGCTTCGGGGCTCCACGTCGTCTTGAGCGAGGACGAGAAGCCCATTGCGCACATCGTGCCGGCGGGTGGCCGAGTCGCCGGGCTTCACGCGGGAGCCGCCCAGGCCAGCGATGACTTCGATGCTCCGCTTCCTGACGAGCTCTGGCCGGAGGGGACGTGAAGCTCCTGCTGGACACACACGCCTTCATTTGGTGGGACAGCGAGCCGGAAAAGCTCTCTCCGCGCGCGTTGTCGCTATGTGAGGATTCCGCGAACCAACTCCACCTGAGCACGGCCAGTCTGTGGGAAATCCAGATCAAGTCACGCCTCGGCCGGCTCAAGCTGTCACTGCCTCTGCCGGAGATCGTCACGACGCAGCAAGAAGCAAACGGACTCGTGTTGCTGAGTATCCATCCTGATCACGTCTACGCCTTGAACGCGCTGCCCGCTCTGCACAAAGACCCATTCGACAGAATGCTTGTCGCCCAGGCCCGGAGCGAGGGACTGCACTTGATTACTCATGACGAGACCGTCCGCACGTATCCGGTCGATGTTGAGTGGTAGGACTTTGCTGTTCGGGCGATCGGCGCAACATAGGCCATATCCAAGCACCTCAGGAGGAGTCCCGCTATGAACCGCTCTCATCCAAAGAACCGTACGGACGCGCTGTCTGCAACGAGCAAGTCTATCTCGCGGCGAGGTTTTCTCGCCGGGGCGGCGTCGGCGGCATCGGCGTTCACGATTGTGCCGCGCCATGTCCTCGCCGGAGCGGAGGCACCCGCGCCGAGCGGGAAGGTCAACATGGCGTTCATCGGCATCGGATGGCAAGGCATCTACAACCTTCAGGCTTTCCTCGCCGAGCCGGACGTGCAGGTGGTCGCCGTCTGCGACGTCAACAAGGAAGGGCCGTACCTCGGCCGTGGCGAGGCGGGTCGCGAGGTCGGTCGGCGCACGGTCAACGAGCAGTACGGCGACGATGCTTGCGCGGTCTATGCCGACTTCCGCGAGATGCTCGATGTGCGCGACGACATCGACGCCGTCGTCATCACCACGCCGGACCACATCCATGCCGTGGCTGCGATGGCGGCGATCAAAAAGGGCAAGCACGTGTTCTGCGAGAAGCCGCTGGCCCATTCCCTGTACGAGGTGCGTGCCATGACCGAGGCGGCGCGCGAGGCGAAGGTGGCTACGCAGCTCGGCAACTGGGGCCACGCCAAGGAGGATATCCGCCTGCTCTGCGAGTGGATCTGGGACGGCGCCATCGGCGAGGTGCGCGAGGTGCACGCGTGGACGAACCGGCCCGGCGGCTGGTGGCCCTACGGCATCGACCGGCCGAAGGACACACCGCCCGTGCCCGAGGGACTCGACTGGGATCTCTGGCTCGGCCCCGCGCCGGAGCGCCCGTACCATCCCGCCTACTTGCCGTTCATCTGGCGCGGCTGGTGGGATTTCGGCTGCGGCTCCCTGGGCGATATGGGCTGCCACATCCTCGATCCCATCGTGTGGGCCCTGCGGCTCGGCAGTCCGGACAGCGTCGAGGCCAGCTCGACCCGGCTCAACTCCGAGGCCACGCCTTTCGGCGCCGAGATGCCCGCCGGCGAGGTGCATCCCGAGACCACCACGGCCTCGGCCATCGTGCGCTGGAACTTCCCGGCACGAGGCGATCGGCCGCCCGTCGAGGTGACTTGGCACGATGGCGGCCTGATGCCGCCGCGCCCCGAGGAGCTCGATGCCGGCCGCCAGATGGGCAATCGCGACGGCGGCGCGCTATTCATCGGCGACAAAGGCAAGCTCATGTGCGGCTGCTACGGCGAGAGCCCGAGGCTGATTCCCGAGTCGAGGATGCAAGCGTACACGCAGCCGCCGAAGACCTTGCCGCGCTCGATCGGCCACTACAAGGAGTTCGTCCGGGCGTGCAAAGGCGGCGAGCCGGCCGGCGCCAACTTCGATTACGGCGGCCCGTTGACGGAGCTCGTGCAGCTCGGCATCGCGGCCATCCGCGCCGACGCCAAACTGTACTGGGACGCCGAGGAGATGGCCTTCACCAACATGCCCGACGCCAACCGCCTCATCCACCCGGCATTCCGCGACGGCTGGAGCCTGTAAGACGAGGTTTGTCCCGTTTCTCAACCGGCGGCATCTACAGTCTCGCGAAGGGAATCGCCTCGATCGACGGCGCAAGCGGAAGGTGTATCTCGCCGGGATGAACGACGTAGCCTGGCGCGGCCTGGTCGCCCAGGTCCTCGCGGAACGCTTGGATGCCCTTCGCCATGTTGGCGTTGGGCGTCGCCGAGAGTTTCGCCTCGACAGGAACGAGTCGGCCACGCGACTCAACGAGAATGTCCACCTCGACTCCCGTCGACGTCCGCCAGAAGTACACCATGGGCTCTTTACCGCGGTGCAGGAAGGTCTTGACGATTTCGGAGAGTACGGCCGTTTCGAAGATGGCCCCGGCCATGGGTCCCGAGGCCGCATGTTCAGGATCCCGGAGGCCGGCCAGGTAGCACAGCGTGCCGACGTCCGTGAAGTAGACCTTGGGCCGCTTCACAAGACGTTTGCCGATATTAGCCTGATAAGGCCGAAGAACAATAACCTGATACGTGGCCTCGAGCGCCGAAAGCCAGGCTTTTGCCGTGTTGAGCGCGACACCGAGGTCGCGCCCGACGTCCGCGAGGTTCAGCAGCTGTCCGCTTCGCGCCGCAAGCATCTTGAGAAGGCCTTGGAACAGCGTGAGATCGCCAACCTGACGGAGGGAGCGCACGTCGCGTTCGAGGTACGTTTGCACATAGCTCGCGTGCCACATCGAGAAATCCCTGTCCGGATGGGCCACGAGTTCCGGGTAGTTCCCCCGGAGAAATGCCGTCCAAAGGCTCCTTTCGGACAGTGTCGAAAGGTCGGACTTGGCGCATCGGCTAGCGCCCTGTTCTTCCCAACTGAACGGTGAGTCGGGGTATCCGCCGGCCTCGCGATACGACAGTGGCAGCAAACGCAAGATCGCCGCGCGTCCGGCCAAAGACTCGGTTATCCGCTCTGCGAGGAGGATATTCTGAGAACCTGTCAGCAAATACTGGCCTGCCTCTTCGCGGTGCGCATCGATCCGCTCCTTGATGTACATCAGGAGGTCCGGTGCGTACTGGATCTCGTCGAAGATTGCCGGGGCAGGATACCGTTCCAGGAAGCCCCTCGGATCGGAACCGGCCGCCATCCGCACATCGGGCGTCTCCAGGGAGACGTAGCGATGCGTATCGCCGAAACGGTGCTTCAGGAGGGTAGTCTTCCCCGATTGGCGAGGGCCCGTCAGGACGACGGCCGGGAACTCTCTCGCCGCGCGCTCGAGCACGGTTTCCAGCGTCCGCTTGATGTACGTGGGTGAAACCACCGGGCAAACCCTCCGTGTAATTGTGCATTCATTATGCATAATTGCACGAAAGACGTCAAGGCACTTTCCGAGCGCGACAGTCTTGACGAATCGGTTGTTACCCAAGTCGACGGTTTCGAGTGTGCTGCGGCTGCCTCTCGCCGGCGATGGACCTGGTGCGAAGTGGGCTACGCTCGTCGACGAAAGACTGAGTTTGCCTGAAGTCCACGTGATCCCTATCATGGCCTCATCATCAGGCAATAGGTGTCCGGCAAGAAGAATGCGATGCTCGAGTGTTTCTTCTCGCAAGCGCGATACAGCCAGAGGACTTCGGAATCACGGCGCACTTCTGCGGCCACTTCCTGACACAAGGCGATCCGTTTGAGACAAGGAGCCAATCATGAAGCGTATCGGCGTACTGGTGGTCATTGTCGCGGCAGGCGCCGCCCTGAGTTCATGCAGCTTTGGGAGGGTTGTGTACCACAATGTTTCAGAAATAGACGATTTCGAGTTCATGCCGTGCCGGGAACTGACTGCTAGTCCCGAGCCGTTCCGGTTCAGCCTGCCGGGAGACCCAGAGAACGCGCTGGTACAAGAGAAGCGACAGGAACTCAACGCCTTCCATGAGCGCAACGATACGACCGCGCTCTTGATCATTAAGGACGACGTGATCGTCTTCGAGAACTACTACCAGGGATACGACCGCTCGACGCCGTCCATGTCCTTTTCGACGGCCAAGTCCATTCTGTCGATCCTCGTGGGTTGCGCCATCGACGATGGCTACCTGGAATCCGTGCAGGAGCCCGTCACGCGCTACGTTCCGGAACTCGCCGAGAATAGGTACGACACGGTGACGCTCTTGCACCTGCTGCAAATGACGAGCGGAATCGCCTACAAGGAAACGGACAACCCGTTTGGGCGGCATCCGCGCTTCTACTACGGGAACCATCTCGAGCGCAAGCTTCTCCGACTCCGGCTGAAGAGGAAGCCCGGTGAGAAGTACGAATACTCGAGCGGCGGGAATCAGTTGCTCGGCCTGGTGCTTGCGCGCGCCATTGCCCCGGTCACGATCACGGAATACATGCAGAAGCGCCTCTGGAACCCCTTGGGCATGGAGTTCGATGGGAAATGGGTGGTGGACCAAGAGAACGGGATCGAGAAGACGTTCTGCGGTGTTGTGGCCTGTGCGCGCGATTTCGCAAAATTCGGGCGGCTGTACCTGCACGAGGGGAACTGGAACGGGGCGCCGATCGTCTCGCGCGATTGGGTGTCGGCATCGACGCGCGTGGATGAGAGCGATGGCAGCGTCTGGAACTACCAGTACCAGTGGTGGTTGGTCGACCGCGACTCGCGAGACTTCACGACGATCGGACACCTCGGCCAGTACATCTACGTGAGTCCCGAGAACGGCGTCATCATTGTCCGTCTGGGCCGGAGTCGAGGCACACTGAAGTCGGCGGAATGGACAGCCTACCTGAAAGGTCTTGCCGAGGACATGGGGCGGCCATGAACGGCCTCGCCACAAACGGCCCATGATCGCGTCAAGCCGGGCTGCGCAAACAAACAACGTGCAGAATGGGCAGGCTTGGGTTTAGACTACATCTTCGTTTGGGCATAGGAGCGAGGAGCGAGTTCATGAATACCGATAGAAGCGGCAGAATTTCGAGACGGGGTTTCCTAAAGCGCGCGGTGGCGGCCGGCGGAGTGCCGCTGATCCTACCGCGCCTGAGTCTGGCCCAGTCGGCCAACGGCAAGTTGCAGCATGCCTGTATCGGCGTCGGCGGCATGGGCAACAGTGACTTGAACTCCTTTCTGGCCACGGGCAAGGTCGATATCGTGGCCATATGCGATATCGACGAGAACAACCTTAACGCGGCGGCAACGCTTCTCCCCCAAGCACGGAAGTATCGCGACTGGCGCGAGATGCTCGAGAAAGAGGAGACGAACATCGACTCCGTCAATGTGACCACGCCGGATCACATGCACGCGCCCATCGCCATGTCGGCCATCAAGAAAGGCAAGCATGTCTACTGCCAGAAACCGCTGACGCACGAAATCTACGAGGCCCGGATGTTGCAGCAGGCGGCCCGGGAGGCGGGTGTCGTTACCCAGATGGGCATCCAGATCCACGCCAACATCGCCTATCGGATGGGGGCGCGCATGTTGCAGGACGGCGCCATCGGAAAAATCAAGGAATGGCATTCGTGGACCTCGGCGCCGAGTTGGCCTCAGGGGATGGAACGGCCCGAGGGCGAAGACCCCGTCCCTCCGTATGTCGATTGGGACCTGTGGCTCGGCACGGCCCCGCACCGGCCGTACAAGGCCGACACCTATCATCCGTTCAAGTGGCGCGGCTGGCAGGACTTCGGCGGCGGCGCCGTGGGCGATTTCGCTTGTCATATCTTCGACCCGGTATTCATGGGCATCCAGCCGGGCCGTGTCTTGAGCATACAAGCCGAAGTGCCGGCCATCGGATCGGAATCGTGGCCGGAATGGGAGATCATCCACTACGAGTTCGGCGGCTCTGCCATGACGGCCGACAAGACCGTCATGGCCACATGGTATGATGCCGGCAAGCAGCCTCCACGCGAGATCGCCCCCATGCCCCCCGAGCACAATCTGCCGGGCAGCGGATCGGCCATCATCGGCGAAGAGGGGGTGATGGTCCTGCCACATTGGGCTGGCCCGATGCTCTATCCCCTCGAGAGATTCCAGGGCATCGATCGACCCGATCTCGTGCCCAACATCGACCACTACGGCCAGTGGGTCGACGCCTGTCTCGGCGTTGGCGAGGCCACGGCGAACTTCGACTACGCCGCGCCGCTTGCCGAGGCGGCCTTGCTCGGCAACGTGGCGAACCGGTTCGCCGGACAGAAGCTTGAATGGGATGCGCAGGCCATGAAGGTAACGAATGTCCCGGAGGCGAATGCCCTCCTGCGACGGGAGTATCGTGACGGCTGGGCGGTCGAGGGGCTGGGTTGAAGCCGCCGCAGGAATGAATCACAAAATGATAATAATGTAAAGAAGTTATTATGCAATAATTCCCCTTATTTTCCCGCGATCGCACGGCAACCTATTGACAAGTCTTGAGGCTTCTGCTATACAATTACTCTGGAGTAGGTATTTTGGTGTGCGTTTTTTACACGGGAGGTTTGAGGTCATGACGAGAAAGTTCCATGTAGTTGCTCTCGTTGCCGCTCTGTTCTGTGCGCCGCTTCTGGTCGGCTGCCCTGACAACGGCATCGTCAAGGACGGATTGATCATCATCGATGACATTCCGGGCCTGAGTGTGAAGGCGTTGTGGGATGGATTCGTCTCCTTTATCTGCGGTGGCGATTCGCCCTTTGAAATCGGCGACATCATCATTGCCAGCGCGGAAGGCGGTTTCCTTCGCCGTATCGCCGCGTTGGGCGAGGATGCCGAGGAGATCCTTTCGGAGACCGAGTTCTGCTCGCTGTCTGAGGCGGTTGAGAACGGTCTGATGACCGACAACCTGGCCTTCACGAGCGTCGATTTCCAGAGCGCAGGGCTGCCGTTGATCAATGGTACACGGATCATCGACTTGAGTGGTACGGACATCTACCGTGACTACGGCGTGGCCGTGGTGGTCAAGAACGGCACCTTGGACTGCGCGCCGACCATCAATCTGGCGGCGACATGGGACAACTTCCGTCTGTCCTCGTTCAACATGGCGGTCAGCGGTACCATCGCGCTGAATCTCGACATCAGCGTCGGTGTCGACAACAAGACGCCATTGACCTTCGAGTCCGAGATCATTCCTCCGGTGGTTCTCCCGTTTGCAACCTCGATCGGCCCGGTGCCGGTGTACGGTGCCGCCCGTCTTCAGTTCCCCTTCGGTGTGACCGGCAAGTTCGACGGCGACACCAGCATCTGGACCGGCTTCGATGCGTCCGAGACCTTCGCCCTTGGCGCGGCCTTCGATGATGGCGCATGGTCCAGCTACAGCGACTTCCAGCCGATCGTCTTCAACGGCCATCCGCTCACGTGGAACATCGAGGTGGGTGCGGATGTGACGGCCTATGTCAAGGTCGTGGCTTCGGTCCGCCTGTATGAAGCTGTTGACCTCTCGGTCTTCGCCAAGCCCTATGCGCGTGTCGATCTCGACATCCTGCCCTCGCCGTTCACCATCACGCTCGGCGGCGGTTTGGACTTCGGCCTGTCTTACGGCATCAAGATCCTCGACTGGCAGATCTTGGGCGACTCCTACTACTGGCCGGGCCCGTACATCGACAACACCTGGACCATCGAATACTCGGATCCGCTTGAGTGGACGTCCGGGTCCTGGGATTACTGGAACCTCTAATCTCCCACGTGTAAGTGTGTGAACCAACGCGGCCGTGCTTGTCCGAAGAGGGCAAACGGCCGCGTTTTTCTTCCTGCAACTCGACGCGGTCGCATGGCATGCGAACGCAGAGAAAGGAACTGCGATGCTACGCCGCGCCCCGCTCGTCCTCATGCTAGCTCTAGCGTTGCTGCTTCCGGCGTGCGGCATGCGCAAGGCTGAGCGACCCGACAGCCCGCCGAAGGCCGCCCCCTCGTCTCCGGAGGCATCCGGGCCGCCTCAACCGGGCGAGACCAGGACCTTCGCCGGCATCGAGTTCGTGTGGGTTCCGCCGGGCGAGTTTCTGATGGGCGCGACGAAGACCCCCGAAGATCTCTTTCGCCTGTACCAGGGCGATCTCCGGTGGTACGCCAACGAAGTGCCCCGTCATCCCGTTGCCATCACCAAAGGGTTTTGGCTGGGCAAGTACGAGATCACCCAAGCCCAATGGCAGAAGGTTATGGGCTCGAACCCTTCCGGAACCGACCCGGAGTGCCCGGTCGACAAGATCTCATGGGATGATTGCCAGACGTTTGTCGCGGAGCTTCACACTCGGACCAACGAGCCCTTCCGCCTGCCTACCGAGGCCGAGTGGGAGTACGCGTGCCGGGCGGGCGGAACGACCGAATTCCACTTCGGCGATGGCAAGGCGGACTTGCGCAAGTACGCCTGGTTCTCCGCCAACAGCGGCGGACAGTCCCATCCCGTCGGCAAGAAGGAGCCCAACGCCTGGAATCTCCACGATATGCACGGCAACGTCTGGGAGTTCTGTCAGGATTGGTGTGACCGCGCATACTACGCCAAGTCCCCCAAGGAAGATCCGCAGGGGCCGGAATCCGGCGAGTACCGCATGTTGCGCGGCGGATCCTTCAAACGCTCCGAGACCAAGTGCCGTTGCTCGTTCCGTTCGTGGAACAAGCCTGAGTACGCTACTGCCGGCCAGGGACTCCGGATCTGCCGCGACGCCGACGCGGAGTAACGCGGCACGGCCGACGCGGTAGTTTGTTCGTGGGCCTTGTCCGAAAAGGGAGTTCGGTATGTTGCGATCGAGCGAAATGGCATGGGCCGGCGTGTTGTTGGTTTCCGCCTTAACCGTGGTCGGATGCCCCTGCCGCCCTCGCGCCGATTTCACGGCCGATCCGATCTCCGGACTGGCTCCGCTGCGCGTCCAGTTCACGGACGCATCGAGCGGCGGCATCGACGAGATCGCCGAATGGCGGTGGGATTTCGGCGACGGCCGCAGCATCCTGATCCCATCGCCCTACCACCTCTACACCGTGCCCGGAACCTACACCGTTTCGCTGACCGTCACCGACGGCAACCGGTCCGATACCCTCATCCGAACGGACTACATCGTGGTTGCCGACGGCGGTGAAGGCGAAGGGGAGGGCGAGGGCGAAGGCGAACCACAGCCAGGCGACAAGCGAACCTTCGCCGGCGTGGACTTCATGTGGGTGCCCTCGGGTGAATTTATGATGGGCTCCGCCATGACGCCTCAACAGGTCTACGAGACGTACGGCGGTGCCGGACCGGAGGACTACGCAAACGAACAACCGCGCCACCGCGTCCAGATTACGCGCGGATTCTGGCTCGGCGAATACGAGATCACACAGGCCCAATGGGAGTCCCTCATGGGCGAGAATCCGGCCAACCACATCGGCGACACGCTTCCCGTCGAAGGCATATCGTGGGACGACAGCCAAACGTTCATCGCCGCGCTCAACGCCCTCGGACAAGGCACGTTTCGTTTGCCCACCGAGGCCGAGTGGGAGTATGCCTGCCGCGCCGGAAGCACCACCGAATTCTGTTTCGGCGACGACAAGGCCACGCTCACCAACTACGGCTGGTTCATCAACGAGAACCTCGAAAACAGCGGCTACGAAACCCATCCTGTCGGACAGAAGCTGGCCAATGCCTGGGGCCTGCACGATATGCACGGCAACGTCTGGGAGTTCTGCCAGGACTGGTATGACGAGTCCTACTACGCGACACTGGCCGATCCCGCCGTGGATCCCCAAGGCCCCGAGTCCGGAAAGTACCGCGTCCTCCGCAGCGGCACCGCTAAACGCAGCGAACCCAAATGCCGATGCGCCTACCGATCGCACAACCATCCTGCCTTCGCCGCCTCCGAACAAGGCCTCCGTATCCTCCGCGAGTACGACGGCCCCCCTAAATGGGGACATCCATGATAGGTAGAAATCAATGGGCAGAGCAGGCGGTCTGCCCGTGC
>ERZ795056.46-NODE-46-length-181155-cov-23.978868_pt1 | contig 181155 bp, 139 predicted proteins | sample MGYA00375140_ERZ795056 | MGnify/ENA primary metagenome ERZ795056 (study PRJEB30185, sample SAMN05720227) | activated sludge metagenome | isolation source: Anaerobic digester | place: USA | collected 2015-03-09 ...
TAGTCCCCGGATCATGGGAATACCCTACCACAGTCCTGTGCAAAAGGCAACGGGTTTGACGTCGCCTCACGCAGGAAGCTATCCCAAGACGGCCAAGGCATGCAGGCTGGAAGCCCGCACCACAACAGACGGCACACATCTTGTGGCGCGGGCATCTTGCCTGCGTTCGCCGAGGCCACGCTCTCACGGTCATGCGATAGCTTCTGACCCGGCAGCAGTCATGCACGCCCATTCTTCCGGATCAGCGCACGATCATCGTGCGCCTACCGCGCCAAGTAGGCGCAGATTGATTCTGCGCAATGGAGCGGTCCTGTCCCCTCTCGTTTTCGCACGCACACCCCCCTCAATCCCCCCGCAAACGGGGGGAGGGTTCGCAGAAAACGGGGACTGACTCCCTCCGAGTCCCCGAGGAGGGCTGTCTGTCCCCGCTTTTCCGTGCGCGTTTCGGAGTTAGCCTGAACGACGGAATCGGAAAGCGCGAAAACCGCTTTCCCCGAGTCCCCGAGGAGGGCTGTCTGCCCCCGTTTTCCCGCTTCTCACTCAGATCAGGCTTTGTTGCCCGTCGCGCGGCGGTGCGGCGAGTCCAAAGTGTTTGTAGGCGAGTTGCGTGGCGACGCGCCCCTGCGGCGTCCGTTTGAGGAATCCCATCTGGATGAGGTACGGCTCGTGGACTTCTTCGAGGGTCTGGCTCTCTTCGCCGATAGCCACGGCGAGCGACGCGAGGCCTACCGGGCCGCCGCCGAACTTCTCGATCACCGTCTTGACAATGAGCCGATCCATGTCGTCGAGGCCGAGGCCGTCGATGCGGAGCAGGTTGAGCGCGGCGTCGGCGATCGGGCCGGTGATGACGCCGTCGCCTTTCACCTGGGCGTAGTCGCGGACGCGTCGCAATAGGCGATTGGCGATACGCGCCGTACCACGCGCGCGCGAGGCGATCTCAATGGCGCCTTCCGGCTCGACGGGCACGGCCAGAATGCGGGCCGACCGCTGCACGATGGTCTCGAGTTCCTCGGGCGAGTAGAACTCGAAGCGGCACGAATCGCCGAATCGGGCGCGCAACGGCGGCGTGAGCAGTCCGGCGCGCGTCGTGGCGCCGATGAGCGTGAACGGTTTCAGGCCGATCTTCATCGAACGCGCCGTCGGCCCTTTGCCGAGCATGATATCGACCTCGAAATCCTCCATCGCCGAGTACAGGGTTTCCTCGACGGCGTGGTTGAGCCGGTGGACCTCGTCGATGAACAGGATGTCGAATTCCTCGAGGCTGGTCAGGATCGCCGTGAGGTCGGCCTGACGCTCGATCACCGGCCCCGACGTGGCCTTGATGTCCACGCCCATCTCGTTGGCCAGGATCCGGGCGAGGGTCGTCTTGCCGAGTCCGGGCGGGCCGCTGAGCAAGAGGTGGTCGAGGGCCTCGCCGCGTTTCTTGGTGGCCGCGATGGCGATGTATAACTTCTCTTTGATGGCCTGCTGCCCTGGGAAATCGGCCAGACGCTGCGGACGGATCTGGTCGTCGTATGCACTATCGTCGTCCATCGGGGCAGGATTGACGACTTCTTCGATGGGCATGGGCTAAATCCTCGACAGGGTGCGCAGCGCAGCCTTGACAAGCTCCTCGTCCGCCGCGCCGACGCCCAGTTTCTCGCGGGCCTTGGCAGCGGCCCGCTTCGCTTCGTTCATCGTGCAACCGAGCGAACACAGTGCCGCGATCACGTCGTCGCGCTCGGGCGCAGCGGTGTCTTCCGGCTCGCCGAGGATGGCGCTCAACTCGGCGTCTTGGCCGAGCTTGGCCTTCATCTCGAGCACGATTCGCTGCGCCGTCTTCTTGCCGACACCGCCGACGCGCGTGAACGCCGTCACGTCATTCTCGAGCACGGCCCGGCCGAACTCGGCGGGTTCCATCGCGGACAACACAGACAACGCCACTTTCGGTCCGATGCCGGTAACGGTGAGCAGTGTTTTGAACAGGCTGCGCTCCTCTTCGCGCAAGAATCCGAAGATGAGGAACGCGTCCTCACGGATATGGCAATACGTCAGGAGCTTGGCGTCCTGATTCGGCGACAATCGCCGATGGACCGGGTCCGGAACGAATACTTCGTAGCCGACGCCGCCCACGTCCAGCTCGATATGCGTGAGTGCCTTGTGCGCGACGATGCCTCGAAGAAACGCGAACATACGCTGACCTCGTACACGACGCCGGACCTGCCGGCGGTTTCGGACAACCGGCGGCCCTTGAGCGCCGCCCGGCCAATGCATATATTAGCGGCCGGCCCGCGCGTTGTCTAACGAACCGGCTGAGGGAGCTATCATGAGTTGTCCGCAAAGAAACTGCGCTACGCCGAACCGAAGACTTGGCACGCTCGCCGTGGCAATGGCGGCGATCCTCGCGACCGTCGCGGCGGCGCAGGAGGCCGCCGACCTCGAGTCCGTTGTGCGCACGGCCGCGCAACGGCCCATCGACAATCGCCAGTGCCTTGGCATTGCCGTCGGCGTCATCACCGAGGCCGGCCGGCAGGTGTTCGGCATCGGCGAGGCGCGCGCCTGGGAGGGGCGGCCACCCGATGGCCGAACGGTCTTCGAAATCGGCTCGATCAGCAAGACGCTCGCGGCAATCCTCCTCGCGCAGGCCATCCTCGCCGGCGACGTGTCGCTTGAGACGCCCATCCAGGCGTGCCTGCCGGACGGCGTCCGCGTGCCCACCTTCGAGGGCCGCGCGATCACGCTCCTCGATCTCGCGACGCACCGCTCCGGTTTGCCGCGCGATGCCCCGAACCTTTGGGATCTTCACCATCTCGGTTCCCTGGATGCTATCTTCAATCCCTTCGTGGCGTACACGCCCGACCGCCTGTACGCGTTTCTGAACGCGTATCATCTCAAGCGTGCGCCGGGCGCCAAGTTCGTGTACTCGAACCTCGGCGCAGGTCTGCTCGGCTTCGCGCTCTCGCTCAGGGCGCAAGAGGAATACGAGCGGCTGGTGGTCGACCGCGTCTGCGATCCCCTCGGCATGAGCGACACGCGCATTGTCTTGAGCGCCGAACAACGCGCGCGCGTTTCGCCGGGCTACATGCAGATCGTCCCCAAGCCGTATCTGCCGGGCCGGTTCCCTTCGTCCTACAAACCGGCCCCCGTATTGGGCGGCGCCGGCTCGTTTCGCTCGACCGCCGACGACATGTTGACGTACCTGGCGGCGAACCTGGGCCTCATCGAGACGCCCTTGGCCAAGGCCATCGCCATGACGCACGCGCCTCAACGAGAGAACTCGCCGCGCCAATCGATCGGGCTGTTCTGGCACATCGAAACCAAAGATGGACTGGACGAGCCGGTCATCCTCCATACCGGGCTCACCGGCGGCTACGAAAGCTTCATCGGTTTCCTCAAGTCGAGGCGAGTTGGCGTAGTCGTACTCAGCAACGGCATGACCAGCATGACGCCCGTCGGCATGGCCATTCTGCGGCACCTCGCTGGGGTGCCGGCCGGCCAATCCGAGCAGCGAGTGCCTCAGTAACCCTCGCGAAAGGGCTCGCGGCGCCGGAAGTCCGGCAGATACGCCTCGTGGCTATCGAGGCCCTGCGCCAAGATGTTCTCGAAGCCCAGTTCGGCCGCGTAGTCGACGATGGCGCGGTACTCCTCGCGGCGAACGCGACCGTTGAGTTCCACAAACTCGTGCGCACGGTATTGCGGCGAGTATTGGCTCATGATGCCGACCGTGGCGCCGACGAGGCCGGCGTCCTTGAGCCACAACAGAAAGTCGTAGCTGTTGGCGAGATCATTCGGCAAGACGAGGTGGCGGATGATTAAGCCGCGCTGGGCTACGCCATCTTCGAGTTGCACTGCGCCGACCTGGCGATACATCGCCGCGATTGCCCGCTGCGCCACGCCCGGATAGCCCTCCGCCGCCGAGTATCTGACGGCTTTCGCCTCATCCATGTACTTCATGTCCGGCAGGTAGACATCCACGATGCCGTCCAGCCACTCGATCAACTCGAGGCTGTCGTAGCCGTTGGTATTGTACACGAGGGGAATCGCGAGGCCGCGTTTATAGGCCGTGCGCAAGGAGAGGAGAATCGGATAGATACCGTGCGTAGGCGTCACGAGATTGATGTTCTCGGCGCCTCCCGCCTCGAGTTCCAGGAAGATGTCCGCCAGCGCGTCCGTGTCGATCTCGGTGCCCAGACCTTCCTGACTGATCTGGTGATTCTGGCAGAAGACACAGCGCAGGTTGCAGCACGTGAAGAAGACGGTTCCCGAACCGCCGCGGCCGACCAGCATGGGCTCCTCGCCAAAGTGCCGCGTGTGCGACGAGTAGCGCGCAACACGCGGATCGCCGCCGGCACGGCACATGCCGGCGCGTCCGGCAAGGCGATCCACGCCGCACCGGTGGCCGCAGAGTGCGCAGGATTTGAGCCCTTCCTCGACCTGGTCAAGTATGGCCTCGATGCGCTCGGCCTTCGCGGCGTAGTGGTCAGCCTTCATCATCGGTCAGTTGCTGAATCTTGCCGGCGTGGAGCTGGCAGATGGCGATCGCCAACGCATCGGCGGCATCGTCCGGTCTCGGCAGCGCGTCCAGGTTTAACAGGATCTTCACCATCTCCTGCACTTGCCGCTTCTCCGCCTTGCCGTAGCCGACGACGGCGTTCTTGACTTCGAGGGGACTGAACTCACCGATGGGCAAGCCAGCGCGGGCACAGGCGAGGGCGATGACGCCGCGCGCCTGGGCCACCGTGATCCCGGTGGTTACGTTGCGCGAGAAGAATAGCTTTTCGATGGCCGCCGCGTCGGGTTTGTGCATAGCGATGAGACGCGTGGTCTCGTCGAAGAGCGTGTTCAAGCGCGTGGCAAAATGCGTGTGGGCGGGTGTGGCAATGGTGCCGTGTGCGACATAGCGGAGCCGCGAGCCTTTCCCTTCGACCACGCCGTAGCCGGTGGTCGCGGTGCCCGGATCGAGGCCGAGCACTCGCATTAGGCCTCCATCGCCGCCGCTACATCCTCGTCGGAGATATCGAAATTCGCGTAGACGTTCTGCACGTCATCGTGATCTTCGAGGGCTTCCATGAGCCTCAACACCGTCGCGGCATCTTTGCCCTCAACCTTCATCATCGACTTGGGCTGCATGGTTAGTTCCGCGCTATCCGGCTTGATCTGCTGCGCCTCGAGTTCGGCAACCACCGTGTGCAGATCCGAGGCCCCCGTTACGATCTCGTAGGCGTCGCCTTCCGTCGACACATCTTCCGCGCCCGCCTCGACGGCCTTCTCGAACATGGCTTCCTCGTCGCAAACACCCTTGGCAACGGTGATGATGCCCTTGGGCTCGAAATTCCAACTGACCGCGCCGCCTTCGGCCATGCTGCCGCCGTGGCGCGTCAGCATGTGTCGGATCTCGGCGACGGTCCGGTTCTTGTTGTCCGTCAAAAGATCCAAAATGATGCCGACGCCGTGCGGGCCGTAGCACTCATAGCGGATTTCCTCGTATACGACGCCGGGAAGCTCGCCCGTGCCCTTCTTGACGGCCCGGTCGACATTGTCCTTGGGCATGTTCTGAGCGCGGGCCGCGAGGAGCACCGTGCGCAACCGTGGATTCGCGTCCGGATCGCCGCCGCCGATCTTCGCCGCGACGGCAATTTCCTTGGCCAGCTTCGAGAAGACCTTGCCGCGCTTCTCATCGGCTGCACCCTTTTTCCGCTTGATTGTGCTCCATTTCGAGTGACCGGACATGTACGGAACGCTCCCATATTGCGGGCCGGCATGGCCTGCCCTAAGCCTTGCAGAACCGAAAGATTATAGCAATTGGCCTTCCTTCCGCGCAATCCGGGCCCTGCGCCGCGCACGGAGGCCCGCAATCGAGAAACCGACCGCCAGGCATAGTGCCGCCGCGACCGGTAGGCAGGCCAGCCACACGCCGAGGCCATATTCTGGCAGGTCCGGCCGCGGGACATCGGGACTTCCCGCGTCTCGAATGAAATACGGATAGCTTGTCTTCTCGTCAATGGTCCAGACGGCATCGAAATCCCAGCCCGCGTCCGTGAAGGTCTCGCGCCGCATCATCCGGCCCGTCTCCAGTCCTACGCCACCATCGGATTCTTTCGTACCGGATGTACCGATGTCCCAAAAACTCGATGTCACCTTGGGGCTCTTGCGCTTTTCACCAATCAGGCCGCCGCAGTATTTGCCCTTTGGAATCGTGGTGATCGAGTAACACGCTGTGATTGAGCCGTCCCACATCATACCCACCAGGCCGCCTACGTAGTGGGTGCCCTTGAGCTTGCCCGCGGCGTAACACGCGGACACGCTGCCGCCCGAGAACTCGCCGACGAGGCCGCCGACGCCGCGGCTACAATGGGCGGTTTCCTCGACCTCACCCGTGAAGCGACACGCAGTCACATTGCCGCCCGAGATCGCGGCCGCGAGGCCGCCTGCCAAACCACCGCCTCGGACCTCGCCCGTGACGTGACACGCAGTCACATTGCCGCCCGCGATCACGCCGGCCAGGCCCCCGACAACGGACCAAGCCGTCGCCGACACGTCTTCCAGGCCGAGATTCCGGACGTCCGCCCCACGGCCTATCCAGCGAAAAAGGCCGCTTTCGCTGCCGTGCTCGCCACGTATGGCAAACGTGAGGTGCCGAATGACGTGGCCTCGGCCGTCGAACCGTCCGGTGAAGGGCAAGGCCTTCGAGCCAATTGGCAGGAAGCCCTGACCATCGTTCCAGGTAGCCGTTTCCGAGGCGTCGATGTCGCACGTCAGGAAGTAGTCGCCATCCAGCGGACGCTCCGGATTATTCCGAAGATCTTGGAGTTGCTCGATGGACGAAATGCCAATCGCGCCCGTTTCGTCTCTTATCTCCGCTTCAGGTTCGGCCTCGTATTCAGGTTCATCTTCCTCGGCCGGCCGCAGCAAGTGGGGCGCCGACGTGCCTTCGTCGATGCCCCAGACCTTGTCGAAATCCCAGCCCTCAGCCGTGAACATGGCGCGCCGCGTCATCTCTTCTGTGGACAGCGCCTTGCCGCCTTGCGACTCCTTCTGGCCGCTTCGCTCCTTGTCCCAGAAGCTGGCCGTTACCCCTTTCATCAACCGGTCCATGCCGACCAGGCCGCCACAGACGTTTCCCCTGACCGCCGCCGCCGCGTAGCACATCGCTATCTTGCCGGAGTCATCGTTGAAGCCCACCAGCCCGCCGACGGTGTCTTTGCCAACGACGGTGCCTCGGGCAAGGCAGTTCCTCACAGTGCCTTTGTTCCAGCCGACGAGGCCGCCGGCGGTCCCCTGTTCAGATCGGACGATGCCTTGTGCCGAGCATGCCGTCACGGCGCCTCGGTTGGTGCCCACCAAACACCCAACGTTGGCGTTGCCTCGTGTCATCGCGCTCCTCAGATCGAGGTTCTTGACCTCACCGCCGGCTGCCAGTGTGCCGAATAGGCCAAGATTGTTCTCCTCGGGCCGGTCGACGGTCAGGCCTGTGATGACATGGCCTCGGCCGTTGAAGGTCCCTCGGAACTGGGAGAGTGGGGCGAAGCCTTTCCCGTCATCCCAATTCGCCGTGTCTGAGGCATCGATGTCGCAAAGCAACACATAGTATCCGTGGTCCGGATGCTGGTAGTCTCGACCGATTCGCTGAAGATCCTCGATGGATGCGATGGCTATCACGCCCGCGCCTGCGGTGAAGACAGGCTCGATGGTCACATCATGACCCACGACGAGGGTGAGAGGATTGGCTGTGTGCTGCGGCGTCTCGCCGAAACCGGTGCCGCTCCAACCTGCGAACTTGCATCCACTCGCTGGCTCAGCCGTCAGCCGCACCGGATGCCACGCGCTGAACTCGCTACCCGGGGGATCCACCGAGACCGTACCGAGTTCACTCGGCGGTACTGAGAGCGTCCATTTCGTGCTGCCGAAAGCGCTGTCTCTCAGGAACGGGTAGCTGGCGCCCTCGTGAATGTCCCAGACGCTCGAGAAATTCCAGTACTCGCTTGGGAAGCTCTCGCCGTCCATCATTTGAGCCGTGCTGAGGCCCTGGCCGCCTTTGGACACTTTCCGGCCACTCGTGTCCACATCCCAGAAGCAGTTCCGAGAACATATTGGGGAGCCATTCGGGCCCACGCTGCCAATGAGGCCACCTGCGGCGTTGTCCGAGGCCGTCACTGCTCCCGCCGCGTAGCAGCTTGTCACCGTCCCCTGTTCATTCTCCCCGACGAGGCCGCCAACGCCGGTGCCCTGGCTTGTCACCGCGCCCGTGGCGAAGCAATCTGCCACCTGCTCAGTACCAAGCTCAGGCATGGCGCCTTCGACCTTGCCGACGAGGCCGCCGACGGCGTTGCCCGAGCCCAGCACCGCGCCCGTCGCGTAGCATCTTCTCAGCACGCCGCCGAAGCTACTGCCCACCAGACCCCCAACGCAATCGACGCCCGTTACGGGGCCTTTGGCGTGACAGCCTGCCAGAACGGAGACGGACTGGATCTTTCCTACCAGGCCGCCGGCGTCCTGATTGCCCGCCACGGTCGCCTCGGAATACGATGATGTCACCGTGGCACCCATGGTCATACCAATGAGCCCGCCGATAGCGCTCTCGCCCGTCACGGTGCCCCTCGCGTAACACAAGCTGACGGAATCGCTATCCGCACCCTCGGCGTACCCGTTTGTGACCGGCGTGCCCAGCATCGCGCCCATTTGGCCCAAGGCTGCGCCTGTCATGGTCAAGTTCGCGCTCCTCACAGGCGAACCGGCGCCCGCCATGCCGCTGCATCCGCCGGTCAAGCCCCCGATGTAGGCGACGCCGGATACCTCGACTGTCGCGTGACACGATGTCACGGTGCCCTCGTTTGTGCCCGCGAGGCCGCCGACAGATTCCTTCCCCGTTACCGTCCCCGCGATCTCGCAGTTGGACACCGCGCCGCGGTTCGCACCCACGAGGCCGCCGACCCGCGCGTTGCCCGCCACGGCGATACCTTCCAGATTGAGGTTCCGGACGTTGGCACCTTGTGCCAGCGCACGGAACAGGCCGACCGCGTCTTCTTCCGGCCGGTTGATTACGAGGTGGCGGATGGTATGACCTTGGCCGTCCAACTGCCCCGAGAAACAGGAGTCGGGCGCAGCGTTCTCGCCGTACTCGCCGATGGGTTCGAAGCCCAGGTCGCCGTTCCACTGGGCAGTGACCGAGGCATAGATGTTGCCCGCAAGGACGTACGCACCGTCGAGCGGATAGCCCGGATCGTTGCCGATCTGCTGAAGCTCCTTGATGGACGAGATAGGAATCACCCTGCCCTCGCCTTCGACTTCACCCTCACCCTCACCCTCACCCTCACCCTCACCTTCACCCTCACCCTCACCTTCACCTTCACCCTCACCCTCGCCTTCGCCTTCACCTTCGCCTTCACCTTCGCCTCCTTGGGCGTGCTCCTGATCCTCTTGAGTCACTTCCTGTTGTTCCTGCAACTGTGGATACGTGACGCCTTCGTTGATGTGCCACGTCGTATGGAAGTCCCAGCCGGCGTCCGTGAAGGTCGCACGCCGCGTCATCTGGACGGTGCTAAGTCCTGTGCCACCATCGGACTCGGCCGTGCCCGACGCGTCGGTGTCCCAGAAACACGATGTCACCGTGCCTTTGCATCTCTCCCCAATCAGGCCGCCCCCGCATTTGGCCTCCGGGATGGTAGTGATCGAGTAACACGCCGTGATTGAGCCGTCCGTCATCGAGCCTGTGAGACCACCCGCATAGGCCTCGGCCGAGATGCTTCCCTCGGTGTAACACGCGAACACGTTGCCGCCCGAGATCTGGCCGGCGAGGCCGCCGACAAAGCCACGACTCTTGGTCTCGCCGGTGAAGCGACACGCCGTTACACTGCCGCCTGTGATTACGCCTGCCAGGCCCCCGACCAAGCCGCCGCCTTGGACCTCGCCTGTGACGTGACAGGCGGTCACATTGCCCCCCGCGATCACGCCCGCCAGAGCTCCGACACGGGAAGAGGCCGCTACCGTGACATCCTCCAAACCCAGGTTCCGGATGTCTGCGCCGGGACCTATCCAGCCGAACAGGCCGCTGCCGCTTTCACTATGTATGCCGAACGCAAGATGCCGGATGACGTGGCCTCGGCCATCGAACCGGCCGCAGAACGGTGTGGTCTCTGAGCCGATCGGGATGAAGCCCCTCCTGCCGTTCCAAACAGCCGTGTCCGAGGCATCGATGTCGCACGTCAGGAAGTACGCGCCATCCAGTGGATAGGCGAAGCCGTTGTGCCTCAGTCGCTGGAGTTGCATGATGGACGAGATACCAATCGCTTTTCTTTCGTCGCGTGTCTCCGCCGCGACTTCCGCCTTCACCTCACCTTCAACCTCGCCTTCACCTTCACCCTCACCTTCAACCTCGCCTTCACCTTCACCCTCACCTTCACCCTCGCCTTCGCCTTCACCTTCGCGGTCCCAGGCGCGCTCGTAGTGCTCTTGACTCACTTCCGGCTGCCACTGTAACTGCGGATACGTCGCGCCTTCGTCAATGCGCCACGTCGTGTCGAAATCCCAACCCGCCGCCGTGAAGGTGCTCTGCTGCATCATCTGCGCCGTGTGCAGGCCTACTGCGCCCGAGTTGTCCGCCGGCTCCTTGAATCTACTGCTGTCCATATCCCAGAAACTGGCGTTGATCATACCGAGCGAGGCTTCGCTGGTCAGGCCCCCGATACTTTCTTTCTGACAGATGACCTTTCCTGCGGCATAGCAGGACGAGACGGTGCCTTTGTAGTTGAGGCCCGCCAGGCCGCCGACACGGAAGGCGCCCTTAACAGCGCCGATTGCATAGCACGACGTCAGCGTGCCACCCTCGTCGTTGCAGCCGACGAGGCCGCCGATGCAGTCGCCGTCGCTCGACACGGATGCCGTGGCCCAGCAGTGAGAGAGGCTGCCGGCGTCGTTGGCGCCTACAAGGCCGCCGGTGTAGTCCCCGCTGCCTCCGAGAGGTACGGGAAGGTTATTGGGGAGCGGGCCGCCGTCATAGCCCACCGGCACAGAGCCTTCGTGCCCGCCATCCGTCACGGCGCCGGACACGCCGCATGCCGTCACCGCGCCGCGATTTCGGGCGACCAGACCCGCAGTGTAGAAACTGCCCAGCACAGAGACGTCCTTCAAGATGAGATTGCGGACCTCGGCTGTCGGCGCCAAGGTGCTAAACAGAGCCACCCGCGCTTCGCTGGGCCGGTTCAGCGTCATGTTGGCGATGACGTGTCCCTGTCCATCGAGTGTTCCTCGAAAACCAGCTAGCGGTTCGAAACCTTTGCCGTCATTCCATTCGGCGGTCATGGAAGCATCGAGATCGTTGGCAAGGACATAGTCCCAGTAGGCTGGATACTGGTCATCGCGGCCAATGGCCTGAAGTTGCTCCATCGATTCGATCACGATGGGGCCGTCTTTCCGGAACGTCGCCTGGATGGTCACATCGTGGCCTATGGTCAATGACAAGGGATTCGTTAAGCACTGAGCCCGCCTACCGAACTCCGAGCCGACCCAACCGGCAAACCGATAGCCGTGCGCCGGCTCGGCCGTGAAGCGCAGCGGCGACCACGCATCGAACTCATTACCGGTCGGATCCACGGAAACAGCACCATGCTCGCAGGACAACACGCCAAGGGTGCACGTCTCATCGGCAGAAAGGCCTTTCAAGAAGGGATAGCTCTCTCCGTTGCGGATCGTCCACACGGTGCCGAAATTCCAGCCGGCGTCTGCAAACGTGGAACGTCGCATCATCGCGGCGGTGTCCAGGCCCGTGCCGCCATCGGATGATTGCATGCCACTCGCTTCCGTGTCCCAGAAACTGGCCTTGATTCGGTCTTTGTCCTCGGCGGCGGACCAATTCTCTGTCTCATCCGTCCCGACGAGTCCACCCGCGGGACCTCCCGATGCTGCGCCCGTTGCATAGCAGCGCGTTACCCGCGTGTCTGTGTTCTGACCAACCAAGCCGCCGATGTGGATGCCCGCGCCGGTCACGGCGCCCGTGGCGCAGCAGTCCTCCACGGAGTATGTATCGTTGGAAGAGGTCCTGCTGTGACCAATGAGGCCTCCGACGCAATCCCGCAATCCCGTTACCGAGCCCGTGGCGAAGCACCGAGACACGGAAATAGCCCAATTCTCGCCGATGAGCCCGCCAACGCAATCGCCTGAACCGGTCACCGGTCCTGTGGCGTAGCATCGCTTGAAACTAGTGTCATAATTGGCGTCGCCCACCAAACCACCTACACGATCTCCGGTTCCCGTCACCGGCCCTGTCGCGTGGCAACTGACGACTCCGGCGCTATATCCGCACCCGAGTAGGCCACCCACCGAGTACTGGCCCGACACCGCGCCTACTGCATAGCAGGAACTCAGTTGCGTTTGACCGCAGTTCCCTACAAGGCCCCCGACGCTCTCGATGCCCTCCACTGGCCCCGACGCGTAGGAGTCCTTCACGGTTCCGGCGAAGTCCTGAAAACGCACGCAACCTACCAGAGCCCCTACGAAGCGTTTGCCCGTCACGGCACCCGTGGCGTGGCACGCCGTTACGTTACACTCTTCACTCTTGCCTATCAGGCCGCCTACATGGTCCTCACCTGTTACCGCGCCGGCTGCATCGGACGACTCCACGTCGCCGTCGAAGCGGCATATGCCTGCCAGGCCGCCGACTCCTAGCGAGCCCGAAACGTCACTTGTCGCATGGCATGAATTGGTTCCGCATCTATTGTCGCCCACCAGGCCGCCGACGTAGGTCTCGCCCATCACCGTGCCTGTCGCATGGCACGATTCCAAGCCGCCCTCGCCCTCACTGACACCCACGAGGCCGCCCACCTCGTCAACGCCTGCTACGGAGCCTGCTGCCGAGCAGTCGGACACGACTGTTCCATAGCTGCGCCCGATCAAGCCGCCGGCACCCTTGCCACCTGTCACCGTGCACATCGCGCGGCACCGCGAGACTTCACACCGAGTCCGGCGTGCTATCGCGCCGGAAGCGGCGCCCGCCAGTCCCCCCACATGTTCTCCCGATCCCTTCACGGTGCCCGAAACCGTGCAGTCGAATACGGCGCCTCCACTGCTGCCCGCGAGAATACCGACACACTTGCCGCCTGTCACGTCCGCTTCCTCCAAGGACAGGTTGCCCACGTCGGAGTTGAGGTGAAGCCGGCGGAACAAGCCGACGTAGTCTTCCTCGGGCCGGTTGATCACGAGTCCTCGGATCGTGTGATCTGCGCCGTGGACACGGCCGGAAAAGAAGGGAGGAGGACTGGCGTCTTGGCCACTTGACCCGATGGGCTCAAAACCCAAGCCGTTGTTCCAGTCGGCCGTCGCAGACGCATCGATATCCTCGGTCAATATATAGTCGCCATTCAACGGATAGTCCGGATCATTGCCGATTCGCTGGAGTTCCTCGATCGAGGAAATAAGCCTCTGTCTCTGCTGCCGGACTTCGCCGATGACGAGTTCGACAACGCTTCCCTCCTTCACCTTCGAGTCTGCGGCAGGCTCTTGGGCGATAACCTTGCCGGCGGACGCGAGGCCGTAGTCCTTGTACACGCCGCGAACGATGAGTCCCGCATCCGTCATTGCCGATTCGGCTTCCGCCTGCGTCAAACCGACCACATCCGGCACGACCACCTTCGGCGGCGCCGCCTTGCGGTACACGAGCGTGCAGAGGATCACCGCGAGCACGAACAGCAACAGCGCGATGCGTACGCCTCTCTTCGAGAACATGGACTACCCCTCCAGACGGCCACCTAGAACGGCCACCCCCGTGTCGTGCGTTACTTCCATGACTCACATGCTACCACGGAATGCGGAATGCCGACAATCAGATTCTCGGCGCGCAACCCAACCAGACACCAGAACACCAGTCACTAGAGCCCTAGCCTGAGTTTACGCCTTATGCGTGGAGATGGGCAATAAGGGATTGGGGTTACGGGACTTGCGCGGGTGCGAGCGTATTACCCCTCAAGGACCTGAGCGATCTCCAGGGCCTCGGCGAGTTTTCGCTGGGTAGGAGACATGCGGCTGAGCGTGATATGGTCCTTGCGGTGGGCGCGGGTGCCTTGGGGATAGAGAACGGCCACTTCGCGAATGGCGCACAGTTCATCGAGCAGGGCGGGCAGGGATAGGTCGAGGCCGGCATGCACGGCGACCTTTCGGGCCAGGGTGGCCAGCAGCAGGGCGAGCACGCAGTACAGGCCGTGGACTTTGAGTTTCTGATCCGTCCAATGATAAGCGGGCTGCCAACGCAAGAAGTCAACGTTCTTCATGTTCTTGAACACGTCTTCGATTCCGGTGAGGCTACGGTAGGCGCCAATAACCTCCTTGGCGTTGCCGTGAGCCTTTACGGCCAGCAGGAGAGTGCGCCCGAGGTGCTCATGGGTGAGTCGGTCGAGCGCGGCGTGATCGACGCTATAGTGCAAGGCGGGCAGCCCGTTGTCCTCGTCCACCGCAATCTGAAACAGTTCGGCCATTAACTGAGCCGAGAGGATCGCCTTGACGCTGGCTTGGACTTGGCGCGTCGTGGGCCGTTTGCCGCGCGCCTTGCCTTCGCGCCACTTGCGCAACGACTGCTCGATGTCCATGAGTTTCTTCTGGCATTTCACCAGGTTGTGGGTGACGCCTTGCAGTTGCTGGGTGAAGAAGCTCTCCGTATACGCGACCACCGCCCGGCACGAGGCGCCCCAGGCTTGGGCTTGGGCTTCGAACGCTCGGGTTCCCGGGAATCCCGGCACGTCCTCGAAGCGGTCGAACGGCGTCGCGGCAAGTTCGGGCAGGCGGTTCAAGGGCACGGCGGCCACAAACGGCTGCCCGGCGACTACGAGTTGTTCCATGGCGTCGTCCGAAACGTTGCCCTTGTCGAACACCAGCGTGGCTTGGCTGCGGGCGCCGCACGCGCTACGATGGCGCGCAACCAGTTCCTTGGCCAGGGCGGGAAACAGGCTCACGTCGGGGATGTTGCCGTCATATACCTTATGGAACAGCGGCACCTGGAAATCGCGCGTGACCAGCAACGCCAGGCCCACCTGGCGCAGGTCATGGCGTTTGGCTTTGCTGTGCCCCCGTTGGGCCACCGTGCACCGGTCATTGCTCGTGGCGAGAAACGTGAAGAAATTCGTCGTGTCATAGAGCAAGACCTCGGCGTCCAAGCCAAACTCCCGGCGGACCCGTGCTGCCAACTCCGTTTGGATCGTCTCGATGGCCTCCTCGGACACCATCGACATGTGGTCCCAGAACCGTTGCGAGGAGAACGCCGACTGGTCAAAGCGCCACAACCGCCGCAGGACCGTCTGTTCGTACCAATCGCCGATGGCGAGTTTGCTGCACGGCGCCAGCGCCCGGTTGAGCGCGGCCAACACGATGTAGTGCCCGGCGCTGGGCCCTTGATCCCGTTTGGGCACTTGCGCGTCAATGAGGTCCAAGAGCCCTAAACGTTGGGCAATACGCGACAGGCCCGCGACGCCTCCCGCGTCGAACAGAACGGCCTCCTTGGGTTTGGGCGGTTTGCTCCCCTCGGCCCGCGCGATGATTGCGTCGACCGTGCCCAGATACTTCTGCCAGACGATGCGCGGCTTCCCATTTACGCGGGCCGATTGGACGGCATAGTAGTAGGGACGCCCCTTCTTCATCTTGTGGATGATCGTCGCCATGACCACCTCCCCTTGTGCTATGAGTAGGGTAATACGTTTGACTTAGAAAGTCAAGAGAAATCTTTTGAATTTGGATCTCGATCGAAAGATTCGGTGTCAATCTGTAGGGCAATACGCACTCTCCGTACGCTAACCCTCTCCCGGCAAAGGACTTGTCCCCCTATCAATGGAAACACAAACGGATGAAGCGTAAACTCAGGCTAGGACCCTTCATGAATGGGTCCATTCCAGACGGCAAGACACGCGCAGGAGGCCAGACCTGGCCTTTTGTGTGCCTTCGGATCCCGTGGTATACTGCGACCCTCAGTGGGCGCCTGGGCTGGAGAAGAGGGCTGCGCCTCCGGATGTCGCGCTCGACGGGAGGCCTGGTCTCTCCGGTCGGCGGCAGGCGGGCACGCCCATGGCGCACGAGCAGGAGGAGTTCTCGACATGGCGGCGGACCTAATCTCCCTGGGTATCGTGTGCGCGGACGTGATGGTGCGTCCGGTGGATCGTGTGCCCGAACGGGGCAAGCTTGGCTTGGTGCCCAACATCGAGATGCACGTGGGCGGCCTCGCGGGTGTCACGGCTCTGGTATTCTCGCAACTGGGCGGTCGTTCGGCGTTCATCGGTAAGCTTGGCCAGGATGGTTTTGGCGACTATATCTTCCATGCCTTTGACGGCGCGGGCGTCGATGTGAGCCACGTCCGTCGCTCGGCGGATCACGGGACCTCGGCGACGGTGGTGCTCGTGAGTGCCGACGGCGAGCGGACGTTTCTCCACCACCTCGGCGCCAATGCGGATCTGGGCGAGGAAGATGTCCATTTCGATTTCGTGAAGGAAGGCAAAATCCTGCATTGGGGCGGGCCCTCGGTAACGCCGAAACTCGATGGCGAGCCCATAGGGCGCGTGTTCCAGCGGGCCCGCGCTCTGGGCGTCAAGACGTCGATGGACACGTGTTTCGACGGCACAAACATCTGGTTTCCTCGGATCGAGCACGCACTGCCTCACCTCGACGTGGTGATGTCGAGTATCGAGGAAGCTCAGCGCTATACGGGCCAGAACACCCCCGAGGCCATCGCCGATTTCTACTTGAGCTTTGGTCCCGAGGTGGCCATGATCAAGCTTGGCCAAGACGGCGTGTATGTCAAGGGCCGCGGGGAATCCCATCGCATTCCGGCGCACACGGTTACGCCAGTGGATACGACGGGCGCGGGTGATGCCGCCTGCGCCGGGTTTCTGTACGGCTATCTCGAGGGTTGGGACCTCGAGCAGTGCGGCCGTCTGGCGAATGCCGTGGGCGGCCTAACGGTACAGCACATGGGCGGTGCAGAGGCCATCCAGTCGCTGTCGGCCACGATGGCGTTCATGGAACAAGGCGGCTAAAGGGTTCGAACCGCGCGCCATGCGGCCTGCGGTTCGTAGGATGTCGAACTGCTGTGATACATCAAACACGCTTACGCAGAGTGATCCCCGGGGTCTGGACTGCTTTCACGTGCGTTGTGCTATGGATGGGAGCCGCCTGCGCCGAAGCACCTGAGGGTGCCGCCACCGAGAGCCCGGATCCATCATCCGCGACTACGGCGCCCGAAGCCCCGAAGAGTGTCTACCGGCGTGTCTTGACGGGCCCAGGGGCACCACGCGCGCCGCGCCCGTGGCACCAACGGCCCGGAACCGGTATCGGCGGCATCTCGGAACGAAGCGTGGTCGACGCATTCACACAGCCTTTCGAGGAGGCTACGGTCCAGGGGGAATTCGTTGAGCCGGACTGGACACAGCCGTTGCGCAACCTGGTGTTCGATCGCGGGAGCGGCGACCTTCGGGGCGACACGTTACACGTTCAAGGCCACGTGCGGCTCAAGTTGGACACGCTCGACCTCCACGCCGATGAGTTCTCATACCAGCAAGGCACCGGCGAGATGCATGCCGCGGGTAACGTGGAGGTGCGCCAGAACCTCTCGGTGATCCATGCGGACGAGCTGCATTACCGGGTATACGAAGAGCAGGATCTGCCGAAGCTGCTGGGCCCCGGATTGGGCGAGCAGGAGCGCGCTAAGAAACAGCTCTCGCTCGGCCGTATCGACGTTGTCAACGCGCAACTCCAGGATCCAAGCCGTGCGTTCATGGCCGATCGTATCGAATACGATTTCGCCCGGCAAACAGGCGAGATCGAGCGCGCGCACGGCCACGCCGGACTCTATTACTTCTCCGCCGAGCGGCTGCGGTTGCTGGGGCCTCAGACCGCGGAGTGTGAAGACGTTTGGATTACCACGTGCGACCGCGAGATCCCGCACTACAGGATTCGGCTGAAAAAGGCCGTCATCTCCGAGGGCCGCATTACGGAAGGCCGGCATGTCCGACTGCAATTTGGCCGGTTCTTCACGCCGCTGTACTGGCCGCTGTGGCGGTTCGGCGATGGCGGCATGCAATTCGACTACGACAGCGGCCGCCGGGCTGCAATCGGCTACTACGTGAACGTCGGCCAGCAGTTCCCGGTCGATCCCGACGTTACGCTCGGACTCCGGGTTTTCCCCACCTCGAAGGAGGGTGTCGGGTTGGGGGTTGAGTCCGAGTACGATTTCATGGAGACCCCGGCTTCTCCGCTGTTTCGCGGGAAGGGTCGACTGGAGACGTTGGGAACAACGGAGAAGCGCGGTCATGTGGCCTTCTACCACCGCCAGGAGGTCACGGACGACGCGGCCCTGCTGCTCCAATCCGAACAGTGGTCCGAACACGATTTCGTGAAGGACTTCTACTACGAGCGCTACCGCAACCGCACGGCCCCGAGAACCTTCGCCAACCTCACGCTAACCAAGTCTAACTACCTGGCGTCCGCCACCTTGCGCAAGGACACGCACGACTTCGTGCACGACACCGAACGGTTGCCCGAGGTCTCCTATCACCTGATCGAACGTCCCCTGGGAGAGAAGGCCTACTTCACGTTCGATACCATCGACGGCTACGTTCAGCGAGACCTCGGCGATCAGCACGCGGTACGGCTGGCCAATGTGGCGCGTTTGAGCATGGATCTGGATTTCAATGAGGCCTTGGCCCTAACGCCGTTCGTCGAAGCCGAGGGCACTTGGTACTCAGACGAGCGCGATTCCGAAGACCCCGGTTTCCGGAATGCCAATACGATCGGCGCGACGCTGCAGACGCGGCTGCACAAGGCCTACGGCCCCGGCGCGGGTTTCTCCGGTTTCAAGCATCTGATTGTTCCCTCGCTCACCTATTCCTATCGACCCGAAACCAGCCTGGACATCGATGATACGCCGCGATTCGACGCCGCCGACAACGTCTACGGCCGAAGTCGCATCGAGACAAAGGTCTCCAATGTCTTGTTCGGCCGCGACGCGGAGACCTCCGAGGTGTGGCAGGTGGGACGCGTCACCTTGTATCAAGGCAACGACTTCTGGAACGAACGGCGCGAGGCCGACGACTATGAGGTGGAGATCGACGTCCGGCCGCGTCCGTGGTGGGGTTTCCTGACTGTCGCCGAACGGCATCAGGTCTCGAATGAGTACGATCCCGATGACCCACTGAGCATCAGCCAGTGGGGGTCGGCGCTGTACGAGCGGATCGCGGGCCGGCCGTTCGATCCGGAGGTGTCCTACAGCTACGATGTCCGCTATGGCGACTACGACCGATTCCTTTCGTACTTGTATTACGACGACACGCCGCTCGACGGCCATTTCAACGCCCTGCTCGGCTTCGCGTACACGGAGACCGAGGACCGCGTGTTCAACCGGCATATCATCTACGGCGTCGGCCACGAGCTTGGCGACAACTGGGGATTGGCGGTGGAACACCGCTATGACCTCGAACGAGACAAGCTCGTGCGGCAGGAATATGAGCTTCGCCGTCGCCTGCACTGCTGGGAAATGGCGGTTCGCGCTACCGACCGCGAATCCGGATGGGACATCGGCGTCGAGTTCAACATCGTCGCGTTTCCGGGCACCAAGGTGAAATTCTGATGGCCAACCCGTTTGCCGAGACCATCGAGCGACTCACGCCCGAGATCGTCGCGCTGCGGCACGAACTGCACGCCCATCCCGAGATTCGTTTCGAGGAGTACTGGACCTCCGACCGCATCGCCCGGTTCCTGGACGAGGCGGCCATTCCCTACCAGCGCGGCTACGCACGAGGCACCGGGATTGTGGCGACGCTCGACGGCGGCCCCGGGCCGACCCTCGCGCTACGAACCGACATCGATGGCCTCGAGGTCCAGGAAGAAACGGGACTGCCCTATGCCTCGACGGTGCCGGGCCGGATGCATGCCTGCGGTCACGACGGGCACATGGCCTGCCTGTTGGGAGCGGCCCGAGTGTTGGCCGAACACCGGGATAGATTGAAGGGCCGAGTCCGGTTCATATTTCAGCCTGCGGAGGAACTGGGGGGCGGCGCCCGCTTGATGGTCGAGGAGGGCGCGCTGAATGGCGTGGACGCCGTGTTTGGGCTACATGCCTGGCCCATGATGCCTGTAGGCCACATCGGCTTGCGGGCCGGCCCCATCATGGCGACCGCGCGCTTCTTCCGGATTGAGGTGAGCGGAAGGGGCGCCCATGGGGCCGATCCGGCCGCGGCCGTCGACCCCATCATTACGGTCGCGCATCTCATCACGGCCTTGCAGACGGTGACCAGCCGTGAGTTGGACCCCTTCGAGGCGGGCGTGGTCACGGTGGGGCGCGTTCAGGCCGGCACCGCCTCGAACATTATCCCCGATGTCGCCGTGATGGAAGGAACCATCCGGTCACTCACCGTCGAGGGGGCGGATCGCATCGCGGAATCCGTCTCGCGCATTGTGGAGCACACGGCCTTGGCGTTTCGCGCTTCCGCGGATGTCCACTTCGGTAGTAGCGCCTATCCGCCCACCGTCAACGATGCCGCCATGACGGAGTTTCTCGCCGCCACGGCGGAAGAGGTGCTCGGCGTGGATTCCGTGGTTCGGAGGCCCGCGCCCTCGATGACGGCCGAGGACTTCGCATTCTACTTGCAGGCGGTGCCGGGTGTCTTCTTCTGGCTGGGCAATGCCCCGCGCGATGGCAGGGCGGGAACGCCTCTCCACAATGCGCGGTTCGATTTCAACGACAAGGCCATTCCCACGGCGATGGCGCTGTGGAGTCATCTGGTGCGGCGGTTCCTCGATCGGCGCGCGTAGAAAAGCTTCCGACGACCGGAGGGGAGGCGCCCCTTGCCGCGGGCTAGAGTCCTGCGGCGGCTTTCATGTAGTCGAGGCTCTTCGCCGCGATCGCTTCCGGACCGGGCTCGAACTTGAACACCTCGACGGACACGTAGTGCTGGTAGTCGATCTCACGAAGGGCCTCGAAAACGGGTCGGAAATCGACGTCGCCCCAACCGGGTCCGTTCATGTTCTCATCGTTGGCGTGGTAATGCCGCAAGTACTTCGCATACCGCCGGATCAAGGTGGCCCGGCTGTCGCGCTCGAACGTCATGGCCTTGGTGTCCAACAGGAGCCGGAAACACGGGTGGTTGACGGCCTCGATGAGCTTGACCGTCTCCTCGGCGCTCTGGCAGAAATTGGTTTCGAGGTGGGTTAGGGGCTCCATACAAATCGTGACGCCGCGCTCTTCACATGTCGGCATCACGCGCTCGAAAGCCGCACGGGTGTAGTCGAAGGCTTGATCGTAGGTTAGCGGATCCATGACGTTGCGCTGTTTCGGCGAACCGAAGACGATCACGCGTCCCCCGATGTCGCCGCAGAACTGTGCCAAGTCGATGAGATACTGCACGGTTCGCTCGCGCGTGGCCGCGTCGGGATGGTTGATGTAGACATCGTCCGGGCCGACCAGAACCCAATGGATACCGAGGATATCGAGACCTGCCTGTTCGGCTCGCGTGACGATTTCGCGGCGAACCTGATCGGGGATCTGAGTCACGCGGGGGGCTAACGTGAACGGCGCGACCTCGAGGCCGTCGTAACCAATGTCTTTCACGTAGTCGATGGTCCGCCCGATGTCGTTCCAGTCTTTGAAGATCTCACTGCAGATGCCAAACTTCATACCGGTTCCTTCCATGCCGCGGTCTTGGACTCGCGCGGGCCAGGTGCGTCGGGCATCGGGGAGCTGACACGGCAGACGCGGACCTGGTTGCCCCCCAGTCGCTTGGCCTCATACATCGCCATGTCCGCCTCCTGGATGAACTTCCGAATGGACTCGTCTTGGTCGTACTCCTTGACGCCGATGCTCATGGTCATCTGGTCAAACCCGCGACTGGCGAACTGCACTCGGATACGGTCGGCAATTTCGCACGCTTGCTGGCCGTCCGCCTCCGGGAGGATCGTCGTGAACTCGTCGCCGCCGTACCGGCATCCCATGTCGACGTGTTCGCGCGTACAATCGAGGATGACCTCGCCCACGCCTCGCAGCACGGCATCACCGGCCAGGTGGCCGTGCTTGTCGTTGTACCACTTGAACCGATCCAGATCGATCACGAGGAGCGATAGGGGGTGCTTCTGACGCCGAGCGCGTTCGACTTCCTCGCCCAGGCGGTCGTAGAAGAACCGGTGGTTGTAAAGGCCCGTCAGCGAGTCCTTGATGGACATCTCTTTGAGCTCGCGATCAAGGCGTTTCTGCTCGGTGACATCCTTGCCGATAGCCAACAGCGAGCAGACCTCGCCATCGGCGTTGCGAACCAGGGATAGCGACAGGCTCACCGAGATCGAGTCACCATCGCGGCGCTTCAGCTCGCTCTCGTAGTTCTGGAGAGGCTTGTCCTTCGAGATGGAACGCCACAGGCGTTCGGCCTCTTTGCCGCCATTCGACAGAAGATCCGCAAGCGACAGGTTCTCGAGCTGCGGACGCTCGTATCCCAACAAGGCAATCGCTCCGTCGTTGACGAAGGTCACCTTGCCGCTCAGGTCGCACGTGATGATCGCGTCGACGGTGCTGTGCAACAGGTTTTCGAGGTACTCCTTCGTGTCGCTGAGCTCGCGGTTGGCCCGGGCGAGGTCGGCCGTCGCCTCGGCGATCCTCAGCTCGAGTTCCTCGTGGTGTCGGCGGTTCTCAATGACCAGACGACGCTTCTCGAGCACCTTCTCGACTGCCGCAGAGAACTCCTTTAGATTGAGCGGCTTCACCAGGTAGTCGTCGACACCCTCGCGCAACGACTCGATGGCCGCGCTGACCTCGGTGATACCGGTGACGACGATGACGCCGATGGTCGGATCCGCCTCTCGGAAGCGACGGGCCACGTCCAAGCCGTTCATGTCAGGCAGACCGAGATCGGTCAGGATGAGGGAAAAGGAATCATTCCGGAGGTCGAGCGCCTCGGCGGCGTTCGTGGCCAACGTACACTGGTACCCCTCGAACTCCAGGTACTCACCCAGAAGATCGAGAACCGCTTCCTCGTCGTCCAGTACCAGAATGCGATCGTTTGACGGGGTCTTCATGCTTTGTTGAGGAACCTGGGCTCCCTACGCGGGGTCATAACCACTTGACGACGGCGATCATAACGAGAATGGAGCCGGCTCCGATTGCCATCTGGTAGGGCTTGGCCTTCTTGGCGTCGTCGAGTTTCTTCCCGGAAGACAGGGAGCCCTCCACGCCGGACCGCTCCGACAGTTCCTTGTCCAGGCCGCTTGTGCTTGGGCCGAATGCAGCGTGAGCGTTTTCGCTCCACAGCATGACCAGGGCGCACATGAGCGCTAACAGGATCCAAGCCGCCAGGAAACGCTTTCTTTCCATTTGCTGCTCCTTCGTATCGCTCTTTCCAAGCGTATTGTACTCATTTAGAGCAGGGATGTACAGCGCCCCCCATCTCCGCGGTATCGGCTAAACCTTCACGGGCACGCCGGTGTCGGCCGCGTGTGTCGCCGCGAGTGATACACGGAGACTCTTCAGCGCGTCGGCGTAGTTGCTCCGAACGCTCGAGAAATCACCGGTCTTCACCGCTTCGATGAAGGTGGCATCAATCTTGGGTGAGGTGTCCGCCTGGATGACTTCGGTTTTTAGCTCGCCATCGACCTTTCGCATCACAACCATCTTGTCGAAATCCAGTTTGATCCGGAAATCCGTGGTGAAAATGTCGAGGAGCACCTCGAACATGTACTTCACTTGACACGAACACACGAACGTGGCCGGCACGCCGGACTGGAACTGGAGCAGAAGCGTTGTGGCGTCCCAGATATTGTAGCGGTGGCGTTCGATCCCAGCCGCCTTGCTCTCGGCAGACCCGGCGCCCAGCGCGGTGGCGTCCAAGGAGTCGGCCGTGACGACCGCGCCTTGGCGCTTCGACGCCGCGACCCACTCGACGTCGCCGAGGATGAAGCGCATGAGATCCAGCATGTGCGTAGCCTGTTCGGTGATCTGGCCGCCGGACAGGGCGCGGCGCGTGTACCAGCCTCCGATGGCGCCGCACACGTAGTATCCTTGAACCATGTTGATGAACGCGCCCTTGAGCATCTCGCGCGCCTTGTCCATGGTGTCGAGATAGCGGATCTGGTAGCCGACGCACGTGCCGAGGTTACGACGCTCAATGCGTTCGATAATGTCTTCGGCGAGCTCGGCGCGCAAGGCCAGCGGTTTCTCGACAAAGAACGGCAACCCGCAGTCGATAACGTCGATCTCGGGCTCGCCGTGCTGGTGCGGCGGAATCGAGACGTAGCAGCAATCCAGTTGCTCCTTTTCGAGCATGGTTTTGTGGCTGGCGTAGGGCGTGGCACGGTGCTTCTTGCCGGCCGCCTGTGCTTTGTCAAAGGCCAAGTCCGCAACGGCAACCACCTGCGCGTCCGGCACCTTGGAAAGCAAGTCCATATGCCAGTTGGCGTTACCACCTGCCCCGACGAACCCGATTCGTACTGTCATCGCTCTGCCCTTTCCTGACCCCTCGCTCATTGGCCGCTGTCGCTCGTGCCGGCGGACTCGTCGAGGCCACCTTGCGCACGAATACGAGGCATGGTAGAACGCTTCCGTTGCTTTTTCAAGCGAAAAGATGAGGCCGAGACGCCTCCTTGACGAGGGGGCGTCTACAGGTTGGCGATGTCGTCATCGGCAGCGGGCATGACGCTGCGCGTCATATTGCGAATGAGCAAACCGAACAAGGCCAACACGAATCCCAAACACAGACATACGATGCCGCCGAAGTAGACGCCGACGGAAACGCGCCCCATGTTGAGGCTCTTGCCACCGATGGCCGAAGCCAAGCCGATGAGGGCAAGCAGTGTGCCGGTCAGCGTCCAATCCTGCCGGCCGCCGTGTCCGTTGGGCGAGACACTGCTAATGATCGTCTGCAATTCCTGGAATGATGGGATGAGATCGGGGCGGCGTTCAAGCTTGTCGAGCAGGGCCAGCCGCGCCTTGTGTTCCATCCATACCTGGCCGAGAGCGCGTAGCACGCCGTACACCACGGCGGCGCTCACGAACAGGATCGGCAGGATCAAGACGAACGGGTTCATTTCAGGTCTTTCCTCTGCCCCTATTGACCGTTGAGGACCTCCGATGGTTTCGCGGCGGCGCTGAAACCGGGAGATGCGACGGTCGGTCGAAATAGCGTCATGAAAGCATTCTTGCGTAGCCTGGTGACCGCGTGCTGTATTGCGGGCGCGGTGCAGATCTTTGCCGTGGGCGCACTCGCGCCCCGGTTGCTTCCCGTGAAGGGGCGCCTGGTCTGCGAGGCGATGCGGGAGATGACGTTGCCGGCGGCGCCGCTGCTGCGGTTGCGCAACCAGGACGGGTCGGTGCATGTCCGGACGCATGAGCTGGCGGACATCCGTATCGAGGCCGATATCCAGGCGCACGCGCGTGACCGGGGCGTCGAACAAACGGCCCAAGCCTATGTGGCGTCGCTGATTACCGTGGACGCAACCGCCGAGGAGTTGTCTATTGTCTCCGAGCCCGGTGAACGGCCGGATGAACTGGACGTCTCGGTGGACTACCACGTTTTCGTTCCGGAAGGAACGGATGTAGCCGTCCATGGCGCAAACGGCAACGTATGGGTGTCGAAAGGCTGTGGCCGTGTGGCCGTGCAGGGTCACAATACGGATATCGAAATCGTCGAGGCCGGCGGGCCGGTCCTGGCGCAGAGTACGAACGGGCGCATTCGCGTGCTCGACGCCAAGGCCGATACGACCTTGGTTACGGTGAATGGCAATGTCTATGCGCACATGGACGCGGGCACCCTTCGCGCGGTGACCACAAACGGTGCGATTGTCGCGCACATGAACGATCCGGACAGCGAGAAGTTCGACTTGCAGAGCAAGAATGGCGGCATTACGTTGGTGATGGATGATCGCTGCTCGGCCCAAATCGACGCGACGACAGGCCGCGGCGTGATCAAGTCGGATTTCACGTTAAGCGGTGTCGTCGGCGAACGGACAAGGCAGCGCTTGCAAGCGACCATCGGCGCAGGGCATACTAAGCTCATCATGAATACGCTGAACGGCAACATCTGGATTGCGCGGAGGCAGACATGACGAGCGCTATTCCTGCAAGTCTCAGCCGGTTCTGGTGGCCTCGCGTCACCGAGCGAACCGATGTCGAGTTGGTGCGGCTCGCAAAGAAGGGCCGGGATGACGCGTTCTCGGAACTGGTCCGGCGGCATGAACACGCGGTATACAACTTGGCGTTCCGGTTCATGCGCGACGCGGTGCTCGCCGAGGATATGGCCCAAGAGGCCTTCCTGAAGGCGTTTCGGCTGCTGCACAATTTCCGTGGCGACTGTGCGTTCAGCACCTGGATGTACCGGGTCACGTGCAGTGTATGCCTCACCGAGATCAACCGACGCCGGCGGCGTGGCGAAGTAGAGCTTCAGCCCCAACATGCCGCGAAGGCCGCCGAGGATCCCGACGTGTCGGACATGCCGGAGTTGATCCGCCATTGCGTGACGAAGCTGCCCGATCATTACGCCGCTGTAATCACGCTCTATTACCTTCGGCAAGTCTCGTACGAAGAGATCGCCGAAGTCATGCAGATCCCTATGGGTACGTTGAAGACGTGGATGCACCGCGCGCGCAAGCGGCTGCGGGAAATCGTCGAAGAGGAGTTGTCCGGCCGTGACGTTCTCTGAGCATGCCGAACTGGACCGCGTAATCGAGGCGGCGCTACGCAATGAGCCCCTGCGGCCGCTCCCGCTCGATTTTCACCGGCGGGTGACCGACCGGGTCTACGTGCGTGCGATGATCCAGAGCGAGCGAAGACGATTCCGCAGGGTGCTGGTTATGGCCGGCGTTACCGTGATGGCCATGGTAGCCTGCGGCATGCTCTTCGTCTTGATTGCCGACATTCCGGGCCTCGTCAGGAACGGCGTGGCCGGAGGCACGGGCTACGTGGACTACCTCGCGACGTCTTCGGCGCTATTCCTGTCGGGCACCGGCACGTTCCTGGCCTTCCTGATCACCCCCGCCGTGGCCCTCATCGCCTTCCTCAGTCTGGTGCACGGCCGCTTCACGGGCACGCAACGCAGGTCTGCGTAGCATCCCGACTCGGCGCGGGACAGGCCTCTACGAAACCGCTTCGGGGACGGAGTGATCCTGACCGGTCTCACGAAGGGTCACCGTGAAGGTGCTTCCGACGTCCGGGAGGCTCTTCACCGAGATGTCCCCGTCATAGAGCAACGCGATTTTCTTGAGAATCGACAGGCCGAGTCCGCTGCCGAGGATATCTTTGGTCTTCTCATTCTTGATCCGGATAAAATCCCTGAAGAGCCGCCGCTGATCCTCATCCGAGATGCCCACGCCGGTGTCCGTTACGGCGATGATGACCGCACGTGCATCCGTTTGCACCTTGACATCCACACGTCCATTGTCGCGATTGTACTTGACCGCATTCGAGATGAGATTGTTAAACACAATCTCGAGTTCGCTTCGGTCGGCCCTCACTCGGATCGGGCCCGCAGCGTGTAGGTGGATAGCGATACCGCGGGCTTGAGCCTCCGGCAAGGCGGTGTCGATGGCGCCCCGGGCGACATCGCCCACGTCCACATCGGCGATATCGCGGGGCTTCTGCCCGGACTCGATGTGGGTCAGGTCGAGCAAGTCGTTGATCATCTTCCGCATGCCCGAGATGCGTACCGAGCACCGGTCGAGCACCTGTTCGAGGGTCTCGGGCCTATTCCGGATGGCCTGAGTCCGGAGCAAGTTGACATAGCCGTCCACGGCGTTGATCGGCGCCTTGAGTTCGTGGGCCAACACGGAGATGAACTCGAAGCGGACCCGGCGCTTCTCGGCGGCGAGGCGTTTGGCTTGAAGCGCCACGAGGAGATGGCGGGACGCTTTCTGGATGGTGGCCCGGAGTTCGGCCGGCGTGAACGGTTTGGGAAGGAAATCGTAGGCCCCCTTCTTCGTGGCCCGCACGGCCGTCTCGATGGAGGCGTAGGCGGTGATCATGATGGTGAGCAGGTCTCGCGGCGTTCGGGCAATCTCCTCGAGCACGTCGAGTCCGCTCATGCCGGGCAACTTGTGGTCGAGCAGAAGAATGTCCGGCGGGTGCCCTTGAATCAGTTCCAGCGCGCGCTCGCCGGTTTCCGCTTCGACGACGTCAAAGCCCACCTCGTCGTCCATGTCCGGTATCGAGACGACGAAGCTGCGCAAGGTTCGCGCCACGGCGGCCCGCATCCCGGCTTCGTCGTCGCATACCAATACCTTCAATCGTTCCATGGGGCTATCCTCTCCGCGGTCATCAACGTCCGGTCTCGGCAGCGGTCGCACCGTTGACGCGGGCGGTCGAACGGCAGCGCGGCGCTCGGCCGGCGCACCCGGTTTCATGCATATTATACGCGCCGTGCGCCCGCCGGAAGAAACCTGCGCCCGTGGGCTGCCGAGACGCACACCGGAAGCAATAGGCCCGCGTCAGCAAATGATGAACAAGGTGATGAACGGATTGACTTGCTCTCGGATCCGTCCGTATCATACGCCCCTTGGCGCATTCTCAACGGTTCGATTCGGGTGGGCAATGGGACAAGTCATCGTTGTAGCCAACCAGAAGGGCGGTGTCGGCAAAACGACCACCGCGATCAATCTGGCCGCGTGTCTTGCGGTAGCAGGGCATCCGTGCCTTCTGGTCGATTTGGATCCGCAAGGCAACTGCACCAGCGGCCTCGGCTTGGTCAAGAATGAGGTCGCGCCGACGACGTACGATGCGTTGGTCACGCAACGACCCTTCTCGAGCGTCGTTCGACCGACCATGGTCGAGAACCTGGACATTGCCCCGGCGAACAAGGATCTGGTCGGCGCCGAGATTGAGTTGGTCGGCGAGGAGCGCCGTGAGTACCGTCTGCGGCACGCGCTAGACGGCGCGAAGGACGCCTATGAGTACATCTTCATCGACTGTCCGCCTTCGTTGGGCCTGTTGACGGTCAATGGACTGGTGGCAGCGGATTCGGTTCTGATAGCCTTGCAGTGTGAGTACTACGCCCTCGAGGGCCTGAGCGAACTGCTTCACACGGTCGTGCTCGTGCGCGATCGCCTGAATTCCTCGTTGCGGTTGCAGGGCGTTCTCTTGACGATGTATCAGCACACGAACCTGTCTCGGCAGGTGGTGGCGGATGTTCGGTCGCATCTCGGAGACAAGGTGTATCAGACGGTGATTCCGCGCAACGTGACGATCAGCGAGGCACCCAGTTTCGGGCGCCCGGTAATCTTGTATGATCCGGCGTGCGCCGGTGCGACGGCGTATGCGGCCCTGGCGCAGGAGGTGGCCTCACGTGGTTAGCGGGAAAAAGAAGAGCCTCGGACGGGGTCTCGACGCCCTGCTGTCGTCCGATGTGAACATGGTCGATGCCGATCCGATGGCCGGGGCCACGCCCTCCGCGGTCGCGCCGGTCGGCGATCGCGTCCTCCAGTTGGATCCTCATGAGATCAGACCGAATCCTCGGCAGCCGCGTCGGGCGTTTCACGAGGAATCGCTGCAGGAGCTGGCCGAATCCATCCGGCGCGACGGCGTGCAGGAGCCCGTTATCGTCCGCAAGGTTGACGACCGCTACGAGCTGGTGAGCGGCGAACGCCGTGTGCGCGCGGCCATCATGGCCGAGAAGGCGACGGTGCCGGCCGTGTGCCGCGAGGTGTCGGACCAGGACATGCTGAAGCTCGGCCTGATTGAAAACATCCAACGCGAGGATCTCAATCCCATCGAGCTGGCCGAAGGGTACCGGGCGCTACAAGAGGAGTTCGATTGGACGCAGGAACATCTCTCGGCCGAGATAGGCAAGAATCGCGTCACGGTGGCCAATACGCTTCGGCTGTTGAATCTGCCCGCGGATGTCCGCCAGTTGGTGGCGGACGGCGCCCTATCCATGGGCCACGCCAAAGCGATTCTCGCGCTCGATTCGCCGGCCGCCCAGCGTGAGGCGGCGCGCAAGGTGGTGGCGAAGGGCCTGTCCGTCCGTCAGGCCGAGCAGCTTGCCCAGTCCAAACCGCCGACGGGATCCAGGCCGCAGGCAAAGGACCCCAATGTGGCTCTCGTCGAGGACGAGCTCCGGGGCCGACTCGGCACCCGCGTCACACTGCGGGCCAAGGCTTCCGGCCGCGGCCGCATCGAGATCGAGTATTTCAGTCTCGACGAACTCGAGCGCATTCTGGACCTTCTCCGAAGCTAGACGAGAGGCGTATGCATCGCGGGTGGGGGTCGGACATGCCGACGCGCCCGCTGTACGAGGAGTGAACCATGCTGGACATCCGACTGCTGCGAGAGAATCTGGATGTGGTGCGCCAGGCCATGGCGAACCGGCACACCGATGTGGATCTCGATGCGTTGACGGACCTTGATCGCCGGCGTCGCGAGACGCTCTACGAGGTCGAACAGCTCCGCGCGGCACAAAACCGCGCCTCCGACGATATCGCCCGACTCAAGAAGGCCAAGGAGGATGCCTCGGAAGCCATTGCCGCGATGAAGGAAGTCAGCGCTCGGATCAAGGTGTTGGACGAGCAGGTGAAAGCCATCGATGCCGCATTCACCGCGAAACTCCTCGTGATCCCGAATATTCCTCACGACTCGGTCCCGGTCGGCGCCAGCGATGCCGACAATCGCGTCGAGCGGCAATGGGGCGAGCCGCCGAAATTCGATTTCGAGCCCAAGGATCACGTAGACCTCGGCGAGGCCCTAGGCATCCTCGATTTCGAGTGCGCGGCCAAGCTCTCCGGCGCGCGGTTCTCGCTGTCGCGCGGCGCCGGATCGCTGCTCGAACGCGCCCTGATCAACTTCATGCTCGACGTCCACACGCGCGAGCACGGCTACACGGAGATCCTGCCGCCCTTTGCCGTCAACTCGGATAGCATGCAGGGCACCGGCCAATTGCCGAAGTTCGCCTCGGATCTCTTCAAGCTCGAAGGTTCCGACCTCTGGCTGATCCCCACGGCCGAAGTGCCGGTGACCAACATCCACCGCGACGATATCCTCGCCGAGGAACAGTTACCCGTGAAGTACGCGGCCTACACGCCGTGTTTCCGCAGTGAGGCCGGATCGTATGGCAAAGACACCCGCGGCATGATCCGCGTGCACCAGTTCAATAAGGTCGAGATGGTCAAGTTCACCACCCCGGAGACATCGTGGGCCGAACTGGAGTCGTTGACGGCGAACGCGGAGACGATCCTGCAGCGGTTGGGCTTGGCGTATCGCGTGGTGACGCTATCCTCGGGGGATCTGGGTTTCTCGGCCGCCAAGACGTATGACATCGAGGTATGGTTGCCGGGCCAAAGCACGTATCGCGAGATCAGCTCGTGTTCGAACTTCACGGATTTCCAGGCGCGTCGGGCCAACATCCGCTTCCGCCGCGACAAGAAGCCGCTTCTTGTCCACACGTTGAACGGCTCGGGGCTCGCCGTCGGCCGAACGGCCGTGGCCGTGATCGAGAACTACCAGCAGGCCGATGGCTCCGTGGTGATTCCGAAGGTCTTGCGCCCCTATATGCACGGCATGGAGCGGATCGAGCCGTGCCGATGAACGACCCCTACGAGAGTGCGGCGTTTGCGTTGCGCAATGCCCGGTTCGGCATTGCGGTGACGGGGGCCGGCATGTCGGTGGACAGCGGCATCCCGTCGTTCCGAGGGGCCGATGGCCTGTGGGTCAAGTATCCGGTCGAAGAATACGCCACCATCGAGGCGTTCCTGGCCGACCCGGCGAAAGTCTGGGGATTCTGGTATGAACTGGGCGAGCGGCTCAAGGGCTGCAAACCCAATGCCGGCCACCGCGCCTTGGCGGATCTGGGCGCCGCAGGTTTCTGTCAGGCGGTGATCACGCAGAATATCGACAACCTTCATGAAGAGGCCGGGAGCACCCCGGTCATCGAATACCACGGCAACGCACGACGCGTGGTCTGCATGGACTGTGGCTATGTCGGTGCGCTGGACCTGACCAAACGCGGCCCGTCGGTACCTCGCTGCACGTTGTGCAACGGCCTGCTGAAGCCGAATGTCGTCCTCTTCGGCGAGATGATCCCCACCGAAGCCCTCGTCGAGGCGGATCGCCTAGCGCGACGGTGCGATGTGATGCTCGTTGTCGGCACATCGGCCCAGGTGTTTCCGGCCGCCGAGTTACCGTACATCGCCAAGCGTGGCGGTGCCGTCATCATCGAGGCCAATACGGAACCGACCGCCTTCACGCGATCCATTACCGATGCATTTCTCGAGGGTTCGGCCAGCGAAACGCTCCCCAAGCTTGTGAGCTGCGCGAATGTCTAGGTCGGGCCTCTCGCGCCCCCTCGGCGTTCCCAACGACCTCGGTTGGACGCGTGCCCTATGACCAGGCTCAAGCCGCATCACCGGTTGTACGCGACGGCCTTCCTCCTGGACTGCGCGCTGATTGCCGGTTTCTCGGTGGTGCCGTTCTTCGTCATGCGCCAACTGGGTGGCGGCGCGCGCATGGTCGGCGTGGTCACCGCGATGCAGTCCGTGTGCTACGCGATCATCAGTCTGGCCTCGTCGTCATTTGTTGCACGCGCCAAGAACGGCCTGACCTGGGCCCGCATGGGCATCATGGGCTATGCGATCATGTTCTGCCTGGCCCCTTTGTCGAGAAATGCTTACGTGTACGGTGCGGTGTCCACCTTCGGATCGGGCTGTATGGGATTCGTCTGGCCTGCGCTCTGGTCATGGATCGGCGGCGAGCGCGACCCCCTCGTGCGCGCGAAACGGATCGCGCACTACAACATCGCGTGGAGTCTCGGCCTCTCCCTCGGACCGTTGATCTCCGGACCGTTGTACTCCATCGACTACCATCTGCCCTTTGCGTTCATGTTCGCGTTGGCGTTCCTCGCGTGGATACTGGTCATGACCTTGCCGCACGAGACGGCGCACTACGGCCTTCCGGACGTGGCGGGCGGCCGTGCGGACCCCGTCGATGCGCGCGGCGAAGCCCACCTGTATTACGCCTGGTTTGCGAACATGATCGGTTGGATTTTGGTGGCGGCGTGCCGGTCGGTCTTCGCCAAGCGCGTGGACCAGCTATTCGAAGCCGGTCGATTGGTGACGTTCTCCGAGCGATTCCTCACGGACTGGTCCTTTCCCCATGCCGCGGTCGCCTTCGCGTGGCTGGTGTTCATGACGAATTTCTCGCGTATGATCCTGTTCTTCCTGCTGGGCCAGACCCATCGGTGGCAGTACCGGTTCAGCCTCGTGATTTTGTTTCAGGCCATCGCCGCGTGCGCCATGTTCGCTCTGGGCTACACAGAGAGTCTCGCCCTCATGATGGCCTGCTGTTTCCTCATCGGCCTCAACAACGGTATGGGATTCTCCGCGGCCGTCTGCTACAGCCTTTCGAACGCCCAACGCAAGCACCAGCGCTCGGCCATCAACGAAAGCATGGTGGGCGCGGGAGGCTTTGCCGGATCAATGGGATTCGGAGTCCTGGCCGGCTGGTTCGGGGTGGCGATGCCGTTCCGCTGGTCCTTTGTGCTTGTTGTCGTGGCCATGGCGGCGGAAATCGCCCTTTTCCGGTACGGGCGGCGCCGCACGGCCGCATCGGGCGTTTGACGTCCTGGGGGCCATGTGGTACCGTTGAACCGAAGCACGAGACACGACTGGAGGAAAGACGAAATCATGGAAAAGCGGTGCGTTGTTTCGACGAGCGGGCCGCCAGCCGCGGGCCCCTATTCCTCCGCGGTAGCGGCAGGCGATCTTCTGTTCGTGTCGGGGCAAGTGGCGTTGGCGCCGGATGGCAGCGGGCCGATGAAGGGCTCGTTCGAGCAGGAGGCGCGGCGCGCGTTGGACAATCTCAAGGCCGTCCTCGAGGACGCGGGATCCGACTTGGCCCACGTGGTCAAAGTCACCGTATTCCTCGCCGACATGGAGCGATTCGGCGAGTTTAGCCAAATCTACAAAACCTACTTCACCGCAGAATGCCCGGCGCGCACTTGCGTTCAGGCAGGACGTCTTCCCCTCGATTTCCAGGTCGAGGTCGAGGCCATCGCCGTGTTGCCCTAGTGCATTGAGGAGTGCCCATGTCAAGGAATTGGTGCCTAGCGATGCTGGCGGTGGTGAGCGTGGTGGCCTCCGGGGCGGCGACGGCGCAGCAGGAGGCTTCCGAGTACAACGCGGCCGGTGTTGCGTACTACAATCAAGGCCGATGGGATAATGCGATCCAGAGTTTCGAGCGCGCTTACAATCTAGCCCGCGACAACGAAGTTGTCCGACACAACCTGTGCAACGCCTATCAGGCGCGCGCGAATGCCCTGGCCAAAGTCGCCGATTACGCCGCCGCCGCCAAGGATCTCGAGAACGCGATTAGTGTGGATCCGGAGAACCCGTTGCCGCTGCTGCAATTGGGCTCGTACTACCTGCGGCTCGACATGGTGTCGGACGCCGTCTATCGCCTCGAGGAGGCCGTCGAGCTGGCCCCGGAGAATCTGGACGGCCATGAGCTTCTAGGCGATGCGTACTACCGCGAGAACGATCTGGCATCGGCCCTCGCCCATTGGGAATGGGTGCTCGAGACGGCACCGGATCGCCCCAATCTGGCCCCGAAGATCGAGAAGGCCACGCGCGAGCGCACGGTCGAGCAAGACTTTCGCCAATCCGACTCGCGCCACTTCGCGCTCAGTTTCCCCTCCGGCACGCCGCGGCGTTCGCTAAACACCATCTTGGCCATTCTTGAGCGGGCCTACTTCGAGATCGGCCGCCGTTTTGACCGTACCTTCCCACCGGGCCCGATTCAGGTCATTGTCTACAACAACCAAGGTTTCGCCGACGCAACACGCCAGGGCGAACACGTCGGGGCGCTCTACGACGGCAAGATCCGGATTCCTCTGTTCGATACGGCCGGAGCCGCTCTTGACGAGAATGAGTTGAAGCGACGCCTGTTCCACGAGTACACGCACGTCGTCGTCCGATTTCTGGCCTCCAGCAATGTGCCGTGGTGGCTCAATGAAGGCCTCGCGGAAACCTTCTCGCGCGACTATGGGCCGGAACAGACGATGGTGCTTGTCCCGGCTCAGGAACAGGGCGCGCTGTTCCCACTGAAGGATCTCGAGGGCTCCCAACTCGAACGGTTGGACGTGAACGCCTTGCGGCTGGCCTACTGCCAGTCGCACGCCACGGTTCAATACCTCTACTCGCGGTTCGGTCAGACGCGGCTGCGCAGCATGATGTCCTCGTTGGCCGAAGGCGCCACGATCGAGGATGCGCTGAGGACGCACTATCGCCTAACCTATGACGGCATCGAGGATGCCGTGGCGCGCGAGCTCGCTCGGCAGGCGCGATGATCGCCCCCGGCCGGGCCCACGCCTCGTTGGACGCCTCCCGCCGTTTCCGATAGGATGGCTGTGTTGACGAGACGGACCCTCAACGAGTCCGCATTCCACGTGAGGAACGACCAGTGAACGCGATCACGTTAGCATGGCTGCTGTACTCTGCGGTTTCGGCGCCACTGACCACGCTCTCGGGACAGGTGGTCAATACCAAGGCCACGCCTATTTCCGGCGCGCGCGTATTTGCCGAGGCCGGCTTGGCGGCAAGACTTGTCGAGACACGCGCATCGGAGACCGGAACGTTCTGCTTCTCGGACCTTGAGCCTGGGGGCGTGGGCGTATTCGCCATCGCCGACGGTTACGCGTTTGGCGGCGTTCACGTCCACGTGACCGTGGGCGAGGCGCCCGAAGGCGTCCGGATACTCCTGGCCGATCCGGATTCCGTGCAGGGCCGCGTGACGGATTTCAAGGGCAAGCCGGTGTCGGGCGCCCGCGTCACGCGCGCGGCCTTGCTGGGCCAGGACAAGGTCGGCATCCCCTTGGCCAAGCTCGTCGAGTACGGGTTCGAGGAGCCGGTGTCCGGTGAAGACGGGCGCTTCATCGTACCGCGCCTGCCCAAGGATGGCACCGTGGCGTTGAAGATTGGCCATCCCGAGTGCGCCCAGGAAGGCGTCGACGATGTGCCCGTCGGCAAAGAGGATCTCCTCGTGTCGCTCTATCCCGGCGTGCTCGTGCGCGGCACGGTGCGCTCGCGCGATCAGAAGCGGCCGGTGCTCAATGCGAGTATCGTGGTGCGGAACGCTCAGCCGCCGCACGATACGGTGCTCAGCGCTACGGATGGGGCGGGCCGGTTCACCGTACGTCTGAAGCCGGGCGTATATCTCTATCAAGCGGCGGGCGCCGCGTACAGCAGCATGGGCTGGCGCAAGCTCACCGTGACGGGCCGCGAACCGCCCGAGGACTTGGTGTTGGACGTGGTCGGTAGGGGCGTCGTCGCCGGCAAGGTGGCCGATGCCGTCACGGGTGAACCCATCGCGGGCGCACGATTGCTCATCGAGGCGAGCGGTAACATGGCCGGTATCGTGCGCACCGGCCCGTCGGGCGTCTTTGAGTGGACCACGACCGAGGGCGAGAACGTGGTGCGGCTCGAGTCGGTGCCGGGATATCGCCCGCCGGAGCGCGCAGGCCAACGGATCCAGGTGCAGGAGGGCGCGCGTGCCGAGGTACCGACATTCTGGCTCGCGCCGATGCGACCCTACCGCGTCCGCATTGTCGACGCCGATATGACGCCGGTGCCGGGTGTGGCGGTCCAGGTGGTGTATCCGAGTCAGTTCGGGTGGCGCGTGACGGATGCCGAGGGATGGGCGGAGCTGCGGGTGGCCCTCGCGCCGGAAGAAGGCATTGTTGTCGGATTCGCCGAACACCTGACGAGGACGCAGGGCGCGCTATTTGCGTTGCGAGAAAGCGATGGCGAAACGGCCCAGGTGCAGCTCTTCGACTTCGGCCGAGTCGAGGGCCGAGTCGTCGATGCCAAGGGCCACGCGCTCGAGGGCGCCGTGGTCGGCGCGTGCTTCACGGAGAGCGCCATCGCCGATCCTCCGCTGCTATGGCGGACGCTCACGGATTCGGGCGGCGCGTTCCGCTGGCCGGCGGCAGTACCGCACGTGCCGATCCAGTGCGTCGCGGCTGCAGGCACCGAGGCCGTCGGCGAGTCGGCATCATTCAATGTCGAGCCGGGCGCGACGGCGTCGCCGGGCAGCCTCGTGGTCGCGGAGGGCGTGTCCGGCCCGAGCCTGACCGGACGGCCGCTGAAGTGGTACGAGCATCCGGCGATGAGCGGCGATGTGCCGGAACGGCAGGATCGCAAGAACAAGCCTGCGCTCGTTGTGTACTGCACGGGCGACGAGGCGCCGATGGTTGTCGAGAGCCTGGGAGTCATGCGTGAAGCATTGTCCATGCCGGAACTCACGGTCGCGGTGGTCGTCGATGGCGCGTTTGACGGCGGTACGCCGGGCGTCTTGGCCCTGAAAGGCGTTCCGCCCACGCGGGCAAGCACCTATCTCGTCGGCCGAGACGGCAAGGTGGCGCTGGAGACCTTCGGAATGCCGCCGGTGTGCGCCGTCCGCGCACTGGTGCAATAAGGGAGGTCCGATGATTTGATGGGGTGCATTTCCGCGTTTGTCGCCGTGTTGGCCCCACTCGTGGGTGGACTGACGGGTTCAGCCATCGCCTTCGAGGTCGGCGGCACCGTGATGGACGCCGCCGGTGGTCCCGTGTCCGGCGCGTCGGTATGGCTTGTCGAAGGGTTCGACGTGATGCGTACCGAAACCAACGAGGCCGGGCGGTTCGAGTTCCCGGATCGCGACGTCGGCTTCAAGAGCGTCGTCGCCTGGAAGGAAGGCTCCGCCCTCGACAGCTTCAACGGCATGGTCGTGGGCCCATTCCAGATGGAGTTACGGTTGGCGGTTTCGGGCTCGCTGGCACTACGTATCGTGGACAGCGCCTATGACGCCATCGAGGGCGCCGCGCTCAGGTGGCTGCAAGTCGACCAGCGGTTCGCCATTCGATACGCCCTCTTGGCCAAGAGCGGCTTTCCCTCGGCACGCAGCGACAAGGAAGGCGCTCTCGACATTGTCGATCTGCCGGCCGGCGCCCACGTGCGCTGTGTGGTGTCCCATCGCGAGCATGCGGATACCGACGTGGCCTATCTGCCGGTCGGCGGCGATCGGCAAGTCGTGATCCTGTATCCGTCCGTGGCGCTCCGGGGCCAGGTCACGGCGCCGGACGGTCGGGGCGTGCCCATGGCCCAAGTGACGGCGTCCAAGGCCACGACGGCGGGACAAATGGCCTTCGGCGAGGCCTTGAGCGATCCCGAAGGTTTCTATGTGATGAGGCTCCGTCCGGGCGAGTACGCCGTGAGCGTCTGCCATCCTGATTTCGCGTCGCCGCCCTCGATAGGCTTGTCACTGGGTACCGAAGCCGAGGACCACGTTGCCGATCTGGCCCTCCTGGCGCCGCACGCAATCGAAGGGGAGATCCACGGTCCGGATGACACACCGTTTCCCGGCGTCCTGCTATCGTACCGGGTCGGCGATGCCTGGTACGGCGATGTGTGGTCGCGTGCCGATGGCTCGTTTCGGATCGTGGTGCCGACCGGGAAAGGCCGGCTTCATGTCGATCCGCCGGATGGCTTCATGACCGATGACCTTCCGGTCATTCCCGTCGAGATGGGCGAAACGCCAGCCGTGACCCTCCGCCCGCTTCGGCTGACGCCCCTGCCGGAGGTCGAGGGCATCGTACGCATGCCCGAGGGCGTAACGCCGGAGGCAACGCTGATCGCCTCGATGAATGTCGATCCGCCTTTATGGGCACTCACCGACGAAGAAGGCCGATTCCGCGTGCGATTGGGCCACATGCCGGAGGAGGCCAAGGCCACCTTCCGCGCCGAACACGGCCGCCGTTTCCTGCGGAGCGAGTTCACGGTGGACTTGCGCAAGAACAAGCCGGTGGACACCACGCTAGAGCCCTTCGAACCGGATCTCGCGCCCACACCGGAAAGGCCCGAAGGAAACGACCTGTCGGGCCTCATCGGCGAGAGAGCCCCCGAGATCGCGTGCGACCCGTGGTTCGACAGCCCGGAAAGCCTGACCCTTGAGACGCTCCGAGGGCGCGTCGTGGTAATCCTGTTCTGGGCCGGCTTCGATGCGCGCCCCGAGACCCTCAACCAGATCGAGCGGCTTCGCGCCGTCCACATGCTCTTGAGGGGCGACGACGAAGTGGCGTTCGTAGGCGTGCACGACAGTACCAGTTCTCCGGACGAGGTGCGCGCGTACGTCGAGCACCGGCGGATCGCCTTCCCGGTAGGCCGCGACCTCGAACCGGCCAAGACTTTCGATCGCTACCACGTTCAGTACATCCCGGAGATCGTCCTTGTCGACCGAGCGGGCGTGGTGCGCTATGGCTGCGTCGGAGACCGGTTGCCCGAACTGATCAAAGCGCTCCGCCGCGAGGCAAAGTAAAACCGCGACGCGGGCGGATGCCTGCATCGCGGTGGATTCCGATTCGAGGCCGGCTACTTCTGTAAGGCGGCGGCGCGGTGCTGGAGCGTAGACTTCTTGCGACCGGCACTTTTCTTGTGGATGACGCCTTTGCTCGCGGCGCGGTCGATTTCGGAGAGCGCGGCCGGCAGCGCTTCCTTGACGCGCTCGGCGTCCTTCGCTTCGATGGCGCTCATTGCATTCTTGACGTAGGTCTTCACCCGAGAACGCACGCTCATGTTCCGCACGCGGCGCACTTCGCTCTGGCGCAGGCGCTTCTTCTGAGACGCTGTGTGTGGCATACTCGTTCCTTCTCTTACATCCAGGAATTCCGTCCTCAACGGGGACGCAATCCTAGCAAACGCAGAACGCCAAAGTCAAACCGCCCGGGAGGCCTGGTCTCGGCCCGGGGTTTGCGGCACACCGGAATGGTTCTGATCGCCGTGGGTGTGGTATCGTATCGGCTCGTATTGCCATCGACGCGGTATTCATCCGGCGCCGGGATAGAACAGGTCGTTCCAGAGAATAGTGCAAGGAGAAGAGAACATGGATACGGGAACCAAGCGGGGGATAACTCGGCGGGACTTCGCCAAAGCGTCTGCTATCGCGAGTTTCGCCATTCTGTCGTCGCGGTCGGGCCTGGCCGAGACCAACTCGGACACGCTCAAGGTGGGACTTCTCGGCTGCGGCAATCGCGGCTCGGGCGCGGCCATCAACATGCTCGAGGGCAAGAACAACGTCAAGCTGGTCGCCATGGCGGATCTGTTCCAGGATCGCCTGGACAGTGCGCGCAACGCCATCAAGGATCACAAGGATCCGGAAGTCACCAGCCGCTACGCCGTCGAAGATGACATGTGTTTCGTGGGTTGGGACGCCTACAAGCAGATCCTGGCCACCGACATCGACATTGTCATCGAGGGTACGTTGCCCTATTCGCGGCCCAAGCATATCGAAGCGGCCGTTGAAGCCAAGAAGCACATCTTCACCGAGAAGCCCGTCGCGTCGACGCCGGAAGGCATCCGTCAGGTGCTCGCCGCGGCCGAGAAGCACAAGGCCATGGGCCTCTCCTTCGTTGCCGGTACGCAGCGCCGCCATGACAGTGCCTATCAGGAAACCATCCAGAAGATCCGGGACGGCGAGATCGGCGAGATCAAGGCCCTGCGCGCCTACTGGTGCGGCGGGTTGCCCTTTGCCTACGACCGGAAGCCCGAGTGGAGCGACCTCGAGTATCGTGTCCGCAACTGGTACGCCTATTGCTGGGTAGCGGGCGACAACATCGTCGAGCAGCACGTCCACAACATCGACGTCTGCAACTGGGTCATGGGCGGCCCGCCGGTGCGCGTATTCGCGTCGGGCGGTCGGACCTGGAAGCCCAATACCGAGAAGTATGGCGATATCTACGACCACTTCTCCTGCGATTTCGAGTACGAGAACGGCGTGCGCATGTTCAGCTTCTCGCGGCACTGGAACCGGTGCGCCGGCGGCGTGTTCGAGGAAGTCATCGGCACCACCGGCAAGAGCAACTGCCAAGACAAGGGTGAGCGGGGCCAGAATCCGTATGTGCAGGAGCACATCGACCTTGTCAACAGCATCACCAAGGCCGGCCCGTACTGGCACCAAGGACAAGAAGTCGCCGAGAGCACGATGACGGCCATCATGGGCCGCATGTCCGCCTACACCGGCGAGAACATGACCTTCAACCGCGCCCTCAAGACCGACCTCAATATCGTGCCGACCGAATTCGATTTCAGTAAGGAATATCCTGTAGCGCCGGTGCCTTCACCCGGCGCAGGGGAGGGCTGAGCATGAACAGGCGGAATTTCCTGACCGGTTGCGCCGCGACGGCTGCCGGAGCGGTGGTCGCCAGCACGGCCGTGCCTGCGGCGGCGGCAAGCGACGGCAAGGTGTCCTTCGCTGACGCGCCACTCAAGATGTCCATTCCCCACGGGTGGTTTCCCGGCAAGGAATTGGACGAGAAGTTCGCCGGCGTGGCCAGCTACGGCTTCCCGGCCTACGAATGGCTCGGGCCGAACGGCGATATCGACGCACTCAAGGTCTCGATGGATCGCGCCAATCTCAAATTGAGCTGTATCGGCGGCGCCGGCGCCATCGCCCCGCGCCAAATGGTCGACCCCACCGACCACGACCGCGTCGTAGCCCAGTTTCAGGAGCGCGTTCAACTCGCGCACAAGCTCGGCTGCAACACGCTCATCGGCCTCACCGGCAACGAGCGTGACGACGTGTCGCGCGACGAGCAGACCGCCAACGTGGTGACCTGCCTCAAGCGCCTGGCTCCCATCGCCGAGCAAGAGAATGTCACCATTGTGATGGAGGCGCTCAATGTCCTCGTAAATCACAAGGGCTATTTCATGGTGACGACGGCCCACACGATGGAGATCCTGCAGGCGGTCAACAGCCCGAACGTGAAGATGTGTTACGACATCTACCATCAGCAGATTTCCGAGGGCAATCTGATCAAGAACATCACCGACAACATCGATCGGATTGGCCATTTCCATGTCGGCGACAATCCGGGGCGCAAGCAGCCCGGCACCGGCGAGATCAACTACAAGAACGTGTTCAAGGCCATCGCCGAGACCAAATACCAAGGATATGTGGCCCTCGAGTGTGGCTGCGAAGGCGATCTCGACGACGCGTTGCGCTACCTGCGCGAGTATTGCCTGACCTGGACGTGAGCACGAGAACGACAGACGTTTGTTACAGGCCGGAAGCGGATCCAGTGCTGCTTCCGGCCTTTCTGTCGTGAGTGGTCGGCGGTGCACACAACCGCCGGCCGCTGGAAGTCACACATAGGGCCTCCCGGTTTGCGGCACAATCCGAGGCCTTTGTGGTAGAGTGAGGGGAATCGCTGGAGCGGAGTCCGGGGCAGGAGAATCGCCGTGACGTTGAGCATCGTCATGCTGGCTGGACTGATTGCCACGACCACCGCCGGAACGCCGGCCGTTAGCGTGGTGGAGATCCGCGTACCGGATGCGTCCGTCCGTGCGGCCCTGATCGACGGCCCCTACGACGTGAGCAACGTGCGCGGCGATATCGTCGAGATCTATGCCACCGCCGACGAAATCGCGCATCTCGAGGCCGATGGATTCGACGTGCTCGAGGTCGCGCCTCAGCCGAATCCGCGGGCCTTGGAATGGGCGGCGAAAGCCGCCTTGGGCGAATACCACAACTACGCTGCCCTGACCGACACACTGAACGCCTACGCCACCGCACATCCAACGATCTGCCGGCTGTACTCGCTCGGGAAATCCGTGCAGAACCGCGACCTCTGGGCGTTGCGCATTACCGACCATCCGGACGCCGAGGAAGACGAGCCCGAGTTCAAGTACGTCTCGACCATTCACGGCGACGAGCCCCTCGGTACCGAGTTGTGCCTCTATCTCATCGATCGATTGCTCGGCGACTACACCTCGGACGCGCGTATCGCCGACCTCGTTGACTCGACGGTGATCGAGATCGTGCCGCTCATGAATCCGGACGGACGCGAGGCGGGAACGCGCTACAACGCCCACACGCGCGATCTCAACCGGAGTTTCCCGGTATATCCCGGCGAGTTCTCCGGCACGTGGTACGATGGCGCGCCGCTCCGCGACGCGGGCCGCGAGCCGGAAGTCGCGTGCATCATGCAGTGGACGGCGGCGAACAGTTTCACGCTCAGCGCGAACTTGCACACCGGGTCACTCGTAGTAAACTATCCGTACGACGACGATGATATTCCGAGCTACTACGATGCGCCTTCGCCGGACGACGAATTGTTCGAAAACATTTCCGAGCGGTACTCGATTCACAACACGCCCATATGGAACAACCCGAGCTTCACGCACGGCATTACGAATGGCACGATGTGGTACTCGATCTCGGGCGGCATGCAAGACTGGAACTACCGCTATGTTAGCTGCAACGAGGTAACCCTCGAACTCTCGAACACCAAGTGGCCCTCGCAATCCACGCTACCCGGCTTCTGGAGCGACAATGAGGAGTCCATGCTCTCCTACATCGAGGCCGTCCATATCGGCGTGCGCGGCGTGGTCACCGACGGCGAAACCGGGCTACCGATATGGGCCGAAGTCGCCGTGGCCGGCAACAGCCACGTCGTGTATACCGATCCGAACGTCGGCGACTACCACCGCATGCTCTTGCCGGGAACGTATGATGTGACGGTGTCGGCCGACGGATACGTGTCGCAGACCGTCACGGACATCCTTGTCGCTGACGGCCCGGCTACGCGCGTCGATTTGGCCCTTCTCGACCCAGACCTCGACAACGATGGTACGGTCGGCGCCTCGGACGTCCAGCTCGTGGTCAACGCGATTCTCGGCTATCCCGTCGCGCACGCCTGCGACGTGGATGGCGGCGGCGTGTCGGCCACGGATCTGCAAACCATGATCAACATCGTGCTCAGTCCGTAGGTATCCATGGCCGCGTTATTGCACGTCGACGATCTGCGAACCTATTTCCACACCCGCGAGGGCGTTGTCCGCGCCGTGGACGGTGTTTCCTTCTCGATCGAGCCGGGCGAGACGCTGGGCATCGTCGGCGAATCCGGCTCGGGGAAGTCGGTTACGGCGTGCACCCTGATGGGCCTGATTCCCTGTCCGCCCGGCCGGATCCACAGCGGCACGGCCCGATTCAACGGCGTCGACTTGCTACGCTCGTCCGATAAGGAACTCCGGGCCATTCGCGGCAAGCGGATCGCGATGATCTTTCAAGATCCCATGACCGCACTCAACCCGTACCTCACCATCGGCACGCAGGTCGTCGAGCCGTTGCGGACGCACGAAGCCTGCTCGCGCCGCGAGGCCCGCGAACGTGCCGTCGCCGCCCTCGATGCCGTCGGCATTCAAGACACGGCCACGGCACTGAAGGCCTACCCTCACGAGTTCTCGGGCGGCATGCGCCAACGCGCCATGATCGCCTCGGCCCTCATCACCCGGCCAGACCTGCTCATTGCCGACGAACCGACCACGGCCCTCGACGTAACGGTTCAAGCACAGATCCTCGAGCTCATCAAGTCGCGCCAGCGCGAGCTTCACATGGCCGTCCTCTTCATCACCCACGATCTCGGCGTCGTCGCCGAGACCTGCGATCACGTCATTGTTATGTATGCCGGCCGCATCGTCGAGGCGGCGCCCGCGTCCGATCTCTTTCGCGCTCCGCGACATCCCTACACGCGCGCGCTCATGGCCTCGTTGCCGGCTGTGCGCGGCAGAGGCGAGGATCTCTATACAATCCCCGGACTCCCGCCGGACCTGACCGAGGAACTCGAAGGCTGTCCCTTTGCGCCAAGGTGCGAACATGCCGCCGACGCGTGTCGTGTCGCGCGCTGCATTCTCGAGGAAGTCGCGCCACACCACGGCTCGGCGTGCATACGCGTGCAGGCGGGCGAGCTATGAGCGAGCCGATTCTCCAGCTCGACGGCGTCAAGACGCACTTTCCCGTGCGCTCACGATCGCTGTTTTCACGACGGGCCAGCACCGTGAAGGCCGTCGACGGCGTAGACCTAACGCTCGAGCGCGGCGAGGTTCTCGGTCTCGTAGGCGAGTCCGGTTGTGGCAAGAGCACACTCGCGCGCACCGTGCTCCAACTGGTGCCTCCTACCGCTGGCCGCATCCTATTCGAGGGTCGGGATCTGTGCGCCCTGTCACCCGGCGCCCTCCGGCGAATGCGGCCACGACTCCAGATGATCTTCCAGGACCCCTACGCCTCGCTGAATCCGCGAATGACCGTGTTCGACGCCATTGCCGAGCCGATGCGCGCCCACGGCCTCGCGGCGCGCCGCGACGTGCCGCAACGCGTCTCGGAACTCATGGAACGCGTCGGGCTGGCGGCGCGTTTCGTGCGCAAGTATCCCCACGAGTTCTCCGGCGGCCAGCGTCAGCGCATCGCTATCGCGCGCGCCTTGGCCCTTGGCCCTGCGCTGATACTCGCCGACGAGCCGGTATCGGCCCTCGACGTGTCGGTGCAAGCGCAGATCCTCAATCTCATCGCGCGACTCTGCCGCGACAACGCGTTGACGCTTGTCCTGATCTCGCACGACCTGTCCGTCGTCCATCACCTGGCGCATCGGATCGCCGTGATGTACCTCGGCCGTGTCGTCGAGATCGGTGATGCCGACCAGGTATTTGGCGCCGCTCTGCATCCGTACACGCAGGCGTTGCTCAGCGCCGTACCCCAACCGGATCCCACACGCGAACGGCGCCGGATTGTGCTCGAGGGCGATCCGCCATCGCCTATCAATCCCCCCAGCGGCTGCCGATTCCATCCGCGATGCCCCATGGCCACCGCCGCATGCGCCGAGACCTGTCCCGAACTCGAAGAAAAGCGTCCCGGCCACCGCGCCGCGTGCCTTCTGACGAAGTAGGCTATCTCTTGTATATGACCCGCGTGTCGCAGATGCGGTCGTGGAGTGTGCGTTTCTCGGCGTCGAACGCGGCCATAAAATACCCCACGAGGAGCGTGAGCCAACTGAGCCATTCCGCGAAGTAGCGGCCCAGCGCCAAAGGATAGCCCACCGGTTCGCCGTTCGACTTGACGATTCGGAGACCTACGGCCAACTTGCCAGGCGTCGCGCCGTACTTGCCCACGAAGAACGTGTGGTAGGCCCCGCTCACGAATACGGCGACGATCACGCCGAGCGCGCCGAAAACCCCGTTGACAAAGGAGAGGATCACAATATCGATGAACTTCGCACCGGCGCGCGTGCCGAATGCACCGTACGCCAGCATGACACGCGCGTACGGCGATACGGCGCGTGGTACGACAGGTGATGCGGGCGGAGGCGGTGCGGCGCGGAGGGCCATGGCCTGGCTGTACGGCATCCAGTCGGCCATGCCTTCGCACCAGACGAGCGTGTCGCCCGCGATCGCCCCGGACTCCATGAGCGCGTCGAGCCGCGGCTCGTTCACCGGGCCTTGCTGTGCGTCGTTCTCGACATAGTACCAATCCGCCACGGAAGAATCCTCCCCGATCGGCAACGCCTGTGTTTCCCCATCCGGCGTTGCGTGTCTTGATTCATGTAAACAGAATCACGACGAGGAGTCAAGTAATGTCGTCCGTAGGATGCCGCTCGAAGGGCGGGCCCGCGCTACTCTTCCTTCTTGGGCTCGAAATCGAGCGCGGCCGAGTTGATGCAGTACCGCTGGCCCGTCGGCTTCGGCCCATCGTCGAACACGTGGCCCAAATGCGCTTGGCATTTCGCGCAGATCACCTCGGTTCGGCGCATACCGAAGGAGTGGTCTTCCTCGGTGGCAACGTTCTCCTTATCCAGGGGCGCCCAGAAGCTGGGCCAGCCGGAACCCGAGTCGTACTTCGTCTCGTGGCTAAACAAAGGCGCGCCACAGCACACGCACGTGTACGTGCCTTCCTTCTTGTTGTCCCAGTACGCGCCCGTGAATGGCCGCTCGGTACCCTTACGACGCGTGACATTGTACTGCTCCGGCGTCAGCTTGGCCTTCCACTCATCATCCGAAACCGTTTCGCACACCATGTCGGCACCTTCCTCGTTCTCGGCCGCGACGCCACACGTAGAGCCGCCGCAGGCCGTTGGCACTCCGCAACTTGTCGGGCCGCAAGCCGTGAGCGGCCCGCTACACGAAACGCCTAGCAGCGCCGCCGAGGCCACAGTAATGAGGATCCACGCTCGATTCATCATCGGCCCTCCTCGTTGATTCACGAATCTGTCGTCTCATGGAGTAAACACGCAGAACGCGCGCAGGATTTCCTGGAGGCCGCGTCCGGATGGTATTATCCGGCATCGGACGCGGAAAACGGGGACTGACTCCGTTCGAGTCTTCGAGAACGGCTGTCTGTCCCCGTTTTTCAATTCCCGTTTCCGCTTTTCAGGAGAAGTACGAATGCATTCTACCGGCCAGCGCCAAACGTGCCGCCTGTTCCTTATTCTGCCGCTCTTGGCCCTCGCGGCCTTCTCGGCCGCGGCCCAGCAGGCACAGAACCCCGCCGACCTCGATATCGACGCCGGTCCGCCGCCGGATCTCGTGCCGACGTGGCGACCCGTGTTCCAAGGCGTCGACTATGCCGAGGCCTCTCGCGAAGCGCCGCCGGTGGCGGTGTATGCCGTGCGCGTGGACCTCAAATGCCCCGGCATCGAGTTCCTCGCGACGCCGTCAAACGGTGAGCGGCCCCTCGACACCGACGGGCAGAAAACGCGCGCGTTCCTCGAGGAGCACGGCCTCCAGGTGGCCGTCAACGCCTCGCCGTACGGCCCCGTCGAGGACATCGAAGGCAGCCCGCGCGACATCAACGGCCTGAATGTGTCGCGGGGCGAGGTGAGCAGTCCGGCGGACGCCTCCCACGCCGCCCTACTCATCGGCCGTGACAACCGCGTCTGGTTCGACACGACGCCCATCGAAATCGCCGAGGCCTACAACGCCATCGGCGGCTTCGGCATGTTGCTCAAGGATGGCAAGAACGTCGGCACGCGCGACAAGCGCCATCCTCGAACCGCCGCCGGTACATCCGAAGACGGACGCTACCTGTATTTCGTCGTCATCGACGGCCGCCAGCCCAACCACAGTATCGGCACAACCACCGCCGAAACCGCCGCCTGGATACAAGCCTTCGGCACGCATGACGCGATCAACCTGGACGGCGGTGGCTCGAGCACGCTCGTGATCGAGGAAGGCGGCAAGGGGAAGGTGATGAACCGGCCGATTCACAATCTCATCCCAGGGAACGAGCGCGTGAACGGCAACAATCTCGGCCTGAAGGCGCTGCCTATCGAAACGCCCGCTCAGCCTTGAAGCATCATGCGGATCGTCTCGATGAGCTCTTCGCGGCGCACCGTGGCCTGGCCCGTCCGGCCGGCCTCGCGATAGGCTTCGTGATCGTCGATGTGTTCGCGCTCGCGCTTGCCGGCCTCGAGATCCTTTATCGCGACGACGCCGTTCGCCAGCTCGTCCTCGCCGAGGATCACCGCCACCGGAATGCCGTACTGATCCGCGTGGGCCAACTGGAACTTCATGCCCATTTTCTTCTTGCTCGCGAAGTACGTTTCCGTGCGGAGTCCGGCGGCGCGCAGTTCCGAGGCCAGCCGGAGCGTCTCGTGGCGCGGGACTTTGCCGACGGTGACCACGAGTACTTGCGTCGTCGTCTTCACCTGCGGAACGGCGCCGAGGTGCTGCAACGCCGCCATGAGCCGGTCAAGACCCACCGAGAAGCCCGTGCACGGAATCGCTTGGTTCAGGAACCGCTCGACCAGTTGGTCGTAGCGCCCGCCCCCGCCGACGGAGCCAAACTCCGGCGCGTCCGGCAAAACGATCTCGAAGACGGGGCCGGTGTAGTAGTCGAGGCCGCGCGCCAGGCTCGGCAGGAATTGCGCCCGCTCCTCGGACACGCCGAGGGCGTCGAGGCATTCGGCCAGCGTACGCATCTCGGCCAGCGCCGCCTCGGCCACGTCCGACGGCGGCAGCGCCTTGGCGAGATTCGTGACCACGTCGGCGCGCGTGTCGCCGCGGACGGCGATGAACGCCATGATACCGTCGATGGTCTGCGCGTCGAGATGCACGCCGGGGATCGGGTCGCCCGAGTCGTCGATCCGGCCATCGGCCAGTTCGAGCCGGATATTGGCTTCGCCGACCTTGGCGAGCTTGTCGATGACGCGCAGGACGTGCTTCTGCGTAGCCGCGTCCTCGATGCCGTGGCCCTCGAGCAGGGCGTCGATAAGCTTGCGGTTGTTGATGAGCACCACCGCGCGCCCGGCGCCTGCCGCCGCCATCGCCTCGACCATGATGGCGATCAGTTCGGCGTCCGCCGCCACATCGTTCGCTCCGGCGATGTCCACGTCGAGCTGCGTGAACTGACGGAAACGCCCTGGGCCGGGCCGATCCGCGCGCCATACCGGCCCGACGGCGTAGCGCCGGAACGGCGTCTTGAGCTGCTCGGGATACTGCGCCAACAGCCGCGCAAAAGGCACCGTGTGGTCGAAACGCAACGCGACGCCATCCTGCTCGGGCGTCTCGAATCGGAACAGCTCCTTGTTCGTATCCTCGCCGCCGGTGCCGAGGAGCGTCTCGATATGCTCGACGGCCGGCGTCTCGACCGGCACAAAACCATACCGCTCGAACACGGCCGTGATCGCGCCGACAACGCGGTTCCGCGCGATGATACTCTCCGGAAGCAGGTCCTGAAACCCTTTCAACGTCCTGGGTTCGACCAGTTCACGCTTGTCGGACATGATGACTCCTTGCTACGGCCTGATGGTGCACATTCACGGCAGGATGACCCTTGGGAAAGTCTACTGCACCCGCGCGCAGTGCCGCAACTCCTTTCCCAGATCTGATCGGTCCGATCGGTCGGATCCGTCCGATCCGTCCGATCCGTCCGATCCGCCCATGCCACGCGCACCCGCCAATCCCGCCCGGCAGCGCAGCCTCTGACGGCAACCAGCGGCAGGTTGCCAAGTGAAATGGGCCGGTTCGACCCCGTTGACCACAGCGCGGCCGCCGGCCACAGGCGTTCTTCCCATTCCTCCCATCATTCTCTAGGTTCTCCCCGCTCCTTTCGTGTATGATGCCACGGGTAGATTTTCGAAGTATTTCCCATTGGGCAATCGCGTGGAAGGAGCAGTAGATCATGGCCGGTGCGTACGAAGAAGCCTACAAGGCTTCCATCGAAGATCCTGAGGCGTTTTGGGGCGAGGCGGCCGAGGCCGTCGATTGGTACAAGCCGTATTCGCGCGTTCTCGACGCGTCGCGGGCGCCCTTCTACCAGTGGTTTCCCGAGGGTGAGCTCAACACGTGCTACAACGCGGTGGATCGCCACGTCGAGCGGGGCCGAGGCGATCAGGCCGCCCTCATTTACGATAGTCCCGTCACCGGCACGCTCCGCCGATTCACCTACCGCGAGCTGCTCGACGAGGTCTCGCGGTTCGCGGGCGTGTTGGCGGCCAACGGCGTCGCCAAAGGCGATCGCGTGATCATCTACATGCCGATGATTCCCGAGGCGGTGGTGGCCATGCTGGCCTGCGCCCGGATCGGCGCGGTGCACTCGGTGGTGTTCGGCGGATTCGCGCCACACGAGCTGGCCATCCGCATTGACGACGCGAAACCGACGCTCGTCGTATCGGCGTCGTGCGGCATCGAGGGCAAGAAGGTCATCGAGTACAAGCCGCTGCTGGACAAGGCCATCGAGTTGGCCAAACACAAGCCCGACCGCTGCATCATCTACCAGCGCGAGCAGGTCACGGCCAGCCTCGTCAACGGCCGCGATCTCGAGTGGGCTACACTGATGCAGGACGCCGAGCCCGTCGGTTGCACGCCGGTACTGGCCACGGATCCCCTCTACATTCTCTACACCTCGGGAACGACGGGCATTCCCAAAGGCGTCGTGCGCGACAATGGCGGCCACGCCGTGGCGCTGCTGTGGAGCATGAAATACGTCTACGGCGTCGAGCCGGGCGACGTGTACTGGGCCGCGTCCGACGTCGGCTGGGTCGTCGGCCACTCGTACATCGTCTACGCGCCGCTCCTCTATGGCTGCACGACGATTCTGTACGAAGGCAAGCCGGTGGGCACGCCGGACCCCGGCGCGTTCTGGCGCGTTATCGCCGAGCACAACGTCAAGGTACTGTTCACCGCGCCGACAGCCTTTCGTGCCATCAAGAAAGAGGATCCGAAAGGCGAGTACCTGAAGAAGTACGATCTCAGTCGCTTCAAGTACCTCTTCCTGGCCGGCGAACGGCTCGATCCGGATACGTATCATTGGGCGACGGACTTGCTTGGCGTGCCTGTCGTCGATCACTGGTGGCAAACCGAGACCGGCTGGGCCATTGCGGCGAACTGCATGGGCCTCGAGGCGCTGCCGCTGAAGGCCGGCTCGCCCACGAAGGCCGTTCCCGGCTATCGCGTCGCGATTCTCGACGGCAACGGCCACGAGCTGCCGGCCGAACAGGAAGGCGTCGTAGCCATCGGACTGCCGCTGCCGCCCGGCACGCTGCCGACGCTCTGGCAGAAGGACGACAAGTATCGCGAGTCGTACCTCGAGCTCTTTCCCGGCTACTACTTCACCGGCGACGGCGGCTACATCGACGCCGACGGCTACATCTACATCATGGGCCGCGTCGACGATGTCATCAACGTCGCCGGGCACCGCCTGTCCACCGGCGCCATGGAAGAAGTGATTGCCACCCATCCCGACGTGGCCGAGTGCGCCGTCATCGGCGTGGCCGACGATTTCAAGGGCCAACTGCCCCTGGGCCTCGTCGTGCTCAAGGCCGGCGTCACGCGCGAGTCTGACGAGATCGTCAAGGAGCTCGTAGCGATGATCCGCGCCGAGATCGGCGCCGTGGCGTCCTTCAAGCAGGCCGTCGTCGTCAAGCGGTTGCCCAAGACGCGTTCCGGCAAGACGCTGCGTGGCACCATGCGTAAGATCGCCGATGGCGCGACCTTTGCTACGCCGTCCACCATCGACGATCCCGCCATCCTCGCCGAAATCGGGGCCGCGCTCGAGCAACTCGGATACGCCAAGAAGTGATCGCGTAGAAGCTCATCCCGCGCCGACATGCAATCGCCAAGCGCCAGCCGGTCTCTTCGAGCGCCAACGGCACGTAACATTCCAGCCTGGGGCAACGCCCCAGGGATCGAGCGCGTCAACAAGGAAAAAGGCTGAAAGCCCGGAATACCCCTGTCTCCCGGTTTGCTCCCCCCGCTTGCGGGGGGACTAAGGGGGGTATAGAATCCTCCCGTTGCGAAAGACAACGCTGTAATGAGAAGCCACGCCCGATGACCTCAGACGTCACAGGACCAATCCCAGCGGTATCGAAGACACATATCGTCGTGGCCTCGTTGTACCTTCTCTGGCAGATCCTCACGCATCCATGGTTATCTGCGATCTTCCTCTACTCGTTCTTGTCTGCCCTGATCGGCAAAGAGGAACGCGCCTTGGCCGTCATTCATCGTTACGGGCACCGGCGCTTCCCCTTCTTCTGCAATGCGTTGGCTCTTCTTCTATGCCACGTGAATCGAGAGCGGGTGGGAATCGAATTTCTGCGAACGCAGATTGCTGTGCCCAATGCATGGCCACGCGTGTGCAGCTTCCTGATCAGCGCTTGCGCAAGGGCTGGCAGGACGGACGAGGCGCTTGACACGTGCGACAGGCTGGCCCATCACGAATCGGGCAACGTAGTCGCGCGAGCGGAATACGCGCGCGGTTGTGTTCTTCTCGAGTTGGAGCGGCCCGCCGAAGCCCTGCTCGCTTTCCGCCGAAGTCTTAGCCACAGCGGCAATCTCGCACACATTCGCTACGGACTGGCAGTTTCGTCTTACCACCTTGGACGATACGAGGACTACGAGAACGAACTCGCTGAGACGCTCCGTCTCGATCCCTCCTTCCGCATGTCGCCAGAGAGCAAGGCTCTTGCCGAGAAGACGTTGCGGAAGCAGCGAGCCGGGGCGGAGAACCAGGGCGTGGAAGAGCCGAATCCACTTCCATAACGCGCCGATGCGACTGAACGCCCGTGACGCGTCGCGAAAACCATCCCTCCCCCGCCCTCCGCAAGCGGGCCGGGAGCCAAATGAAGCGGGGAGACGGCCGTCAGGATTCGCCCGGTTCCGACACGGTGGTGAGTGCTCCCCAGATATCGTCCACGGCGAGCGGATTGAAGACATCGATGCCCCGCACGCTCAACCGTTGCTCGCCGTTGTAGAGAACCGCGCCGGACGCAACGCGAGGAACGCCGGACGCGCGAAACCGCTCGATGCCCTTGAGGAACTCTTTCGAGAACGTCGCCGCTGACTTGATCTCCACCGGTACGAGCACGCCATTCTCGCGGATCAGAAGGTCTACCTCGCTACCGTGGGCGTCGCGGAAGAAATAGACCTCCGGGCGAATCCCCCTGTTGAGAGCGCCCTTCAGCACGTCCGCGATGACGAGGTTCTCGTATAGGCTTCCGCGCAACGGATCGCGGAAGGCCTGTTCCGTCGTATGGATGCCTAGCAGGAACGCCGCGAGTCCCACGTCGGTGAAAAACACCTTGGACGATTTCACGACGCGCTTCCGGATGTTCGCGAAGAACGGCGGCAACTCAAACACGACGTAGGACGCCTTCAGCACGGACAGCCAGTCCCTGAGCGTCGTGGTCGACACGCCGACGTCGTTTGACAGCGACGCAAAGTTCACGACTTGTCCTACCCGGCCCGCCAGGAGCGTCAGGAACTTCTGGAACGCCGAGAGATCGCGCAACTGAGTGAGGGCCCGCACGTCGCGTTCGACATAGGTTTGCACGTAGCCGTTGAAGAATCGCCGCGCTTCGAGTCGCTCCTCATGAAGCCGAGGAAAACACCCGCGGACAATCAGGTCGAATGGATTCCACTCGGATTCATAGTGCCGCAATTCGGAGAATGAGAAAGGCCACAACGCCAGCATCGCGGTTCGGCCGGCCAACGACTGGCTAATGGCCTCGTGGAGCCTCGGTTGATGACTGCCGGTCAGGATGAATCGGCCCCGCTTCTTGATCTCGTCCACCATGCCCTGGAGATAGGAAAGCAGCGTCGGCAGGCGCTGGATCTCGTCCAAGATGGCACCTTCCCTCACTTGGTCGAGGAATCCCCGGGGATCCTCCTCGGCTGCTGTCCGGACATCGGGGTCCTCAAGCGAGTAGTAGGGCTTATCCGGAAAGGTCATTCTCGCCAAGGTGGTCTTGCCGGACTGGCGTGGCCCCAGTATCGTCACCACGGGATACTCGGCGGCGGCCCGAGCCAATTCCTGCGCAATTTCTCGTGTAATCATGCTCCAAGGATAGCGCATTCTTGTGCAAATCGCAAGTTAAACCTCCGATTTGCATAATTTGGCGCCGCCCAAACTCCGCTTTCCGCGGACTTCACCGTGACCCGCAGCCGGTGACGACAGCTTCTGTCGTGATTTCCGCAAAGGCCACGTTGACGATCCGCGCGCAGGATGGTATATAAGAGCGGCGCGGCGAGTGAGATTGGACACGAGGCTGCGAGATTTCCTCCGTGTCGAGCGTATTTGCCCGGTACCCGGGGCGTCGGGCGCTCCGGCAGAAAGGTGCGGGATTTCTGCCGCATCAGGTAGACTCGGCTGGAGCAGAGGGCGCTGGGTGCTCTGAGAGAAAGGTTAGGGATGAAGCATCTGAAACAGATCTCGCTGTTCTCTGGGGACAGCGACTACGGCGAAACGACATTCTTGGAGCAGATGATCCTGCTGCTGTTTGCGGCGTATTTCGCCGACTGGCAGAATTTCTCGTCGGTGTACCAGAACCTGCAGAAGTTCTACGCGAAGACCTGAGGGGCAGCCTCATTGCGGCGGCGGGATGTCCTCGGAAGGCGCGGGCGCCTCGGGGCTGTCGGGGGGAGTTTCCTTCCGCTTGAGCGTCTCATCGATGATGCGCTGGTTGTACTTGTCGGCTTCGCACAGCCGGCGGTCAAGCACCATCACGAGGTGGAATCCGTGCGTGGTGGTGATAACATCGCTCAGTTCGTTGAGGGGGGCCTCCCACACGTACTTCTCGAAGGTCTCCTCGAAGGTGCCCTTCGCCATATAGCCGAGATCGCCGCCCCGCGGCGCGCTATATGAGTCGGCGGAATACTCCTTGGCGAGCTTCGAGAAGCTCTCGCCGCTTTCGATACGTTCTCGGAGTTCCTGGATCAGTTCGAAGGCCGCGGCGCGATCCGCCGGATCCGAGTCATCGAACTGAATCAGGAGATGCCTGGCCCGCACCACCGACAGGCCGGCGTACGAGATTCTACCCCGCACCCACAGGATCGCCAGCATCGCCGCCACGAGCACCAGAACGCCCAGCCAGATCCACCTCGTACGGTCCTTGGGCTCCTCCGGCATCTCGTCGCGAAATCCGGGCGGGAGGTCTGTCCCGTGCTCAGAGGTCATTCAACAACCCTCCGTACAGATTCGAGTAGAACGATATCACGACATAACCGACCACCGTGGCCACCATCAACGTGACCAGCACGTTGCCGACCTTCGTGGCCAGCTTCACCGCGTGCTCACCTTGGGCCGCGTGGTACTCGGCCACCTTCTGTAACGCGCCTTCCAGGTTTCCGGATTCTTCGCCGACGGCCAGCATCTCATGGGCGGTGCGCGTGAGCGACCGGCTGGCTTGGAAGGCGTTTGCCAGACTCGCGCCCTCGCGCACCAGCGGAACCGCCCGCACGAGGTCGCGCCGCATGTACGGATTCACCACGTTCGCGGCGGCGCGCTCGATACACGCCGTAATGCTCACTCCGCTACCGATCAGCAACGAGAGCGCACGGAAGAACCGAGCCAGTCCAAACCACCGGGTGATCGGCGCCAAGGGCCACACAAAGGTCGTGATCCAACCGACGATCCATTTGAAGATACCGAGTCGCGCCAAGACAATGCAAGCGGCAAACACCGCCGCACAACACAGCCACGCGATGGCCTGAAACCGCACGTAGCTGTGGATGTACGTCGAGAAGGCCGAGTGGCGCGCGTTCAGGTCCAGCCCGCGCACCAGGCCGAGGGCGAAGGTGCCCAGGTGCCACGCCAGGAAGAGCTGGAAGGCCGGATAGGCCAAGGCGCCCGCGATCTTCCGCTGGAGGGCCAGACGATCCTCGTAGTAATCCGCCAGATCGCCCAACATCACGTCGAGCCGGCCACCGACTTCACCGGCGGCCAGCAGCTCGACAAAGATCGGCGGGAAATACGTGGCCTCGGCCCGCGCCGCGTCGCCCAATCCTGAGCCCGCCGTGATGCGATCTCGCATCCGCCGGAGCACGTCCCGAGCGGCCCGATCGCGTGTCTGGTCGGCAACGAGATCGAGTGCCCGCAAGATCGGTATTCCCGCGTTGTACGTCGTCGACAACTGACGACAAAGCGGCACCATGGCTTTCGCCGACAGGCGCGCCGAGAACAATCCCATCCTTGTCTCCTGGAAACACCGCCACGCGCGCGGCGTGACGGTTGTCTCTCCTTGCGCTCGAACACAGTCGTAGCGCTTCTGATCCTAGCAGAGCGCCGCCCGGAAAACGAACCGCGCGCGTTCGCAGTCTTGGTTTCCGACCGCCGGGCCGCGTATAATATGTGTCCGTTCTTTGAACACTCCGAAGGTCAATCCTCTCCGAAGAAGGACTATCGTCATGGCCAATTTCGACGCCGAACGCCGAATCGAAGGCGAGCAGATTCGCAACCGTCTGCGCGAAGTGTGGGACACCATCCTTGACGCGCGCCAGCCTATCGAGGCCATCGAGGCCTCCGTTACCGGGCCCGGCAAAGGGCCCGAACGCGCGCCGCAATCGGGGTGGGCGCCCTTCGCTGTCCACGAGCGCTGGGGCGGCTTTGATCAAACGACCTGGTTTCGGATGAGGATGACGGTGTCCGAGGCGATGAAGGGCCAACGCGTCGTGGCATTGATTCGGCCGGGCGGCGAATCGCTGGCCTATGTCAACGGCAAACCATTCCAGGGCCTCGACCGCAACCGCGACGAGCTACTGCTCACGCCCAAGGCCAAGGTGGGCCAGGTCTTCGAGATCGTCCTCGAATCCGTGCCGAGTGTGCGGTTCGACGAATATCATTACTTCGAGTACGCGGACCTCGCCGTTAAGCGCATGCTGCCCTGGGAATTCTACTGGGACTGCAAGACGGCCTTCGAGGTTCTCAAAGAACTCGACCCGAACTTCGCCCCGGCCCGGCAGCTCTTGGACCTCCTCAAGAGCGCCCTGTGGGCCGTCGACTTCCAGCACAAGGACGAGGCCGCGTACTTCGACTCGATGGTCCAAGCCCAGCGCCTGCTCCGGAAAGGCCTGAAAGCCTTCGAGGCCAGCTATGGCATGGGCTCGTTGTCCGTGATGGGCCAGTCGCATATCGATACGGCATGGCTGTGGCCGTTGCGCGAGACGCGCCGCAAGTGTGGCCGGACCTTCTCGACGGTGCTGGAACTGCTGGACCAGTATCCGGAATTCATCTTCCTGTGCAGCCAGCCGGTGCAGTTCGAGTGGATGAAAGAGCACTATCCCGAGCAGTTCCGGCGGATCAAACGGTACGTGAAAGAAGGGCGCTGGGAGCCCTTCGGCGCGATGTGGGTCGAGAGCGACTGCAACATCCCCTCCGGCGAGAGCCTAGTCCGGCAGTTGCTCTACGGCAACCGGTTCTTCCGCCGCGAGTTCGGCATGCAGTCGCGATGCGCCTGGTTGCCGGACGCCTTCGGCTACTCGTGGACGATGCCGCAGATCCTCAAGAAGGCCCAAGTTGATTCCTTCATCACAACAAAGATCACGTGGAGCCGGTTCACCGATTTCCCCTACAGCATGTTCCAGTGGGAGGGCCTCGACGGCACCCGCGTGCTTGGCCTCATGCCGCCGCTCAACTACAACGGCAACACCCATCCCCACGACTGCATCGACCAGTGGAATCGGTTCAAACAGAAGGACAAGATCGGCGAGTTGCCGTTCTGCTTCGGCCACGGCGACGGCGGCGGCGGCCCCACCATGGAAATGATCGAGTACGCCAAGCGTCTCGGGAACGTCGTAGGCGTGCCCAAGGTGAAGTTCGGCAGGATGCAGGACTGCATCGATCGTATGCGCCGCGATGTGGATTTCGATGGTCTGCCCGTGTTCAATGGCGAGCTCTACCTCGAGTACCACCGCGGCTGTCAGACATCTCAGGCACGCACGAAGAAGAACAACCGTCAGTGCGAATTGCTGCTCCGAAACGCCGAGTGGCTGGGCAGTCTCGCCCTGCTCGACGGAGGCGCCTACGATCAGCGTAGCTTGTATGAGGCCTGGAAGATCGTCCTCACCAACCAATTCCATGACATCCTGCCGGGCTCGTCGATCCGCGGCGTGTATGAAGACACCGAGCGCGACTACGCACAGGCACGCGAACGGACCGCGGCCGTTCTCGACGGCGCCCTGAGTCACCTTGCCGGGCACATCAACACCGCCGGCGACGGCACGCCGGTGATTGTGTTCAATCCGCTCTCGTGGCCGCGCACCGACGTGGTCTCGGTGGACGTGAAGCTTCCGCGGGGCGCCTTCCGCGTCGTCGGCCCGGACGGCGCGCCCGTGCTGCATCAGGTGGGGGGCAGCGGCGAACTCCTGTTCGAGGCCCAGGCCGTTCCCCCGCTCGGCTACGCGGTCTACCATATCGTGAAAGGTGCGGCAGACGTGGCTGACGCCGCGCGGCTCAAGGTGTCCGAACGCGGCCTCGAAAACGAGTGCCTCCGCGTCAGGTTCGACCGGAGCGGTTGCCTGTCCAGCGTGTTCGACAAGGTCGAGAATCGAGAGGTCCTCGCCACCGGTCAGCGCGGAAACGACATCCAACTGTTCGATGATCGACCCCACGGCAACGAGGCGTGGGATATCGATCACAACTTCGAGGATGCCATGTGGCGGCCCGGCCCGGCCACCTTCGAGGTCGTCGAGGAGGGCCCGCTCCGCATCGCCGTGCGCGTGACGCGCAGGACGGAGAAAAGCGTCATCGCGCAAGACGTTCGCCTAACGGCCCACGGCACGCGCCTGGACTTCGCCACGCGCGTCGACTGGCACGAGACGCGCGTCCTCATGAAAGCCGCGTTTCCGGTGGACGTGCGCGCATCGAATGCCACCTACGAGACACCGTTCGGCGCGATCGAGCGCGCCACGCACCACAATACCGCCTGGGATCGGGCACGCTACGAGGTGCCGGCCCATCGCTGGGCCGATCTATCCGAGGGCGACTACGGCGTCAGCCTGCTCAACGACTGCAAGTACGGCTACGACACCAAGGGCCACGTGTTGCGTCTGTCGCTGCTGCGTTCGCCTATCGATCCGGATCCCAAGGCCGATCAGGGCGCGCACGCGTTCACCTACTCGCTCTATCCGCATGGCGCGAGTTGGCGCAACGGCACACTCCAGCAAGCCCATGAGTTGAACAATGCGCTGATTGCGGCGCCGGTCGAGTGTCATGCGGGCGCATTGCCCAGCGTCGATGCGTTTGCCAGTGTGGATATGGAAAATGTTATCATTGATACAGTCAAACGGCATGAAGACTCGGATGCGATTATCGTGCGCCTGTACGAAGCCTTCGGTCAGCGGGGCGACGTCGCCCTGACCTTCGGCCGGATGCCCGTGTCCGTGACGGAGTGCGATTTGATGGAGGAGAACGACGTTCCCGTCAAGCGGAAGGGATCGACCGTGTCCTTCTACATGACGCCCTTCGAGATTCGTACGTTCAAGGTGGAGTTTTGAGCATGGGTGTGGAAGAGGCCTGCATAGACGAAGAGAAGTCGGCGTCCGGCCGCAAGCCGGCGTACAGTGTCGGCGAGGAAATCGCGAACACGGTCACCCATGGCGTCGGGGCCGGGTTGGCCATTGCGGCGCTGGTGATCCTGGTGGTGTTCGCGAGCCGGAAGGGCGATCCCTGGCGCATCGTGAGTTTCAGCATCTACGGGGCAACGCTGGTCATGCTCTACATGGCCTCGACGTTGTACCATGCCTTCCCGTGGCCGAAGGTGAAAGAGCACCTCCGCCGCGTTGACCACGCGTCCATCTACCTGCTCATCGCAGGCACGTACACGCCGTGCACGCTTGTCTGCATGCGCAACAGCTGGGGCTGGACGCTCTTCGGCATCATCTGGGGCCTTGCCCTCATCGGTGTCGTCTATAAAGCGTTCTTCATCCGCCATTTCGAGGGCCTGACGGTCGTCCTCTATGTCGCCATGGGCTGGCTGGTAGTGATCGCGCTCAAGCCGATACTCGCGGCGGTGCCCCTGGGCGGCCTGCTCTGGCTACTCGGCGGCGGCCTGTGCTACACCTTCGGCGTGATTTTCTACGCCTGGGACCGGCTGCCCTTCAACCACGCCGTCTGGCACCTCTTCGTGCTCGCCGGCAGCATCCTCCACTTCTTCTCGCTGCTGCTCTTCATTCTTCCGGACGAGGCATAGATCAGCGGAAGACGCACGGAAACACGAGAAGCGGAGACAGACGACCGCCCTCGAAGCCTCAAACGGCGTCCGTCCCCGCTTCACGCGAGATTCCCGGCGGATCGTGGTTCGCTCAGTGCATAGCCTCCCAGGCACGCGGCTCGATACTGTGGATGGCGAAGCCGCTCGCGCCGAATGGGAACAACTCGTCATTCATGCCGTTGTACCGCATCCACTCGACGTGCCCGTCCATGTACAGCACATTACCGCCGCCTGGCCAATGGGGGAAATGCTCGGCTTTGCCTGCGCACATGCCGTCCCACATCACCGCGATTTCGGACTGGCCGACGCTCGTGGCGTCCGCGTGGTCGATGTCGCATATCAGGAAACGCTCGATGCCTTCTTTCAGCCGGTGGATGGTCGTGTCGCCCTCATAGCTCTCGGGCGGCTCGGCCAGCGTCAGATCACGGTTCTTGCGCGCCGGCCCCTCCTGCATCGCCGCGAGAATGGCATCGGTGTTGGCATTCTCGCCCGGTCGCATCCCCATTTCCTTGAAAAAGGCCCAGCCGGCGTATTGATACGGCCCCGAGGTGATCTCGCACGGCTCGACGATGCCGTCGTTGCTGCCCTCGCCGGTTGTCGTGTTCTGCCACTCGTCGTACCAGGTGTCGCCGATGCCCTCATCATAACGCTCGACGGCTGTGGCGCCCGCGATAGCCGACGGGCAGATCAGCACGTTCAGATCCGTCAGGTATTCCGGATAGACTTGCGAGCCCTCGAACATAAGCCGCCACGGATTGTACGTGCCGTTGCACGTCCACGTGTGCTGTTGCGGCCAGAGGCCGCCTTCCGATTCGCCGGCGTACATCTTGAACGCCAGGCCGAGTTGTTTGAGGTTGTTGGCACAACTCGAGCGACGGGCCGACTCGCGCGCCCGTGCCAGCGCCGGCAGCAGGATTGCCGCCAGAATGCCGATGATCGCGATGACCACCAGCAGTTCGATCAAGGTGAAACCCTTGCGTTTCATGGTAGTACTTCCTTCCCTGCGGTGAATTAAAGATAGTGCGAAAAACAACTGCAAAACGCGCACGCCTCGCCCAAAGCGAGCGTGCAGAAGAATGGATAGGTGCAGCTAGCGAAGGAAGGGAGGGCCGCGGAGGCAGTAGGGCGTGCAGACGCGCTTGGTGTGTGGCGCCGCTGCGCATGTCGAGAGCGAGACAAGGAGTTGGCCGTAGCCGCTTGCGAGTAACACCACGGCCGACGCCACGGCCACCAGCGTCAACAGCAGACAGAACGGGCATTCATCGCCGCCGGACGAATGCAGGCCATGGTCGTGCGGCACGACTTGGTGGCCCAGGGCGATGACATACATCACCAAGAGCGCCCAGGCCACCCATCTCGTTCGACTAGAATGCATTGTTACAATATATTACCGCCCCGGCGCCCAGTCTGTCAATGGACTGGTCTTGCCGCGTTGACGGCGCGCGATAAGGATCGTCCTAGCCGGCAAGAACGTCAGCGATGGCCCCGCAGAGATAGTCCATGTTGTCGGTGGTCATACCGGCGACGTTGATGCGCCCCGAGCCGACGACGTAGATGGCGTACTGGTCGCGCAGCCGGCCGACCTGGTCCTTCGTGAGACCCGAGAAGGAGAACATGCCGCGCTGGCGCGTCAGGAACGAAAAATCGCGGTCAACGCCCTTGTTCTTGAGCGTGTCGACGAATAACTGGCGCATGCCGTTGATGCGATCGCGCATCTCCTGGACCTCGCCCTCCCACACGCGGCCCAGCTCGGGATCGTTCAGGACGGTGGTGACAATCGACGCGCCGTGCGTCGGCGGATTCGAGTAGTTTACGCGGATGACCTTTTCGAGGTGGCTCAGCGACTTGCGAGCCGCATCCGCGTTGGCGGCCACGAGCGTCAGCGCGCCGACGCGCTCGTTGTACAGGCCAAAGTTCTTCGAGAACGAGCTTGCAACGAGCAATTCCGCCCCCGGCCGGGAGAACGCGCGAAGCCCGGCGGCGTCCTCGTCAATGCCATCGCCCAGGCCTTGATAGGCAAAATCGAAGAACGGCAAGAACCCGACCTGACCGGCGATATCCGCCAGAGTAACCCACTGTCCGGGATCGGGATCCATGCCGCTTGGGTTGTGGCAGCACGCGTGAAACAACACGACGTCGGATGCCGAAACGCGGCGAAGCGCCTCGGTCATAGCGTCGAATTTCAGGCACTTATTCTCGGCGTCGTAATAAGGATACGCGAGCGTCTCGAGCCCCGCCGCCTCAAACACGCCGGCATGGTTGGCCCACGTCGGGTCGCTGATCCAGACGCGCGCGCCGGAGAGGCGCGTCTTGATGAAGTCGGCGGCCACACGCAGGGCGCCGGTGCCGCCGGGCGTGTGGGCCGTGACGGCCCGACCGCTTGACAGGATCTCGTGATCGCAGCCGAAGAGCAGCCGCCGCACCGCCATGCCATATTCGGGCGAGCCCGAGATGGGTAGGTACGACTTCGTCGATTCTGCTTTTAGTAGACGCTCTTCAGCACGTTTGACCGACTCGAGAATGGGCGTCTTGTTGTCCGCGCTCTTGTACACGCCAACGCCCAGATTGACCTTTTGGGGATTCGGATCCTTCTTGAAAGCCTCGGTCAAGCCCAGAATCGGATCGGCAGGTGCCATGTCCAGTTTCTCGAACATTGGATGGATCGCTCCTCTTTAGTGAACCACAAGGGATTACTGCGCAACAGACAGGCTTCGGATGCCTCGTTATTCTAGCCGATCCCGGCATCCGAACGGAATCCTTTCCTTCAGTCCCCTACTCCCCAAGTATCCTCATGGTACCCTTTCAGATTCTGGGCGGCGCGATAAGCGTTGACGCCGTCTGCCGCCGCTGCTAAGCTATCCCTGTGGACTCCAGACGTTAGCGGAAGGTCAGAGCCATGGCTCGGAAGGAAGACACTATGCTTCGCGTGGCATCCGTCGTGCTGTTCGCCATTCTGATCTCGGGGGCGCTCTGCGGATGTCCCCCGGAAGTCGAGGATCCTAGAGTCACGGTTGCGCCGACCCAACTGACGCTGGAGGTCGGACACCGAGGACATCTCGCAGCCACCTCTACCGCCCCCGGCGACACGTCATTCGTTTGGCTGTCAAGCAATTGGGATGCCCTGTATGTGGACGCTGTCGGCACGGTGTTCGCCGGCACCGAAGGCGACTACACCATCACTGTCATCGCGCGTCCCAGCGGCCTGACCGCCACCATCACGGTGCGAGTGATTCCCAGGGGCGCCGAAGGCGAAGGCGAAGGCGAGGGTGAAGGCGAAGGTGAGGGCGAAGGCGAAGGTGAGGGCGAAGGTGAAGGTGAGGGCGAAGGTGAAGGTGAAGGTGAGCCCAAGGTCGTGTATTTTGAGCACTTCGACACAGGCGATTGGGATCTGCGGAACACCGAGCTGCGTTTCACGCCCACCGGCGATCCGGCGGCCCCTTACACGCTCTGCCGCGCAGAAGTCGACGACTATTCATTCTCACCGGAGGATGGGCAATCGCTGTTGATGTGGGATGACGACAGTTTTGGCATCACGTTCCGGGAGGGAAAGCGGTTTCCGTTCTTCGATCGATGGTTCTCGACGATCTGGTTGACCAGTAATGGCCAGGTGACTTTCCTCGGCCCGGATGAAGCGGCCGTGGCATCAGAAGACGTCTTCCTGACACGGTATCGGATTGCCTGTTGCGCCGCAAACCTTCAGCCGCGTTCAGGCGGGCGAATCGTCTGGCAGGACTTCGGCGACGGGGTCGCCATCACCTATGACGACGTGCCAACCACCGATGGAGGTACCGTTAGAGCACAGATTACGCTGTTTCTTACCGGCGAGATCCGCATCGCTTGGCTCGACGGCGCGCCCGGAAGCGCATTTGCCGGCCTTTCGGACGGCCACGGCAAGAGCGCGGCAGGTTTCCTCGCGTGCGACCTTTCCGCCGTTGCGGCGTGCCTGATCCCGAGTGAGGGCGAGGGCGAGGGTGAGGGCGAGGGCGAGGGTGAGCGATTCGTGCTTCTCCTGCACGTCGAACCGTCGGGCAACCATGGCCAACTGGTGGTCGAGCCGGACGGCGGCGGGGGGGGAACTCTGGGTAATGACTGGGCGAAACTTTCATATGAGCCGGGAACGGAAGTGACCATCACGCCGAGGAATAGCACATTCGGAAGCAGTTGGACCTTCCACCACTGGACGGGCGATGCCGAAGGCACGGCGACGCCCGCGCATGTCGTCATGGACGCCGACAAGGAGATCTTCGCGTACTTCTACCAGCCGCGCGTGTACGTCAACATCGCGAATGCCGGCTTGGCCCCCGACGCAGAACCGGACGGCGGAGTTTTCACGCTCGAGTACATGCTGGATGGCCGTCCCCAAAGCATGGAGGTTGATGCGGCTACCGGCGGCTGGCTGTGGATCGACAAGTATTCGGAGTTCACGGTTCGTTGTGTACCTAGCGGCGGCGTGCGGACCAAGATGGCGCTTGTTCACGCGTCGTCGTACTGGTATAGCCACTGCGGTACCGGTGCTGACGGCGCGGCCTCGTGTGTGCCGTATTTTGGTTGGGACGTGCCCAAGACCCTCGTGCCCAACACCGTGGTCGGGTCTTCCTTATCGGCACCGGATTCCTTTGGGATAGGGCGCGTCGACATCGAGGTGCAGGTGTGTCACCCCAAGCCGAAGGACTTGAACGTCATTCTTCAGTCTCCGACCGGGCGCCTCGTGGCAATCAATGAGGCCCTGACCATCACCGATATCTCCGGCGGGGAAATCGGTGAGGGCGGCGTGGTGGTCCACAAGTTTCGGATGGGCGGTTACGTGTATGCCTTCAACGGCGAAGACGCCCGCGGCGAGTGGCGACTGTTCCTGGCCGACACCGGTACGGCCGGCGGCGATGCGCCAACGCTCGAGGCATGGAAGCTCTGTATCACCCCGAGCGCTCTCACGGTGTCGGGGAACACGGTCCGGCTTGAGGGCGAATGGGCCAGCCCTTGGGTAAACACCAATCCGGCCAATCCGGAATTTGCAATCCGGTGGCGCCTTGCCTTTGATGCCGAACACGTCCGGTGCCGTCTCGAAAACAACCAGGGCGTCGGCTTCTGGTGGGAAGGCATTTACTGGATCGACACGCCGTCAACGCCGAACATGTTCCATGTCCTGGTGGATCGCGTGAGCGGCGGATTCGAGCCTTGGGACGATCTCGTGGGCCGCACGTTGGCGGCCGAGTGCGCCGTCGCGGAGGGCAGGTTCTCGTGGGGACTGGCCGGCGGCGAAGTGCCGACCGAGTTCACACCGCTTGAAGCCGGCCGCAAGTTCTGAAGGTGTCCGACAGATGAAGAGGACAGGTTGAGCAGTAACGGCGAACTTCTCGTAGTCAAGGATCTCGTCAAGCACTTCCCGGTACAAAAAGGGGTGTTCTCGCGCGTGGTCGGGGCCGTGCGGGCTGTGGACGGTATCTCCTTCGGCATTGCGCGCGGCCAGACCCTCAGTCTCGTCGGCGAGAGCGGCAGCGGCAAGACCACCGCCGGCCGGGCGTTGCTACGCCTCATCGAGCCGACAAGCGGAACGGTCCTCTTCGACGGACAAGACGTCACGGCCATGCCGCGCGGCGATCTGCGGCGCGTTCGGAAGCGCATGCAGCTTATCTTCCAGGATCCGTATGGGTCGCTGAACCCCCGTATGACCGTATACTCGGTGTTGTCCGAGGCGATGGCCGCGCACGGAATCGCCCCTCGGGAACAGCGCCGGGCACGCGTGACCGACCTGTTGAACCTGGTCGGCCTGTCCCCCGAGGCCGCGGATCGCTATCCGAACGAGTTCAGCGGCGGCCAGCGTCAGCGTATCGGGATCGCGCGCGCGTTGGCCGTCGAGCCGGACCTGATCGTGGCCGATGAGCCCGTGTCGGCGCTGGACGTCTCGATTCGCGCCCAGATCCTCAATCTTCTCGAGGACCTCCAGGAGCGGCTCGGACTGACGTATCTCTTCATTGGCCACGATCTCAGCGTGGTCCGGGTGATCTCGGATCGCGTAGCCGTGATGTATCTCGGGCGCATCATGGAGATCGGCTCGGTGGACGACGTATTTCGGCGCACGGCACATCCCTACACCCGCGCGCTGTTGTCGGCGGTGCCGGTGGTCGACACCGAGCGACGTCGGACGCGGATCGTTCTTGCGGGCGATGTGCCCAGTCCCATCAATCCTCCTTCCGGCTGCCACTTCCATCCACGGTGCCCCGACTGCAAACCCGAGATCTGCGCCGTCGAAGCCACGCGGCTCGTCGAAGTATCTCCCGGCCACAGGGCGGCCTGTCACATCCACGCGCCGGCACCACCCTCAGCGGCGGCCGCGGCCAACGCCGGCGGGTAGAGGCGGACACGGCATGGAAATGTGGATCGACAAGAAGAACCTGTACGAGGGCGAAGTCGTCGCGCTCGACGTGGGGCACGTACGTCTCGACGATGGTGTCGTCGCGCTCCGCGAGGTCATCCGTCATCCCGGAGGCGTTGCCATCGTGCCGTTCCACCATGGCCACGTCGTCCTGATTCGCCAGTACCGCATCGCGATCGGCGCCGAGATCCTCGAGATCCCTGCCGGAAAGCTGGAGGGCGCCGAGGATCCCGTGCGGCGCGCCATGTGCGAACTCGAGGAGGAGGGGGGCTACCGCGCCGGACGTCTGGTTCCGGTCGGATCCGTCTACGCGTCCGTGGGATACACAAGCGAGGAAATCCGACTGTTCCTAGCGTTCGACCTCGAACCGATCGATCAGCGGCCGGAAGAGGACGAACGAATCACCATCGTCGAGATTCCGATAAGCGAGATCCGGGCACAACTGGCCGACAACGAGATCAAAGACGCAAAAACCGTCGTCGGCCTTGGCCGGCTGCTGAAGTATCTGGAGGAGCATGGCCGGCCCTAGCACGCCCACACGCGTGGACCACCAAGCCGGTGGCCGGAACGCGCTGGCCACTACGGTCGGCATGGCTCTGATGCTCGCCGGTCTGCTGTGTAACGAATGGCTGGTGGCGAAGGTCATGTCGCCGGATGGACGCATCGAGTCGCGCACCTTCCGCATCGCCATCGGATCCCTGGATGCGACGCTGATTCTCTTGGGCGTTGTCTTGGCGACCCAGCGGGGGCGTGCATTACTGCGGGCGCTGGTCCTGCGGCCGCTCCGTAGACACCCGAACGTTGCGGCTTTCCTCATCGGTTGCGCGATTGCTCTTGCCATGGCGGCTATGGTGGAGTCCTTCTTCTTCCTTCGGTTGGCCGAACACATGCGGCTCCGCGCAGACGCAGACTGCGAATGCGAACTCCCTCAGGGACTATTCATCGCGGACGACGTGGCGGGATACCGATTGCCGCCGGATGCCTCGGCCCGTGACGCGCTGACCTGCAACGGCGAGGTGGTGTACGACGTCGAGTACCAAACGGACCGTTTTGGATGCCGCGTAACGCCGGTCGACGATTCGGTACCGAGGACGCGTTTTGCGATTCTGCTCGGCGGATCCTTCACGTTCGGCCAGCGCGTTGACGGAGACGAGACGCTGGCCGCGCAACTTGGCCGCCTAGCCCCAATCTTCCATCCTTACAACCTTGGATGCCCCGGATACGGCCCGCAGTGCGCCCTCGAACGCGTCCGTTTCGATCCCCTCGATGCCCAGATCGCCGAGGCACGCGGAATCGCGATCTATGTGTTCATTGACGACCACGTAGACCGCGCCATCGGCACCATGCGCGTCACCAATGCCTGGAGTACCGACATGCCCTATTTCACAATGTCCAGGGACGGCGAGCTCTCCCGCAACGGCTTCCTGCGGCCCGATCGCCCGTGGCGAACGTGGATCTACCGGATGCTGGCCAAGAGCTACACGGTGCAGGAGACCGGATTCGACTGGCCGCCGTGGCGAGGCGAAAACGCCTTTGAACTGACGGCACGCCTGGTCATTGACTGCCGGGATGTGTTGGCCGAGCGACTCGACCTCGACGGCTTCTACGTACTCCTCTATCCCGGCCAACCGGACGGCCGACGTCTGATCCCGTGGTTCGAAAGGGAAGGCGTGACGTATCTGGACTACGTCGACCTATTCGATGCCGCGCAGCCCGAATGGATCGTCCCCCGCGACGGCCATCCGTCGGCAAAAGCCTATGCCACCCTCGCCCAGCAGATCGTGGCCGACCTCCACCTCGCTACGTCCGGTCTGTGACTACCCTCGCCGCGCGATCTCGGCTGCAGCGTGCAAGGTGTCGAGGACGATCGGCGCCGCTTCCGGAATCGGGTCGCTGAAAGGCTTCAGGAAGAGCGTGCGGCTCTTGGCCAGGTCCTCGTTGGGAAACGCATCATCGGCGTAAGGGGTATAGCCTTCACGGGCACACAAGGGACCCCGATCTCGCGTGAAGATATCGAAGCCCTTGGCGAACAGAGGCAGCCGGTGAAGACTGGGGTAGGGATCAAGGCTTGCCGAAAGCCCCTTCTCCTTGAGCACCTCGAGATACCGCGCCGTGGGAACACCACCCATCTTGGCCGGATCATGGATGACGGGGAACGCGTAGAAGCCGGCGCGCTCCGCCCCGTCATAGACTTTGATGGGCCGGAGACCTGGGATTCCGGACAGTCCACCTTCGACCTGTTGAATGAAGGCCGCCCGGCGCCGGTTCAGGTCGGGTAGCTTGCCCAACTGCACCGAGGCAATGCCGATGCCGAGCGGATGCGCCCGAAACTTCATGCCGAGCCCTAGCGGTTGAAGCTCCTCGTACTTCGCCCCGACGAGATCGATGCCGGCGATCCGGTTCACCTGCCCCACAAGACAGGCCCGCTCGAAAACGTCGATGACGTCCGTCGTAAGCACACCGCCTTCACCGGCGCTCACCGGTTTCGAGCCCTGAAGACTCCAGCAGGCCACGTCGCCGACCGCCCCGCACATCTTCCCTTTGTACTTCGCGCCGTGGGCGTGCGAGCAGTCCTCAAGCACCGGTATGCCATGTTCGCGACCGATAGCCGTGATCGCGTCCATATGGCACACGTTGCCCCACAGGTGCACGGCGCAAATGCACGCCGTCTTCTCCGTGATACGCGCCCGCACGGCCTCGGGATCCATCATCAGCGAGTCCGGATCGATATCGCAGAACACCGGACGCGCGCCCAGCAACAAGGCCGGCGCGATACTGCAAATCCACGTGTTCACGGGGCAGATCACCTCGTCGCCGGGGCCGACGCCGAGGCCGAAATACGCGCTGTACAAGGCCGAAGTACCGTTAACGGTCGTGACGGCAAACCGCGTACCGATCCACTCGCGCCACCGTTGCTCGAAGGCACGCACGACCGGCGTGCCGCCCGAGAGTTCGTTGCGGCGCGTCATGTCCGCCACCATCGCCACCTCATCCTCCGAGATCTGCTGCCATTGATCGAGGTCCCTCGCGGCGCACGTCGCCGTCTGCACGAACGTGCGCGCATTCTCCAACGGATATAGGTTATCGCCGGCCATGGACTACTGCTCCTCGCGTGTTCTTCGGTCTCGGTACCCAGTGGCTGCGGATGATAGCACTTCAGAAACCGTGTTATGAAGATCCGGGGCGCGACGCGTCCAATTAGCACTTCTCTCCGGCGTTGCCCGCGTCTATACTAAGGGCTTGCCGAGAAGAAACGGAATCCGGAGGTCTTCATGGCGCGGCTGTTCCAGCGCGAAGATCATAATCGCTATCGCATGGAATACGGCGATCCCCATCGCATCCTCGATCCGCCTCATGTCGAGGAGTGGGAAACCTCCGGAAAGTGAGAGGATACCTCTATGGGAAAGCTGAACCTCCTGTTCCTGTTCACCGATGAGCAGCGCGCCGACACCATGGCCGCCTATGGCAATGCCAAGATCTTCACTCCAAACCTGAACCGACTTGCGAACGACAGCGTCGTGTTCGAAAAATGCTACGTCACCCAGCCGGTGTGCACGCCGTCGCGTTCGAGCATTATGACGGGCCTGTATCCGCACACCAACCGCTGTATCAAGAACAACGTGCCGCTATCCGAGAGTACGCCGTGCCTGCCGGAGTTGGTTGACGGTTATCAGACGGGCTATTTCGGCAAGTGGCATCTCGGCGACGAGGTCTTTTGCCAACACGGATTCGACCATTGGACCAGCATCGAAGACAACTACATCGCGCACTACCGAGAGGGGCGCGACCGTAACGCCCGATCCTCCTATCATCATTGGCTCGTGAACCAAGGATACAAGCCCGACGGATCCAACGGCGTGTTCTCGCGCAACGCCGCCGCCCGGCTGCCCGAGGAGCACGGCAAACCCGCCTTTCTCGCCCACGAGGTCGCGAACTGGCTCGAATCGCTCGAGGCCGACAAGCCTTTTGCCGCCTACGTCAACTTCCTCGAACCACACATGCCATTCACCGGCCCGCGGGATGGCCAGTATCCCCTCGACTACATCGATCTCCCCGCCAACTATCCCCATCCCCCGGGAGATGACGCCCACCTCAAGGCGCGCATGCTCCACGCAATGTATCGGCACGACGGGTTCGGCGGCGTCGCCCTCGATAACGAGCAGGGCTGGCGGCGGATCACGGCCAACTATTGGGGACTCGTTAGCCAAGTGGACGCCGCCGTAGGACGCATTCTCGACGCCCTGAGCCGCTGTGGGCGCGCCGAGAACACCATCCTCGTCTACACGAGCGACCACGGCGACATGATGGCCAGCCACCAACTCCTCGCCAAGACGGTCATGTACGAGGAAGCCGTAACCGTGCCCCTGCTCCTCCACGTGCCTGGACTGAACCCGCATCGCGAGGCGCACATCGTCAGTCAGATTGATCTCCTGCCGACCCTGCTCGACCTGATTGGCGCGCCCATTCCCGAAGCACTCGAGGGCCAGAGCTTGCGCGGACTGATCGAGACCGGCCATGCCCCTGCCTGTCCGGACGTGTTCATCCAGTGGAATGGCGCCGACTCAGGAATCTCGGCTCTGGAACGCGGCCAACGCCTCCCGGACTACCTTGGCGCGCTGGGCGATCCCGCCTCGCTGGTCGCGGCTCCGAACGATCCGGTCCGAACGGTCATTACGCCCGACCGCTGGAAGCTCAGCTACAGCCCGCAACTGCAGCAGCACACCCTCTACGATCTAAATGCTGACCCTGGGGAAACGCGGAATCTTCATCCTCTTGCCGAACACCGCGGACGTATCGAAGACATGATTGCGCGACTCCGGGCATGGGGAACCGCCCACGGCGACTCCGGGGCGGCCACGATATGATGGGGCGGGGCGGATCTCGGCCGGGTCGGCACGCTGGACCACGTGTGTGCTTCTCGGCTACGATAGGAGCGTTGGTGGACCATGAAGAAGAAAAGCCCATTTGCGACCGGTGAGGAGTGAGTGGTGTCGCAGCCCGCACAACGAGCGCTGGCCCGCTTCTGTGAGGAACGCCGTGATGAGATCCTGGCGGCGTTCTTGGCCCAAACGCCCCTTCGGGAGCGCGCCGAGATCGCGTCATTTCTGACGGCATGGGTGGACTATGAGTTGGCGCGCTTGCGTGGGGACGTCTCGTTCTCCGGCGAATGGGCCGCCCGCTTCTTGGAGGCTCGTCGGGCCTCCGACGCCTCACTCGAAGACGTGCTCGCTACCGTCTATGCCATACGCCAGACGTTGCTGGACCTAACGTTGGGGCACCTGCCGGGCGTATCGGATAGGGAAATCTACGACCTCGTGCTTGCCGACGAGCAGTTATATATTGCCCAGATCGCCCAACTGTACGGGGTTGAACAACGGAATGCCAGCGCCACCGAGCGGCGCCTCCAGCGCGCCATGGCGGAATCTATGGACTACCCTTTCGCGCTCCTCGACGGCGACGGCCGGATCGTACTGGCCAACACGCGGTTGGCGGACCTCCTGGGCATTGCCGTGCCCAATCTGGCGCGACGTACGTTCCTCTCGTTTTGCGCGCCCGAGACGGCGGCCGAGATCCGGCGCGACCTTCGCCAGAAACGCCGAACGTCGCCCCGCGAGTTCGAAGGGGCCCTGATCGCGACAACGGACATGGTCCTGCCAGGTCGGTTCTCATCGTTGCCCATCTTTGATGAGATGGGATTCCGCAGCGGCGTCGGGCTCACCATGCGGTTTAAGGCCAAGAGCCCCCTCAGTTCGGAGTACTTCGACGCCGAACCTGTCGGTCGGGTGGCCGACGCTCTCGACATCGGTATCTTCTTGCTAGACAGTGCGTTTCACGTGGTCCACGCGAATCTCAGCGCCCGACGGCTTTCGGGCGCAACGGCGGATGCCCCCCCCGGCGAACTCGACTGCGGCCAGAGCTGTCGCGAGTTCGGCATTGAACACCGTCGGTGCGGAGCCTGCGTTTCGCAGAACGCTTTTGCCGAGGGACGCCCCCACGAAGCCGTAACCTGTTGGGAGTTCCCGGATGGTTCACGAAGGTGGTTCTCGCTCTGTTGCGTTCCGGTGCTCGACGAGACGGGACGGCTCAGGCGCATTGTCAAGACTTGCCGCGAGATCACCCAAGAGAAGACTCTCGAAGACCAGATCCTGCGCCAACAGCGTAGTTCGCTGGTTTCTCAACTGGCGATCACCGTAGCCCACCAGCTCCGAAATCCCCTCGGCGTGATGATCGGCTACGCGGAGATGCTCAGCAGGGGCTTGCACCCCGACCAGCAGCCGTTGGCCATCGAGAAGATCTTGCGTAACGGCATCCGCAGCAAACGTATCGTGGACGACCTGCTCGAGTTCGGCCGGGGCACGCCTAGAGAGCGGGTTCCCCTGAGCGTCAATGACCTCATCCGGGATCACGTCATGATGGCGTATCCCGCCTCGGTGGCCCGCCGCATCTCACTGGACCTCGCTCCGGACCTACCGGCCGTCGAGTGCGTCCCCGACCAGTTGGCCCAAGTACTGTTGAGTCTGCTCGAGAACGCCCTCTGGGCCGCCGAAGAGCGCGTGGGCATTGAGACGTTCCGTCGCGAGGGTTCTCCGACGTCGTGGCCCGCCACCAACGGAGCAGCCGCGCCGGTCAATCTCGTGTGTATCCGTGTCTGGGACGACGGGCCGGGTGTTCCCGAGACCATTCGCCGCCTGATTTTCGACCCATTCTTCACAACGCGCAAGGAGACGGGCGCCATCGGACTAGGACTCAGTCTGGCCCGCTCGGCCGTACAGGAGCACGGCGGGAGGCTGGTGCTGGACGACGCCGTGCACAGCGGAACGGCCTTCCTTGTACAAATCCCCGCCCTGGACGCGGCGGTGCCTGTCAACAACATCGAGACAGTCGACCAACCTCCGACTTCAGCGGCTCCACATCGGATCCTGATCGTGGACGATGAACAGGACCTCCTCGAGATGCTGGCGGCCTCGCTCGAACTCCGCGGCTATCAGGTAGACCGAGCCGTGTCCGCGACCGGCGCGATGGCGTTGCTCAAGGGAACGACGTATAGCCTCGCCGTACTCGATGTACTCCTCCCGGGAGATTTGGGCGGCGAGGAGCTCTATCAGATCATGCGTAGTACCACCCCGGAGTTGGCCAATCGCACCCTCTTCATCACCGCAGACACCATGAGCCTCGGAACGTGTCAGTTCCTCGAGGGAACCGGCCGGCCCTTCCTCGAGAAACCGTTCCTGGTCTCCGTGTTCGTGGACAAGGTCGAGGAGGAGCTTCTGCTCGCGCGTACCGAGGATCTCGGCGCTTGACAGGCCGCCGCGCCGCTGCTACGCTTTGCCCCATGGCCCGAACTGGGCGGCCCACGGCCCGCTCGAAGGGAAAGGGGATGTGTATGAACACCATGCTAAAATCTATGGGCGTAGGCGCGGTAGCGCTCTTGACACTCGTGGCCGCCGCCGACGAAAGCACCGTCCAGATCACTTTCGGAGACTGCCGCGACTGCAACCCCGCCGTCTCGCCGGACGGCAAGCATATGGCCTTTGCCAGCGACCGGACCGGCCCGTTCAACATCTATCTCTTGACCTTCGGCGAGTCCGGCGTCCGCCAGCTCACCCAGAGCAAGAAGGACGACTGCCGGCCCAGTTGGTCGCACAACGGCAAGCACATTATCTTCGATTCGAGGCGAACCGGGTCCGGCGACCTCTATGAAATGGCCAACGACGGAGCCGCCGGTTTTCTCCAAATGACCGATAGGGCCGACCGTGATGAGTGGCCCAACTACGACATCACCGACACAGGCCTCGTTTTCGCCACGGCCAGTGTGAAGGGATTCTCGAAGGTCAATCCGAAGATGGATGTCGTCTATGCGCAGGTCAAAGGGCAGGCCAACACGGCTCGCGTGCTCGCGGACGGCGACGAGCCCAAGGTCTCGCCCGACGGCAAGAGGGTCCTGTTCGTATCCAACCGCACCAAGAATAAGGACCTGTGGATCATGGGCTTGGACGGAGGGCTCCAGACTCAGTTGACCACAGACCCCAAGGACGACACAAATCCCGCCTTCTCGCCCAAAGGCGATCAGGTCGTTTTCGCCTCGAACCGGGCTGGCAGCTTCGACCTCTGGGTCATGAACGTTGACGGAAGCGATGTCCGGCAACTGACGTCCACGCCGGAAAACGAAACGGAACCTTGTTGGAGTGTCGGCGGATATATCTACTATACCCGCGATGCCGGCGAACGCAAGTCGAGTATCTACCGGATCAAGGCCCCCTGATCCCCGGTTTCGAGCATTTCCATATCCTCGAGGAATGCGCAGAAACCACAGAATGAAGGGGTGCGCGTTTCTTGACACGCTAGGGATTGTAGTCTACACTATCCGCGCATTGGGAACAGGCGTTGTCCGACCGGGCATTCGGGGCGCGCCATAGGGAACCTACAGGCTTTAGGACTACGAGTGTGATTGCACTTCGCGTGAAGCGTCTCTCTTGCGTCCGTTGGGCACCTTCATCTCCCTTCCGTCTCTCCGCCCGAGCGTCCCTCGCAGCAGTGTGGGTCCTCGCGTTCGGCATCGTGGTGGTGACGTCCGGTTGCCAAACCACGTCGCATGAGGTGCATCAGTTCGAGCCGGTTCCCATGGGCCGCGTCGGCGCCGAGGACCTCGAACCCGTCGAGCCGCCGGATGCGGTCGACCTGCTCGAAGCAGCCAATGAGGCCTTCGAGGCGGCCAACGCGGCCCAGGAAAGCGGTGATGCCGAGGCCGCCCTGCGCAACTACACGATGATGCTCGAGCTGCTCATCCAGGCCGATCTGGACCCGGAGATTTTCTACAACCTTCGCGGCGACCTGGCCCGGCTGCTGACGGCCACCTCTCGCGAGGCGGAACGGATCGTACGCAGCCGGCCCGTTCCCATCGGGGGGCGTCCTTTCGAACCCGGCGAGATGGGCGAACTCAAGATCGAGTTTCCTCTCTCCGAGCGGGTCCTTGCGGAGATCGAAGAAATACGCAACTCGTATCCCAAGAACTTTGGCTACGGCCTGAACCGCAGCGGGAAGTATCTTCCGCACATCGAGACCGAGTTGGCCAAGGCCGGTTTGCCGCGAGAGCTGGCATGGCTGGCCATGGTCGAGAGTCAGTTCACGCCCAAGATCGTTTCGCCGGCCGGGGCGGGCGGCATGTGGCAGTTCATGCGGTCGACAGGGAAGATGTACAACCTTCGCATGGACTACTACGTAGACGAGCGGTTTCACTGGCAGAAGTCGACAGAGGCCGCCATCGCGTACTTGACGGACCTCTACCGGATGTTCGAGAGCTGGCCTCTGGCCATCTCGGCCTACAATATGGGCGAACACGGTATGGCCCGCGCCATCGCCGCGAACGGGGGCGAGAAGGACTTGTGGCGGCTCATCGAGACCCCGCCTGCAGCCTACCAGCTTCGCCTCGAAACCAAGAAGTTCTACGCCAAGTTCCTGGCCAGCGTCCTCGTGGGGCAAGCACCGGACCACTACGGTTTCTCCGTCACGCCCGATCCGCTGGAGCCGCACGTGGCCGTGCCGACGAAGGGTTCCTATTCTTTGGGTGCCTTGGAAAAGGAGTGCGGCCTTCCCTCGGGCGCTCTGGCCCGGCTCAACCCCCACCTGGTACGCGGCGTCACGCCCGCGGATGCCTATGAGGTCCTGGTGCCCGTCGAAGCGCAAGACAAGGTGGTCGCCGCGCTCAGCAAGGTTCCTCAGGTTTCCCAGGTCAGCGCCAGCGTCGCGAGCGCCGGCGGCATCCACGTGGTCCGAGCCGGCGAAACGCTCTCTCAGATTGCCCAACGTTATCACGTTTCGTGCACCGAGCTCATGCGCCTGAATCACATCCGTTCGGCCAACAGGATCTCGGCAGGCAAGAAGCTCACCCTTCCCGGCGACGCGACCGGTGTGTCTGTCGGCGCGACATCCACGGCGGAGCCGGCCACCGAAGAAGACGGCGAACGACGGGTGCACAAGGTCAAGTCGGGAGACTCCCTGTTTGATATCGGCAAGGCGTTTCGGGTGAGCGTTTCGGATCTTCAAGCATGGAACGGCCTCGGCAAGACGTCGGCCATTCGGATAGGCCAACTGCTCTACGTATCGCCGCCAGCCCCGGCGTCCGCCGGTATCCCGGATGTGATCGAGAACGGGACGAAACTTGTTCACGTCGTGCGCGCTGGAGAATACCCTGCCGTTATTGCCCGACGCTACGGCGTGAAGCTCGAGGACCTGCTCCGCTGGAACAACCTCAGCAAGACCTCGACCATCATGGTCGGAGACAAACTGGACATCTATAAGGACGGCAACGGGACCTCAGGGAAGGACTCGTCTGCGGCACCGGCCAGCGAGAGCAAGTCCGCCGAGTCAGCACCGGCCGCGACAAGGAAGACCGTTCATAAGATTGCTCCCGGCGACACATCGAGCCGCATCGCCGCAAAATACGGAGTCTCCACGGGTGACATTCTGAAGTGGAACAACTGGTCGGCCAAGTCGATTTTGCGCGTCGGGCGCGACTGTATTGTGTACCTTCCCGGCGACGAGGCTTCGGCCAAGCCCGAGGCTCAGACCCCTGCGCCTGAGCCCGCTGCCGAAGCCGAGAAGGCCCCCGAGGCGTCGCCCGCCGAACAGACGCCGGAGAAGGTCGAGCACGTTGTGTCCAAAGGAGAGAACCCGACCCTGATTGCCCAGAAGTACGGCGTTTCGCTCAAGGACCTCTTCGAGTGGAACGGGTGGAAGAAGAACCCCGTACTTCGTGTGGGCGACAAGGTCACGGTGTGCAAACCGTAGGCTGGCATCCGGCGGATTCGGTGTCTACCGAGCGTTTTGCGCCCCGTTCTCCCCACCGCAGATGCATTCGTGCTTCTTCTCGAGGCCGAACCGCCGCGTTGCCCAGCCCTTCAAACCTCGGCGATGGTAGTCCGGTTTGGCACTCTCGGCGCAATTCTGGCAGATCGTGGGCTGGGCGGCGTGTTCGTCTCGCTTCAGCGCGGCGCGGATGGCCTTCAGCTTCAAGCCGTTCCAGACTTCGCGGACGGATTGCTCCTCAAGATTGCCAACGATGCACGTCCGGAACCAGTCAACGCAACACAGCACGACATCGCCGTTGAACAGCACGCACATCTCGCGCGAGGGGCGGATGCAGTTGCAGTCCATGGGCGTCATGTTGTGCGGATTGAGCAGGCCCGCGTCGGCGATGTTGCCGCCGCGATTCTCAAGCGCCGAGGTCACCAAGCGGATCCCATGCCTGCTCCAGAACCGACGGGCCTCGTGGACCTCTTCCTGATTCCTGGCCGTCACAATGGTCGAGACGCGTAAGTCCATGTTCCGAGCGCGTTTCCGCTTGATTACCCGTTGCGCGGTCAGGACGTTCTCGACGACCCTCCGGCTGTCGCAGGCCGAGCCCATCAAGGCCATGTTCGTCTCGGGATTGAGGCTCTGAATACTCACTTTGATCCGTTTGAGTCCCGCGTCGATCAGGGATTCCGTGAGGCTTTCATCGAGAAGGACGCCATTGGTTGTCACCAGCGTCGACGTGTCCGGAACGCGTTCGGCTACGCACCGGACGAAATCCGGCAACCGGTTGTCCAAGAGCGGTTCGTTCATGAGGTAGAGGCTGATCCGCCGCGGCTTGGTCTCGGCCAGTTCATCCACGATCTTCTCGAAGAGGTCCAGATCCATTCTGCCTTGAGACAAGCCCGCCTTGAGCGTGGCCTCATTGGGACAGAATACGCACCGTCCGTTGCAGCCGGACTGCGTCTGGATTTGTATCCGCGCCGGGCCGGGCCTCAAGTCCGTCATCATGGGTGGCAGTACCTCGGGAAAATGCCTTCGGAGGACATAGGATACACGATGGAATCCCCGGAGGGCGACTTTGGCGCGGGACTGACTACGGAGCAACGCCCGGTCAGTACCATCTCCGTCAGACGATGGTCACCTCTCGCAGGCGAGCGAGATCAGGAGGGGCCACGGGGCGCAACTGGGGAGGCAATAGTGTTACGACGGCGACCGTTTGACCAGCCAGGGCCATGAATTCCATCTCGCAGTCCTCATCGCCGGCACGGACATGGACCACCGTTCCGTTATCGCCAGGCCTCAATCCTTCGCCCGGCGAGTCCTCGGCCGACACACAGATACTAGGAACAAGGCGAGACCACGGATTTTCGGCCTCGATACGGATCCCCGTCGAACACGTGCCGGGAAATCGGGTGGGTACGGACTGGCCTCCCATCGAGCCGGCTCAGTGCCCTGGGCGGTGGTCGAACATGCGCATGATCGCGGCCATCTTCTGGTTGATGGGCGGGGGACCGGGATACTTGACGAACTGGACGTGGCCGTCCATGTACAGCACATTACCGCCGCCCGGAACGTGATTGAACTGCTCGGTGTTGACGGCGACGTTGTCATACATGACGAAGACTTCGCTGGCGGCGATGGACGTCGCCGCCGGGCTGGCCACATTGGCGATCACGAAGCGCTCGACGCCGTCTCGCAGGCGGTACACGGTGTCGCCACCGGCATTGCCGTTTCCAGGTTCGACGGCGCGATCCCGGTCGATCTCCCCTCGGAACGCGGCGTCGTTCTGCGCCTCACGGTGGGGCCGCATTGCGGAGAAGAGACTGTGCGTGACATCCAGGAGTTGTGCCGGCCCTTCGGCAAAATCGATGCTGTCCTCCTCGGAAAGCCCGATCATGTCGGCGATCATGAACAGCGGCATCGAGAAGTCTTTCGGGTCGCTTTCCGACACGCGGTCCAGCAGCCACGGCACGTAGGTGTAGCTGGCGTCGATAGCCTCAACGCCTTCCTGGCGATTGCCCGCCACCTTGTTGAGCAGCGTAACCTGACCGTCCTCGGTGACGTGGTCCACCAAGGCATCGGCGGCGTCTGATGGGCAAAACACGATGGCAGGGTCGGTGAGGTATTCCGGATAGACGGAAGACACCAACGGCCCCCAGGCAAAGCAGGCGCGGTGGCCGCAACCGAGTTCGACCTCAAGGGGAGGATAGAGTCCGTCGGGGGCCTCCCCGGCATACAGGGCGAGGATCACGCCCCATTGCTTGAGGTTGTTCTGGCAACTGGCGCGCCGCGCCGCCTCGCGCGCCCGTGCCAATGCCGGCAAGAGGAGCGACGCCAAGATGCCAATGATCGCGATGACAACCAGCAGTTCAATGAGCGTGAATCCTTGCCTGCTCACGGGAAGCTCTCCTTCGGCCTAGTCGCGCGGCAGCAACCAGGACACCGATGGCTCATTCGGGTGGCGGGCCCTGGGGCCGGTTTCCGCCTCCCGGACCTCGGTTCTGCCACTCGCGTTGCCGTTCCTGCCACTCCTTAACCTTCTTGTCGAACCGTTGCTGCTGTTCGGGTGTCATCTTCTCCCGGAGCGAGTCCATACGCTCCTCGCTCATCCCGCCCATGGGGCCGCGTGGACCTCCGGGGCCCCGCGCGTTGCGGGCTTCTCCGGCTCCTTCCGGCCCCGGCGGGGTGCCGCCCTCGGGGGGCGTAGGAGGGGCTTGACCGTCGGGTGGCTGTTCCGGCCCGACACCCTCAGGGCGTTCGGGCCGTCTCGGGCCGGCCTGGGGGCCACGCTCCTGTTCCATCTTGGCCTGCTGCTCCGGAGTGAGCACCTGGCCTATCCTCTCTTGCGTTGCGCGCCACCGTTCGCGAGGGTCCCTACCTTCTTGTAGAGGATGCTCCCGCTCGGCCTTGAGAATGTCCGCGATCTGTTGCGTCTGTTCATCGCTCAGGCCCAACCGTTCCTGGAATTCCTCGGCCCGTTGCCGAGCCATGATCTCGTTCGCCCGCTCAGGATGGGCTTCGAGTTCCGAAGGGCCGCGCGGTTTGGACTTCTCGACCGCCGCGAACACGAGGTAGCCGGCGAACAGCATCAAATAGATGACTCCGATGGCTGCCAGCACGAGTTTCCAGATTGGTTTCCTCGGGCGTTCCATATCACCAAGGCTCCTCAGGCGATAGCCGTGAAGTCCGGAGTCCGAAAGCGCCGCCCTGGGCTCCGGACTCCGGACCTCGTTTCTGGTTCCTTCCGCGCCGCGCCTTTCACTGAACGGCTACTGGCGTAACGGAGACCGTACCTCCGGAGGGGGGTAATCACATCTCCGGTGGGGCCGGCGGCTCTGCCCCCGGCCCTTCACTACGAAAGCCCCCGCGATCAGGGCGGCCGCCCCTGGGTTCGAACTGTGGTCTCTTTTCCTTCGCCAGTTCTTCTTGGCTCAGCACACCGTCACTGTTGGCGTCGAGCTGCTTGAAGCGTGCATCGAGAACGGCAGCCCAGGCCGCATCGTACTCCTCGCGCGTGACCGTGCCGTCCTGGTTCGCGTCAAGCGCCTCGGGCGAGGGGCGGAACATGCCAGGACCGTCTTCCGGGCGATCGGCCTCATCCCACACGCCGTCGCCGTTCACATCGCGCGCTTTGAACTGCTCTTCCGTCAAGTCCGGATTTGCCGCTTGGGCCTCACCGAGGGTGATCGTGCCGTCGCGGTTGGCATCCATTTCCATCCACCGGCCTCCGCGTCGAGGTCCTCCCGGATCTTGGGCCATGCCCGGCAGCGCTATCATCAACATCGTGACCGCGCACCAACAGATGACCTTTGCCAAAGTCTCTTTTCTCATATTGCGACCTCCTTCTGTTGGGGTGATTCAACCAACGACTCCTGGTGCGTCTACCGCGAGTTACCAAGCAAGCGTCGCGCCATCGGTAAAACGGCCACCGTAACCCGACAGAACTCGACGGAAGAGCATGGTTTTCCCACGTGGCCTTGCGGCGCTGCGCAGATATTGCGCACGAGATGTGGACAAAAGGACATTGTTGCATGGTCCACTGGCCCAACCGCCTCACCGCGAGGCTGGAGCCCGCATTCCATCCGGGGAAACAGGGCTGTGGCACGGCGGTTGCACTGTCATCGTGTGTCCAGGCGCTGCGCGTTTTATCGGCTGGTTGTTTTCCGCCCGCGGAAAGGAATAGCCTTCGCGTGACGAGCCTGGGCGGAATCCGGTTCGACACAGGTGGGCCCGCGGGATGCATGAATCGCGGGCGGGTCTCGGAAGGTGACACGTGACAGAACCTGGGCGCAGCAGACGAGCCGTAATCGTGTACGCGGTGCTGGCCGTATTGTGGCTGGCCATTGCCGGTTGGCAAGGCTCCGAGCATGTGCGCATCCGCGAGCTGGCACGGCAGACCTTGCGCAATCGGGCGCAGGATATCGCCACGTCGCTCAGCGTTGTCATCCGTTCGCAGGGCCGGTTCGGCATCGTTCCCAAGGATCGCATCGAGGCCGCCCTACAGGATCTGACATCCTCAAAGGAGCTCTTGTCGGTGGCCCTGCTGAACGCGACAGGCGAGGTCACGGTTGCCGCCGGCCAAGAACGTTCCTTCGACTTCGAGGACCCACCGAAGACGCGCGAATACTGGTCTGCCGACGCCGTGACTTTCCTGAATCTCGTTGCGCTTGGCGCCGATGCCGGCATGGCGGCCACGGACAGAGGAGCCACCGTTGTCTTGTCCATGCCGGAGACGGCGGATCGACACCGACGTGGTTTCCATCCTCCCTTCCTTGATGTGCTTCTCGACGAGTCGAAGCGGGACGCGCTGCGCCTCATCCTGTCGGGAAGTGCACTGACGGAAGAACACGTCGACGTCCTCACGGAAGTTGTGATGGGTGGATTCCCCGATCAGGCAGCGCTCGATTCGATGCGCGCGGCCCTCGTCGGCAAACCGCTAGACGCGGAACAGCTCAAGGCGGTCGGCGAGTCCCTCCCGGGCCCGATGAGTCGACGTGAGCCTCCAGGGCGTCCGCCGGATGGCGTGGATTCGGGCCGTCCGGATCCGGGGCGGCCGCCGTGGTTGAGCGACGAGGAGTATCAGAGCCTACTCGACCAACGGGGTGTGCACTGGTTCGTGCTCACTGTATCGACGGCCGCATTCCGGGCGGAGTGCGCCCGCGATCTGAGCCTGCGGCTGATTGTCGCCATCATTGCCGGCCTGGCCACGGTCGCGCTGGCGTTTGCCTGGCACAGTATGGAGCGCTCGGCGGGCCTTCGGGTGCGCCTCGCACGCGCCGGCGAGATGAACGTCCACCTGCAAGAAATGAACGTGGCCGCCGCCGGACTGGCGCACGAAACCAAGAATCCACTCAACCTCGTGCGGGGTTCCGCGCAGATGATCGCCCGCCATCGCGCCGTGCCCGATGCCGTCCGGGGCGCCGCACGCGACATCACCGAAGAAGTGGATCGCGTGAGCGAGCGCCTAAACCGGTTCATGGATTACTCGAGGCCCATCGCGCCGGCCATTGGCCCCACGGATCTCGGCGAGGTCGTGCACGACGTGGCGCGCGTCCTCGAAACCGACAGGGAGGACAAGGCCGTCGCTCTCGAAGTCAACGGACCGGAAATCACGGTCCGGGCGGATCGGGCCTTGTTGCGTCAGGTTCTCTTCAATCTGCTCCTGAACGCACTCGAAGCGGTTCCAGCGGGCGGACGCATCACGGTGAACATGGGCCGGTACGGCCGTGATCACGCCTTCCTCGAGGTGTCTGACAACGGCCCGGGCGTTCCCGATGCCATGCGCAGCGAGGTATTCCGCCCTTACGTCACCACCTCGGCGAAGGGCACCGGCTTGGGCCTTGCCGTGGTTCGTCAGATCGTGCTCGCGCATCAGTGGGACATCGCCTGCGAGACCGGCCGCGAGGGCGGCGCCTGTTTCCGTGTCAGCGGCCTCCACATCGTAAACGACACCGGACAAAGCCATGCCTGATCACGCCAAGACCAATTTGCCGATCCTCGTGGTCGACGACGACATCGGCCAGCGGAGTCTTCTCGAAGGCTTTCTGTCCCGGCAGGACCTGCGCATCGTCACCGCGGCCTCCGCCGAGCAGGCGCTCGACGTGCTGGCGGGTACCGATGTCGCCATGCTCGTCTCCGACGTGCGGATGCCCGGCCTGTCCGGTCTCGATTTGCTCCGCGTGGTTCGGGAGCAACAACCGGCCCTCCCGGTGCTGCTGGTTACCGCCTACGCCGACGTGCGCGACGCCGTGAGCGCCATGCGCGACGGCGCCGTGGACTATCTCGAGAAACCTATCGACCTCGACGAGTTGCTTGCCTCGGTGCGCCGGGCCCTGAACCTATCGGGCGCGCCGACTCAAGCCCATTACGAGCAGCGCGCTTTGCCGGAAGGCGTCGTCGCCCAGAGTCCTCACATGCAGGCCGTGTTCCGCGAGGTGGCCATGGTCGCCCCGTCGCAGAGCCGCGTCCTTATCACGGGCGAGAGCGGTGTCGGCAAGGAAGTGGTGACCGACGTGCTCCACGCTTGGAGTCCGCGCGCCGGGCGACTGATGGTGAAGGTCAACTGTGCCGCCATTCCCGAGACACTCCTCGAGAGCGAGTTGTTCGGTCACGAGCGGGGCGCGTTCACGGGCGCGACGGCCCAGCGAGTCGGGCGATTCGAGCAGGCCGATGGCGGTACGATCCTCCTGGACGAGGTGGCCGAGATGGCGCCGGCGCTCCAGGCCAAGCTGCTCCGCGTGACACAGGACGGCGCGTACCAGCGCGTCGGCTCGAACGAGGAGCGTCGTTCCGACGTTCGTGTTGTGGCCGCCACCAACCGAGATCTCGAGGAGGAGGTGAAGGCGGGCCGATTCCGCGAGGACCTGTTCTACCGCCTGAGCGTCATCGAGATCTACGTACCGCCGTTGCGCGAACGGACGGCCGACCTCGCGCCACTGGCCGAGGGTTTTCTCCGTGAGTTCACCGGACGGCGGTCGCGGTTTTCGCCCGGCGCGCTCGCCTGCCTCAACGCATACACGTGGCCGGGCAACGTGCGCGAGCTGCGCAACGCCATGGAGCGCGCCTCGCTCATGGCCCGCGGCGAGCTCATCCTGCCCGAGCATCTGCCGGCGCGCGTACGTGAGGCGGCGCCCTCGGCCGCGCCCGATGAGTCGCCGGCCTCCACACGCATGGAAGACGTCGAGCGCACGACAATCCTTCAGGCACTGCGCGCCAACGACTACAACCGTACCGAAACCGCCCGCGCGCTCGGCATCAGCCGGCGCGCCCTCACCTACAAGATCCGCCGCTACCGAGAAGAAGGGTACTCCGTCGAATCCGACGAGTAGACCGCATAGGACACAGCGCTTGTTGGCGCGATGTTCTCCTCCTTGATGCCGCGTGGAATAGAGGGTCTCGTTGTGTGGGGCGGCGCAATGGGGTAGAGTACAGGGCGAACCGGACCGAACCGAGGCGCAAGTCCGAGGAGATGGCAGCATGAAGAAACTGTGTTTTTTGTTCACGGCGGCGGGGCTAACGGTAATCCTGAGTGTTGTCTCAGCGCACGCCGCAACCTTGCACGTAGGCGCAAGTAGCACGAGCATCACGCCCGACAAACCCGTGGCGCTCTGCGGACAGATGTCCACGCGCATCGCCCGGGAAGTGGAGACTGAAATACGGGCCAATGCCTTGGCCATGGAGTCCCGCGACGGCGAGCAAGTTCTGGAACAGGCCCTCTTCGTTGCGTGCGACCTGGTGTACATCGTCGAGGACTTGCGTGCCCATGTCTGCGAGGCGCTGGCTCCCCGGATTCCGGACTTCGACATGCGCAAACTCGTCATCAGCGCTACCCACACCCACACCGCCCCGGTGATGCTCGAGGGCAAGTATGAGATCCCCGACGAGGACGTGATGCGACCCACGGAGTTCGTCGAGTTCGGCAGCGTTCGCATCGCGGATGCAGCGGAGGCCGCGTGGAAGGCGCGCCGTCCCGCCAAGGTGGGCTGGGGCATGGGCGATGCGGTCATCGGCTACAATCGCCGATCCTTCTTCGAGGACGGCCACGCGCAGATGTACGGCGATATCAGCATCGACAGCTTTCGCGGCATCGAGGGCCCCGAGGATCACGCCATCGAAGTCCTCTTCTTCTGGGACCGGAACGACGGTCTTATCGCCACGGCCGTGAACGTGGTCTGCCCGACCCAAGAGGTCGAAGGCCTCAGCGTCGTCAACGCCGATTTCTGGCATCCCGTTCGCGAGGGACTCAAATCGAAGTATGGCAACGACCTCATCGTCCTAGGGTGGGTCAGCGCCGCCGGCGACCAATCGCCTCACATCCGGTTCCGGAAGGCGGCCGAGGATCGGATGCGCGAACTCCGCGGGCTGAGCCGGCTCGACGAGATTGCCCGGCGGATCATCCGCGCCTGGGAAGAAGCCTACGAAGGCGCGCAGAAGGAGAAGTTCGACGATGTGCCCTTGGTTCATCTCGTGAAACCCATCGAGTTGCCCAGGCGCATGGTTACGGAGCAGGACGTCGAGAGCATAAAGGCCGAGATCGCGGCGTGCTCGACGGATCCCGTGCACGCCCGCCGCATTGTCTGGCACCAGGCCGCGCTCGATCGCTACGCGCGCCAACAGGCGGGCGAGGTCAAGCCGTATGTGATGGATCTGCACGTCGTGCGTCTGGGCGATGTGGCCATCACCACCAATGACTTCGAGCTCTTCACCCAGTTCGGCATCCAGATGAAGGCCAAGAGCAAGGCGTTGCACACCTTCGTGATTCAGCTTGCCGGCCCAGGCACCTACGTGCCTACGCCCCTCGCCGCACAGGGCGGCGGCTACAGCGCCATCGTACAGAGCAACGAAATCGGCCCTGAAGGCGGCCAGGCCCTAGTCAACGAGACCGTCGCCGCCGTCAACAGCCTGTGGCCCGACAAGTAGACCCGGCCGCGGCCGGTTACGCGCTCGCCGGCGGGAATGCCCCCGGGCTTGACCGGAGGGATTCTTCCGGCCCGCAAGGTATCCGCCACCGGATATCAAAGCACCCGCGACTGGAGCCCTCGCCTCGCCACCGCAGCAAGGACAGCGGCCAGGGCAAAGAGCGCGACCGCGCCGGCGGCGGGTAATTCCGCGAGTTTGTCTTCAGAGATGTATCCGGAGAAGGTGTACGCGCCCCAGTCGGTCTCGGTCACGAAGACCTTCCTGGTTTCGGCGTTGTAGTAGGGCCGGACGCTCCCGGTTCCGCCCAGGGGAACGTTGCTGGCCGGACCGATTAGCTCGCCGTTGGTCGGGCTGACGTACGCGATCTGGCCCACGTGGCTGCCGAACATGAGGACACCGGCATCACCGACCGCGCTGGGGCCGGCGTTGAGGTCGGGATACGTGCCCAATACGGCGCCGCTCGTCCACGGTACCGGGCTGGTCAACGGGTCGTACGCGGCATCGTTGAAGATATCGAGCAACGAGGGTACGTGGAACCGGCGCGTCTCACCCTTGTTGGGGTCCCAGCCGAGTGTCGAGAACGCGTAGCTGGCCATGTAGCCCTTGCCGAGGACAATCGAGGACGTGCTGCCGACCTTGTTGACGACGACGCGGTACGTGCCGGTCGCGACATCGAGGATGCCGATCTGGCCGGACCAGAACTCGTCGGCGCTCTCGATGAGCACATGGGTACTGTCGATCCACACCCCCCAGAAGTTGTTTCGCACGATGGCTAGCCCGTCGGCGACGTAGCCCGTGCCGGGATCCGTGGCCGGCGCGTTCGATGGGTTGTCGGCATCGAAAAGCCACACCCAGTCGTTTTCGATGTCGCCGACCCAGTCGACGCCGCCGGCGCCGATGAGGCAGGTATGGCCGTCCGGCGCAACGGCGATGAAGCCGGGGTCACCTTGGTAACCGGTGGCGACGAGGCCGAAGGTTCCGCTGCCCGCAGCATCCTCGATGTAGATGTTGCCGCCGGAAGTACCGCTGCCTTCGTACAAGATGAAACGGCCGTCGCCGAGCACGTCCGCCACAACGGGACCGAAGACACTGGGATAACCGGACATGGACTCAAACACGCGTGGATAGCCTGCCATGGCCGATGTCGCGAGGCCTACCAGGCCCAAGAACAGAACAACGGGTGAGAGAGACTTGTGACTCATGGGAACACCTTCCTTCAATTCCATGGGCGGATAACGAACGCGTCCGCCAATCATGTTTCGACTCGGTTGTGCGGAAAAGGAAGGCGGGAAGTCGGATGGGATACCGAGGTTCCAGCGCAACATTCTCCGCGATGTCGTACTGAACAGGACACGATGTGGGCAGGTTTTCTGGCTTCCGGGCTCACCTACTTGCTGCGCCTTCCCATCCGTCAGGACAGTGGCGTGGAGCAGCTTTCGTTCCCGGTCACAGCAGCGCGTCTGCGACGGATTCTCACCGTGCTTCCCTTCGCCCGTTTCGAACGTTGGTCTCGGTTCTTCGCACCTCCTTCCACACAAGCCCGTGTTAATGGCCACCAATACGTCGGAGTATACGGCTACTTCTGGCCCATTTCAACCATCTTCTGTCGAGCGCTCTCCTTGGACCTCCTCCTGCGTCTCCTCGTCGGGGGCCTCCTCTTCGGGCGACGGCTCGTAGTCGTGCTCGATGGTCGCGGGAGTCAGTCGGAGCAGTCGCGTTTCACCAGCCCGGAGCGGCAGCATGAAATTCCGTTGCTGGTGCCAGCCGATCTCGGGCACGAGCAGATCCTGAACATCCCACAGGCGCAGCGGATCGAGCGCGATGGCGCGTTCGCCCACATCGCGGCCATGGATAGCCAGCAGGTTTCTGCCCAGATAGGCCGCATCGAAGCGCCGGGGTGTCGTTTCCAGGAAATAGATGTGCTTCTCGAGGATGCGCAAGATCTCGCGGAGGAGTCCGGGCGTGGTCCACGGTTCGGCGAGGTACACCGAAGCCCATCCCTCCTCGAAAAAGGCCATAGCCGCACTCGGTTTGCCGGATTCCCGGTACTTGGCGATGACGTCGACCTCCTCGTCGTCGATGTAGAAAAGGGGCGACCACGTCAATGGCTCGCCGATGGCGTCGCCCTTTTCGAGCCACGCCCCCGCCAGTTCGTATGCGGAACCGGAGACGGCCGGACCCTCGAAGGCCTTGACGGCCATGCGTACGGTGAGCGCGATGTTCTCCGCGTCGGGCGTCTCATCGATGAAGCCGGGCGCGTAGAGCCATATCGCCACGGCCTTGTTCTCGGCCAACAGACCGTGGAGCTTGGCCCGTGCGTCGGCAGACAGCTTGAAACTATTTGCAAACAGGTACAGCGTTGCGGGAGGCGCGGCGCCGGAGAGCACATCCTCGAGGAGGTAGAAGCGGATCGGCACGCCGCTCGTCAGCGCCGTATCACGCGCTCGGGTCAAGACGAGCTCCTCGAGTTTGGACGAACACGTGTAGCTGCGGCTGGCCTCATCCACGACGACCGCCAGGCACGTATCCGCCCTGGGCCAAACGTCCAAGTCACCCACCGACGCGACGTCCTCGCCATAGGCCCTGCACATGGCGCCCAAGGGACCCCACAGATCCGGCGCGGCCAACGCGCCTTGGCCCCCCGGATCGATCCAGATTACGCCCGTGCCTTGCGCCATGGCCGCGCCGAAATTCCGTTCGAGCAGGCTGCACACATCCTGCGCCCGGAGACCGGGAATGCGGTTCAGGGCGCCCGTCGACGGATCACGCGTCACGCCGGTGCGTGTGTCGTCCAGGACATACCAGCGCTTGCCGCGCGCCGCGATCGTGTCCACGAGGCCTACCGGCCCGGCCGACCCGCCCAACTGCCGGTCTGCATACGACAACGGCCCGGCCAAGCCGTCGACGGCACTCTCGAGCACGCGGCCGATGCCGTTGTGGCCCGACGCGTTGGTCGACTGTTCGAAGGCAAAGCCGTACGGCACGATCACCTCAACCGTGTCGCCGACCTCCTTCTTCACGTGCGCGGCCACGGCCGCGATCACCTCGGCCGTTCGCGTCGAGACGTAGTCGGCGTAGTCGATGCGGGCACGCTCGCCCGGCATCGCGAAGAACGCCTGACCTTCCGGCTCGGCGTCGGTTGCGTCGGGCACCGTCGCCGTTTCGAGCGTTACGGTATCGATTCCCCACGCCGCCTGAAGGCTGGCATCATCGGGGTAGCGTTCCGTCAACCAACGCCGGAATCGCGCCACGTTCGGCGGACTGGTATCGTAGGCCGAGGGCTGTTGCCAACTACGGGATTCCAGGCACACCGGCATGTAGCCGCAAACCGTCGGCAGGTCGGGCGCCCCGTTCAGTGCCGTGATGAAGCGGCTGAGGCCGTCCTGAATGGACTGGAACCAGACCTCGGACGCGATCGAGGCATACGGCCGCGATTCCCCACCGGCCACCAGGCGTTCGTCCGGATGCGCATCGAGCCATGCAGCAGGCGGATCGAGCGCCATCCGCAACAACACGGCCGCATTGGCGTACACGGTGCCCACGCTACGGATACGTTCCAGCGCCGTGTCGAGGCACTCCCCCGTCCACGGTAGCTCCACCGGCACGACGAACCGGCCAAGGCCGGCTTGAACGGCCAAGCCAATCTCGTCGAGCGCATTAGGCCACTGATCGTCGTCCTCCGTGTCGGCAAACATGTACAAAGGAGGCGCTGACACCGGACTCTCGCCCAGCGGCGACATTTCCATGACGGGCACGGACTCCGCCGGACCGACGGGCCGGCGCTCTTGGTCTTTGCGCCCCCAATACACCGATTCGCCGCCGAGCCAGAATCCGGCGGCCGCCGCAATGATCACCGCTAACACGAGAGCCCCGACCCGTGCGAGAATCCACGCCCTATCGCCTCGTGTTCCTCCTTCACGCGCCATGGCCATCGTTTCCTCCACCAGACCGTGTCGTGTTCACGGCTTCCATTCCGATCCATCCGCCAAGATCCATCCGTGCCCCGGTCTCCTCGGCCGTGAACATGCGCCGCGCCTCAAACACGAGCAATCCTTTGGGCACCGCGAAGGTCTTCTCGACAATGCCTCCATCCTTGCACTCGAGCGTGCCGAGGTGCCGGCCTCCTAGGCTCAAATGCACCGCCGCGACGCCAACACGCGGGTACCGGTTCAGGAGCGTCACGCGCAATGTGCCGGCCTCGACGGGAATCTGCGCCCGCGAGGAGATGGGCCGGACCCTTCTTCGCCGAAGCGTCTGTTCCGCATACCATCCGTCCTCTGGGAACTCGGTTCCGCCGAAAAAGAGCATGTCCTTCCGGATCAGGTGCCAGAACCGACAGGTGCCCATCCCGTTGCGCCGGCGTCGACGCCGTTCCGCCCAAGCCTTAGGCAGGTAGGCCACGGCCGCGGCCCACGCCCGCACGTGGGCCGCCGCGCGCCAGAACTCGCCGCCGATCAGCGCTCGGCCCATGGCACGGGATTCGCCCACGAGCACGCATAGCTTCACCCCTGGCCACTTCGAGAGCGGGAAACCGCGAAGGATCACGTAGAATCGGTTGCGCGTGTTGAGGTAGTACTTGCGCCGGGCCCGTTGGCCCTGTTCCATCGTAGCCCCGAACTTGTGCCGCACCACCGCCTCCGGACAGCTCCAGATCTCGTAGCCGGCGTTCCAGATCCGGAGGCAGAGATCGAGGTCGTCGAGGTAGATCTCGAAGTCCCCGGGCAAGTTGCCCGCCTTGCGCAACGCCTCAGCCCGAAATAGGCAGGCGCCACCACACACGCCGATGACCGGCTGCGGACAGCTCCACTGGGGTCCGTCCAGTCGGCCGATGCCAAGATCCCAGCTCGATCCGATGATTGAACAGCCCAGTCCCACCGAGTTGAGCAACACCGGATAGCGGTACAAGAGCATTTTCGGGGCCAGCGCGCCGATCTCGGGCCGCTCCTCCGCCATTTTCACCAGCCGCGCAATGGCACCCGGAGCCGTAACGGTATCGTTGTTCAGCAAGAACACGTAATCCGCCCCGTCCTCGAGGGCCCGGGCCATACCGACGTTGTTGCCCCCGCTCCAACCGAGATTGCCGCCGCACTCGATGATGTCCACGCGCGGATCGTCATAGTGCTCCTCGACGAAGGCCACCGAGTCATCGTCACTCGCATTGTCTACGAGGACGAAGCGTGCATTCTGATAGGTGCCGGCGAGCAGCGAGTCAAAACACTCCGCTAAATGCTCGCGGCCATTCCAGTTGATGATAAGGACATATACGAGTGGGTCGCCCATAGCGCGCGAGTATAGCAACTCGACTCACCGCCGCGCGAGAGAAGGCCGGTTGACGGTTCCTTTACGGAATGGTAGCATCCTTGAGGATAGAGTAGCCTGAGCGCTCAACGCCCGGGTTCAGGCACGGCGTGCCATGCGCACGGCCGACAGAGAGGGAGTTCATGGAACGCACATCGGAAATCAACGGTCGTCAATGCCTACGGCGTCTTGCAACCATCGCCACGATCCTCGGTCTTCTGGCCATCGCGAGTGTCTCGCAGGCGGAACCGACAACCGAGATCGAGGCACAAACGGTTGTCGAGCATTGGCTCACGCTCGATGCTCTTCCCCTCGGCGCGCAGATCGGTTCTCGCGTGCGCGAGGTCGTTCCGTACGCAGCCGAGGACGGCACGCCGGTCTATTTTGTGGTCTACCTCGATCCCGACGGCTTCGTGGTGGTATCGGGCGACGACTCCGTTGAGCCGATCATCGCGTTTGTCGAGTGCGGCGAATACGACCCTTCGGATGAACACCCGCTGGGTGCTCTTGTTTCGCGCGACCTGCCGGCCCGCGTTGCCGACGCGCGCGGCAAGGTGGCGGCAAAGGCCAAGACCGGACAGACCGCCGATGAGCGTTATGCCCTAGCCCAGGCGAAGTGGGATCGGCTGATCGAGGGTGCCCCGGCCAAGGGCATCGATTACGTCTCGGACGTCTGTGTGGCACCGTTCATTCAAACGGAATGGGGCCAGGGCGCGGCCTCGGGCGTCGCGTGCTACAACTACTACACGCCGCCCGGCCCGGACGGTAACGCCGGCAACTACGTGTGCGGGTGCGTGGCGACGGCGATGGCCCAACTGATGCGATTCTACGAGCACCCGACAGCCGGGGTCGGAACGGGATCGTTCTACATTTACGTCGATGGTGTCGGCGAGATGCGTCCGCTTCGCGGCGGCGATGGCGCCGGCGGGCCCTACGACTGGGCCAACATGGTGTACACCGCGGGCGCGTCGACGCCGGAGATCCAGCGCCAGGCCATCGGCGCACTCAGCTATGACGCCGGCCTTTCGGTCAACATGAGCTACACCGATAGCGGTTCGGCGACGGATACGCTCGAAGGGGCGACCGCGTTTGTGGATACCTTCGGTTACAGCAACGCCATCAAGGGCTACAACAACGCGTCGGACATTGGGCCGGGCCTAAACGGCATGACGAATCCGAACCTCGACGCCGGGCGGCCGGTCATCTTCGGCATTCGTCGGGCCGGCGGTGGCCATGCCATCGTATGCGACGGGTATGGCTATGAACTGGACACGCTCTATCACCATCTCAACATGGGCTGGTACGGCAGTTCCAATGCCTGGTACAACTTGCCGGAAATTCTGAGCTATGAGTCGGTGTACAAGTGCATCTACAACGTGTACGTCACCGGCTCGGGCGAAATCATCAGCGGCCGCGTGACCACGAGCGACGGCTCGCCGGTCGAAGGCGCCGAAGTCGTGGTCGAAGGATCCGCCGCCAAGACGCTCCTCACAACCGACGAGCACGGTATCTTCGCCATCGAGAAGGTCGCCTCGAACACCGAATTCACGGTCTCGGCGTCCAAAGAAGGGTACACGTTCGTCCCTACCAGCCGCGTCATCACGACGGGTCGTTCGACCGACTACAACGCCACGTCGGGCAACGTCTGGCAGGTCGATTTCATGACATCCACCGGAGGGCCGCTCATCGGCGCCAGCCCCCGCACCTTCGTCCGGGAATGTGAAGAGGGGGAGGAGCCGCCCGACGACACCCTCGAGGTGTGGAACCGCGACGTGGGCACGCTCACGTTCACGATATCCGCAGACGCCGCTTGGCTCTCCGTGGATCCGCCCACCGGGACGTCCACCGGCGAACGGGACACGATTACGCTGGACTACGACTCCGCGGGGCTCCCGGCCGGCATATACACCGCCACGGTCTCTATCACCGCGCCGGATACGCTCAACTCACCGCTGGACATCGGTGTGACCCTCGCCGTGTTCCCGACACTGCCCGACGCGCTTGACATCCCCGGCCTCTCGTGGGGCGGTTTGGGTGGCAAGTGGTTCGGCCAGAACCTGACAACGCATGACGGTGTCGACGCGGCCCAAAGCGGCGTAATCGACGACAACTCGGTGTCGATTCTCGAAACGGAGGTGACCGGCCCGGGAACGGTCCAGTTCTGGTGGAGCGTGTCGTGCGAGTCCGGCTACGATCACCTCGGGTTCTACATCGACGGGGAACTCGTCGGCAATGAGATCTCGGGCGAGAGCGGCTGGCTGTTCTGCTCCTACCCGGTCGATGCCGGAACGCATACCTTGGACTGGGCCTATTTCAAGGACACGAGCGTAAGCAAGGGCCAGGACTGCGGTTGGCTGGACGAGGTGGCCTTCGTGCCCGGCGGCGAAGGCGAAGGCGAAGGCGAAGGCGAGGGTGAAGGCGAAGGCGAAGGCGAAGGCGAGGGCGAGGGCGAGGGCGAAATCATCGTGTTGTCGCCCAACGGCGCCGAGGAATGGGGACCCGGCGAAACCCACGCTGTCCAGTGGACTTCATCCGGCCCTCTGGTGGGATCGGACGTGCGCGTCGGCCTGCATCAGGGCACAGACTTCGTGGACTGGATCGTCCGCAAGACCAGTAATGACGGTGGTTATCTCTGGATCGTTCCATCCGACCTGGATCCGGCAGCGAACTACACGGTGCGGGTGCAGGACTATGCCGATCCGGATATCCGTGATTTCAGCAATGCCCCATTCACGATAGGCGCCCTGGGCCTCCTCGATCCCAACGGCGGCGAGTCATGGGCCATGGGCGATGTTCACGCAGTCCTATGGGGCTCGAACCCGGTGGCCGTCGGGCCCGACATCCGGATTGGGTTGCACCGAGGTTTGGAATTCCTCGGCTGGATCGTGCGAAACACGGCCAACGACGGAACGTATTTGTGGACCGTTCCGACGGACCTCGAGGCCGGCGACGGATATCGCCTCCGCGTGCAGTCGGTTTCGGACGCGACGCTACGCGACATGAGTGCGGCGCCCTTCTCGATGGAGTTGCCGGCACTGCTTGTGACTGCGCCGGCCTCGCGGGAAGCGTATACCCAAGGCGAGGCGTACGATATCATCTGGCAGAGCGACGGGCCCGTGGTAGGCGACCACGTACGTGTCGGCCTCCACAAGGGCGGTGCCTTCGTTGATTGGCTCATCCGGAAGACCGAGAACGATGGCGGCTGGACCTGGACGGTTCCGACGGGCCTGACGCCGGCCCCGAGTTACCGCATCCGCGTCCAGTCGTATACCGACAAGAACGTGCGCGACATGAGCGCGGCGTTCAGCATCCTCGCTCCCGACGGTCCGTGACGCGACCCTCTTTCGTGGTAGACTCTCGGGAAGAGTGCGCCGCCGGGGCGCATTCAAAACGACGGGAGGCGCGGAAGTGCGCAGCAGAACAGCCTCAGGTATTCTATCCGTAGTGATCTTGACCATGCTGCCGTGGACGGCCGTCGCGCAGCTAGGCAGCGATGACATCGAGGCCCTCAGCCGACGCGGGGCGCGAGAGGGCTGGACGTTCCGCGTGGGCCCGACACCGGCCACGCACTATCCATCTGACGTTCGGGGCGGATGGCGGTCATCCTCGATACCGCCGACGGCCCCGCGCATAGCACGTCGGAAGGAGGCCCTGCCGGCCCGCTTCGACTGGCGTGAAGTCAGCGGGTGCCCCGCCGTCCGCGACCAAGGCAATTGCGGCAGTTGTTGGGCATTCGCCACCATCGGTGTGCTCGAGTGCGCCATCATGAACATGGATGGAGTCGAGGCAAACCTCTCCGAGCAGTGGCTCGTGAGCTGCAACGACGAAGGTTGGGGCTGCTCGGGGGGCACATGGGCCTTCGACTACCTCGAGTGGAAAGAGGATCCCTGCTCTGAGATGGGCGCGGTGCCCGAGCGTCAGTTCCAGTACCAGGCCGCCGACATGCCGTGCGGGTGTCCTTACAACCACACGTACTTCATCGACGCATGGGGCTATGTGGACGCCCCCGGCCAGGTGGCAGATACCCAACTGCTCAAACAAGCGATTCACGATGACGGCCCCGTGGCCGTGGCCATCCACACCAGCGACGCCTTCGCTGCCTACACGGACGGCGTGTTCAATGCCTGCGAAGACGGCGAGTGCGATCATGCAGTTCTGCTCGTGGGTTGGGATGACGCCTTGGGCACGGCGGGCGCGTGGATCCTCCGCAACTCCTGGAGCGAGGATTGGGGCGAAGCCGGCTACATGTACATCGAGTACGGCTGCTCGCGCGTCGGAACCGACGCCGCCTATGCGGTCTACATGGGCGACAACGACCTCAAGGTCTCCCCGGCGACTTCGCTGAATGCAAGCGGGCCGGAAGGCGGCCCCTTCAGCCCGGCCAGCGTGGTCTATGCGCTAAAGAATGATGGCGATGCCCCTATCGAGTACACCGTGTCATCGGACGCCGACTGGACCGAGATCACCGCGCCTGGAAAGGGCACGTCCCTCGGCCCGCTGACCCTCGCACCCGGCGCAACGGCCGAGGTGTCGGTTGGCATTGGCGCCGCCGCGAGTGCGCTCGACGCGGGGTGCTACTGGACCTCGGTGCAGTTCAACAACGAAGACTCCGCGCGCGCCAGGAAGCAGCGCGTCTATCTCAGAGTGGGCGACGTGGATTTTCTCGCGGAGAAGTTCGAGCGCGAGGAGTTCGATCTCGAGTTTCTGACGTTCCGCCTCACCCCGGACGACTCGTTCTCGGGATATGCCGTATGCAGCGAACCGGCGTACGCGTTTCCAGTCGATCCGGCTCCGGCAACCGAAGTAGCGCTCGAGGATGACGACTTCGTCCGGATACCGCTTGCCGATGGACGGCCATTCGCCATGTTCGGAACATCCTATACCGATGTCTTCATCGGCAGCAACGGCTATGTAACGTTTGGCGAGGGCGATACCGGCAACGCGTGGGGCGGCGCCGAAGCGTTCTTCAGTCACCCCCGCATTGCCCTAGTCGAGGCGGATCTGTGGCCGGCGCCCGAAGAAGGCGCGCCGGGTCGAATCTCGTACGTTCAGCTGCAAGACCGCTTCGTCGTCACGTATGAGAATGTGCCGGATTTCGACGGCGAGTTCCGCGTGAATCTCCAACTGGCCCTATGGTTTGACGGCCGAATCGAGTTGACCTATCTCGATTGGACCGGCACGTGCGCGCCGTGGGGCTATGCCGGACTCTCGCGAGGCGAAGGCGAGTCATTCTTCTTCTCCGAATCGGACTTCAGCGCGAGCGATTCGTGCTCGATTCGCCTAGACACACCCAATGGCGGTGAAGTGTGGACCGCCGGATCGCTGCAAACGATCGTGTGGCATGCCAACGAGGCCATCGTGGGCCCGAGCGTGCGCCTCGCCTTGCACGAAGGTATGCGGTTCCTCGAGTGGATCACGCTGCGCACGGCGAACGATGGCGCGCGCGCGTGGCGCGTACCGCTGGATCTCTCGCCCAACCTCCGGTACCGGATTCGCGTGCAATCGTTTGACGATCCGGTCCTGCGCGACTATAGTGACATGCCCTTCTACGTCACGCCGGCCACGCTCGCCCTGACCTCCCCCGACGGGGGCGAAACGTGGCGCCTCGGCAGCGTGCAAACAATCGCCTGGGCGAGCGACCCGAGCGTCGGCAACCTTGTCCGGCTCGCGCTCCATCAGGGCCGTGTGTTCGATCGCTGGATCGCACGCCGCACGGCGAACGACGGCGCGTTTAACTGGATCGTGCCGAAGGATCTCGATCCGGACGTCAGATACACGGTCCGTGTGCAGGCCTACACGAATCCGGCGTTGCGCGATTTCAGTAACGCGCCCTTTGCGGTCGAGACCGAGTAGTCGGGCAACCATGCCAAAGCCGAGGACGTAGAGGACCTCACGCGCTGAGAGGACCACGTCGCGCCAACGCGCTCGATGGCCAAAAGAGCGGTGGGCCGTTATGCTCAGTGCAGCCAATGCGCGACGGCAACGCCAATGAACGTGGCCACGGCATATCCCAGCGTACCACACAACACCGAGGGTATGATCAGCGAATCCCACCGGCGCGCAACGGCGAGCGCAACGGCCGTCGGCGGGCCGCCGACGTTGGCGTTCGAGGCGATGACCACCTCCCGGATGTCAAGCCGCAACGCCCAGCCCGCGAGGAGAATGACGGCCAGGTGAACCACCAGGATCACCCCGGCGAACAGGAACAGAACCGGGCCTACGCGCAGCACCATCGGCACGTTTGCGCTCGCGCCGACTGCCACGAAGAACACGTGCATGATATAGGTTCCCACGACTTCGCCGCCGTGCAACCGCCCGATGTGGTTCGGCCAGAACGTTGCGGCGGCCACAACCAGGGCCGTCACAATCAGGATGGCCGGGCTCTTGATCGGCGTGAAACGCTCGCACCACGGCGCCAGGCCGTAGCTGATTGCGCACAGCCCCACCGCCACCGCCAGGCTCAGCGCGAAATCCACCAGCGTGACGGGGCGCTGATTCCAGTAGGCCTCGGCCGCGGCAGAGACCGTATCGTTGTCTTCGATACCTTCACGTTGGGCGAAGCGCGACGCGAGGGGCTTCCACGACGGCAACGCGAACAATACCAGCATCACGAGCGCGGTCAGTAGGTTATCGGCGGCAACGCCGGCGGTCAGCAAGTCACCCGAGCGCAGATCCATCACCTCGGCGCACGCCACGTAATTCAGCGATCCGCCAATGTAGGTTGCACAGAAGCTGGCCGTCATCTTCCAGCCTTCGTCGCCCAATGGAACGAGATGGTACGCGACCACCGCCCCCAACACGGTCCCGATCGCCCCAATGACGAACGCAACAAGCAAGGGCCCCGATTGGCGCAAGATCCGCCGCAGGTCGGCACGAAACAGCAGCAGAGGAATCGCCACCGGCACAAGATAGGTCCACACCACGTCGTAGGCCGGCGCACTGGCCGGAATCACGGCCGTGTTGGACAGGAGGATCGCCACCGCAATACAGATGATGTAACCGGTCAACCGCGCGCCCAGACGCGTCTTCTCGGCCCGAAGGCCAAAGGCCGCGACGCCAAGCATCACGGCCCAGAGCGCCCACGCATTGTCCGGCCGTATCAGCGAAGCCATCAGGTCTTCCCCACCGGCGCGAGGTAGACGGTGTATTCGTCGTGGCCGTCGACGCGCAGCAGGGCGTCCGTGGCGCGTTGGTCGTACGCGCCGATGGCGCACGTGCCGCAGCCGATGGCCTCGCACGCGAGGTACAGGTTCTGGCAGAGATGGCCTGCATCGATGAGCATGACGCGGTGTGCGCGGATGTTGTACCGCCACTCGCCGCGATACGGAATGCACGTCCACAAGCATACGGCCGCCGCGCCACCAACGAAATCCTGGCCGAGGGCGGCCTCGGTCAGTCGGCGCGGCAACTCGGGCTCGGCGAACTCGAACACCAGCTTGTGGTCGACCGGCAGGTAGCGATATACGCCCGGATCGAGATCTACAACACGGTTGACGGCCACGTACGTCTCGTAGGGATGCCGCGCGCCGGCCGACGGCGCAGGCCGCATGCTCGCGTAGCCGTACGGATCGGCCTCGTCGATGCCTTGCGTCGCCCAGAGAAGGAACGACAGTTCCGCGAGGGAGATCGGGTTGCGCGAGAAACGACGCCGGCTTCTACGCCGCCGGAGACAGGTCAGCAACTCCGGCGTCGAGATGACTTCCTTCGTCACCGTCGGCAAATCGATGACGCGCGCGCCTTTGGCGTACGGCTTCTGGAACGGCGGCGGCGGCAAGCCTTGGCCTTGGTCCGAACGGAGGGCCTTCGGAAGGCCGAACTCGGACTTCATGAACTCTCGGTTCGCGTGGATGTCGTCCATGGCCTACTCTTCGGCGGGCTGCTTCACACCTGCGGCGGCTCAAGAACCGCACCGCGCGCTGCGCTCGATACGAGGCGCTCGTACCGCGACAGCCAGCCGCGGCTGAACTTTGGCGCGGGCCGTTTCCAAGCCGCCTTGCGTCGTTCGAGCTCAGCCTTGTCGACGATCAGGTCCACTTTGCGGTTCGGCAGATCCACTTTGATTGCGTCGCCGTCCTTGACAAGCGCGATAGGCCCTCCCTCGGCAGCTTCCGGCGACACATGGCCGATGCTGAGGTTCCGCGTCCCGCCCGAGAACCGCCCATCGGTAATGATGGCGATCTGGCTGCCGAGTCCACAGCCGGCCACGGCCGCGGTGAGCGCCAACGACTCGCGCATGCCCGGGCCGCCCTTCGGCCCTTCGTACCGCACGATGAGCACATCACGCGGCGCCACCTTGCCGGCCTGTAGGTAGGCCATGGCATCATCCTCGCAGTCGAACACGCGCGCCGTGCCTTCGAACTGCATCATTTCTTTGGCGACGGCGCCCTGCTTCACAACGCAGCCGTCCGGCGCGAGGCTGCCTTTCAGAATGGCGATGCCGCCTTCCTTGGCCACGGGATTATCGAGCGTGTGAATCACATCGCCGTCCGGATCCGGCGCGCGTTCGCATAGTTCGCCAATGGTCGCGCCCGATGAGGTCAGACAGTCCTTGGCCAGCAGCGGCTTCAATGCCTTCAGCAGTGCCGGAATACCGCCGGCCCACTCGAGATCCTCCATCATATACTCGCCACCGGGCCGCAACGACGACAACTGCGGCACTTCGCGGCTGAGCCGGTCGAAGGCGTCGATGGACACGTCCACCTCGGCCGCGTGCGCGATGGCGGGAATGTGGAGCGTCGTGTTGGTCGAGCCGCCCAGAGCGAGGTCCACGCGAATGGCGTTCTCGATGGCTTCTTTCGTGACGATTCGGCGCGCGGTCACCCCTTCGCGCACAAGGCCCACCACGCGCTCGCCGGCCGCGTACGCCAAGCGCGCCGATTTCGCGCTTCCGGCGAGACTCGACGCCGTGCCGGGCAGGCTCATGCCCATCGTCTCCGTCAGACACGCCATCGTGTTCGCCGTGTAGAGGCCTTGGCACGAGCCTTCGCCCGGACAGGCTTCGATCTCGAGTTCCGCGGCATCGCTTTCGCTCATCCGGCCGGCCTGGCACAGGCCGACCGCCTCGAAGGTGTCGCGCACGAGCGAGAGTCTGCGTCCGTGATGACGCCCCGAGAGCATGGGGCCGGCCGTCACGACAATAGACGGCACGTCCAGCCGGCACGCGGCCATGAGCATACCGGGCGTGATCTTGTCGCAGTTGGTGAGCAGCACGACGCCGTCGAGGGCGTGCGCCTGGACGATCGACTCGATCATGTCGGCGATGAGCTCACGCGACGGCAGCGAATAGTGCATGCCGGGATGGCCCATGGCGATACCATCGCAGATGCCGGGCACGCCAAAGATGAACGGCACGCCGCCGCCCGCGCTCACGCCCTGCTCGATCTTGCGCTCGAGCGAACGCATGCCGATATGGCCCGGCACGAGGTCCGTGAAGCTTGTGCAAACACCGATGAACGGCTTGTCGAGTTGGGCGGGCGACACGCCCGTCGCGTACATCAACGCGCGATTCGGCATCCGTTCCAGGCCACGTTTCGTTTGGTCACTACGCATCGTCTAGTCTCCTCTATCGGCGAGGCGCGCTCACGCTCCTGCGTGAGACCAACGCCACGTCCGAAATGCAGTCGGTTCAGGCAACGAAATCAGGAATGGCTCAGAGTAGCGCGCGCACCGCGCCGGCGTCAAGGAACACTCGGCCGCGTGCCAGCGAACCTATCGAAGCAGAAGCGCGCGAAAGTCGGCTTGCTCGAAGTGGTGATCATACGCCAACGCTTCGATAATACCGTGTGATTCCATCACGGTAGATGAGATGCAGTCCGTCAGCGACCAACCTTTGTCGAGTCGGGCAGCATAGAGGCGAAATCCTTGACCAAACAGCACGGCAGACGCCGGTATGACGGTTGTTTGTGCGTCTTCACCGAGTGTCTGAACGAGATCGACGAAGACCTTGCGGCCAGACGGCCCACGCAGGTAATTACCCAGCTCGACCAGCACATATTCCGTCGTCATCACCGGCCCGTTCCAGCGGTCGCCGGCATCCACGGCTGCTCTATGCCGGACATCTCGTGGATTGGCCAAGGCTACATAGAACGACGTGTCCGCAAATACGCAGTTCATGCCTCAGGCGCGCCGTAGAGGTAGCGATCGTGGTTCTCCGCGGCGTCTTCCGGAAGGCCTTCGACCTTGCCAATGATCGAGGCCAAGCGTTCCGTGAGCGGCCGGCCTCCCGCCTGCCCTCCGGCGTCGGCGACCTCGATCCGAACTGGCGTACCGTCCTTGAGATCCGCAGCCTCGTCCAGAACGGCCACGCCGTTCTCGATATGTCCTCGGTAGACCATGACAGCGAACTCCAACTTCAACAATGCGATTATAGCACGCGCGCCTGCGTCCGCACGAGGCGCGACGCGCGACGCCTTGGCGCTTCGTCGTCCACGTTTCAGACGCGAGCTACATTGGCCACGCCCATCACTCTCGCTGCAAGATCAGGACTCGGGCAGCGGCATACGCAATGCACAACCTCGTTTGGCAAGGTACTTCTCGGCGAGTGCCTTCCACTGGTCGAGGTCGCGGCTCTCCTCTTCTTCTGTCGGATAGCGCGGCAAGGGATCACGTGGCTCTCCCAGTACATCCGCCAGGTGCCATCGTGCCCTACTACGCGTTGCCTCGTCGCCCTTCTCGAGGTGATGCAGCAGCAGCGGAATCAGTGCCTCGACATGCTCTTCCGCGAAAGGCGATAGCCGTTTGGTTAGAGAGCCGGAATACACGCGAAGCAGGGCCGCAGCGTCAGCACTTTGACGGCGGCCGCCGTGTCGGCAAGACTATCGCCGCGGAGCTTCGCCATCCAGGCATCGCGTGAAGCGATGTCGTCGTCCGCAATCGGAGTGACGGTACGGAATCTCTCCTCGATAAGACGCCACGTCTCATCCAGACTGACGGCGTCATAGGCTGTAACGAAGCGAACGCCTGAGTCTTCTATCCGACGCACTTCCAGGAAACCACCGCCAGCCGTCCGCCCCTTTCTCCTAACAAATGGGAAGACGTACTCCTCTCCTTCCCGCACGAAATCAACATATTCCCAAGAAGCGCTGGTCTCATAAGTAATGGCGTCGCACGGCGGCTCGGGCGGGAATTGTCCAATCACATCGACGGTAATGGTCATTGCCGTGTCCGTTACACGTCGCTTAAGGATATCGCGAATGAGGCCGTCGCGATCGTATGCCACTTCGCGGACTCTGCCGTGGACAACGAGGCTGTCACGTACGATCAAATCCAACAGTCGCGGGCGCACGTAGTCCACGAAGAAGTCCCCCTTCGTGTTGGCCCTTGCTCGTAAAGAGAATAGCTCGTCAGCCGAGACGCTCTCGAGCTGCTTGCGCAGGTCGTCACGAAGAACCCGTCGGTCTACCTGCGCTTCCGGATCCATGTGAAGCGCCATCAGCTCGTCGAGCGTCGCGGCCGGCAAGTCCGCTGTGTCCAATGGCTTGGCCGTGCAGCCAAGCACCCCCAACACGAGTATCGGGACTACCATCTTCCTCATGGCGACATCCCCTTTCTGGCTACCGGCCGCACCGCATCGGCGCGCAGCAATACGTCCGAGTGATTTGAGTGTACACCACTTGATGCCGGAATTCACCAATGTGCTCGTGAAACTATTGGGGTGTGGGGGCTATGAATCTGCAGCAGACGGGATGTGCGCGCGTGGCAACTCGAGACTCGGCTTGGCCCAAGGGGCCGCTGTGGGCGCCTACATGCGTTCGGGTGCGGCGATACCGAGAATGCCGAGCGCGTTTTGCAGCACGGTGCGCGTCGCGTCGCAGAGTTGCGCGCGCGCGATGCGTTGGCTATCAGAGTCCGCGTTGATCACGGGACAGTCGTGATAGAACGAGGTGAAGAGCCGCGCGGTCTCGAGGGCGAACTGGGCGATCGAGGCGCCATTACGCTGCCGTACCGCACCGGCCACGACTTCCGGAAACGCGGCGAGCTTGAGCACGAGCGCCCACTCGGCGTCGGTCTCTGTCGGGAACGCCTCGGGCGTCGCCTCGGGCGTATCGCCGAGCTTCCGGAGGATCGAGTTGATCCGCGCGCACGAGTACTGCACGTACGGCCCGGTGTCGCCGGTAAAGGACAGGCTCGATTCCCAATCGAAGATCACGTTCTTGTTCGGACTGATGCGGAGCACGGCAAACCGAATGGCCGACACGGCCACTTGTTCGGCGATGGCCTGCTGCTCGTCGGCGTCGAGGTCCTTACACTGCTCGCGCACTTTCTCGAGCGCGCGCGCCGCCGCCTCGTTGAGGAAATCGGCGAGCAGGACGACCTTGCCTTGCCGCGTCGACATTTTGCCTTCGCGCAGCAGGATGTACGAGTAGTAGACGGCCTCGGCGAACGCTTTATTCGCCGCGCCGAGGATCCGCTCGAGCTGCTCAGCGTACAACTTGTGGTCTTCACCGAGCACGATGAGGTTGACGTCCGCCCCGCGCGCCGACTTGTCGATGGCATACGCGAGGTCGCGGTAGCCGTACATCGAGCTGCCGTTGGCGCGCATGAGCACGAAGTAGCGGCCTTCGTCGCGTTCGTGGCCGATCTTGGCGAGGTCGACCACGAGCCGCTGCTCCTCGTCCGTGAACAGCGCCTCCTTGGCGCGGAGCGCATCGAGAACCTCCTCGATGCGCGGATCCTGGATGTACGAGGATTCGCGGTCGAAGATGTCGAAGGCCACGCCGAGGCGGCCGAGCACGGCCAGTTGCCCATCAAGACACAGATCCGTCACCGCACGGAACCGCGCCATGGTATCGGGATCGCGCTCCTCCATCTTGGCCAGCAGTGCATAGCCCTGTTCGGCGAACTCGGGATCGTGTTCAGCCCGGTTGTTCGCCCGTACGTACCGATCCAGGATCTCGTCGAAGGTCACGTGCTCGATATCGTCGCACACGAGCACGAGCAGGCCGATCTGGCGGCCCATATCGTTGACGTAATAGTGCGTCTCGACGTCATAGTCCTCGAACCGGAGCAGCCGGACCAGCGTATCGCCAATCATGGCGCACCGCGCACGGCCGACGTGCGGGCTCGCGTTCGGATTGATACTGGTGTGCTCGATCAGGACACGCCGGCCACGGCCGGAATGGTTCGAGCCATACGCCGCACCTTCCGCGCGGACGGCCGCCACGATCCTCGCCGCGAACGCCGCGCGGTCGAGACGGAAGTTCACGTAAGGCCCCGCCGCCGAAACCTCACGCACTTCCGGGCCAAAGGTCACTTCTTGCGCCACGCGCGCAGCGATCTGCGCCGGTGGCATGCGAAGTTTCTTGGCCGCGTCGAAGGCACGCATGGCGATGTCGCCCATCTCGATTTTCGGTGGCGGCACAAAGGCCACATCGTCCGCCGTCAACTCGGCGAACGCGTCCAGGATCGGCGCTGTCAGCGACTCGAATAGGTTCACGACCACACTCCTGTCTGTAGAATCTTCGCCCCTGTGCAGAGGCCGGATGGGCGGCATAGATCGCCGCGAAGAAGACCGGCGTGCCGTACCGGTGGATTACTCGGCGTGATTCTAGCACAGGCGGCGGCGCGCAGCAAAGAATGGCGTGCGCGGTTTGAACGCGCCGTGGCCGGTGCGTATGCTACGTGAATCCGTGTGGAGATGCGGTTGATCCGCGTAGGTGCAAGAAGGAGGGCGCATGATGGCCAAGTACCAAGGCAAGTATCGGTTTTCTTTTGGGCCGTGGAATATCCACGAAGGCGAAGATCCCTTTGGACCGGCGGTCCGCAAGCCGGAGACCTTTGCCAAGAAGTTGCAGGTCGCCAAGGACCTGGGGTTCGATGGCGTCCAATTCCACGATGATGACGTTTCGCCGGACATCGACTCGAAGAGTCACAGCGAAGTCATGAAGGACGCCAAGAAGGTTCGGAAGATGCTCGACAACGCCGGCCTGAAAGCCGAGTTCGTTGCGCCGAGGTTGTGGTTCGCGAAGGAAACCATCGACGGCGCCTACACGAGCAACGACCCGAAGTGCCGCAAGTACGCCGTCGAGCGTTCGAAGCAAGCCGTCGACATCATGAACGTGCTGGGCACGTCGACCATGGTGATGTGGCTGGCCCGCGAAGGCTCGTACGTGCGCGAGAGCAAGAACCCCCGCGTCGAGGTGCTCCAGATCCGCGACGCGTTCAACGCGTTGCTCGAGTACGACTCCAAACTCATGATTCTCGTCGAGCCCAAGCCGAACGAGCCCGTGGATAGCGCGATTATCCCGACCATCGGCCACGCTGTGGGTCTCGGTTTTCTGACCGTCGATCCGGCGCGGTGCGGTTGCCTCGTAGAGACCGCCCACTCGGTGTTGGCCGGTCTCGATCCCGCGGACGACATGGCGTACGCGTTAGCCTTCAACAAGCTGAAGAGCGTTCACTTGAATGACCAGACCGGCCTGAAGTTCGATCAGGACAAGACATTCGGCTCCGTCGATCTGCGGCGCGCCTTCAACCAGGTCCGTGTCCTCGAGGAATACGCCTACGGCCGGAACGGCGAGTGGGTCGGCCTGGACGTGAAGGTGCTTCGTACGCAGAAGCAGAAGGTCAACACGAAACACCTCGCGTACAGCAAGCGGAATTTCCTGGCCTTGCTCGACAAGGTGGCGACGCTGGACCGGAATATCGAGGCGCAGCTTGTCAAGGAACGCGACTACGAAGAGCTGAACCATTACATCACGTGCCACCTGATGGGCCTGAAATACTAGCGGAATCGAAAAACGGGGACGGACGCCCTCCGAGTCTTCGAGGAGGGCTGTTTGTCCCCGCGTTTCGCCGATTGCCGCACATCACATGCCGTGGAGGAGCACGATGAACACCGTGGGTTTCTGTCTTGACGGCAAGGTGGCCATCGTCACCGGCGCGAGCCGAGGTATCGGCGAGGCCATGGCGCGGGCCATGGCGGCCGCTGGCGCCACAGTGGTGCTCGCGTCGCGCAAGCAGGAAGCCTTGGACGCCATCGCGGCGAGCATCCGATCCGACGGCGGTACTGCAGTGCCCATCGCCTGCCACACCGGCCAGATCGAGATGGTCGACGCGCTCGTGAGTCGCGTCAAAGCCGAACTCGGCCGTATCGACGTACTCGTGAACAACGCTGCCACGAATCCTTACTTCGGCCCGGCCATCGGTATTTCGGAATCGCTGTACGACAAGACCTTCGAGGTAAACACGAAGGGCTACTTCATGATGGCGCAGCGCGTGGCGCCCGTCATGGTCGACCAGGGCCGCGGCTCGATCATCAACATCGCTTCAACCGCCGGCATCACGCCGTATCCGCTGCAGGGCGTCTACGCCATGACCAAGGCCGCCGTGATCATGATGACGAAGGTCTTCGCGAAGGAACTCGGCGGGGCGGGCGTTCGCTGCAACGCGATCTGTCCGGGCCTCACGGAAACGCGGTTCGCGAAGGTGCTCATCGAGACTCCGGAGATTCACGATCTCTATCTCAAGGATACGCCCATGGGCCGGCACGCCCAACCGATCGAGATGGTCGGCGCGGCACTCTACCTAGCATCGGACGCGGCCAGCTACACGAACGGGGCGATTCTCGTGTGCGATGGCGGCCAGTCCATCTAGACGGCGCGCGTCAGGTCTCCTGTTCCGGCATGTCCATTTGACCGACAGGCACGGAATAGGACGTCCAAGCGTGTCGAAGCCGTGTCTCGTCGAGATGCCCGTGTTCATCGGCGAGCCGCGACGCGCCGGCGCTGTACAAGAGCCGAACGGTCTCCGACGCAACGCATCGAGACTCGTGGATGAAGAGCGGCTTGCGCTGCGACATCGCGTGGCGCGCCGTGCGGATACTCCCGCCCGTCTTCCTCGGCTCGATAACACACACGAGGTTGGCCAAGGCGCTGATCGTGGCGTTGCGCGCCACAGCCGCATAGGTCTCCCAAGCCGCACCGGGCGCGAACTGACTCACTACAGCCACGTCACCGCTCTTCACACGCCGTGCCAACCAGAGCGGCGCCTGGTAGGTCAGGAGCCCCTGAGGCAACACGACAATTGTCGAACCGCCGCACCGCAGGGCAGCGTGGTGGGCCGCCACGTCCACACCTTGCGCCCCGCCGCTGACAATGGTCGCCCCGAAGGACACGAGCGCGGTTGCGCACCGACCGGCCAGCCGCGCGCCGCGCGGCGACACCTCGCGCGCCCCCGCGATGGCCGCCGCGGGACGATCGAGCAGCGTTACATCGCCCAAGACAAACAGCAGCGCCGGGGCCCCTTGACCTAGGTCGCGGACAAGCCGCTCCGGATAGCTCAAATCGCCGGGGACGAATACCTGAACGCCGCGCCGGGCGCAATCGCTGAGCAGCAAACGCGCACACCGCCGTACATCCTCGCTACAAGCAGCGAGGGCGGAAACGAGTCCCTCGGCGCCCTCCGGAACGGACGCAGCCAGTTCGGCGCCCTTCATTTTCAGGAGATCCTCGAGCGTCCGGCCCATGCTCTCCGCCACGCGCTGTGCCGTGCGCACCGTTGCGTTGCCCAGTCCTCGGGAAAGGAGCAGCGCCAGGCTACACTCGTGGCGCCCTTCCGGAAGCGGGGCCCCTTGTGCGGACTCACATCCGCGCGCCGGAACGTCACAGGCCCATGCGCCTTTTGCCTTCTCGTGCGGCCATGATACCATCGGTGCCTATAAGACGAACGCTGGCGTATGTTTCGTGCATTGTATGATTTGGCATGTTCTATTGTGAGAATAATTCGATAATAGACAGAGATGACGAAGTGAATGCGTTTCCGCAACCCTTCCTTTGGGGCGCCACGTTTGGCGGCCACTCCGTCGAAGGCGGCAACTATGCCAGCGACTGGTGGCGCTGGGAGCAGCGGCCCGGCCGTATTCGCGACGGCAGCAATTCCCAAGTCGCCGCGGGGCATCTCGACCGGTTCGAAGGCGACTTCGAGTTGGCCCGACGATTCGGTTTGAATGCGGCGCTCGTTTCGCTCGAATGGGCTCGTATCGAGCCCGAGCCCGGCCGGCTCGACACGGCGGTCCTAGACCATTACGCCACCGTCCTGGCAGCGATGCGGACGCGCGGCATCGAGCCCATCTGTGCGCTGGTTCACGTCACGACGCCGGACTGGTTCGCTCAGCGCGGGGGCTGGGCGGCCGCCGACGCCGCGGCGCGTTTCCAAGTCCACGCCGAGCGCATGGCGCAGACGTTCGCGACCGAGTGCCGTTGGTGGATCACGTTGTATGAGCCGATGAACACGGTATATCAAGGCTACATCGAGGGCCGGTGGCCGCCGGGCCGGCGAAATGTCCTCGCAGCGGCGTTGCGCGTCCGCACGCACCTCGTCGAGGCCCACAAGCGGGCGTTCACTGCGCTACATGCCGCACGGACCGATGTGCGCGTCGGCGTGGCACTCCGTGCGTGCAAGGCGGTGCCCGCCGATCCGGAGCGATCCTGGGACTTCCACGCGGCGCGGTTTCTCCATGCCTGGCCTCACGCCTTTCTGCGTACGAAAGCGGCCTCGGCCGGGGCGTGTCTGTTCCGGGAGCCCCATGGCCACACCGACCTCGACCTGGACTTCCTCGGCGTCAGCTTTTACGGTGTCGAGCGGGCGCGGTTCAATGCATTCCGGCCGGGATCGGCCTTCACGGGGCGGGCCGATGAGGACCACACCGCCGACGCGGAGGCCTTTGGCCACGCCGTGCTCGAGATGGCCCGCTACGGCGTGCCCCTGATCGTCACCGGCAACGGCATCGCGACGGACGACGACACGGTGCGCTGCCGCTATCTGTTGGATCACCTCGCCGAACTGGCCCGAGTCATCCAGGGAGGCGCCGACGTGCGCGGATACGTGTACCGGGCCTTCCTGGACGGTTTCGAGTGGACGCAGGGGTACTCGGCGCGATTCGGCTTGGTTCACGTCGACCGCCGCACCTTGGCACGGACGCCTAATCCCAGCGCGTACCTGTACAAAGGCATCTGCGAAACCGGCACGTTCCGGCCCGGCATGGCGCAACGATTCTGTCCGGAATGGCGGGGTCCATCGGGGGAGTGCAAGTCATGAACTACCTCTTGGCATTCGATGGCGGCGCGACCCGCACGCGCGCCGGCCTGTATTCGGAACGAGTCGAGCTCGTGGCCGAAGCGGTGGGTGGGCCCTGCAATCTCGTCGATGATGGCCTGGAGGCGTGCGTGGCCACGTTGAAACGGCTGGAATCTGAGGTCCGGCACGGTCACGACGGGACGATGGCGTGCGTGTGTGCCGCCATCTCCGGTGCGAGCACATCCGGCCTCGGTCCCGCCATCGCGGAAGCGCTGGCCACCGCCTTCGGCGCTGAGCGGGTCCTCGTCGCCAGCGATGTCGCGGCGGTCCTCTTCGCCAACATCGCCGCGGGCGCCGGGATCGTTGTTGTGGCCGGCACCGGATCATCCGTCTTCGCCCGGGCTCAGGAAGGACGCGGCCGCATCTTCGGGGGACGCGGGCCCGTACTGGGCGATCCGGCCAGTGCCCACGCCATCGCCGTCGCAGGTCTCCGCGCCGCGCTCGACGCCCGAGATGGCGCTGGGCCCGCCACGGCGTTGTGCCAGCGGCTGTACGAAGCGGCTGAGGCGGCCTCGGGTGGCCGGGTGGCCGCATGGGCCGCGAGGGCCGCGAGGGCTGAGGTGGCCGCCCTGTGCCCCCTGGTATTCGAGGCGCTCGCGGAGGGCGATCCTGTGGCGCACGCCCTCCTCGACGTCCAGGTCGAGGCACTGGCCCGCCAGGTGCAAGCGGCCCGCACGACAATGGGCGTTGACGCCAACGCTCCCGTTCTCCTCACCGGCGCCCTATTCGCGTCAGTCAACGTCTTTCGCGAGCGTTTCAACGCCGCCCTCGGGCGCCTGTGGCCGGGCGTGCAGGTGTCCCTCGCCCCGCGGCGCGGCCATCGGGCCGCTGCCGAGCTCGCCGTTCTGGAGCCGGTGCCGGAAGACATCTGGTCGTGTGCCGGCATCGCGACGGGTTCCGCGCGGCTGCCCCAGACCGAGGGCCGTCTTGCCGAACCGGCACCTTTGGACGCCATGACGGCGCTGGACATCGTGCGCGCCATGGGCGAGCAGGACCGGCGCGTCGCGCCGGCCGTGGCCCGCGAGATGGAAGGAATCGCCCGGGCCATCGACTGGACGGCCGAGGCCTTTCGCCTCGGGGGCCGTCTCGTCTATGTGGGCGCAGGCACCAGCGGCCGGCTCGGCGTAATCGACGCCGCGGAGTGTCCGCCCACCTTCGGTGTGTCGCCCGACAAGGTCGTCGCCCTCATCGCGGGCGGCGTCGAGGCGCTCCGGCGAAGCATCGAGGGGGCCGAGGACGATGAAGGCCTGGGCCGACGCGACGTACTCGGGTTGAATCCGCCCGTCGGCCCTGCCGATGTCGTGACAGGCATCTCTGCGTCCGGTGGCGCACCCTACGTGCGCGGAGCCCTCGCCAAGGCCCGGGCGGCCGGGGCGAAAACGGTGCTTGTGTGTTGCACGCCGAATCCCGCCATCGAGGCCCACCTCGTCATCGCGCCAACCACCGGCGCCGAGATTCTCGCCGGCTCGACGCGCCTCAAGGCCGGCACCGCTACGAAGATGATCCTCAACATGATCTCGACCGGCGCCATGGCGCGTTCCGGACTGGTGTACGATGGTTTGATGGTCAATGTGCGCCCCGTGAACGCCAAGCTCCGCGATCGCGCCGAACGCATCGTCCAAGCCGTGACGGGGATCCCGCGCGCCGAGGCCCGGGCCGCCTTGGATGGGGCCGGTTACCGTATTGGCATTGCCGCGATCATGGTACGGAAGCAACTCGACGCGACCGCTGCCGAGGACGTCCTGAAGCGCGCGGGCGGTTCGCTCCGGGCCGCCTTGGATGGGTAGGCGCCTTGGGGTATTCCTCGCGCCCATGGTATGCTCGCGAAGGCCCTCATCGCCGGCCCATCGGTTCAGAAGGTTCAAGATGTCACCGGATCACCCAGAAGAAGCTCGTCGTCCGTCGCTGGCTGACTTGCGCGCGGCGGCGCTAGCGGGCCCGCCGTACGAGGCGGCCTTCCTCGATGCACTCGAGGCGGATCCCCGGGCCGGCGCACGCGCGGTGTCTATGACGTGCATCCGCCGTCAGGCCGCCGTATTCACGGAACAGCAACGGCTCCTCGAGATGCTCCGGTTTGAACGGGAAGCCGCCGCGGGCGGCTTCTCGCGTGTGGCCGGAGTCGACGAGGCCGGCCGAGGTCCGCTGGCCGGGCCCATCGTGGCCGGCGCCGTGGTGTTGTCGCACCCCATCGAGGGGCTGGACGATTCCAAACGACTCACGGCGGAGCAGCGAGATCGGCTCTTTGAAGTCATCCACGCGGAAGCCTGCGACGTGGGCATGGCGGTCGTGGCTTCTGAGGAAATTGACCGCGATGGCATTCAGTCGTCAAACTACAGGGCCATGAAGGAGGCGGTTGAGGCACTGCACATGACGCCCGACTTCTTGCTCGTGGACGGCTTCTCGATCCAAGGTTGTGCCCTGCCGCAGATGAGGATCGTCAAGGGTGACCGACGATCGCTAAGCATTGCGGCGGCCAGCATCGTAGCGAAGGTCACCCGAGATCGGATGATGGACGAGTTGGACGCGCAGTATCCCCAGTATGGGTTCGCCCAGCACAAGGGATACGGCACCCGCGATCACCTCGAGGCGATCAAACGCCATGGGCCCTGCGCCGTCCATCGGAAGAGCTTCGCGCCCATCGCGGAAATGCGCGAGACGGGGCTGTTGTTCTAATCAGGGATGAAAGGTTACCTCGATATGCGCTGTATACTGTCGCTGCCGCTGATTCTCCTGGCGGGATGCGTGACGACGGAGGTACTCCAAGCCGACGCCCAAGACGCGATCGGGCCTTACGAAGAGCCCAGCGTCCGGGCACAATCCTACGCCCATTACCTCACCGCGTTGGTCCACGAACGCGGCCACCGCTACGATGAGGCCGTTGCTGAGATGCGCCAGGCGTCCGAACTCGCCCCGGAGGCCGTCGTGCCGACGCTCAAGCTAACGCAGGCCTACCTCCGAATGCAGGATTTCGACAATGCGCGGATCATGTGCGAGCGCGCGGTCAAGCAGTTGCCCGACAATCCCAATCTCTGGGTCATGTTGGGCGAGATCCACCACCAGCTCCAGCAGTACGATCAAGCCGTGGCCGCGTTCGAGAAGGCCATCGCCCTCGATCCCGAAAGCAAACTCGGTTACGACGCGCTCATTGCCGTCGGCGAGGCCACCAACGATCTCGTGGCCGCCGTGGACATCTATCGGCGTATCATCAAGACGCGTCCCAACGACGCCAACCTGCACTATCAGCTCGGTCTCAACCTCGCGCGCATGAACGATGCCCAAGGCGCCGCCGAGGCCCTCGAGAAGGCCCTCGAACTCAATCCTTCACTGCCGCGCGCACGATTCGTCCTCGGCTTGGTCTACTTCGAGTCCGACCGGAACGAACCAGCCCGAGAAGAGTTCAAGAAGGTATTAAGCCAGGAACCCGAGAACGTGCGTGCGCGAGAACACCTCGTCGGAACGCTGGGCCGGCTGGGCGACTACGACGGCGCCCTGAGGCAGCTCAAGGAGATTCTGGCCCGCGGGGGACAGGAGCCGCGATACCTCATCGAGCTCTCGTACTTGCTGCTGCGCGCCGAACGCTACGAAGACGCCAGCAAGGTACCGCCCCCGAAAGGCGGCCCGGTGTTCGGCATGATTCTGAATGCCGCGGCCCGGAAGTGCCTTGGCCTGCCGTACGAACTGCTCTACAAGTCGCTCGATTCCGTCGAGACCGACGTGGATGCCGAGTGCCAGGCGTTTCTTTCGGAACTGATCTACCTCTTCGGAGAAGAGGACACCGGCCACTATCTGCTCGACGCGCTGGACGCCGACACGCGATCGAAAACCGTCGAGACGGTTCGCGCGCGGATCCTCATCGCCCTTGAACGCTACGAGGAGGCCGAAACGACGCTCCTCAGGATCCTCGAAACGTTTCCGCCCGACAAACACATCCACTACTACCTCGCCACCGTCTACGAGGAACTCGACGACTTCAACGCCACCGAGAAACACCTGCTCGCGTACATCGCCATGGAACCCGACGACCCGGACATCCTGAATTTCCTCGGCTATCTCTACGCAGTGCACAAGGTGAAACTCGATGAGGCCGAGATACTGTTGCGCCGCGCCCTCGAAATGGACCCCAACAACGGCTTCTACCTCGACAGCCTCGGCTGGATTTACTACGCCCGAGGCGATGCCCCCAAGGCCATCGAGTTCATCCGACAGGCCATTCTCGCCATGGACAACGATGACGCCGAACTCCGCGATCACCTTGGCGACGCCTACCTCCTCAACGGCGAAGTCGACCGTGCCGTCGCCGAATGGGAGCGCGCCCGACGCCTCGATCCCACCTACGAAGGCGTCCAGGAGAAGATCGACCAACACAGGGAATAGGGCGCGATCGGGCATTGGTGCCCTTCGACGTCGGGCCCGCGGCACCACGTGGTCCGAACCTATACCGATGCGGCCCGCGTCACGAGGGACATGGTGGTCGTCATGGACAACACGGCCGGGGGCGTTGGCGAACCCAGCGCCTCCGGCCTTCCTCTACCCAACGATCTGTTCGGCCGAGACAATCAGCCGGCTGAGATCTTCCGTTGATCGCGGTCGTAGCGCATGCGCTGGCCCGTGTCGAGGGCGGCCGCCGCCATGATCGTAGCCACGGAATGCTGATGGCCGAAGGCGATGTCGGCCGTCGGGCGTTGCCGGCTCCGGATGCAATCGAGCCAGTTCGCCATGTGATTCTCGTCCGGCACGGCCTCGAGCGACCCGGCCGCAATCTCTTTGCCCTGCTCGCCGCCCTCGCCCGAGTAGGTTTGCTTCTCCATATCGATGGTTCCGTATCGGCCGTGAATGGTGTAGTGCGTGCCCGCGCCATTGGTGAGGCCCATGCCCCAGTCGTAGATGAAGCCCTCCGGATAGTCGAGCAGGGCATGAAACACGTCCGAGTGCTCACGCCCATCTTTCCACAGATAGATGCCGCCGAGCGCCACGGCGCTGTTCGGATAGGTAGCGCCCATGACGTTGTGCAGCGCGTCGACGAGGTGGGTCATCCATAGGCCGGACAGGCCGTTTGTGCACATGCGGTACAGGTGCCACCGACGCAACAGACGCGGATCGAAGGCGACCTTCGGCCGATTGAACAGGTAGGCATCCCAATCTACGGCATCTTCCTTACAGTCGCTGAAATCGCGCGCCCATCGGGGATGGTTGAAGTAGTTCGCAGACGACACCCGCGTGATCGGGCCTACTTGGCCCGACTCAATCAACTTGCGCGCCGCTTTCCAGCGACCTTCGCTGCGCCGTTGCGTACCGACCTGCACCACACGCTCGTTCTGCCGCGCCAGGTCCAGCGCCTCGTTGGCCTCCTCAACCGTCAACGACATGGGCTTCTCGACATACACGTCCTTGCCCGCCTTGAGCGCCTCGATCATGATCGGGGTATGGGCAAAGTCCGGCGTTGCGATGATTACCGCGTCCACGTCATCGCGCGCGAGCAAGTCGCCGAACCGCGACGTCTGGAAGGGCGCCGTGCCGGCGATCTTCTCGACGCGCGCCGCGGCCGACTCGCGGTTTGGCCGCCACACGTCGCACACCGCCGTCATCTCGACGTTGTGCGACGTGCGCAGGTTCGACAATTCCTGGATGTGCGCACCACAGCGATCTCCCGTGCCGATCAGGCCAATCCGAATGCGTTCATTCGCGCCGAAAGCCGACCGACTCAGCACGCTCAGGCCCGCCAGCCCTGAAGTCGCCGCCGCACAGAATCCCCGTCGCGACATCGATGCACCCGCCATGATGTACCTCCTCTGTTCCATCCATCGGGGGATGACTCTCCCCCACGCTACGCGCCTGCCCAAACGCCCTGCGCGCCTTCCCCATCATACGCCGCCCCGCACGCGGGATCCATGCGAGACCCGACATCTCAGCGATACCAAACCACGGCCGCACGGCCCAACCGGAGCCACGACCAGCATGGCCCTCCTCTGCTCGCCCGCGCGACGCGTGGCGTTCCGGCCACTCGATGGCCTCAGCGCGTCAGCGACTCTTGGCGATGCGCTCGCGAACGCGTTGCCACGACTCCGTGATGAGGAAGCTCTCGTCCATGTTGGCGATCATACGCACGAACTTCTTCATGGGGGTGGCAAAACTGAGGATATCGGCGGACACGCAGGGCCGGGCCGACACGTCGAACATGCCGATGAAGGCGCGCGGGCATTCCGCATCGCGCTCGAGATAGGGATACTGGACGATGGTGCCACATCCCGCACCGAAAGGCGCGGCAACCGCGTTCGGATTCACCTCGTCAAACCCGGCTAGGGTGAATAGGCCGCTGAGCACGTCCGGACGCACGAAGAAGATCACCGCGACCGGTTCATCGGACTCGGCGACCCTATCCCATCGCTTGAAGACGATATACGGCGCCGGCGCCGTGAACGTAGCTGCGTTCGCCATGAGCGCACGCACCATCTCGGGTGATTTCTTGTAGCGTTCGCCTTCCAACTGGCCTGGAATGCCGCACGACAAGAAGTACTCGAAGTTCGGCATGAGGTCGCTGGTGAATCCGAAGTAGCGTTTGCCGCCGCTGCAACCGACGGCCTCGACGTCGAGGCAGATGTCGCGGCCTCGGCGCGCCAAGGTCAGGAGGCTAACGACGCACCGATGGCCTTTGGGCGACGGCACGGATTCTCCGCTTGCCGGATCGTTCGAGTAGAAGAAGGTGATGGGAAGCTCTTCGCCGGGAAAGTACTTCGCCCAGCGCTCGATGAACGCCTGCTTAAGTGCCGTGTCCATTATGCACAACTCCTTACGCCTATCGGCCACCCTCCTGGACGCCGCCTCGGGTCAGGGCATCGCATCCGGCCCCGGCGCGAACCCTTGGCCGGGTCCAGCATCAAAACCTAGAATATCCCGGAAACTCGGCAGGGCCGGATTGGTCTGGCTGATACGCCATGGTCCCTCCAGATCCGTAAACGAGATCCAGATCTCACTCTCTTGAGTGTTGGGGAAGAACGCGCGCACGTCGGCGAAACGCCCGGACGCATCCGTCTGGGCCGTACCTTCGAAACGGCAATAGACCAGAACGTCGACACGGCGACTGGCCTGATACGAACTGAAGTCCCACCGCCGCACCTGATAGGTCATGACACACGCGTCGTAGCGCTCGAAAAACCACTGATAGGCCCGTTGCATGTACTGGAATCGCCAGCCCTGCGGATCCTCGTAGTCCGATGCGTACAGTCCGAGGATCGCCTTGAGATCCTCGTTCGGGAAGGCGACGTTCCATGTATCAAGGCGTTCGGACACTGCCAGAGCCACGGCGAGTTGCTCCTCCGACAGGCCTTCGAGGTCGGGCCGGGCTGGCTTCTCAGCGGTCGGCGTGCCGGTTTCCTGGATCGCCTGACTCCGCGCGTACCCAAGAAGCGGGGTTACCACGGCCTCCTCGGCAATCCGGCTCTCGACCGCGCTCAGACAGCAATAGTCGCCATAGCCGAGGGTCCGCTCGAAGGGCTCGCTTTCATTCGTCAACGCCGTTACCGCGTATGCCAGCGTGGCATCCGCAGAAACGGGCACGTCCGTGAACTTCCGCTGATCGACATCGTTTGCGATGCGCGTCCAGCGTGTCTCGGGCAAGACGCGTCGATACACCTTGTAAGACACATCCCCTTCGCGGAACGGCCAGGTCAACTCGACGCCCACGTCGGTGAGTCGCGCCTCGAAGTTACGGACCGGTGTCGGGACTTGCGCGATGCGCACGGCCTGCGCTTCGAAGGCGTTCTCGCGCCAGTTCATCAGGAAGATACCGCGCCCCACGGCGCACATGAAAGCCGTCCCTTCGCCGTAGGGTTCATAGTGCCGATCCAGGAACTCCGTCCAGGCGGCGGCCGATGCCATGTCGCCGGGACGGACAACGGCCTCAAACCGGCTGAGCGCGGCCTCGGGCGCATACGGTGACAGAATCGGCACGTAGTAGTATCGGCCCGTGTTGAGGACAAGTTCGGGTCCTTGGCGGGATGGGTCGACGCCATAGGCCCCGTGCATCAATAGGCCTTCATCCAAGAGCGGATCGACATCGCGCAAGCTCCGATGGAAATCGGCCGATGTCCGCGCCGGCGCCAGTTGGTAGGCCACCTTTGCCTGCTTTTGAGCGAAGTCGCGCCGCGCAATGAAGCCACCGTCGACTATCTCTTTCAGCGTCGGATAGATGGCCTCATGCCAGTGGTGCTGCGCGCGGCCTGTCCACAGATCGGCCTCCGGCGCGAAGGAATAGACGCACGCGCCAAGCATGGCGCCGTTGAGGATCATGGCGCGATACAGGTGCGGCGGCATCCGGCCCGGCTGCTCCGACAGGCCGATGACGCCGGGGTCTAGGAAGTGTGCATCGGAATACCAGGCCGACCGCGGGCCGACGCCCCATTGCGCCACCGTGCCGTCAAGCCACAGACCCAGCATGGCCGACAGGCGCGCAATCGCGTGGTCGCCGCGATACGGACTGATCGGGACCACATAGGCGCCGCATTCCCGCACTTTGGAAAACAACGGCCCACACCACGTATTGGCCATGACGCGGAGCCAATGGACTTCGTCGAGCTCAATCCCGATGAAGCGGCCATACCGCGCCGCCACCTCGATAGCGCCCACCAGCCACCGGACATTCGGCGGTACGCCGTTCAGGTCGTCATGGCCGAAGGCATAGTACTCATTGAATTTGAGATCGGAGACCTTGACGCCCTTCACGCACGTGAAGTCGCGCACGAGTTCCTCGGCCTTCGCCAGCGGATAGATGCGACGCGGATCCGCGTCGGCAAGTCGAATGACGGCCGGCACGCCCCCATCCTGAAGCGCGCTGAGGATGGTCCGATACTGCACGTGCCGGATCTCCCCATCGAGATCCGGGGCGTCGATCTCCATCGCCGAAAATGGTTTGATATCACCCGGGAGCGACGACCATGCTTGGATCGTGCGAACGGCGTATCCGGCGGCGTCCGTGCCCAACAGCCACGCGCTCGGAAACACGAAGAGCGGGTGCTCGGAGCTGATCTCGACACACAGACGCGGGTAGTCGACGGCCTGTGCCACGCCGCACCATACGCCGATGACCAGCAACGGCATCAGGACAAGGTATCTATTTGACACGGCTCGGAACATACGGGGCGATTCTATGCAATGGCGTCGGCCATTAACAACCGACGTTCCTCAACAGATCCTCAAAGGTCAATACGCCCCGGCTCGGCGGAGTTCCGCCGACTACCGGAACTGCACGGCATAGAGGTCGGCATCCTTCATCACAAAACGCAATCGAATCGGCGTGCCGGCCAAGGCGGACACATCCGTGTTGCCCTTCCACGAGACGACCCGCGCGATCTCGTCGCCCACGACCTCGTCGCACGCCTCGCGTGTATAGCCGGCCACGGCCTTACCCGCCGCATCCTGAACCTCGACCCAAACACTCCCGGCGGCCGAGGTCGACACGTTGATGGCAAGCTCTTTGCCGGTAAATCGGAGCGGCTTCGTCACCATCTCGCCGCCGGCATACGGCGCATTCACGGACACGAATCCGTCCGTCCGAAGCTCAAGCCGTTGAAGATGATGCGAGGGCTGACTATAGCAGCGCTGGACATAGAGCGAGATGGCGGCCTCGCCACACGGCACGATGCCGCGTGTCGGGTAATTCGTTCTCGAGGTCCAGTTCTCGAGCCCAATGCCGGGGCGAACGAAACCCTCCATGAACGTGCGGTCGTAGACACTCCCCCCTCGACTGGTCATCAACACCGTGTCCGAGCAGTCGCCCGAGTAGCCCACATCGCCTCCGAGCGCTTCCGCTTGGGCGACGGATACCACGCGTCGGCCCGGCATAAACCGCGCCGCCGCGGCGATGTAGAGGTGCGGCGCCCGGAAATACGGCAGCGTCTGGTTCGTGTAGATGTGCTCGGGTGGGCGGGCGCCGTAGGTCATATCCACCGGCTCGGACCACTGTACGAAATCCTGCGAGGTGGCCCGGCTCACGGTGCGGTATCCCTCGTAGCCGCCGCCGCTCCACGTGCGGAAGTAGCAGACATAACACCCCTCGGACTCCGACCAGAACGCCACATTCTGAGAGTCGAACGCGCCTTTCGTTATCACGGGCACATCCTGAAGCTTGCGCCAATGGATACCGTCCGGCGACACAAAGGCGACCAGGCCGCTCGCCTCGGTGCCGGCGAGGGCCTTGTAGCGTTCATCGGCCGCGGCACCCGGCCGCGCATCCAGAAACGGCGCGAAATTGTGCGAGCACGGCGCGACGTGGGCGAGGATCACATTGTTATCCTTGGTTCCGTCGACTTCGAACAGACCCAGATTGGGCTTCGAAAAAGTGATGCCGTCCGCACTCTCCGCGTAGCATGTCACTTCGAGGTCCGATCCATCCTTGCCGGCCTTCGGCAGGCCCCGGTAATACATGCGGTACGTCCCACCGTCGTCGAGTACGGTCACGTAGCCACAAAACGCCCCTTCCCACGGCCGGTCGAACCGGATGGCCGTTTCCTTCGGCACCGGATGATGCAGATCGAGCGCCGTGCCGTCTAGCGCCTCAATCAAGTACGCGTCGACAAACAGATCGAGTCGCGACCCGATATCCAAGACCTCCTGCACATCGCCTTGTGCCAGCGTGGCACCGGCCATAAGGACCACTACCCCAACCATTGCCGAGACTCCCCTCATCGTTCGTGCCCTCCGGATTGCGCACGCCACCGGGAATGCGCCGCATAAGTATACCAGCGGCCGAGGTCTCCAGCCTACCGCCGCCGTTTGATCCTCACGGACCGGGGCGAGTACGCTGGCGTGCCGAACGGTTGGCCCCACCGACCAAGATGAGGAGAATGGGATATGGCCAAGGTAAAGCTGGGCTTCGCCGGAACAGGCTTCATGGGTCAGGTGGCCCACTTGCAGAACTACCTCAAGAATCCGAATTGCGAGGTCGTGGCGATCGCCGAACCGCGCCGCGAACTGGCACGGCTTGTAGCGAAAACCTATGGCATTCCGAGGATCTACGCGAGTCATCTCGAACTTGCCGAGGATCCCGACGTCGAAGCCGTTGTGGCCAGCCAGCCCCATCTCATGAACGGCTACATCACGATTCCGCTACTGAAGGCCGGCAAGAGCTGCTTTATCGAGAAACCCATGGCCGGCAGCCTCGAAGAAGCCGAGGAAATGGCCGCTGCGGCCGAGCAGGGCGGCGCCAAACTCATGGTCGGCTTCATGAAGCGATACGATGATGGCGTGAACCGGGCCAAAGCCTGCCTTGATGAGTGTTACGAGACGGGCGCGATGGGCCGTGCGACCCTCGTCAACGCCTACTGCTTCGGCGGCGATTGGCTGCGCAACGTCGACGGCCCGCTGATGACGGACGAGCGCGTGCCGCCCAACGAGGGATTCGCGCCGCGCAACCCAGCGTGGATGACCGACGCCCAGAAGAACACTTTCAACATCTACATGAACATCTTCTCGCACAACCTCAACTTGATGCGCTACCTCTTCCCGGGCAAACTCGAAGTTCGCGCGGCCATGCTACGCGCAGGTCTTCTCGACCAGTGCACGCAGTTCGAGAGCGAAGGCGTTCTTGCCAACCTCTACGGCGCCGGACTACAGGCCGACCGCTGGATCGAACGCACCGAGATCTTCTTCGAACGCGGCTGGGTGCAGGTCAACACGCCGTGTCCCATGGAGAAACAGGATTCGGCCGAGGTCGAGATCTACCACGGCGGACAGGCGCACGAGACCAAGTCCGTGCGCGGCCGCCCCTACTGGGCATTCCGTGCGCAGGCGGACCACTTCGTCAAGTGCATGCAGGACAACCTGACACCGCGTAGCAGCGGCCAGGATTGCCTCGAAGACATGCGTCTCATGGAAGACGTGTTCCGCAAGGCCGCGTGGGTCTGAGGCGGCGTGCAGTAGCCACAGAGCATCCGGCCGACCTTTGGCCCATCGCGTCCTCAAGGAAACCGGCGTCCGAATCACCATCCGGACGCCGGTGGGGGCGGGAAATCCTTCGGCGGATTATCGCACGACGCTCTTCACGCCGGCGAGGTCCTTACCATCCGGCGCGCAGATCCGGGCGCAGGCAGCCCAATCGGCGCCCCCCTGTGTCACCTTCAGCATGAGGGCGTTATCGCCCTGCTCCAGCTTGACGTTCACCTTGTCCGTAGCCGGACTGCATCCACGAGACGCATTGGCGCCGTGGACCACTTGGCCATTCAGCCAAACCTTCACTCCGTCATCGCTACCGAGCTCGAGAAGCGCGTCCTGCGCCGCGGGCGAGACGATGGCGGTCCGCAGGTAGGCCACCACATTGTTGCCGCCCATCGCCTTGTCGAGCCCGATCAGCCACGGCGTGTCCGGATTCAGATCCACCGGCATGATTGTCCAGGCAACCTTAGCATTCGGATCCTCCGGCGGAAACGCCGTGTCGAACAACTGCCCGGCTTCCTTGCCTTCCTGTGCGTAGGGACCGGATACTTCCCACGCAGTGATGAAGCCGCCGAAACGGCCGACAAGGTCTAGGATCGCCTGGGCTTGTTTCTTGGCTTCTTCATCCGCTGTTAGCTCCATGATCTTGGCCGCCGCGGACTTGGCTTCGTCCGGACAAGCGCCACACACCGCCTTGGCCACCACGAGACCGGCGGCAACGGCTTCGGCCTGCAGGGCCTCGTCTTCGTAATAGGGCGCCACAAGGCCGAGGACACCCGGCTCCTTCACGCTGGCCAGTCCGGCCAGCACGGCCTTCTTCTCTTCCGCGCGCGTGGCCATCCCCAACACATCCGCGTACTTGACCACGCTCTCCGCGCCCGAGCGGTCGCTCGGAAGCGCCAGCAACCGGACATAACCGCGCAACGCCAGGACTTTGTGCGCCTCGTCGTCGGCTGTCTTCGCCAAGGCATCCAGGTCGTCCAAGGCTTCGATGGTTGGCCACTGCGCCAGGCCGCGGATTCCCGCGTCCTTCACCACGGCGTCCGCGTCCTTCGCCGCGGCACGTAGCGCCTCGAGTCCGTTGCTGTCGCCAAGCCCGGCCACCACACGCAGCAGTGAGCAGCGGGCCGTCACGTCGTGCGTCTCACCGAGGGCCGCCAGCACAGCCCCAGCGCGGGCATTCTCATCCGCGATATTTCGGCCGACGGCCACCACCGCCTCTTCGGCCTCCTTGCGCGTAGCATCGCCCTCGGCCCCCACAAGTTCCTTCACAAGCGCATCCAAGTACTCGGGGCCGGCGAGGACGCCCAACGCCTTGAATGCCGCAACGCGCACACCCTCGTCGCGGTCACCTGCGGCCTTGAGGAGTTCGTCGACGGCCTCCGTCATATTCCGCTCGGCGGTGCTCCGGATCAGCTCGGCACGCACCTCGGGCTTGCCGCTGCCCAGCTTCGCGATGATCTGTTGGTCTACGTCTTCGCCGGTCAGGTTGTACAGACTCCTCCGGATCGCCTCGCGATCGCGTCCGCCGGCCTCCACGGCCGCATTCGCGAGAAACACCACGGACGACGCATCGCCGACACGGGCCATGGCAGCCATCGCGGCGGCACGCACCTCCGCGTCCTCGCTCTTCGCAGCCTTCTCGACAGCGGGCAGCGCGACCTTGTCGCCCCGATCCGCCAACGCGCTGATCAATCGCACTTGCCCTTCCGGCGACATCTTCGGTAGTTGTTTGGCGAACTCCTTGGTCTTCTCCGTGCCCGGCATCCTCCGAACGACGCCGGTGGCCACGCCCTGCAGCACTGCGTCGCCGCCACCCAGCACCTCGATGACGAGGTCGATGCCTTTCGGGCCGCGGGCGTCGACCAGCCCCTGAAACGCGGCAACGCGAACCCGCTGGGCCTGCTCCGGCGCGAACATCTCCTCATAAATCGCCGCGGCTTCGCCGGTATTGCCTTCCTTGAGAAAGCGATCGGCGCAGAGCAGATATGCATCGCACCACGCCATTTTGAGGTCGTCCGCAACAGCCGCCTTCGCCGCAACGAGTTGCTTGACGGCCTCCGCGCCGCCGATCCTGCCGAGCGCCGCGAGAGCCGCCTCGGCCGCCATCGCATCGTCGCCGGTCATTGCCGGAGCGATAGCGTCAACGGCCGATTCCGACCGACGGTCACCCAGCGTGTTGATGATGCCAACGCGCGCCTTATCGGCGGAAGCGGCTAAGGCGGCGATGAGGGCCTGGTCGACCTCGGCACCCGGAATGGGTTGGAGGGCGTACCGGGCCATATCCACCGTCTCCGCATTCGCGAGCAATGGCACGATGGCGGGAACATTCCCCGGGCCGCCGATAATGGCTAACTGTCGACATACGAACTGCTTACAATCCAACGTGGCGTCCGTGCCCAGCAAGGCGGCAAGCTGGGCCGCCAGCTTCTGGCTCTCCTCGGCCGAAGCCAACGCCGCCTTCACCATGTCGGCCACGACCGAGAGCGGCTCGCGACTCTGACCGAACGTGTACGGTTTGATGGCGGTAAGCTGTTCAGGCAGGTCCTGTGCCCAAGCACCGCCCATCGAGACCACGCACGCGACAACCCATGTGGTGATGACTCGTGTTGCCCAACGATTCATTATCAATCTCCTTCCACGTCGGACCCCTTGGCGGGCCGCGACGGTTTTCCCGCATCGCATCAGTCTAGAGGTGCCACGAGCCACGCATGGCCCTGGATCGCATGCGATCCGCTTCCGGATCGTTGATGAAACACTCGTTCTCGGGATCCCACTTCACCCTGCGCTCCAGTTGCATCGCAATGTTGCCGAGATGCGCAATAGAGATGGAGCGATGCGCCACTTCGATGGGTGTGATGGTCTTGGCGCGCGTCTTGCGGCAGTCCAGGAAGTTCTTGTGATGATTCCGGCTGTCGTAGAGACGCACATCGCTCGGGCCGATGATGGAATTCTTGATGCCGGCCGGCTCGGTGATGAGGCCGCCTCGCCAAACTTGGATCCATCCATCCTCGCCGTAGAACTTCGCGCCCATGTGGAACGCGTTCGACACGATCATCGTGAAACCGTCGGGGGCGACAGGGCTGGCGCCTTTGGCATACCGCGCCTCGAACTTGTAGTGCGTGGCCGCGTTCCAGAGGCCTTCCCGCGGAAACTCGCCGCGGCCTTCAATCTCGACAGGGCCGGTGTGTTCCGTGCCCATGGCCCAGTTTGCGATATCGCAGTGATGGGCCGCCCAATCCGTCAGTTGGCCGCCCGAGTAGTCGAGAATCCAGCGGAAGTTCCAATGACACCGCTTCTCCGTATAGGGTGCCTCGGGAGCCGGACCAAGCCAGAAATCATAGTCGAACCCATCGGGTACCGGCATCTCGGGTTCCACCCCGCACCCCGATCCCGTGGGTAGCCCGACTTCGACGGTGTGAATGCGCCCGACCCGTCCGCTGCGGACCAGCTCGCAGGCGTGGCGGAAATGCTCCTGCGAACGCTGCCAACTGCCCGTCTGCCAGACCACCCCGTAGCGACGAACGGCTTCGGTCATGGCGCGGCCCTGCTCGATAGTCAGGGCCAGCGGTTTCTCGGCATAAATGTCCAAGCCTCGTTTCGCGGCCCGGATCGCGGGGATCGCATGCCAGTGATCCGGCACGGCGATCGAGACCGCGTCAAGGTCATCGCGCGCGAGCAACTCGCGGAAATCCGTGTAGCCGGCGCAGGCCTCATCGCCATAGCGCTGGTTCACGGTGGCCTGTGCGGCCTCCCGATGACTTCGGTCGACGTCGCACACGGCGACGATATGCACCTCCCGGAACGCCAGGAAGCTGTTCATATTGCTCGAGCCCATGCCGCCCACACCAATGCAGCCAATCGTGGTGCGGTTGCTCGGCGCCACACTGTCGTTCAGGCCGAGGGCCGACGCAGGCACCATGTACGGGAATCCCACCGTTCCCGCCACCGCCGCGGTTATCCGGCGGATGAATTGCCGGCGGCTGATGCCGGAGTGGCCGACGCTCCGCCCATCTCTCGTACTCATTGAGCTTGCTCCTCATTCGCTGTCGCGCTTCACCTCGGTGCAGGGCTCGGACGGCCCGTAGCATACCGTGTCATCAAGACCCAAGCGCGCCCACCCATCGAATATGGGCCGATACCCTACGCCTTCTCGATCCGCTTTTCAAGCGAAGCGCGAAGACCAGCACGGCGTCGGGCCCGTCGGTGCACGAAAAGACGAACGCGCAAGAAGGTTGCGGTTCCGAGCCCTTATTGCGTATAATACGAATTCGATCTGTAGTTACGGGTTTCCGCGCTGCGAAGAGGGCTTCCGAGGTCTATCCCGAGGCCCGAGCATCCCGCCTCGGCAGCGACGGCAGGGTATACTTCTTGGCCACGCCGTGCGGGCCTATGGGGGCCACGCAGGGCGGCCCGAGACGGATGAGTCTTTCGCGATGTTGCAGAGCATGACGGGTTTCGGCAAGGCGGCTCGGGTGCTGGATGGTGAAACGATCACCGTTGAGCTGAGCGCGGTGAATCACCGCTTCCTGGACTGTGCCATCCACCTCCCTCCGCCATGGCTCTCCCTTGAGGCGGATGTGAAAGCGGCCGTCCGTGACCGTATCACGCGAGGACGCCTCAACATCTGGATAGGACGCCGACGTGAAGGCAGTTTCGATCGGCCGATTCGGTTCAATGCGGCCGTGGCCCGTCAGTACGTGGAAGCTGCACACGAGCTGGGCGCGATGTTGGGTGCCCCCGGTACGCTATCCCTGGACGTCCTGGCCCAACTCGACGGAGTCTTCTATCCCGAGGACCGAGACGAGGATCAGGAACGCCTCAAGGCCGTTCTGCTCGATGCGTTGAACGAGGCGCTGGACGCGCTCAACGATCGGCGCACGAAGGAAGGCGAGGCGCTGGCTTCGGATGTGCGTCTGCGCGTCGACGCCATGCTCGAGGCCCTTGCGGCCATCGAGGCCCGGTTGCCCGAGCTGGAACAGGTGCACATCGAACGCCTTCGCGCCCGTATGGCGGAACTCAACGTACAGGCGCAACTGGCCGAAGAGCGAATGGCCATCGAGTTGGCGCTGTTGGCCGAGAAGGGCGACGTTACGGAGGAGTCGGTTCGGCTCAAGACCCACCTGGCGCATGCGCTGGACCTGGTAGCGTCCGATGGGCCCGTGGGCCGCGAGCTGAACTTCCTCATTCAGGAGATCCAGCGCGAGACCAATACGCTGGGCTCCAAGGTGCGTGACACCGAAGTGTCGCGCGAGGTGATCCGGATCAAGTCGGAGCTCGAGAAGTTCCGCGAACAGGCCCAGAACATCGAATGAACGACGCAACCGTGGGCCGCGGGCAGGTCTTGGTCGTTTCGGGACCTTCCGGCGCCGGAAAGAGAGCCGTGCTAGGTCCTGCGATGGCGCGGGACCCGCGGCTGGTTCACTCGGTCTCGGCGACGACGCGCGCGCCCCGGCCCGGCGAAGTGAACGGACGGGACTACTGGTTTGTGACGCCGGAGGCGTTTCGCCGCCACGTGGAGGCGGGCGATTTTGTGGAGTGGGCGGAAGTCCACGGTAACCGGTATGGGACACTCCACGAGGAACTCGATCGGAAACTGGATTCCGGCCATGACGTAATCCTGGAGTTGGACGTGCAGGGCATGCGCGCCATTCGCGCGCAACGAAGGGATGTCGCCACGGTGTTCATCATCCCGCCATCCTTCGAGGAACTCGAGCGGCGCATTCGCGGGCGCAAGACGGACACCGAGGCCAGCATCATGTTGCGGTTGACCAACGCGCGAGCCGAAATGGCGGCGCGCGACGAGTATGACTACGTCGTACTGAACGACGATCTCGATAAGGCCATAGAGGATTTCCTAGGCGTGGTGCGCAGGCTGCGCGAGCGCCGCAAGGAAAGCGCATAAGGAGCTAGATGGATGGAGAGTATCAGTGTCGAAGATCTGCGGGACAAGGCCGACAGCCTGTACCGGCTGGTCATCGTGGCCGCCCGGCGCGCCAACCAGTTGACGAAGTCCGAGTCGCACGCCCTCGGGGGTGTGAGGGCCAAGAAACCAACGGTTGCGGCGCTCGAAGAGGTCGTCAACGGCAAGCTGGGCTATTTGACGCCGGGCGAGGAAGATGATACCGACCTTATCGAATAGGGAGGTCGTCCTCGGCGTTACGGGGTCGATTGCCGCCTACAAGGCGTGCGAGATTGCCTCGCGTCTGGTGGAATACGGCGCGCACGTCACGCCCGTGTTAACACGATCGGCACTCGAACTGGTCGGCGCGGCGAGCTTCGAGGCCATCACCGGTCGCCGGGCCATCACGGCCATGTTCACCCCGTACCAGAACGAAGCCATCGACCACATCGCCGTGTCGCAGCGGGCCGACCTATTCCTCATCGCCCCGGCCACGGCGAATATCATCGCCAAGGCCGCCCACGGACTTGCCGATGACTGGTTGAGCACGTCATTGCTGGCCGCGCGTGCGCCCGTGCTGTTCGCGCCCGCCATGAACGCCCAGATGTATGCGCATGCCGCCGTCCAGGCCAATATCGAGACCCTCCGCAACCGAGGGGCTCATTTCGTGGGCCCCGACCGCGGGCGCCTGGCCTGCGGCGATGCGGGTCTGGGGCGGATGACGGCACCGATGAGCATCGTTGAGGCGGCCGTGCCGCTCGTCTCGGGACGCAACGAACTCGCCGGCCGGCGCGTGGTGCTGACCAGCGGAGGCACGCGCGAGCCCATAGATCCCGTACGGTACATCTCGAACCGCTCGTCGGGGAAGATGGGCCGTGCCATCGCGCTGGCGGCCTTGGCCCGAGGCGCCGCCGTCACCGTCGTAACCGGTCCATGCGAGGAGCCGCTCCCCTACGGCGCCGAGGTGATACGCGTCGAGACCGCCCGCGAAATGGCCGAGGCCGTCGGGCCGCTCGCCCGCAAAGCGGACGTCGTCATTGGCGTCGCCGCCGTGGCAGATTACCGTCCCGCCGAAGTCGGATCGAGCAAGCGCAAGCGCACGGGCACGGACGTTCAGCTATCGCTCATCGAGAATCCGGATATCATCGCCGGATTGGGGCGCGACAAACCGGCCGGCCAGATCCTCGTCGGATTCGCCGCGGAAACCGATGATGTCGTCGCACACGCCATCCAAAAACTGGCCAAGAAGAATCTCGATCTTCTCGTGGCCAATACGGTGGGCGGATCCGAGTCGGGTTTTGGGTGCGACACGGTCCAGGCCGCTCTCGTCAGCGCCGGACGGAATGTTGAGCGTCTCGGGATGATCACTAAGGTCGACCTCGCCGAACGACTGATGGATGCCGTGGTCTCGCTGCTGGCACGATGAGGCTTGCTCGTTTCCATCTCTTGGGGGTGCTTGTTGGGATCATGTATATGCAAGAAGAAGCAGTTTGCTCTTGACAGACTGCCCAAACTGCTCCATCATAGTGCTGAGGAGTCTGTTCCAGCGGTTCCGCGTGAATCTGTTGAAGACGTTGCCGGCGGCGCGCCGGCTTCGAGAGGAGGACACCGACCATGGCCGCCAAGAACACCATCGAAGGATTGCTGGCGCTCGCGGGCAAGTTCGTGACCGATCAGAATGGCGCTTGGGAACATGAGGATTGGGAACACTTTCTTGAGGAGGTTGCCAAGCTGGGTTTTGATCTCACCGACGAAAACAAGCGCAACCTCGGCAACATTCTCGAAGCCTGCAAGTTCTTCTACCATTGTCTCCCCGCCTGCGGCCCAACGGCCAAGAAGGCACCTGCCAAGCGCAAAGCCAAAGCCTAGTGCGCTCCCATGCCCTCGCCCACCGGCGCAGATGTGCAGGGGCGGGGAATCGGCCCATCGAGTGCTGGGGTATCCTCGCGGGATGTAGCCGTGGCTGACGAATCCGGCGACGTGAGGTGGCAGAGAAGTGCTGCTCGATTGGTAGAGAGGGGAGTGCTATGTCTTGTCACCGAGGAGTGGAATCCTGTTCCTCAGAGTGGGGGCGTTTTTGCGTTTGGCGCCAATGAACGGTATAATCTCTCTGAGGTTGTAGTACTTCCGCGAGCCCCGAGCATGTCTGGTGGGCGCAAGCAGCGCTGTCGTAGCATGCGCGGGTGAAGATCCCAAGGGAATGGCCGGTGCCAGCCGAGGAGATAGGTGAGGGTGGATTTATCTCGCTGTGCGGCGGCAAGGCCACGGTAGGTGTTGTTCTTCGGGGACTGGGAGATCATAGGGTGACGGAGGTGATGCGGTCCCAGCGGATCCCGCAGTCATCGGTGTCCATCCGGAATCACGCAGGAGCCGTATCCCTTGGGGAAGAGGTTATTTCTCTTCCGGTGTTGGAGGGCAACGTCGGTTCGGCGTTGCTTTTTCGGAGTTAGGTTGTGGTGCGTGTTGCCGGTGCCCAGTGTTTCCGGCGGACACGGGAGTGAGTGCCGCCGTCAATGGTGCCAACGGTTGCCCGGTGTTCCGGTCTGAGGAGAGATAGCTATGTCGCTTGGACTCATGGCGGGGGGAATTGCCGTGCTGGCCATCGTGCTTGCGGCCGGATGGATGGTGGTGTCGGGTTCGCGACGGCATGGCGGCCCACCCTCTCCGGCCGGTCCCGAGGAGGTTGAGGCCCGGGTGGAAGAAGAGCCAAGCACTCCGGCGGCTTCACCCGCGCCGGTGGCCTCGGCCGCGCCGGTGGCCTCGGCCGCGCCGGTGGCCTCGGCCGCGCCGGCGGCCTCGGCGGCCGAGGCGGCCCTGCGCCAGAACACCCTTGCCCTGGACCAGAGCAAGCTTGCGGTGCACGCATTGCTTCAGAGCGTTACCGAGAGTCTCGAAACGCTGCTGCAGGGTAGCGCGGGGTACGGCGACACCCTTGAGGAACACAAGGCCGCGATCCGCAAAGCCCTCGACACCGCCGCAATTCGCGAGTGGCAGGAAGCCATGGAATCCGAGCTCGAGAAGATGCAGTCCTCGAATGCTCAGTACCTCCAGCAACTGGACTCGGCAAACCAGAAACTGCGAGACCAACAGGAAGAGCTCGTTCGTCTTCAGTCCGATGTCGGCATGGATTTCCTCACCAAGATCCCCAACCGTCGGAGTTTCGACAAGCGCGTGGCCGAGGAGATGAATCGCGCCGAGCGCTACGGGGGAACATTCTCGATGGTCGTCTTCGATGTGGACCACTTCAAGTACATCAATGACACCTACGGTCATCTGGCCGGGGATCGGATTCTCCGCGCGCTCGCGAAGGTGCTCGACGAACAGCGCCGCGCCAGCGATTTTCTGGCCCGCTACGGCGGTGAGGAGTTCGTGCTGCTGCTCCCGCAAACGGATGTCGAGCAGGCCCGGCTTGTGGCCGAGAGCACCCGCGAGAAACTCGACCGGTGCAAATTCCGTTGCGAAGACCATTCCATTCGCGTGACGGTGAGCGCGGGCGTCGGCGAACTCAGTCCAGGGACCGATACTCCCGAATCGCTTTTCGGCCGGGTGGATTCCGCGCTGTATGCGGCCAAGGAGAGCGGCCGCAATCGCGTCGAGGTCGTCTACTTCGAAGCGGTGTCCGGTTGAGGCGCCCCGTTTCCTCGGGATTCGGACGGCGTATCGGATCAGGCGGACTGGCCGCACCAGCGCCCGAAGGACAGTCTGAACAACAAGTAGTCCACCGTGTTGCCCGTATAGTTACCCATCCGAATGACGCGGAGCACAAGGTGGATGGCGTCAGCCATTTCCTTCCCGTAAGTTGCCTCGATCCGGTCGAGCGCTTCCGGATCCGGATGCCCCTCCGTTTCGGCCCAATGCTGAGCGTACAGCACGGCGGTGCGCTGGTCCTCGGGCACATCCTCCAACAGCCCACGGAGTAGGGCGCGCACCTCGCCCTCGGACAGCCCTTCGCTGAGGGCTGCCCGCGTGTGCGCAAAGGAGCAAAACCGGCACCCATTGACCTCGGTCACGGCCAGCATGAGCCGCTCGCGGAACCGGCCGTCGATGAGCGGGCCGTCCATGACGCCGCGAATGGCCCTGCGCTGCCCGACCGAGAAGCGGACATCGGCCCAGAACTGTCCAAAGCTGCGGTAGTGCCGCTTGCGGAACCCCTTGGCCGTACTCACGCGCCCCTCCTCCGGCCTAGAGCCGTTCCCGGAACCTGTCGAGTTCCTCGCGATCCTCTTCGTCTTCGATGAGATCCAGGACCTCCTGAACATCGGCGGCTCTGATCAGTTTCTCTCGAAAGCCGGGGGCGTTCATGAGATGGGCAATGCCGGCTAAGGTCCGGACGTGTCCCTGGAAGTTGCGCTTCGGCAACACGAGCAACACGATGAGCTTGGCTGGCTGCGCATCAAGACTCTCGAAAGGAATGCCCTCGGGGGCAATACCGAGCGCGCCAATCAGGTCGTCGATTTGGTCGCTGACGCCGTGGGGTAGGGCCACCCCGTACTCCATGCCTGTGCTCATTGAACGTTCGCGTTCGATGACCACATCCACAACGTGGTTGCGCGCGGCCAAAGGGATCTCGTGCGCTTCGACCAGAAGGTCCACCAGTTCTTCGATGGCCTCGAACTTCGTCTCGGCCTCGAGGCCGATCTTGACCACCCTCGAATGCAAGAGTTCACCCATCAGCATACGGTATCGGTCCTTTCCGCCCGGACGGTCGAACCCACGCGCACAAAACACGCGCGTGGCCACCGTACCGTCGGCTCTATCTGTCCGGAACATCGCCCGAGGCGGTGCGCCCGGCGTTGGTGCGTTTCGACTTGATGCGTTTGAGCCGGAACACGTCTTCCCGCTCGCGCTCTTCGAGCACGCGTGCAATCGAACGGACATCCTCGCGCAGCCTCGGCAAGAGATGCTCATCGAGGGCATTGATGCGCCGCGACGTCGCCCGGATCTCCTCGCCAATCAGTTGGATGTTGCGCTCCAGAGGCCCGCATTTCATGACCTGTTCAAGGAGCTGTTCGGCGGCGTGCGCCGCTTCGAGCAGGTGCGATGGAGAGTCAAACAGGCCGACGCCGTGACCGTTTGCGGGGCGCACGGTCTCGGCCTGGCGCACCCGAGCGAGGGCCAGCCCCCACACCTTCTCGACATTCACCTCCACCTGCACATCGCGCCGCCCCGCCACCGCCATGGATCGGAGTTCAGGCGTGCCGCGCACCGCGCGGGCCATGGCCAAGGCCGCACGCGAGCGGCGGCCCCGGCGGTGCAGTTCCGCACGGAGATCCCGGAGCTCGCGCGCCCGTGCAATGAGCTCCTTGAGCAAGGCCTCTCGCTTGCCCTTGAGCAGATTGACCCCGTCGGCCGCCAGTTTGATCTGGGCCCGCCGTGCGAGGAGATTCATCCGTGTGGGTGCTACGTTGTCCACTCAACGCTCTCTGCGTATGTTGAAATGGCCGTTCCTAGATAAACGGCGATCGTACTCCGTCTTCCATGATTTCACAATAGTATCGATTGATCAGGTCCTTGGTAATTCGTGTGAGCTCTTCCTTGGGTAGCAGAGACAGCAGCCGCCACCCGGCTTCGAGCGTTTCCTCAATGGTACGGCGCTGGGCGCCTTGGCCGATGAGCTGCTTCTCGAGGGCGTCGGCAAACTGGAGGTAGCGCCGATCCAACTCGCCCAACGCCTCCTCGCCCACGATGGCCATCAGCTTCCGGATATCGCGACCCTGGGCATAGCAGGCGTAGAGCTGATCGGCCAACTGGCGATGGTCGGCCCGTGTCTTGTGCTCGCCGATGCCGTTGTTCATGAGGCGCGAGAGACTGGGCAGGATATCGATGGGCGGGAACAGGCCTTGGCGGTGCATGCTCCGACTCAGAACGATCTGCCCCTCCGTAATGTAGCCCGTAAGGTCCGGCACGGGATGGGTCATGTCGTCGTCCGGCATGGTCAACATCGGGATCTGCGTCACCGAACCGTTCTGGCCCCGGATACGCCCGGCCCGCTCATAGATCGTCGACAGATCCGTGTACATGTAGCCCGGATAGCCTCGGCGCCCCGGAATCTCTTCCCGGGCACTCGAAACCTCGCGCAACGCCTCGCAATAGCTGGTCATGTCGGTGAGGATCACGAGCACGTGGTAGCCATGCTCGAAGGCGAGATACTCCGCCGCCGTCAGAGCGCATCGGGGGGCGAACAGCCGCTCGATGGCCGGATCGTTGGCCCGGTTGACGAAAGCCACCACGCGCGCGCCGCGACCGCTCTCCTCGAACGAACGCAGGAAGTACGAGGTTTCACGGTCGGTAATACCCATAGCCGCGAACACCACAATGAAGGGGGCATCGTCGCCCCGTGTCGCTGCATGCTGAACGATCTGGTTTGCCACCTCGTTGGCTGGCATGCCCGCCCCAAAGAAGATCGGCAGTTTCTGGCCCCGGACCAGTGTGTTGAAGCCGTCGATAGCCGAAATGCCGGTTTCGATGAATCCGACCGGTTTGTCGCGCACGACGGGATTCATCGCCATGCCGTTGATGTCCACTTCCTTGTCCGGGACACAGGGCGGCAGGCCGTCCATGGGGGCCCCCACCCCGTTGAACCGCCGGCCCAGGATCTGTTTCGATACCGCGATGCGGGCCGATTCGTGCTGGAGCGCGACAGACGTATTCTGGACGTCGATGTCGCGCGTACCCTGAAGCACCTGCACAACGGCATGGGTAGCGCTCGTCTCAAGGACTTGCCCCTGACGTCGCTCGCCGGATGCCAGCCGAAGCTCAAGAATGGCGCCGTTGGCGAAACGGCCGCCATGCTTCAGGAAAACGAGCGGCCCCGAGACATACTGCAAGTCCCAGAATTCCCGGCGTAACAGGTTGGAGGCAGGCGCCTGGCTTTCCATTGTCACTCTCTCTTATCTCCCCACTCCTGCGCCAGCCGGCCAAAGGCCGCGTGCATCTCGTCAAGCACGGCCCGCTTGCGCTCGCCAAACTCGGCATTGGCCACGTTACGCAAGCGCGCGAGGTTCTCGCGAACTGGCAACTGCACGATCTGGTTGAGCGCGACACCGCGCTCGATCAGCTTGTGGCACTCCTCGTGGAACGCCAACAAGGCGTCCAGCAAGCCATCGGCCTTCTCGAGCGTACAATGAGCATCGTTCTCCGAAAACGCGTTCTGTTGGAGAAACACCTCGCGAATCAGCCTGCCCATTTCGAGGAAGAGGCGTTCGCTATCCTGCAAGGCGTCCGGCCCCACGAGTTGGACCACCTCCTGGAGTTCGGCCTCTTGCTGCATCAGCGCCAGGGCACGCCGACGGCGCTCCGACCATCCGACGGGCGCGTTCTTCGCAAACCACGGATCGAGGTCGGACGCGTACAGCGAGTAGCTACGGTTCCAATTGATGGCGGGGTAGTGCCGGCGATAGGCCAAGGCGGCATCCAGCGCCCAGAGCGCGCCCGCCACCCGCAACGAGGTCTGTGTCACCGGCTCGGAGAAGTCGCCACCCGGCGGCGACACCGCCCCGATGAGCGTCAGCGAGGCTTCACGCCCGTCGCGGCCGCAACACACCACGCGACCGGTGCGCTCGTAAAACGCCGCGATGCGCGCCGACAGATACGTTGGATAGCCTTCCTCGCCGGGCATTTCCTCAAGCCGGGAGGACATCTCACGCATGGCCTCGGCCCAGCGCGACGTACTGTCGGCCATAATGGCCACGTGATAGCCCATATCCCGGTAGTATTCGGCCAGCGTGATGCCCGTGTACACCGAAGCCTCGCGCGCCGCGACCGGCATGTTCGACGTGTTCACCACCAGCACCGTCCGATCCATGAGCGCGCCGCCCGTCTTCGGGTCCGAGAGCTCGGGGAACTCCGAGAGAACGTCGGCCATCTCGTTACCGCGCTCGCCACACCCAACATAGATGATCACATCCGCGTTGCAGTACTTGGCCAGCGTCTGCTCGACAACGGTCTTGCCGGTGCCGAACCCTCCCGGAACAATGGCCGAGCCGCCGAGCGCCACAGGAAACAGCCCGTCAAGCACGCGTTGGCCCGTCAACAGGGGCCGGTCGATGGGCAGTCTTCCCTGCGTCGGCCGGGGCTCCTTGACGGGCCACCGGTGCATCATGGCCAGCTCGTCCCCGGTCGACAGTCGGACAACCACATCGTCGACCGTGTAGTCCCCCGGCTCGGCGATCCACGTGACGACGCCGTTGACGCTGGGGGGCGTCATGAGCCGGTGTTCGAGGGCCTCGGTCTCGGGAACCGCGCCGAACACGTCGCCCGGTCCCAGATCATCCCCCGGGGCCACTCTTGGCGTGAAACGCCACTGCCGCTGGCGATCGAGCGCCCGTGTGGTGATGCCTCGGCCGATGAAGGTGCCCCACCGAGCCGCCAGGGAATGCAGCGGACGCTGGATTCCGTCAAAAGTCTGGCCTAGCAGGCCCGGCCCAAGCTCCACGGTGAGCGGCGAGCCGGTTCGCGTCACCGGTTCGCCGAGGTAAAGGCCTTGAGTGTCCTCGAACACCTGGGCGTACACCGTATCGCTGTCGATCCGGATGACTTCGGCCATCAGACCGACATGGCCCACCCGCAGAATCTCGCCCATGGCGGCTCCGAGCAACCCGGACGCCGCGATCATCGGGCCGGACACGCGGGTCAGCGAACCGTTGGGCACCGTGTCCTTATTCAGCGTTTCAACACCGCTCACAATCCCTGCCGTCCCTTTCCGTAGTCATCCGTCAAGTCGTATCTCATAGCCGATCGCCGGCTTCAGCACAGCCGCCAAGTACGCCCCCGTCTCATCGTCTTCCTTATCGAACTCCCCACAGAACAACACCAGGGGCAACCCCTTGTGCTTCTCGAGACGCCGGACGAAGGGCGTCGAGAACTCGTTGCGGAGCCGTTCCTCGACCACCACCAGACGCACATCACTCGCGAGCAAGTCGTCGAGGGCCTCCTCGGCCTCCTCGGCGGTGACGACCTCGAAGGTCTCCACACCCGTAAGGGCAAACTGCAACGCCAGCGGGTCGCGCGCGATGGCGGCAACATTAGGCATAAAGCAACTCCTCGCGGACTCGGCCCCTCGGGAGATGGCGGGCCTCGCCACGGGCAATAAGTCGTATGTTAGTGATCTCGTTATACTTACGCCATGCATAGTCCATCAAAACCGCAATACTGAAGGGATGGCGCCGGGCCAGGCGTCGCACCTCGCGCATGAGCGTAAGCTCGAAGTTCCGCTCGATAGGCGAGAAGCGTCGGGTCTGGAGAAACTGGAACAGAAGCTCCACGAGATCCCGGTACATGGTGCGCTCGAGCAGTTCCATCAACTCGACCACCCCCGAGGCCCCAGCCATCCCCGCCAAGGCCGTGGGGGACAAGGCGCCCCCGGGCAGCATCCGGCCCACGATGAGGTTGGCAGGGGTTCGGGCATCGATGAACTGGAACAGCATCCTCAGGTTGATTCGGTCGATTTCCATCTCGACGACGCGCCGCAGTATCCGGCCGTTCTCGTCCGAAGCGCCCCAGAGCTCGCGAGCAGTATCCACGAAGTAGCGCCGGTCCAGGGCCTCTTCGAGCAGGGCAAGATCCTGTTCCTGTTCGTACTGCCGGAGAGGGGAGCGCAGACAACCGCACAGGGCGGCGTTCCAGAGCACCAGGCCGCTGACCAATTCCGTCATCGAACTGCGGCCTACCAGGTCGTTCACGAGAGCCGCGGAGAGCGTGGGGCCAGGCACGAGCACGGCGCGGGCCTCCTCGCGACGTCCTTCGTGATGTCGGAAACGCAACAGCGACTTCACCGCCGCGAGATCCCAACGCAGCAAGAACCTCGACGCCAGTTCCCGGTAGCGGCCCGAGGCCCGAAAGGTCAGTTTCCGGAAACAGGACACCATGTTTCTCGTCGCCGCGTCCTCGACGGCATCCGCGCCTTGGTAACGCGCCAACGCCTCCGCCATCTCCACGGCATAGGGTGAGTTCAAGAGCATCTCGATGATGATCGAGAGGTCCTGGCTCTCGAGTAGGTCGTCCATGCGTTCGCGCGGAAAGAGGACGCCCCGCATGGCGCGCACGCGGGCGTTGAAATGCATCGCAAAGAACTCGACCTCCGGCCCTGCCATCACCGATCCTCCGGGAACAGCATCCGCACGCAGATTCGGCGGGCCTCGGCCTCGCGCGCAGCAAACCGCGTCGACAGCGTGTTCGTCACACGGAACGTGCGGCGCTCGTCCTCCACGGCGATACCGTCCTCCAATCCGGCCGTCTCGATCACGCGGAGATCGCCGAATCCGTGCCCCACCATCCACCGACGGCACAGATCGACGTTGCGCCCGGTCGTGAGTACCCGCATGCCGGGATGGAGCTCGGAGGCTATATCGTTGAGGAGTGCCTCCAGGACCTGGGGGAACTCCGGGCCAGCGACCACGTCCGCTATAGCGGAGTGGATCTGCGTCAACACCTCCTCGGCAACCGCTTCGCGCAGGGTGAGGGCGGTCCGCTCGAGCTTGGCCTCGCGCTGCATACGCGTCTGCTCATCGGCCCTGCGGATCTCCTCATTCGCGGCCGCGATGGCGCGTTCGTGTCGTTCGCGGCACTGGCGCCGGGCTTCCTCGAAGATCTCGTCGGCCTGGCGACGCGCTTGGCAGAAGATGGCTTCCCGGCGTTCGCTCGCGATCTGCGTCATCGCGTCTAGTAGCGGTTGAACCTCCATCCGCCGCCCTCTTACATCTGGCCCAGCATGACGTAGGCAAGCACGAAACCAAGAATGACCAGCGTCTCCGGGATGGCGATCAGAATGATGATCAAGGTGAACATCTCCGGTTTTTCGGCCAGCACACCGGTTCCGCCAGCCCCGACAGCCGCCTGCACCTTGCCCGTGGCCAGGGCAGCCCCGGCCATAGTAATACCGGCAGCGACCGCCAGGCCGGCCGCGCGGATCGCTTGCGCCATCGTGAGGTCTTCTTTCTCGATAGCCGCCTCGGCCGGTTCGCTGTCGGCCGCCACAGCGCACGTGCCGCACAGCACCCACCCCAAGGCCAGCAGAAGCCCCAAGGTGAGCGCCTTCCTTCGGGTCGTGGTCATAACGTCTCCTTTCTAAAGGGTGCATAGACCCTGCCGTCCGGCGAGTAGAACTTGGGCAGGAACTCAACGTAGTTGAGTCGCAGCGAGTGTAACGTGGGACTGAAAATACCGATACCCAGGTTGAGGATGTGCATGAAGGCCGCAATGCCGATGCCCAGCACGATGTTGCCGGCCTTGCCGCCCATCTCGTTGGCGATGTCGGCGAGAATCACCGACGCAAGCCCCAAGGCCATCAGTCGGCTGTATGAAAGCACGTTGCTGACCAGCGACACGACCTCAATCACCTGCAAGGGCGCCAAGGCGCCGCACGAGCGAACCAGCAAGACCACGCTCACGATGGTCAGCGACACCGCCACAACAACCGCAGCCCTCGCGCCGAACGGCCACGCGCCCATATAGCTCACGGCCCCAATGCCCACGGCTATCAGGCCCAGCAACAACCCCAGTTTCTCGCCCATGTGCCGGCGATCGTGATGGCGCAGGCCCTCTCGGATGGCGATCACGAGGCTGAGAACGACATGAACCGCGCCCACACACACGGCGATGAGGAGCAGGCGATTCGTGTCGTGGCCACGATGAAACCAGATGTGGGGCATATGGAGGTACCGCGCGCCGAAATCGCCAAGGAACTCCCCGAACATGAAACCGAAGAATATCGCCGATATGCCACAGTAGATGGCGACAAGCGTCACCTTGCGCACAAGGTCAATGTGCCCAAAGCGCCTCTTGAAGTACGCGGCCAATCCCAAGATCGCCAGTCCATAGGCTACGTCGCCCAGGATAAAGCCATAGAAGAACACAAAGAACACACCCACCAGCGCCGTCGGATCGAAACTGCCGTAGGCCGCCGGCCCGAACAGCGAGAGCAGCACCTCGAACGGCTCCGCGGCAGGCCGGTTGCGCAAGAGCGTCGGGATCCGCTTACGCTCGATCGCATCCGAGGCGAGTACGGCCACGACCGCCGTCCCCTGGAAGTCTCGCCCGAGTTCTCCTTCGAGGCCGGCGAGTTCATCGCCGGGAACCCAGCCGTGCACGACCGCCACGAGTTCGCTGACGGCGAAGCTGTCGAGAATACGCAATTGGGCCAAGCGATTCGCCACCGTGAGCCGGACCGCGGTGAGTTCGACCCCGTTGGCGTTCGAGAATTCGTCGAGGCCGGTATTCAGGCGCTCCAAGGTCTCGTGATGCTCCGCGATCCGCCGCTCGAGCGCCGCCAGCGTCTCGGGCACGCTCAGCCCCTTGAGCCCGGCCGCCGCGATCTCGACAGGCGCGATACCTTCCTCTTCGAGAATACGGCCCACCGTCTCGGACTTCTCCGAGGGGTGGCGCACGACGGCCGCCGCACTGTTTTTGGCGATCTCGCGTTCCTTCACATCGCAATCGGAGCCCAGCTCGGACTGAAGCCGCCGCCGAAGCGCATGGACCGCACGCTCGACATCGCCCTGGAGCATGATGATACGGGCGTTGTCGCCCAGGATGGCCCCGCGCCCTTCCGGCAAGGGTTCGAGCGCCCGGAGAATCTTGAGGTAGTTTGCCAACACCTCGATGTTGTCCCGCACATTCACGCGCTGGCGCACGAGCGACCTCAACTCGCGACTCCATTGGCGCACCTTGCGCCGCCACTCGCGGTTGGAGGTGTGGGCTAATCGCGCCGCGGTTTCGTTGACGGCATCCCGGTTGGCGCTAATGGACAGGATCGGCACAAGCTCGCGCAGCATCTCGTCCAGCTTCTCCAACGTCGCCACCTCGGCCTTCTCTTCCTCGTTGAGGTGGACACGGTGAAGGTAATGGGGCGCGTTCTCAACGGCCAAGGGTACCTGTTCAACGTGGAGCACGCCGCGCTCCTGGAGGAGCCTAACCAGCGCGTCGATGTCCCGCCGCAGGCATAGGATCTCAACCCGTTTCATCTCGGCGATCATGAGCCTGCGCTCCTCTCGCCATGGGGCAAGACCAAGTCCATGATGGCCGCAACCACCTCTGCCGCACGCACCGAAGCCGCGGCCCGTAAGCACTCGGCCTGTGCCCTCGAGCCCTCTTCGATCTCTTGTTGGGCGCGGCCGCGCGCTTCCTCAGCAATCCGTTTGAGCTCGGCCGCTTCACGCTCCGCGTCGATTTGCGCTTGACGAAGAAGGGCCTCCGCCTCACGGCGAGCCACCTCGACGCGTTGCGCCGCTTCACGTTCCGTGGCTTCCATATGCGCCCGCAGCCCCAATTCGTGCTGGGCCACATTCTCAATCAGAGGGATGGTTATCTCGTGCTTCTTCGCCACGGGACTCCTAGGAACGTGTCGCAGTTAAAACCAGCGCCGCGTGCGGCTTAAGGAGGGCACGCCAACCCGCCGGTTCCGGACATCCCACCCGCTACCGCACCGCTCGGCGCGGGGGGCCAGAACGGCCTGATACCTCCACCTGGGGGATAGTCACCCCGGTGTCGTGCCTCCTACGGACGCCGTTGCCCACGCTGCATATGTTGCCAGAACCGGCGGAAAATAATCAAGTTTCGCAGAAGTCTATGCTGCACTTGGAGTTAGCAAAGACGATCTCGAGGCGGCAACGGATCGCGACCCTGTGTTATACTGTGCGGTCGGCGGGAAGGTGTGACCCGCACGTTGCCCTGGCCTTACGGAAGGAGAGGAATGTCATGGGTCGAGATCGTGGCTTCTGTGCGTTGTCCTGGCTTGTCATGGCGGTGATAGTAGGCGTTGTTCAAGGTGTCGCGGTGGCCGATGTGGCCTTCGAAGCCAATGATTCCCTCGACGAACTTCGTGACAAGATCGATCAGAATGGCTACGCTTTCCAGGTGGCACCGACATGGGTATGGCGGCTGCCGCGCGAGGAGAAGGAACGCCTCCTCGGCCGCCATGCGCCCGCCGAACGCCTGACGCCGTCGCCGGCCGGCGATATCGGGCCCCTCGAATACTTCCTCGCGGATCCGCCAACGGAAACCCACTTCTCGTGGGCAGACGTCGACGGCCATGCCTACATCGGACCGATTCGAGACCAGAGCATGTGCGGCTCCTGCTATGCCTTTGCGGCCTGCGCAGCCGCTGAAGGGACATTCAACGTAGCGCACGATCTCTATGACGCCGCCTGCGTCGATTTCTCCGAATCCTTCATCATCTGGTGTCTGGGTCGTCTGGCTAAGTACCAAGACCATTTCTCCGGCTGCGACGGGGCGGACTACGACTACTATGAGCTCCAGGCCCTCACGGTCGAGGGCGTCTGTTCCGAAGCGGATTTCCCTTACACCATCACAGACCCCGGCTCCTGTCAGCACTGGAGCGACCCGCGCACGAGGTTTGCAGCATGGCACAGAATACCCTCTGGCGACATTGATGCGATCAAGACCGCGATTCGGTTCTTCGGCGTCATCGATGCTGCCGTTCTGACCACTAGCGCGTTTGAAGCCTACTCCGGTGGCGTATACGAGGACTCGAACACCGGTTGCCCGGATGGTTACTACACCGAATCAGACCACGCTATCGCCCTCGTCGGGTGGGACGATAATCCGCCCGAAGGCGGTGGCGGCTGCTGGGTCCTGCGGAATAGCTGGGGCGAGTCCTGGGGCGAGTCCGGTTACATGCGGATCCGGTATACGTCGGCGGGTGTGGCCTGCGCGGCAACCTATCTCGACTACTTCGGCGGCGAAGGCGAAGGCGAAGGCGAGGGCGAGGGCGAAGGCGAAGGCGAGGGCGAGGGCGAAGGCGAAGGCGAGGGCGAAGGCGAGGGCGAGGGCGAGGGCGAAGGCGAAGGTGAGGGCGAGGGTGAGGGCGAGGGCGAAGGCGAAGGCGAAGGCGAGTGCCTGGGCAATGTGGTACAGGATCCTGGATTCGAGGCCGGCGGCGTTGGCTGGACGGACTACTCGGATGCCTACGGATACAACATCACGGACCAGGTACCCTATGCGCGAACGGGCGACTGGTTCGTCTGGTTCTCCAACAGCTCGGATGGCCCGGAATACGCCTACATCGAGCAGGACCTTGTCGTCGAGAGTGCCAGCGAGGCCTCGTTGTCCTTCTATCTCTTCATCCCGGAGGGCGACGTTGCAGGCAGTCTGTCCGTGCTAATTGACGGCACGGAACAATGGCAGGTCACGAATGCCAACATGGCTCCCTACGCCTCCTGGTACGCTCTCGTCGAGATAGACGCTTCCGCATTTGCGGACGGCCTTGAACACACCCTTCGCTTCGAGGCCAGTTTCGAGGCGCCCGCGTCGGACGATCTCTGGACGGATTTCTTCTTGGACGATCTGTGTCTCGTGTCTGATACGGCCTTGCGGGTGATCGCACCCAACGGAGGCGAGGGATGGGCCTGCGGAACCACGCAGACGATCATGTGGCAATCCATGCCCGACCTATTGTCCGATGTCCGTATTGGATTGCACCAAGGGGACAACTTCGTGGATTGGATTGTCCGCCGCACACCGAACGACGGGGCCTACAACTGGGTGGTCTGGCCCAATCTGGCGCCTGGAGACGATTACGTCATCCGTGTGCAATCCTTCGATAACAGCGCGGTGCGAGACTTCAGCAACGGGCCGTTCTCGATCACGCCGCTAGCCTTGATCATTCCGAATGGTGGCCAGAAATGGACCCTGGGGAACTCGTACTCCGTTCGCTGGGGCAGCAACCCGACGGTCGTCGGCGACGATGTCCGGATTGCGCTGCACACCGGCAGCACCTTCCTGGCGTGGGTCACGCGCCGAACGGAGAACGACGGACTATTCGCGTGGGCGATCCCCGACGACCTCACGCCCGGTTACGGTTACCGCTTGCGCATCCAATCGTATACGGATCCCGCGCTCCGCGACTTGAGCGACACGCCCTTCACGCTGAAACCGGCGCCCCTATCGATTGTGTCTCCGGCATCAGGCGCTGTGCTGGATGCCGGGGTCGCATTCCCGGTGACCTGGACGGGCGATGCCGAGATTGTCGGGCCGAACGTTCGCATCGGCCTGCACAAGGGCGGCCTGTTCCTGGAATGGCTCATCCGCAACACGGCGAACGACGGCCAATGGACCTGGAACGTACCGATTAGCCTCGAAGACGGCGCTCCGTACCGGCTCCGAATCCAATCCTACCAGGATCGCGCGATTCGCCGCATGAGCGGCGTCTTCACGATCCGCCACGACGGGTGACGACGACCGGATCTCGGCGCCCCCGAAGCGGCCCGCTCGATTGGGCCGCCAACGCGAACCAGACGAATGTCAGGACCAGCAAGGTAGCGGCGTTTCCGCCTCCGCCGGGCGGCATTGGCGCCTCTGCCATGCCGCCGAAGCACGACCAGCGGCGTGGCCGTTCGCCTTCGCCTTCGCCCTCACCTTCGCCCTCACCTTCGCCCTCACCTTCGCCTTCGCCCTCCGCCGCCGACTTGGTCATGACACACTCCGCCTCTTCTACGGTGTTGTTCACCTTCACGGATTTCTGGGCATCAAGGTAGCCCGTCTTGCTCACGGCCAGCCCGTAGTCTCCGTAGCTCGGACACACGAACTGCACCATCCCGCCCTTGGACGTCAGTCCGGAGACAAGCCCGTTGAACATGACGTTGGCGCCGGCAATGGCGGTGCCTTTCGTGTCATCCGTCACAAGAACCACCAGTGTGGTCGGTATGAGGTCGCCGCCGGTATCCACGGCCACCATGGCCATGTACGAGGTACCGACACCGAAGATGTTCGGGTCGGCGTTGGTAATGCGCAGGCAGTACTGCTCGCTCGCCGGGAAAGTACGGTCAAACACCACCGGTTCCCCGGGCTTCTCGCGCCGAACTTCCCAGATGGCGGCCGCGTTCGGGTCCGCGTCCAAATCGGACTGGCGATACACCTGGACCACAGGCTGGCAATTCCGTCCGGGCGAGATGGCCGCGATGGTGGTCTTGTCGCCGGCAGGCGATGTGAAGCGGAGCCAGTCCCGGTCGTTGGCCGCGTGGAAGTTGTGGCCTTGCGGCGAATTCAGCGGGATCCACTGGGCATCGACGGCCGCGTTGTCGGGTTCCCAGGCATCGGGCACCCCAATGCGATCCACGAAACCCGTGCGCGGCGAAGCGTGGAACTGACCGCCGGCCTCGACGTAATACTGCACCCGGTAGAGCCCGCCTTCGGTGAATCCGTTGTATGTTCCTTCCCAACGTTTGCGCAGCGGGCTGTATGTGAACTCGGCCCAGTCAAGGCCCGCGACCGGCTGCTCGTCGTCGCCGCCGATGTTTCGCCGCTGGAAGTTGGGTGGCACAATCAACGCGCCGGCCGACTGAACGGGGAAGTCCGTAACGACATCGCTCAACCAGAGGGTTGCCGAGTTTCCGGCGACCGCCTGAAACTCGGCCAGGTCACCGATGAACACACCGCCGGACACAACCTCGAAGTCGGCGCCGGGTCGGGCTTCATTCGCGAGCAAGCCGTCCGAGGCCTCGTTCGGCACACCGTTGCCGTCGTCGTCGATCTGCGGGGTCTGGAGCGGATTGACGGATTCCATGATCCCTTTGGCATTCTCGAAGGCATGGCCGTAGGTTGAGCCCTGAAACACCTGACGCCAAAATGTCGTCGAGAAGCTGATGCCGTGGCGGTCGAATAGGGCCAAACCGTGCACGGCGCCCATGCCGGAACTCGTGATGGTGATGCGGCGCGCGCCGGTCTTCCGGAGCGTCTTGGTCAAGGCGAGTTCATCGACAAACGAGCCGGCCTCGCACGAATCAATCAAGGTGGTAACCTGCGGGCCACCGCCGGCCTGAATGGCGTTGATCCATCCGGCATAGGTACCCGCGTCGAGATACTCCGCGCCACTGAGGCGGAAACGATTGCGCTGGCCGTGACCGACGAGGTGGACGAGTAGGCGGTCCGCGCCACTACCCCAGGTCTGGATGGCACTGCCCAGGACGCTCAAGTTGGCCTGACCGAACACGTCCGAGACGCCATCCGAATCGCCGTCGATGGAACCGGATGCCAACAACCGGATGCTCGCCCCCGAGAGTCCCTCGTTGCGCAAGGCCCAGTAGGCGTACCGGGCCTGCTCGACGAAGGTTTCGTAAAGCGTATCACTGGGATCGCCGCCGACAACGAGCACGGCCCGCGACTCATCGGCGCCGACCTCGGGAAGTACATCAATGAACACGCGGTAATCCGGGTCCAGGTCTAGGGATTGGATGATATCGACGACGCTCGAATACGGCCCGGCGGTATAGGTGGCCATGGCGCCAAGGGCGCCACCGCTCGCGTTCGAGATCCACTCGTAGGTCGGCCGGTCGCCATGGATGGTGAGGGCCCAGGTCTGGCCGGTAACGACGCGGGTGCGCCAGTACTCGAGACCCGTTGCGCCCTCATTGCGGTAGAAGCGGAGGTACCTCCTCGGACCGATTCCCAAGTATGGATGATAGACTTGGTGGCCGATGAAGAGGTCGGCATCGCCGTCCGCGTCGATGTCCGCCGTGGATATCATACGGGCGCCGCGCGAGTCGGCCTCGAAGGGCGTCTCGAGCCGCCCCGCGTAGGCGAATCCGGGATCGCCCTCGTCCGGATAGTAGTCGTTGCGGTATCCATGCAGCGAGCACCGGTAATAAGTGTCCTGATACTCCGTGTCGAGAAAGTTGTCGGAAAGGGCCATCACGAGATCCACACAGCCGTCTAGGTTGATGTCGCCGGCCAGCATACTCTCCACACGGTTCGGCGAAAGGGCGCTGGTGGTCTCATCCTTGAAGTAGGTCGACAGATCGTAGTGGCCCGCCCACGCGAGCGGTCCCGCCTTGGAGTATCCTTCTTGCCAGGCATAGCAGATGGCGCCGCCCTCGTCGCTGGCATAGGCGGCGATCAGCTCGAGTCCGGGCGTGTCAGCGTTGAACTCCGCCAGTAGGAAACCGCGAGGCTGGACGCCGGTGTCGGCGTGCTGGCCCAAGTCGATCATGTCGATCTGCACCAGCGAGAACGTGGGCGGCATGCCTGGCGTCAACGCATAGCGATCGATCGTCCCGTCTTGGCATTGCATGAAGAACTCGATGTCGCCGTCGCCGTCGGCATCGGCGAAAGTGTAGAGGTCTTGCCGGTAGAGGTTGCCCGCGGCGCCCTGGCTCAACGTGATGCCCGGAACGACGGACATCTTGCCCCAGGCGGGCGCGTAGGGCGTCCCGATGTTCTCGAACAACAACAGGGCCGAAATGCCGCTGCCGCCAATGCCCGAACGGAACATGTCGAGGTCGCCGTCACCGTCACAATCCCAGAACGCCGCAGGCCCTTGGCCGGTGGGGTATTCGAGGGCGTTCATCTGGGTAACGCGGTATCCCTCGTCTACGCCCTTGAAGTAACGGCGCGTCACCAGCGGGCCCTCCATGCTCACGTAGAAGTCGTCCAGCCACCGCGCGCTGGGCAGCACGGCATCCGGGTTGGTGCGCACCGCGAAGGTTCCAAAGGCCCGATCGAGGTTGGCGAACCGCGCCGTCGAGAGGCCATAGGCGTCGAAGTCATCGTGACGCCACGGCGCGCGAAGCGTAACGTTCAACGCATCGTCCCAAGCCGGTGACGTGGTGGTGCCGATGTTCCGGACCCAATCGACTCCGTGCAGCACATCGTAGAACAAGAAGTCGAGGACGCCGTCCACATCCCAGTCGCAAATCTCGATATCCGAGACCCGGGGGGACAGGGTGACGCCATTCTTCTGCGCCCGGAACTCGCGCAGCGGATCCCCATCGCGAGCCTCGAAGTCACCGAGGTTGGGTTTTGCCTTGCCCTCGACGATCCCCGGTGGCATAAGTGCCGTCAAATCAGGTATTTCCACAGGTTCAGCCCACGACGGCGCCGTCCTCGATCCTGTGTTCTTCATGAGGAAAACCCGGTGTGGCGAACCCGGGTCGTCGAGGAACGGCTCGACGAACAGCACGTCGAGAAGCCCATCGGCATCGATGTCGGCCAGGTTCAGCGACAACTCGGGAAGACCTGACTGGCCACTGGCATATATCGCCTCCATGAACTTGAACCGAGGCTCATCCGGCGGATCGCCCGTGGCCGGGCCCTCGTTGCGATACCAGACGATATAGGTCATGTTGGGTTTCACACGATAGGCCCCCGCGACCAGATCCGGACGGCCGTCGCCGGTGAGGTCCCGGAAATCCATGATGAGGTCGAGCACGGCGCCCGCGGGCGGGTCGGGGATGTTCAGTTCTTTGAGGCCGCCCGCGTAGAACATGTCCCGAGTACCCAAGTTGCGCATGATCTGCGGCCGCTCGACGTAGCTTGTGCGGAACGCGAAATCATTGTCCCCGTCGCTGTCGATGTCGACCACGGCCATGGATGACCGCCACGACGTCGGGCCGTACACGTAGCCCTCGCCATAGTACGTTCGGCCCCAGATCTCGTGCTTCAGATGGGGCAGCTCCGCCGCATCCTTGATGCCTTCCACGGCGGCCGGCAGGCAGGCCGAGGAAGCCCATGCGCTCCCCGGTGCCGATGCAAGACAACAGGCGAGAACGAACACGAAGACGATTCTTGACGGAGTCATGAGCATATCTCTCCCGAAAAGAGCCTTTTTCCCGAACACGCGACACCCTCGACTCGCCGGGCTACCCGTCCGGCATGACGCCAGAGGCCGAGCCTCTCTCGGTGCAACGGCCACCATTCCTATCACTTTGAGCATACCCCGCCGCGCCAAGTTCGTCAAGTCGAAATGAGTCGCGACGGCATGTCGACGAGTCTCGCGTGAGCCAAGTGATGGTGGCGAGAAATGACTGCTCCAGGGACCGGCGGGCACCGTCGAGGCAAGTTCCCATATGAACCTCCGAAAGGACCGTGCCCCAATACGGAATTGCCTCAGGTCGGCGTCCGGCCCGGTTTCCTCATGAACACGAGGGACACGTTGGCCGACAGTGGTTGGGTGCGCGTGATAACGTAGCCATGGCGCTGATAGAGGCGAATGTTGCCCACGCTCTTGCTGCCCGTGAACAACTCGAAGCCCGCCGCGGCGGCGCACCGCGCTTCGATCGCCTCGAGCAGGCGACTACCGATGCCTTGGCGCTGGAAGCTCGGATGCACGATCAGGCGGCCGACGGCGCAGACATCGTCCTTGCACTGCGCGCGCACCGACCCGACGATCCGCTCGCCTGCCGCCGCCTTGAGGATGATGGAGCGGCCGAATTCCTCCTGCAGCGACTCGATGGCTTGCATCAAGGGAGGAAGCGTCCAGTCGTCGTAGAGCCTTGCCTCCGACTGATAGGCCAGCTTCTGCAGCGCGAGGATCTCCTCGGCATCTTCCAGGGAAGCTTCGCGGATCACGACCATCTTATCTGTCCCGTTTTGTGGCACGGAGGCGACGGACCGGGATCGCGAGGAACCGTGCCAGAGCGCGCCACGCCCCTCAGCGGCCAGCGATATTGGCCAAGGTCATGTCAAACACGCCGAGCCGGATTTCGTTGGTGTTGTTGGGCCGCGCCGCCTCGAAGTACACGTACATCTGGTCACCCACGGGCAGCCAGTGCGAGTACCGCCAGGTGTGGTAATCGCCGGGCGTGGTGCTGACGAGGAGCGGCACGTCGGGCGTGAGGTCGATGACGCTGTAAAGGTCGGGCGTGTAGGCAAGGCCGGTGGCGATGTTGTAGACCGGATCGTGCCACGTGAAGTGGGAGCCTTCGTAGACGAAGAGGTAGCCGACGGCCATCGGCACGACGCAGGCTGGGCGGGTGTAGAAATTGTGCCAGCCATCGTTCTCGATGAAGGGCGCTTCGGTGCCCTCTTCCCAGGTCTCGCCGTCCTCGCTGACGAAATGGTGGATCCGCTCGATACGATCATGGCCGATGACGAACATGTTCCAGTGGTCGTTGTCCCAGAACACCACGGGGTCCTTGACGCCCTCGAGATGGACGAAACCGTCATCGGGCGCGTTTGTGACCACAACCGCACGCGCCGACGCCGGATCGAACTTGGCGGGGTCGTCGGCGTCGTCGAATTTCAGGATGGCCCAGCCGGTCTTGAGGCCGGCGCAACCGTAGAGCTTGAAGGCGCCGTTTATCGGATCGCGGACGAGGGCGGGCCGCTCGAATCCGGGCACGCCGGCGTCCTCGCGCTTGATGTGGTGAACGGGCTCGAAATGCCGGCCGTCAGCGCTCTTGAGGATACGGACTTCATATCCTCGCCGGCCGCGCGGCGAGTTCCCTTCGCGCATGCGCGCCGCGAGATAGAAGGTGCCGTCGTCGGCGCGCACGACGGACGGCGCCCCGGCCCACCACTCGGGTGTGTCTTCGTCCGGTTCGAGAATGACCTGGTAGTCCGTGAGTTTCTCGGCGATGTATTCCAGCATCGGGTGTTCCTCCGTGTTCATTTGATCGGTTTGCTCGTGATCAGGCCGATTCCTCGGCCCTTGTCGCCGACGGCGCAGTAGAACATGTAGAACGTGTCGTTGGCCTGATTGTAGACCAGGCTGATCTTGTGGGCGTACTTGCGATCCAATCCGCTGGGATTGCCGCCCGCCTTGTACAGCGGCTCGGGATGGCTTGTCCAGTGGTCGAGGTCGCGCGAGCCGGCCAGCATGATGTGCGCGCCGCCTCGGCCCACGCCGAAATAGAACATGAGCCAGTGATCGCCGTCGCGCAGCACCTTGCCGTCCGAGCAGAACTGCTCGTCGTAGGCGCCCGGCCCGCCGTTGCGCACCACGGGATTGTCGGCGTACCGCGTCCAGTGCAGCAAGTCCGCGCTCGTAACGATACCCATCTGTTCGATGCTGCCCTTGGCCGCGTTGTAGAAGTTCCAGAACCGGCCGCCGTACTCGACCAGCCACGGCGCGTAGATACAGTCCTTTTCCCAATCGGCGGCACCTTCGACGGAGAGGATCGGCGTTGTCTCCGAGGCGCGATGCCAAGTCTCGCCGTCCTCGCTCCAGGCGGCACCCTCGGCGCCGGGCCGAATCTCGTAACCGCCTTGCTTCGGATAGCACGAGTACAAGGCCCAGTACTTGCCGTCGTAGCGTTTGAGGCGGCGGCCGGCCTTGAGGTCGTAGGAGTCGAACAGCAGCGCGCAGAAGGCTACGCCGCCGTGGTCGAAGGTGTCTGGCGCGCCGAAGCCCATTGCGAGGCCTTTCGGCGTCCAATGGACGAGGTCATCGCTCACGGCGAGGGCGGTTTGATAGCCTTGGCCGTCGAAACCGGTGTAGAACATGCGCCACTGATCGCCGTGCTGCCACACCAGCGGGCAGTCGACCATCTGGAAGCCGAGGCCGTCCCCGGGCGACGGCGGAACGACATGATCAGGATGGTAATGCCATCCTCGAAACGGTGTCGCCCAACCATCCAGTGTCGCGCGATCGATCGTCACGGAGCCCTCGCTTTCGAGCGATTCTTCGTCGCCACGTGCCGCGTGGCCCACCGTAAACAGGCCTGCGGCAAGGAGTATGGTGAACGCTGGTTTCATGTTGGCAGTCCAATCCTTGAGAAACGCCGCACAGAGGATACACCATGTGTCCGTTCCGTTCATCTGGCCCGAAAGCCTGATGGCGGCAACATTACTGTAGAATGGGTGACGAGAAAGGAAACACCGATGCGTGATAGCGACGAACTCCTGCTGGAACGCTGGAATAGGCGGCAAGATCCGCAGGCCTTTCGCGAGATCGTGGAGCGGCACGGGAAAGCCGTCTATGCCGTCTGTCTTCGCGTGCTGCGAAACCACGCCGACGCCGCCGACGTGACGCAGGCGTGTTTTCTGGAAATTCTCCGAGGCGACACGGAGACTCGACCGCGCAGGCTGGGCGCGTGGCTCCATGGCGTGGCGACGAAGCAAAGCCTCATGTACCTTCGCACCGAGCAGCGCCGCAAGACGCGCGAATCGGCCTATGGGGAAGAACCGCTCGCGCAAGACAAGGCCGATGAGGATGAGATCTTTCGCCTTCTGGATGAGGCTATCGAAGAACTCCCTGACGAACTCCGCGAGCCGGTCGTGGCGCACTTCCTCTACGGCCGCTCGCACGCCGCTATCGCCCGAGCGACCGGTACTCCCCGGAGAACGGTCAGCTACCGGATCCAGCGCGGCCTTGCCCAGATGGGCGCTTTCCTACGCAGCCGTGGCGTAGTTGCTTCGACGGCCGCCGTTGCCACGGCTCTCGCCTCGGCGACCGCAGACGCGGCGCCTGTGCCCGAGGCCGTGTTCGAGTTCCTGGCAAAGCATGCCCTGCAGAAGGCGGCGCTGGCGACGGGCGCGTCTGTCGGCGAGTCGGCGGGAGTCAGCATCGCCGGCGCCCTCGCGGTGAAGCACGTCCTCGTCGGCGTCCTGCTCATCGCTGGCCTGTGCTCGGGCGGAGTGTGGTGGGCTACTCGCGAGAACGCGCTTGTCGCCGCCGCCGAACCGCAGCAAGTCGCGGCGCCGCCGGAACGGGCCGCTACTTCGAGCGGATCGGCGGCCGATGCCGCGGCGCCGGTGTCCACGGTGCAAAGCAACGGCGCCGAGGTCTCCAACAGCGCACCGCAGAACGCCACGGTGGTCTCCGGCACGGCACGGTTCGAGGACTCCGGCGAGCCGGCATCCGGCGTTCTCGTGCGCGTCTATAACGAGAAGACGGACGGCATCAACGAGAATACGGATGGCATCACAGAGGCCGTGACGGACGCCGAAGGCCGATATGCACTCCACCACATCGATCCGCCCGAGGACGGCGTTGACCTCCTGTTCATGCTTGATGCCCGGAAACTCGGCTGGCATGCCGTCCTCGCCGTGCCTGCGTTCCGGCTGTATCCGGGACAGCAACACGCCGACATCGACATCACGCTGACGCGCAATCAGGGGTCCATCTCGGGCACGGTGCGCGCCAAGGACATCCAGTGGCACAAAGAGAACGCGCGGCGCTTCTTGGCTACGGAGCGGGAGACGCCACCGGGGGACTTTCAGCTTCTCTTCACCGAGCAGAGCCCGCCCGCGGCCGATATCGCGGTGATTCTGGAGGGACAGGGTTTCCCGAGGTTCGTGCGCACCGATGAACACGGCCGTTTCCAGTTCGCCGGCCTGGCGCCGGGTAGCTACAAGATTCGCGTCGTGCCGCCGCCGGAGGCCGAGAAGCTTCGGCCCGAGAGGGACAGGGCAGGCTGCAGGACCGTCGACCTCGCGCAGGCGGAGGTGAAGGAGGACGTCGAGTTGTCCTTCAGCATGGATGCCGTGACCTGCACGGGCCGGGTGACCAGCACCGGCGGCGGGCCGCTCGGGGGCGCCCGGATCCGTGCCGTTCCACTGGACGTCATTCCTCTTCAAGGCGAGGATGGCTATGACCGAATCCTGTCCGAGAGTGTGGAGGCCGTTGCCGACGATGGCGGCGGCTATCTCCTTCAAGGACTGGCGCCCGTGAGCATTCGGGAAGTCATGGAGTATCTGGGTGGAAGTACGCATCTTGCCGAGTACGGCTGCACGTACGTCATACGGGCCAGCGCCGACGGCTACGCGTCGGCGGAGATCGTGGTTCCTGCCCTGCAAACAGAACTGGTCGAGTTGGGCAGAGCGCTTCTCGACGAGTGGAGAAACAGCCCGGCCTACACCGACGATGCCAAGGAACGCGACGCGGCCGCCGTCCCCGACGCGGCGATTCCCGTGGGCCCAGGCAACGTGCTTGAGCATATCGATTTTGCACTCGCCCCCGAGGCCCGGATCCTGGGCTCCGTGTTCGATACACGAGGCGAGCCCGTGCCGGGCGTCCGGATACGGCTGGTGCGTGAAGGGGACGCGAAGGAGGAACCGCGCGCCTTCGACTCGGACAACGCCGTACCGGATTGGACGGACGTAGACGAGAAAGGCGCCTTCGAGATCGCCGCCGTGCCGGAAGGCCGCTACGACTTCGAGGTGGATGCGGGCGCGGGCGCCCAGCGGGCTCGCAATCAGAGTCTTTCCGTTCGCTCGAGTGATCGCATCGAGGATGTGCGCGTCATCGTCGAGGCCGCGGCGGATCGGGGGCGGATCGAGGGCGTCGTCGTGGGCACCGATACCGGACTCCCCGTGGGAGCCTTCGACCTCCGCGTTGTGGCGGTAGACGCTCCGGTGGAGCCGTCTCCACGCCTCGGGAAGGTCAAAACCGATGCGGATTCCGGCCACTTCACCATCGAGGACCTATCCGCCGGCCAGGTGACGCTCGAGGTGAAGGCATCGGGATATGCCACCGAAGAGGTTCACGCTGAAATCGCCTCGGGCCAGACCACCACGCTGCGTGTGACCCTCGATAAAGAAGGCGTCCTTCGCGGCCATGTGTCGCGCAACGGACAGCCTAGCGCCTATGGCTCTGTCACCTTTCCCGAATGGGAAGACGGCCCCTATGCCCACGTCGGCGAACACGGAAACTTCGAGATCGGGGCGCTTCCAGCAGGCCGGTACCTCGTCAAGTGCTACATGTGGCTCTACGAAGATGACCGCGGCGGCGCCCAGGCGGTCGTGCACAAACTGGTTGATATCGAGGCCGGCGGCGTTACGGAGGTCGACATCCGCCACGATGGCCATGGCGTTGTCCAGGGGGCCTTTGTCGGTATTCCGGACACGACGTGGCATGTCAGCCTCCACGATCCTACCTTGCCGGAGGGCCAGGACCTTCGGGCCGGGACATGGAAGTTCCAGCACAACGGGCGCTATGAGATACCGGACACACCGCCGGGAACCTACGAGTTGGTGGCCGCCTGCAAAAACGCGGACGGTAGCGAGACCACGCAATCGGAAACGATCTCCGTGGCCGAGGGCGCCGTGGTGGAAGTAGACTTCACGTTTCCGTAAGAGCAGACGTCTCGTCGGTGTTCGATTGCGTTTCCGACATGACGCCCTTCCCTTGGGCGGATTGGCCATCGAAATACAAGAGATCGACCTGGAGAATAGACAACGCAGATGCGTCAAGCCACGCCTGTCACTCGGAATCCGTTTCGCCTGGAGCGGCTTCGCCTTGTCCCGGCTGCTCCTCGCCCTTCACACACATGCCGGTGGACATTGGCTTCGAAGAGTAGGCATCATTCTTGAATTGCACAGGCATGGTCGAGGAGGACCGTCATGCATTGGCCGGTTGCGAACATGGGGAGTCCGACGATGTTTTGGGGCTCGAGCGGCGCACGGTGGATGTGCTGGATGGCATGGGTAGCCGCTCTGGCATTCGGTATTGGTGCGGCCGCGCAAGGGAACTGGCCGGAGTGGCGTGGGCCAACGCAGAACGGCATTGGCGAGGCCACGAATCTGCCGGAAGCGTGGAGCGATACCGAGAACATCGTGTGGAAAACGCCGCTGCCGTCGTGGAGCGGTGGTACGCCGGTGATTTGGGGTGATCGGATCTTCCTGACGTCGCCGTCGCAGGTGGAAGGCGAGTCGCTGGAGCCGGTCGATGGCCGACGCCGCGACATATCGAACAGCCCGGGAGGCCAGAAGCTCCTGCTGATCTGTATCGGCCGCGAGGATGGCACGATCCTCTGGCAGCGCGAACTGGATGAAGGCAACAAGCTCCGTCGAAAGCAGAACGATTCCTCGCCGTCGCCCGTAACGGACGGCGCACATGTGTGGGCCATCGCCGGCACCGGTGCGCTCGTGGCGTTCGACATGGCCGGCGAACGGGTATGGTCGAAGAATCTGCAAACGGAGTACGGCGCTTTTGGTCAGCAGTTTGGCTATGCCTCCTCACCGATCCTCTACAATGGCAAGCTCGTTCTCCAGGTGCTCCACGGTTTCTTCACCGATGATCCTTCCTATGTGTTGGCCTTGGACGCACTGACCGGCGCCGAGCGGTGGCGTCAGGAGCGGCCGACGGACGCCGTTGTGGAGAGTCCCGATTCGTACACAACGCCCGTGCTGCTGCGGCACGAGGACAAGGTTCAGGTCGTCATATCGGGTGGTGACTATGTTACCGGCCACGATCCGGACAGCGGCGCGGAGATCTGGCGCGCTGGCGGTCTGAATCCGAAGAAGATCACCGTGGGGCGCATCATCGCGTCGCCGGTGGCGGTGGGCGGCATGGTGTATGCCCCCTCTCGTAAGGAGCCGGTGCTGGCGTTGCGGGCGGGCGGTGTCGGCGACATTACGACGAGCCACCTGGCGTGGAAATGGGACGCGAACGATGGGCCGGATGTGCCAACGCCGGCCTGCGATGGCACGTATTTCTACATGGTGGATGATCGCGGCGTGATCACGTGCCTCGACGCGAAGACCGGAAGCGTCATCTGGGGGCCGGAACGCACCGCGCGCGGCACCGTGAGTGCATCGCCGCTGGTGGCGGATGGGAAGATCTACATCACGAACGAGGATGCGGTGACCACGGTGCTGGCGGCGGGGCCGGCGTTCAAGACGCTGTCGACGAACCCATTGGATGGCGAGTACACGCTGTCGTCGCCGGTGGTGTCGGGTAATCGGCTGTTCATCCGGACCGCCCTGTACTTGTACTGCATCGGGAAGAAAACCCCGTAGTCTCTTGGTTGTCTCATCACGTGGCGCCGGAATCTCTCCGGAAACTGCGCACGAAGGATAAAGGATAGAGTGTCATGTACCGTCTAGGTCCGTGGTTCTTGACCCTCGTGTCGGCCCTGAGCGCGTCGGCGACGACGGAGGCTGTCGCGAACTGGCCTCAATTCCGCGGCCCGGGCGCGCTGGGTGTGGCCGAGGCCGAAGGCCTTCCGGATCGGTGGTCGAGCACCGAGAACATCGCCTGGAAAACGAACATACCGGGCCGTGGCTGGTCTTCCCCCGTTGTGTGGGGCGATCGCGTCTTTTTGACGACGGCGGTCAGCCTTGGCGAGACCGAGGAGCTCAAGAAGGGGCTCTACTTCGGCGGAAATCGTCAGGATGCGCCTGAATCGGTGTACCAACGAAAGGTCTTCTGCCTGGATCTGGACAGCGGCCGCGTGCGGTGGGAGCAGCAAGTGCATGAAGGACCGCCCGCGACGCCGATTCACGCCAAGAACAGCTATGCCTCGGAGACGCCCGCTACGGACGGCGAGCGGATCTATGCGCTGTTCGGGAATCTCGGGCTGTATTGCCTGGACATGGACGGTGCCGTCTTGTGGGTCAAGGAGTTTGCGCCGAACAAGATGCGTTTTGGTTGGGGAACCGCATCGTCGCCGGTGGTTCGCGACGGCCGCGTGTACCTCGTGAACGATAACGATGAAGATTCCTATCTGCTGGCGTTGGATGCGAAGACCGGCGACGAGGTCTGGCGCGTTTCTCGCGACGAGAAGAGCAATTGGTCAACGCCGTACCTCTGGGAGAACGAGCGGCGCGTCGAGATTGTGACTGCCGGCACCGACTTGGTTTGCTCGTATGGTCTCGATGGTGCCCCGCTGTGGTGGCTGAAGGGGATGTCGGCTATCACCATCGCCACGCCGTATGCGAGCGACGGCTTGCTGTACGTGAGTTCGGGCTACGTGGGCGACAAGCGACGGCCCCTATATGCCATTCGGCCGGGCGCCGCCGGCGATATCTCGCTGGCCTCAGGTGAGACATCGAATGAGTGGATCGCATGGTCGGTGCCGCAGGCCGCGCCGTACAACCCGTCGACGCTGGTTTACGATGGTCGCCTGTACGTTCTGTATGACGCCGGTTTCCTGGCCTGTTTTGGCGCGCAGGACGGGACGGTGCGCTACGATCGCCAACGCATACCCGACGGCCGCGCGTTCACGGCGTCGCCATGGGCCTATGACGGCAAGGTGTTCTGCTTGGACGAGGACGGCGTGACCTTTGTGTTCCGGGCCGGCGATGCGTTCGAGCTCATGCACACCAACCCGCTGGCAAAGGATGATATGGGCATGGCATCACCGGCCATCGTCGGCGATCGTTTGTTGATCCGGACCTCGGCGCGTCTCTATTGCGTGCGCGCGATGGCCGCTCCGGGTCCGGCGGAGTAGTGACCGCGCCCTACTCGTCTCGCAGGGCCGCGAGGTAGTCTCCAGGGCGGCCCAAGCGCAACGCGACGGCCATGCTCGCCATGCCGCAGCCGATGATCAGGATGAGCATTCCTGCCTCGAATGCAAGCGGCAACTTTGTGGCCGAGACCGTCACGGCCGGGATCATGGAGACGGCCGCCGCACCGCCCCCAATGGCCGCCGCAGCGAGTAGCAGCGTCGCGTGTTCGACCACGAGGAGGCGGAGGATGTCGCGCGTGCGGAATCCAACGGCACCCAGCATGGCGAGTTCGCCGCGCCGCTCGAGGAGGTTGCGCAGCATCACGACGCCCATGCCCAGACTACCCAGCGTGACGCCCATCCCGCCGAGCGCGAGGAACATGGCGAGGTACGTGCTCTCGACGGCGTAAAACTCGCGGAGCCGCTCGATGGCGGACACCACATCCATGCCGGAGCGGCCGAAGGCCTCGCGCAAGCGGGCGGCAACGCGATCCCGGATCTCGTCCGGCGCATCGATGAGGAAGACGCGGAAACCGTTCTCGGAAGGATACAGCCGCGTGAAGTCTGCCTGCGATACGAGCACCGAACCTTGGAACACCGACAGGCGCATCGGCAGAGTTCCCACCAGCTTGACGGACACATCATTTCCCGCCTCATCGCGGTACGCAACCACATCGCCGTTGTCAGCGCCCACCTTGGCCTTGAGGCCCCACATGGCCGTATCGGTGTCGCCGACAAGGGCCGGAATGACGCCGTCCGCATGATCGCCCTCAAGAAGCCGCCATAGGCTCTCGTCGGCATCCCGACGATCAAAGGCCCGCAGGGCGCCCATGACTTGAGGATCGACGCCGAGCAAGCGTGGCGTCGGGCCGCGATTCAGGTTGAGGCAACTGGCATCGTCGCCGCCGTGGACGCGCAACGGGACTACCGCGACGTTCGGTTCGTCGCCGGCCACGATGGCCGGATCCTCGATGGGGGCCGTTGTTTGCGCGAACAGCGCGAAACCTCCGGTACCCGATGAGCGCTCGTGCGCGTGCGCGGCGAGGTCCTGGCGCATGGACGCGACCGACAGAACGAGGAACACGCCGCATGCCAGAAGTCCGGCGACGGCCGTGCTTCGGCCTGGACGGCCCGCGATCGGATGAATCGCGAGCGTGGTCATCGAGAAACGCCTTGATGGCGGTCGCGCTCCGAGGGCGTCGATCATTACGTGCCAAAGGGTGAGGCCGGACGCCAGAAGCACGGCGCCGATGCCGAAGAAAGATGGCGCGGCGTTGGCGGGCGCAGCGAGCAAGACGTGCGCGGCCCAACCCGCGCCGGCGGCCATTCCCAGAATGGGCGCGAGGGACCGCGCGCGGTAGTGTGCGCGGCCGCGGTGATGGGCAGGCGCCTGCAAGAAGTCGGCACTGAGCAGCGTGGCCGCGGACTCGCGGGCGTGTCGCCAACCGGCCACGGCGATGGCGATGATCGCACAGACAAATCCGATGGCGGCGCCCTCCACCAGGGTGACCGGTCGCGCATGATAGGCAATGGCCGTGTGGGCCACGGCCGCCTCCCAGAGCCAACGGAGCCCGGCGATCAGGAGGCGTGCGTACACAGTGCCTCCGAGGGCGCCGGCCACGGCGCCGGCCGCAGCGATGGCCGCGCCTTCGGCAAGAATGAGCCGGCGGAGGTGTCTGGGTCGGAAACCTACGGCGAGCAAGATGCCGAATTCCTCGGATCGCTGCTGAATACCGAAGACAAACAGGACGGCGGTGAGGAGGAGCGCGGCGGCGATCAGGAAGAAACTGATGCCGACAAACAGGCCGCCGAAATCGATGGCCTGGTCCACGGCCTGCAGCGCCTGCTCGCGCGCGGCTACGAATTGCAGGCCCATTGCCTCCGGATCGACGCGGTTCCGGATGGTTGTACGCAAGGTATCCGGCGGCGGCGTGCCGGCCGGCCACCGAACCGCCGTGTAGCGGCCGAAGCGATTGGCCCACATGGCGTGGCCGGCCTCCAGCGAGACGAGGATCTTGGGGGTCTGTCGGTAGTCGTGCCAGTAGGCCTCGTTGGCCTCGTCGCGCAGGGCCTCCTCCTCCATAGGCATGCCAATGCTCCAGTCGCGGCAGCTCTCGACATCGCTCAGACCGGGAAACTCCGGCACGAGGTCGCGTTCGGTCGCCATAGCCTCCATCGAACGAACCTCGGCGACGGTGAAGAATCGCTGGCGCTCGACGAAGGAATTCGCCGGCGTCACCTCGTAGTAAGCCACACGGATTGTGTCGCCGAGGCCGATGCCGAGTTGCTCGGCCAGCCACGCGTTGACCACGGCCGCGTCGTGGCCCAAGTCATGGAGTACCGGCCCGGCCACGGCGAAGGAATACGGCGTGGTGCCGTGGTTGGAGGCGATGGAGTTGACGAGATAGGCGAGCGTGCCGACGGCGCCGGCCGTGTCGAGGGCGGCTTCGGCGACGGCCTCGTCCAGGAAGACCCGATCCGATTCGAGTTGGAGGACGCCCTGGGCATCCGTGCGCCACCGCAAGCCGAGGTCTTCCGGTTGCCATGCGATCCGCAGCGCACGGTCGAGATCGGTAGCCGAGGTTCCGTCGCCGGCGAGAACCATGTTCGCCTTGCCCTCGGCATCGACGAGGCGCTGGAGCCGCCCGAGATCGAGGAAGGCGTTGTAAGGTGCAATCTGGTCGGATACGAGACTGAATCGCCCGGCGCCGGAATCCGGCAGCACCGCCGTGATGGCGAGGAGCGCACTGGCAAGCCGATCATCGTCTCGCGGCGAGAGCGGCGCATCGAGCGGCATGAGACTCGGCCGGATCACGCGTAGCGACACCCGATCGCCGACCACGACGCCGAGGGCTGCCGCCAGCTTCTCGTTCACGGCGACGTCATTCTCGCCGAGAACAAGTGCCTCGGCGCCCGCCAAGGATCCGAACCCGTCGTCGACGCCGAGGATCTGCACCTGGTTCACCTGCGCACGGTGTCCGCCGCCTTCCTGACGGACGGCCATACCGCTGAGGTGGAGGATGGCGGCCGTATCCGTATCGAGCCGCGCGTCGAGCTTGCGTACCAGTGCTTGGTCGAAGAAGCGGTTGGGCGTTTCCATGGCGTAGTGGACATTGCCGAGCCTGGCCAGGGCAATAGCGCGCAGTGAGTAGTCCACCGAGTCGCCCATGATCAACGCGCCGGTTAGGACGGCCGAGGCCAGGGCCACGCCCGCGAACACACTCGCCGTGGCGCGCCCATGGAAGCGCACGCTGCGGGCGATGAGCGCGAGGAAGCTCATTCGATCCGCTCCTTCGGCTTGAGGACGCCGTCATGCAGCACCAGGACGCGGCCCATGGCTTCCGCGAAGCGGACCGAATGGGTGACCACGACAAGGGCCATGCCGTGTTCGCGGTTCAGTTCGATGAGCAGCGCGGCCAAAGCATCTGAGGCCTCTTCGTTGAGCGCGCCGGTGGGCTCGTCGGCCAGGAGCAGGCTCGGGCCGTTGATCAAGGCGCGCACGACGGCCACGCGCTGGCGTTCGCCGCCGGATAGTTGGCCGGGTCGGCGATCGATTCGCTCCGCGAGGCCGACGCGATTGAGGAGCGAGATGGCGCGGTCGCGGACACCGCCTTGGGTCGGATGGACAAGGGTCGGCACCAGCACGTTCTCGAGCACGGTGCATTGCGGCAGCAGATGGTGACGCTGCAACACAAATCCGATCTCGCGGTTGCGGAACCGCGCGGCATCGTCCGGCGAATACCGCAGGATATCTTCGCCCCTGAACAGAATCGCGCCGCCCGAGGGCCGATCCAACGCGCCAATGAGGTTCAGCAATGTGCTCTTGCCACAACCGGACGGGCCGACGATGGCCACGGCCTCACCAGGCGCAACGCGCAGGTCCACGCCCTTCAGCACAACGGTGGGCGCCGGCGCGGTTTCATAGGCCTTCGCGACCTGCCGCAACTCCAAGAGGGGCGCGTGCGCGTTCATGGCCATCCTCTCCTCACGGTTCTCTTCCGTCGAAGGCGGCGACCGTTCCATCTTCGCATCCAACCACGACCAGCCGGCCGACGATGGCCGGCGAGGTGATCAGGTCGGCGACTTCCTGCGACCACAACCGCCGCCCGTTTTCGAGGGCCAAGAGATAAAGCGTTCCGTCGGCCGAGACCACCACCTTATCGTCGGCGATGGCGGCAGATAGCGGTGTGGCGCCTGCGGTGTCGAAGGTCCATTGTTGCACGCCGGCCGCGCGGTCCAGACCATACACGAGGCCGTTCTGTGCGCCAACCACGATCCATGTGGACGTCACGGCCGGTGTGGTGAATATCTCGTAGTCCGTGAGTTGGCTCGACCACGCGATCTCGCCGGATCGCAGGTTGACGCCGACCACCTTGCCGCTGCGGCAGCCGGAGATCGCCGCGCCGTCGTGGATCGCCACGCCGGACGCCACCTGGCCGTCCTCGCCCAACTCGATCGTACGCTCGAGTTGGCCTGTGGCCGCTGAGAACACGTGGAGCGCAGCATCGCAACTGCCGAAGACAACGCGTTCGGCGCCGACACCGGGGGAGCCATCGCACCGGCTGGGCCCCTCGGCGCTCCATTTCGCCTCGCCGGTGGCTGCGTCGAGGCAATGCAGGGCGCCGTCATCTTGTGCGATGATGTACAGGGCGGCGTACTCGGCGTCCTTCGAGGCCGGCCCCCAGTTCGGGCTTCCGAGAACCGGCGCGCCGATGTCATGTTGCCACCGCTCGTTTCCCGTAGCCGCATCGAGCGCGATGACCATGCCGTCGGCATCGGCAACGTAGAGCGCGCCGCCGAAGCACGCCAGCGGCGCATCGATTACAGACTGCCTCGGTGTACCGTCCTCGGCAACGCCGGCCTGGATGCGTTGCGCCCACACCTGGTGGCCGTCGAGATCGACCGCGAAGACGACGCCATCCTCGTTCGTGAAGAAGACCCGGTCATCGCAGGCCACCGGGGTATTCCGGACGTCCGCGCCGGCCATGAATCGCCACGCCGGCCGGAGTCGGTCGGCGAGATGACTCGAGGCCGCGCCGGTTAGCGCCGCGTTGCCGTGATACGTGTTCCACGCGTCGTGTGCCTCGCGAGCCGCGACCGCAACCGCCGCGGCGGTCGCCGGCGGCGAGGCGGCGCGTTCCTCACGCGCTTCGTGTGGCACGATTTCGAGGAGGATCCACCACGCCGCGACGCAGAGCGCGGCGACTGCGACGAAGATAGCTCCGCTCCTGCTGTGTTTCTTCATGATTCGGCGCCTCGCGTCAAGCGATGGTACAGAGCCGCGAGATTCCCTGCCATGACGTCCACGGTGAAGCGTTGCCGGACGACGGCGCGTCCCTGCAAGCCCAACGTCTCCGCGCGCGCCGGATCGAGAAGGAGTCCCGCCAACGCTTGATCGAGCGCCCCCTCGACGTCCGGGTCGTAGACGACACCGCCGCCGGTGGCCTCGATGATCTCCGGAAACGCACCCGCCTGCGGCTCGACCACCGGCACCGCGTGGGCCAACGCCTCGAGAATGAACGAGCCGAAGGCCTCGCCTTGAGGGACCGGCACCGAGAGCACCGAGAGCGACTCGAGGAACGCGTGCCGCGCGGCCCTGTCGAAGTCCGGCAGGAACTCGACATCATCGGCCACGCCTGCGCGGCGGAGCTTCTCGACGAGGCCGTCCACAAAGGGACGATCGGCGGGCGTGATCCCGCCGGTGGCGCGCAGCGTGAGGTCGCTGAGCGCCGGCTCGCGCTTGAGCCGGATGAAGGCTTCAACGAGATGGTCCAGCCCGTGACCTCCGCATAACCGCGAGAGATAGCCGATGACCGGTGGCTGCGGCGCAGTGCGCGCGCCCTCGATATCGTCGAGTTCGATGCCGAGGTACACCATGTGGACACGCTCCGGCGGCAAGGCCATGCGGCGGCCCATCTCTTGGGCGTACCACCGGCTAACGGCGGCGAACGCGTCGACATGCCGCGCGTTGTCGGCCATGGCCTGCCAACAGCGCAGCGCATACGGCTTGCCCATGGCATCAAGCCACGTGTGTTCATCCTGCAGCGAACACACGATGGGCACGTTCAGCGCGCGCTTGATCTCGGCGGCCAGGCCGAGAAGCAAGGCATTTGAGATATGAACGACGTCCGGCCGCGCCTCGTCGTGTAGCCAGGCCACAAGTCGCGCGAGCTCCTTCCGTTGGCGGCCGTCCTCACCGCGTAGCATCGACAGCGTCATCGGCCCGAGGTCGGCGGCGTCCGTCGAGCCTTCGCGGCCCGCCGCCCACTTGAGCATCCACGGTGCGTCGAAGAGCCGGTCGAGCCAGCGCGGCGTCTTGCGGAACAGCGCAAGCTTCTGCTGGAGATAGACATTGATGCCGCCGAAGAAGACGGGGACGCCCTGCGCCACACCGGCGGATGCATCGACGAAAAGCGGCAAGTACATCGGCGTCATGACGACATCGTGGCCGAGCCGGCGAAGGGCCTGCACCACCGCCACGTCGCGCAGGCAATTCTCGCAGTAGAACGTGCCGCCGCTCCCCGGTGTGATCTGGACTATTCGCATGGCCGCCGCTCCTCGGTGTCGGCGAAGGCCAGCGCGCCGGTAGGACATGCCGCCACGCATGCCTCCGCCGACACGCGCAACGCAGCCTCGATCGATTCGTTGAAGGGAACCGCGACCCGCGTGGCGAAGCCGCGTCCCACGAACGTGAGGCCGAGCGCCTCGCCGGATTGATGCGTGATCTCGACGCAAAGGCCGCACTTGATGCACTTGCCCGGATCGAACAGCACGCCGCCGTGCCGTTGCGTCACGCCGACCTCCGGCCTCGCGGGCGCACGGTACGTGGCCGGCCGCGCGCCGTACTCAGTCGCATACTGCCGCAGCTTGCAGGAAACCGGCGCATGGCAATCGCAGTGGAGGCAGCGGCCGGCCTCGCCACGGAGGTTCTCGGACTGTCTCGATCTCGCCAACGCCTCCGGCGCAACACGATTCCCGGCATAGCGTTCGAGTTGTTCCGGTTCAAGACGCCCGAGATGGGCATCGTACGGCTTGGCCGGCTCGGCCGATCCACCGAGCGCGATCCGGCGATGGGCCGCTTCGGCCGCTCTCTTGCCGGCGGCAATGGCGCGAACGGTCATCCGGTGTTCCGGCGCTGCAAACACGGCTTCGCCCTGTGCCTCGATGCCCCCACTCGCCACGATCACAGCGTCGTGCTCGTTCACAAGACTGGTCAGCGGAATCGCGGCGCCTACGTCCACGCCAAACCGGAACGCGACGTCCATCCGGCGAATGGCGTCGATCTCCATCTCAAGGATGGCGCGCGGCAGGCGACTCTCCGGCATGTCGCGCAACGCGCCGCCGGCATGAGCGCGTTTCTCGTATACGCAACACCCGTGGCCGAAACGGCGCAGCGCAACGGCCGCCCCGAGGCCGGCAGGGCCTGCGCCAATGACGGCCACGCGCTTCCCTGTGCTCGGCTGGCAGTCGAGCCGCATGCCGTGGGCGGCCTCGGCGACGGCGCGATGCAGCGCGCGGATCGATACCGCCTCGTCGAGACCGGCGCGGCGGCACGCGGTCTCGCACGGCGCTTCGCAGACGCAACCGAGCGTGGCGGGAAGCACGAGGTCGCGGGCGGCGATGCGGGCGGCCGTATCCATGTCGCCCTTGGCGATCCGGCGGAGCATGAGCGGGATATCCATCGAGGCGGGGCACGCACGCCGGCACGGCGCCTCGCAATCACCGGCATGTTCGCTAAGAAGCAACTGGAGCACCTCACGCCGCGCGTTGCGAATCGCTGTTGTGTTGGTCTCGATGATCATACCTTCCTCGACGATGGTGGCACAGGCCGGCACCGTTCGGCCCGACCCCCGCTCCTCGACGACGCAGATCATGCACGACGTCAGCGCTCGCACGCCGGGCGCGTGACAGAGCGTAGGTATTGAGACACCGGCGAGGCCCGCGGCCTCGAGTACCGAAGCGCCCGCCGGTGCGTCCACGGCCTTTCCGTCTATTGTGAGTCGGGGCATAGCCGCCTATTCCACATGCACTGCGTCCACCGGGCACACCTGTCGGCACGTGTCGCAGCGGATGCACCGTGTCGCATCGATCTCGTGTTGTTGATACGGTTTCATGGCGATGGCCTGAACGCTGCATCGTTGGGCGCACTTGGTGCAACCGATGCAGGCCTCCGTGATTGAGTACGTAATCAGGGCCTTACACCGCCCGGCCGGACACCGGCCTTCGGCGTGGGCCTCAAACTCGTCTCGGAAGTAGCGTAGCGTGGTCAAGATGGGATTCGGCGCCGTCTTGCCGAGGCCGCAGAGGCTCTGCCGCTTGACCACGCCGGCGAGGTGTTCGAGTTGATCGATATCGGCCGGCTTGCCTTCACCACGGCACAGGCGCGTCAACAACTCGAGCATGCGTTTCGTGCCGACGCGGCACGGCGTGCACTTGCCGCAGGATTCCCGCTGCGTGAAGGAGAGGAAGTAGTGCGCCATCTCGACCATGCAGTCGGTATCGTCCAGAACCACGAGTCCGCCCGAACCCATCATGGCGCCGGCTTCGGTCAAGGCCTCATAGTCCACCGGAATGTCGGCCAGCGCGGCAGGAATGCAGCCGCCGGACGGGCCGCCGATTTGGACGGCCTTGAGCGTTCGTCCGTTAGCCACGCCGCCTCCGATCTCGTCGACGATCTGGCGGATGGTCATGCCCATGGGCACCTCGATGAGGCCACCGCGCGCGATCTTGCCGGCCAGCGAAAAGACCTTCGTGCCTTTGCTGTGGTCAACCCCGAGCGCGGCGAATTGCCCGGCGCCGTGCCGCAGGATCCACGGCACCAGCGCGAAGGTCTCGGTGTTATTCACGAGCGTCGGACAGCCGTACAGGCCGTGCTCGGCCGGATAGGGCGGCCTGAATGCTGGCGTGCCGCGGCGGCCTTCGATCGAGGCGATGAGCGCCGTCTCCTCGCCGCACACAAAGGCGCCGGCGCCCTCCATAATGCGCAGGCGGAACGCGTGGCCACTGTCAAGAACGCTATCGCCGAGGAATCCGGCCGCTTCGCACGCGTGTATCGCCGCGGATACACGCCGAACGGCCAGCGGATACTCGGCACGGATATAGAACACACCCGCATGGGCGCCCACAGCGAGCGAGGCGATGATCATGCCTTCGATAACGCGGAATGGATAGGATTCGAGGATCATCCGATCCATGAACGCGCCCGGATCGCCCTCGTCGCCGTTGCAGATGAGGTATTTGGACTCGCCGGACGCCTCGCGGACGGCCTGCCACTTCGCCGCCGTCGGGAATCCCGCGCCACCACGGCCGCGCAGGCCGCTACGGCGGATCTCCTCGATAATCTGCTGCGGGTCGAGGCAACCGGATTCTGCCGAGCTCAAACCCAAGCACCTGTGCAACGCTTCGAAACCACCGAGGCGCTGGTACTCCTCGATGTCGACGGGATCGAGCTCGCCGCAGTATTCGGTAGCGAGTCGTCGTTGCGCGGCGAGGAACGCCGCCACGGGCGCGTCGCGCGCGTCCAGCGAGCAACGGCGAGGCGCATCGCGGCCATCTTCGGTGTAGAGATGTTCGAGGCGCGAGGTCACGGCAGCGCGAAGCCGAATCCACGGCGCGGCAGGCTGGAAATGCCGCGCGAGGATGGCGCGGACGTCCTCCGGCTGCACCTTGGCGTAGAGGATGGGCGGCCTGCCCGGGAGCCGGATATCGAGCAGGGGCGTCTGATGGCACATGCCCACACAACTCACCCGCTTGACGCGCACGTCCGAGCGGATCGCCGCGAGCGCCGCGTCCAAGGCCGCCCGCACCTTCTCACTCCCGCCCGCGACACAGCACGAACCGAGGCCAACGCGAATCTCGCCGGCGCCGATGTCCTCGTGCCGCGAGGGCGCTTTGTGGCTTGTGTTCTTCTTGTGCTCGAGGAAATCAGCCAACATCTGCGACACGCCTTCCGGATTCATATGGCCGTAGGTCACGCCATCGATCTGGACGACCGGCGCCAAGGTACAGCAACCGAGGCACGAGACCTTCTGCACGGTGAACTGCGCGGCCGCGTCGGTATCCTCGTTACCGTTGAGGCCAAGGCGCTGGGCAACGGCATCGTAGACGGCCGGCGCCCCTTTCACGTGGCACGCGGTTCCGTCGCACACACTGATGATGTGTTCGCCCACCGGTCGGCGTCGGAACTGCGAGAAGAAGGTTGCGACGCTCTCGACGGCGGCCGGCGTGATATCGCTGTTGGCGCACAGATGGCGCAGGGCCTCCTCCGGCAAGTAGCGATACTGCCGCTGGATTGCCTGGAGCGCTGGGATGACAGCATCGGCGCCGCGACCCGTTCGATCGAGGATGCGATCGACCTCGGCTATGTCAGGTTGATGAATCATCGCGTTGTTCGATACAGAGGAGACTCTTCTGCGTACGCACGTAGAGGCGTCCGTCGAGGTAGGCCGGCGTGGCGAAGCCGCCTTCTCCGAAGGGCAGGGATCCGATGAGCTTGTACTCGGCCCCGGCTCCGAAGATATGCATCACGCCTTCGAGGTCGAGCGCGTAGAGGCGATCGCCGACGAGTACCGGCGATGAGTAGAACCCATCATCGAATTCCTGCTCCCACACGGTCTTACCCGTCTCGAGGTCCAGACAGGCGATGTCGCCCAGCGACGTCGCGATGTACACATACCTGTCCGAGGCCACCGGACTGGCCACTTCCGGCAGCAGCTCGTCGTATTCCCACGCAATGGCTGGTTTTGTCTCGGCGCCCACGGCCTCGAGGCGAATGGCAGTCGACATGGCATATTCGTTGGCGACGAAGACGGTGTTTCCGCCGTAGGCCGGCGAGGGTGCGACCTCCCCGTCGAGGCACTCGACTGTCCACAGAAGCCGGCCGGACTCGGGATCGTACGCGTCCACGTCGCGCTCGGAATTGAGAATCACCTGAACGCCCAACGGCGTGTGGATGTAGGCTGGCGACGCCCACGAGATCTTCTTGCGCTGGGCAACCCAGGCCTCTTCGCCGGTTTCGGCATCGACGGCGATCAACCTCGGCGCGCGCTTCTCATCGTATTGGATGAAAAGGTGTCTGCCGAAGGCGATTAGCGACGACGCGTGGCCGTAGTGGTTGTCCGGCATGCCGAGGTTGCGGCCCCAGCGCAGTTCGCCCTCGAAATCGTAGCTGACCAGATCGCCGTTGCCGAAGATGGCATAGGCCCGTTCGCCGTGAACGGCCATCGTCGGTGCGGCATAGCCGGTGTCATCCGAGACCTTCGGTGGTGTTTCGGGCGCGCCCGGAAAGGCCGGAACCGCCCGCGTCCAGAGCAGTTCGCCGGAGTCGGCGTCGAAGCAATACACCTCGCGGACGCTCTCCGTAGCGCCGGTGAGGAAGAGGCGATTATCCCAAACGACCGGCGAGTTGAATCCGACCAGCGGCACCTCGACTCTCCACCGGATGTTCTCACCGGTGGCCACATCCCACTCCGTGGGCGCCGTGTCGAAGTAGGCCACGCCATAGCCGCCGGGACCTCGGAAGGAGGGCCACTGGCGTTGAATGGCCTCCCAGTCCGGAAACGCCGCCGGGGCCGCCTCCACCTCGGTCACGGCGCTCGGTTCGGCACGAGCCGGGCCCGGAATGTCGAGAGGCGTCAGGTAGGCGGCGATCAACGCGGCGACGGCGAGCACGACGGCGGCAAAGGCCAGGATCTCCTTCGTCCGCGCGCGCTCATTCCAATACCGATCCGGGTCCTTGCTTCCGACGGGAGCGGGCGGCCGAGGATAGCATCGCGCGGCCAGTTTCAGTGCGATGAGAAACGCGATGACACCGGCCAGGAGGAGCATGCCGCCCATGTGTAGATGCGCCTGGCTCGTGAAGAAGGCTTTGCGGGCGAGCAAGTCCATAACGCGGATCGGCTCGACCAGCGCCGGGTCCGCCTCGGGCGCCTCGGCCAACCGCTGGCGTAACGCGAGCAACTCGGGCTGGTTGAGCGGATCGAGCGCTTGGATCTGTAGGTAGTTGGCGATGAGAAGGATCGACACGATCAGGCAGAACACGCCGGAGACGGTGGCCAGGATCGCCACGAAGCGGCCAACGGCCGGGTGCGCGATGAATGGACGCGCCTTCTCTCGAGGTTCGGCGTGGTTCTTCATGACGGCAAATCGCTCCTTGTCGACGCCTTCGGTTCCGCCTCGACGGGACAGTAGGCGAAGCACCGGCCGCAACTGAGGCACGCCTGCCGATCCGGCTCGTAGTTGCCGCGGCGGCGAACCACCGAGAGTCCTAGGAGTTTGGCGGATACCACGATGCCGAAGAATGCGCCGAGCCAGGCGGACCCCCGCCTGAACTGCCTGCGGATCTCATCGACCTCGGCATAGAGTTGCGGCACGCTCTTCTTGCTGCTCCGGAACGCCTCGGTGTCGAGCGTCATGTCCTGGAACACACCACGCTCCTCCTGGGTGAAGCGTTCGGCGAGGTTCACGGTCGGATGCAGCCGCGCCAGCATTTCGCCCGTCATGGCGCCGGCCCACGCGCTCGATCCCACGATGAGCGGCGTGGCCAGCAGCAACGCCGCGAGCCGCCGGACGCCTTGGCGGCGCTCGACCGGCGGGCCAACGGTCGAAGGCGCGTGGATGGCGCCATACGGACAGGCCTCTTCGCACAGGCGGCACTGGACGCACTCGCCCGGCGTGATCGAGGCATGCCATTTGGCGAACCGCGACATCCAGCCGAGCAGGACGCCGTAGGGACAGAAGAACCGGCAGTACGGCCGGCCGATGAAGACGCCGGCGATCAAGAAGACGCCACCGAGGACGAGCATGTTGAAGCTTGCCCCTTGCCGGAAAAAGCCTACGAAGGGGTCGTAGCGGCAAATAAGGAATCCGGCGCCGGTGGCAACGGAGAGGACCGCCAGGCCGAGATAGAGGTACGGAATCAGGGCCAGTACCTGCTCGATCGGCTTCGGCACGTGCGCCGGACGCACGGCCACCATCTCCTGTATCGCACCGAGGGGACACACCGACGCGCAGAAGACTCGGCCGAAGAACAGCGCGAACGCCAACGGCAATACAAAGAACGCCAGCACCACCAGCGGCACCTCGAACGTCGGATCCGCAACCGCGGCCACCGTGTTCTGCAGCGATCCGACGGCACACACACAGCCTTTGCGCCAGAAACCGAAGTAGATCAACGAGAACATCGCCAGGAGAAACAGCCCCCGCCTCGAACGCGCCTTCAGCGTCAGCCATGCCGCGACGGCAAGGGCGCCGGCCAATACCGCTACGTCCAGGGCGCTGTTGTCGAGATCCGGCATCGGCGCATGAACCTGCGGCGGCTGGTAATCCGAAGCGAACTCGGGCATGGGAAACCGGAACTCGGCGGCCGCCGTTCCTGTGAGGATCAGGAAGACAGAGCTCGCCGCTACCAGTCGCACACAGCGCATCATACCGGCGGTCCTCCCTCCGCCGGCCGCGTCTTGAGAAGATAGGGATCCTCGGCCGGAACCTGCCGGAACGCGTCGGCTGGGCAGTCGCGCGCGATGGCGCATTCGTTACAGTGGACGCAGAGATCTTGCTGGACTTGCAGATACAGCGATCCGTTGCCGAATAGGGCGCAACCCTTCACGCATTTCCCGCAACCGACGCAGCGATCTTCGTCGATGGTGTACTCGAAATACGGATCCTCGACGAACGTGCGCGTGATGGCGGAAACGGGACACAACTGGCTCTCGGCGCCGGTATCGCGTGTCTTCGCGCCGGGCTGAAGATAGCCGCCGCACAGGTCGCAATAGCCGCAGATCTGGAACGAGTGAACGCACTTGACCGCCGAGGGATTCAGCACGCAGTTCGTGGCGCAGCGTCCGCATTGGACGCACGTCTGCGGATCGATCTGCCATACCATCGCGCCGGGTTTCGGCGAGGCCGCCCTCCAACCGAGCCCGGCACCGGCCGCCACGGCGGCTGCGCGAAGGAAGTCTCGGCGATCCAGCGGCTTCATGGCTTGACCTCGGACTTGGCGCGACCAAGCGGACACCGCGCGCGCTCGGCGCACGTGGCGCACGGCTGGTCGGGCCGACCGCAGGCGACCTGCGTCGAGCGTCGCCGCGATACGGCCACGCCGAGCATGGCGAGACCACCGAGCAGGCCCCAGCGGACGAGGTCGCGGAGGAAGTCTTTCCGTCCTATCGCCGCTCGATTCATGGCGTGCCTCCGGTTTCTTCGAAAATGCGCACGACACCATCGCGACTGCCCAGCACTAGCACACGGCCTTCGGCGTCGACGGCAAGGTCGCGTATCGGCGGATCGAGATCGGCGGCTAGCGGTGCACCGGCGGCCGGGTCGAAGGTCTCCGGCGCGGCCACGATCGCAAGCAACGCCTGATCCGGCGAGTAGAGCTTCACGCGCGCGATGCCCTTCTCGGCCGTAACCAGCGTACCGTCGCTGCGAAAGGCAATATGCGTCGGATTGCAGCAGCCGCAGAAGCCGTCGGGCGCCATGGATGGCCGGTACCATGCCGAGGCCAGCGTGCCGTCGGCGCGGTAGCTCTCGAGGCCGTGGCGGCCGGGATTGACGACCCATAACGCGCCTTGCGGATCGATAGCGACATCGAGGTTCGGACTCGGCACGATGAGTCCGGGAATCTCGCGGTCGGGATCCGCTTCGCCGAGAAATCCGAGCAGCCGACCGTCGCGACCCAAACGCGCCACGCGACGATGTCCGGCATCGGCCACGAAGACGTCCTCTTCACCCACGGTGATCGAAGTGAGGTACGCCTCGTCGCCAAAGCTCTCCCACGTCGACTTCGCCTTGCCGAGCGCGTCGAGTTCCTCGACGTGGTCGCGGAGGCCAACGAGGATGCCGCCGTCCGGCGCTACGGCGAGGCAATTCGGTGTGCCGTCGAACTCGATCCGCTTGGCCTCGCGTCCGTTGGGGGCGTACACCGCAATCGTGGCCGGGCCCGCCACGTAGAACCGGCCCTTCGGGCCAACGGCCAAGGCGGATACGCGTTCGAGGCCGGTTTCGAGTTTGGCCGTTTCGGCAAACGCGACGGGCACACCGTCCGCCTGCTGAAACCGCGTGGTATCGAAGCGGTAGGATTCGCCGGGATCGCGCCGTCGGTCGCTTAGGACGAGTAAGGCCACGGCGACGCCGAGCGCGGCAAGCACGATGCCCCATAGCCAGACGGGTATTCCACGGCTCGAAGAGTCCGTCATCGTGAAGCGTCCTCCTGGCTGGCGCCGACGTCAATGCAGGTCATGCGCCGCGAGTCGCGAAGGAGCATCCGACTCCCGGCCACCGCGATGGGGCCCCAGGCATCCTGGCCGCGGAGCACGCGGGCACGATCGAGGGGAATGAACGCCTCGGCGCTGGCCTCGATCATGGTCAAGACGCCGTCATCGCTCAACACGTAGAACTTGTTATCGGCCAGCAGGAAAGGGCCGAGACCGAACCGGTTCTCCGGGCCGCTGGACCACACAAGATGGCCGTCCGGATGGTAGCACGCGAATTGCTCCCTCAGCGTGCCAGCGTCTTTCGGCATGATACCATACAGCAATCCCTTCCACTGAATGGGCGTCTGCTGCTCGCAGGCCATGCCTTCCTTCGGCCCTTTGGCGTAGAGCACCTCTGCCGAGAACGCGCCGCCGTTGTTCTGAACGCGCACCATCATGCCACCGACGCCGTAGCCTGCGGTGAGAAGGATGCGCTCGCCGTCGATCTGAACGGGCGACGGGGCGACCACGCGCGCATTCCACGGCACGCGCCAGAGTTCCTGGCCGAGCCGCTCGCCTTCCGCCGCAACGCCGACCACGGCGCCGAGCGCGCAATACACGTACGTTCGGACGCCGGCCACCACCATCGGCATGATGGACGAGTGCGACATCTCGAGATGATCCGGATTCGGCACCGTCCATGCAACGTTGCCGGACAGACCGTCCATGGCCATCATGAGCGTGTCCGTACCGCACGCGGCGAGGATGACGTGGTCTCCATCAATGAGTGGACACTGGCCGGTGTACCAGAGCGGCTCCGTGGTTCCGTACTCGCGCACGAGGTCGATGCCCCACCGGAAGTCGCCGGACTTCGGATCGAGACAGACCACATGGCAGCGCGGGCCCATCGTGACCAGTAGGCTCTCGCTCACCGCCGGAATCGTGCGCGACATACCGTGGTTGCGCTTGACCCTGACCTTGTACGAGCGGCGCCAGATCTCGCGGCCGTCCTCCAGCGACAGGCACCGCACCGCGTCGGACCGGGTGGCCTCATCGTAATCGATCACGTAGACGCGGCCGTCGAGAACCACCGGCGCCGCGTGGCCCTCGCCGAGCATATCGAGCGACCACCGCGTGGGCGGCCCATCCTGGCCCCACGAATTCGCCAGTCGAACGCCGTTCTTGCAGATACTATCGAAGTCTGCCCCTCGGAACCGAGGCCATGCACCCGTCAGCGATGCCGCGACACCATCGAAGGTCTGGAAGACACCGGCAAGGTCTACGGCCGGCTCGCGCGCCGCCGGGGCTTCCGGGCGTCCGTCGCGACCCGGCAACCGGACACCGAGGCCGGCAGCCGGGTCAAAGGTGAACCAGCGCCATAGACCAAGGCCGGCCAGGCCGACACTCACCGCGAGCGTCGCAGCCAAGGCCACGCGATACAGAAGGGGATGCCGCATATCATAGAACCAATGGTGGTTGCGGAACGATGCGCGGTGCGAGACACTCAGGGCGCACGAAGGTCAAGACACTTCATCTCTTCCTGGTTGCGGACGAGCAGCCGCCCATCGGACAGCGCCATCGGCGACCACATCTTCGTGCCTTTGAGCACCGAGGCGCGAGTGATTTCTTTGTAGCCCTCGGGCGACGGATCAACGAGGCAGAGCGTGCCGCGTTTGCCGTCGAGAGCAATGATCATGTTGCCGGCGAGCAGGAGATTACCACGCTCAAAGGTGGGCCACTCCTTGACCTCCTTCGTGCGCCACAAGACGTTGCCATCCAGCGTGAGGCAAGTCATGCCGTCCTCGCGCTCGTTCGAGTTACTGTTCAGGTAAAGGTGACCGTTGTAGAAGACGGGCTGATGAATCTGGCTGCCGCACACCTCCGCGCCCAGTCGGTAGCGTTCGACGATCTCAAAGGCTTCGCCACTGCGCCGGATCTGCAGCATCACCGAGCCCGCGCCATAACCGCCTGTGACGAACAGCCGATCCTCCGGCAACGGCATGGCGTACGGAATCGGGATCTTGCATTGCCATCCGCGATACGCCCAGAGAATCGTGCCGTCCGCCGCCGACAGGCCGGCAACGCGCCCCTCGTCGCCGCCGTCCGACGCACTCACCATGACGACCTGGTCGACCCCGCACAGGGTGGCCACGACCGGCGTCGAGTAGCCGACTCCGCCCAGTCCCGACGAGGCCCAAATCGTCTCGCCGCTCTTGCGATCATAGGCCACCACAAAAGCATCCTCGGCCTGCGGCGCCACAATCACCATGGTACCATGGAGAAAGGGAGACTGCGAGGCGCCCCACTTCGGCGTGTCCACGCCGTACCCCTCGAGCACGTTCTTATGCCAGAGCGGCTGATGGGTCGTGCGATCCACACACAGGAAATCGCCCATCAGACCGACGGTGTACACATAATCGGCATCGACCGTCGGCGTCGTGCGCGAGCCGCTGTGGCCGGTGCTGCCTGGCGCGTCGTAGGCATAACGCCAGTTCTCGTGGCCGGTGTTGAGATCCAGGCAGCGCACGATGTCCTGCTTCTCATCGACGCGATCCAGGAAATAGACCTCCCCATCGCGGACGGCCGGCCCGGCATAGCCCGGACCCACCGATACGGACCAGAGCTCCTTCGGACCGTTTTCCGGCCACGAGCGCGCCAGGCCCGTTTCCGGCGAATAGCCATCCCGGTTCGGCCCCTGGAACTGCGGCCAGTCGGCCCCATAGGCCACGGCCGACGCCAACGCGAGTGCCAATGCCATGGCTCCGACTCGCGAGAAGGCCTCGTGCGCCCACGTCATTCAGATTTCTCCTCTTCGCGCCATTCCTCGACGGTATTCATCAAGCACACGGAATTGTAGCCCAGGCCGCCGCCGGTCATCAAAAGAAAGAACCGAACGAAGAGCCCGGGCGGTCATCTTCGCCGACTCGGCCCTGCGAATAGAACAGCCGCTCCGGCGCCCGCTATGGCATCCGTACCATCGAGAATCAAATGGACACCTCGTCGCGTACGGCGACCCATCCCTGCCGGCCCCGGAACGATCTCGGGCTCTCTTCCTGAAAGCCCGTCCAGAAGGTTGAGACGTCCAATCGCTCTGCTCTACAATCTCAAGAATATGGCCTTTCTGTTTGTCGTTACGCAGTCGCGCGGACGAATCGCAGACTCCCTCGCTCAAGACGGCACATAGGAGAAACGATGATGAAGCGATTCGCATTCCTGACCGCAATCCTGGCGGGATGCGTCGCGGTGGCCCATGCCGCGGATTCGCCGCAGTTCCGAGGACCGGAACGCGACGGCAAGTTCGCGGACACCGGCCTTCTGAAGGCGTGGCCGGAGGGCGGCCCGCCGGTGGCATGGGTGGTCACGGGCATCGGCCGGGGCTACTCGTCGGCGTCCGTGGTAGGCGACACCATCTACGTGCCGGGCATGAAGGAAGACCAGGAGGCCTTCATTTCGGTGATCCGCGCGGACGGCACGCTGGAGAAGCAGGTGCCCTACGGCAAGGAGACGCTGAATAAGCAAGCGCCCGGTTCTCGCTCGACGCCGACCGTCGACGGCAACCGACTGTATCTATTCTCCGGCCTGGGCGTGTTGTCCTGTTTCGAGCTGCCCGACTTCGGCAAGCGCTGGGAAGTCGATGTGCTCGGGCGGTTCCAGGGCCAGAAGACCTCGTGGGAGGTAGCCGAATCGGTGCTGGTGGACGGAGATCGCGTCATTTGCACCCCGGGCGGCCCCGATGCGAGTGTCGTGGCTCTCGACAAGTTGACGGGGGAAACGGTGTGGACGAGCAAAGGCCTGAGCGATGCCGCCTCGTACTGCTCGGCAGACATCTTCGACCACAACGGCCGGCACCTCCTCGTGACCGAGACCGCCAAACTGGTCGTCGGCCTCGATGCCGACACGGGCGCAGTGCTCTGGACGTATCGCCACGAGACCGATTACGACATCCACGCGGTCACGCCGGTCTACGCCGACGGCACGCTCTATTTCAGCGACGGCTACAAGTCGGGCGGCGGATTGCTCAAGCTATCGCCCGACGGCAGCAGCGTGACTCTCGAATGGACGGACGACAATCTGGACTGCCAACACCATGGCCTGGTGCTCCTGGACGGCTACGTGTACGGCACCGGCCACGGCGGGCATAAGGGTTTGCTGTGCCTCGAGATGAAGACGGGCAAGATCATGTGGACGACGCGGGAGGTAACTCAGGGTGCCGTGGTCTACGCCGACGGCATGTTGTACGTATATGAGGGACCAAAGCGGGGCGTGGTGAGTCTGGTGAAGGCGACCCCCAACGGTTTCGAGCGCACGGGCTCGTTCACCGTTACCGAGGGCGCCGACGAGCACTGGGCCCACCCCACCGTCGCGAACGGGCGGCTCTACATCCGCCATGGGGACGCATTGATAGCCTATGACATCGCAGCCAAATAAACACCGGGGCTTCACGCTCATTGAGTTGCTCGTCGTGATCGCCATCATCGGCATCCTGGCCGCGATCCTACTGCCCGCGTTGGCCCGCGCGCGCGAGGCGGCCCGCCGCTCGAGTTGTGCGAATAATCTCAAACAGATGGGGGTCGTCTTCAAAATGTATGCCGGGGAATCCGGCGGGTTCTTCCCACGCGTTCACGGCGACCAGCCATGGGGCGACGCGGTGCCGTCGGGTTGCGATGGCGGCAGCACGGAGGCGGACCTGGCGCCCCACATGGCCGCTATCTTCCCGGAGTATCTGACCGACCTCAACGTGCTCGTCTGCCCGTCCGATCCGGACGCCAGCGAGGACAATCCCGTCGACGTGATCGAGGAGGTTTCCGGCGCGGAGTGCGTGTATCGCGGGGTGCCGTCGAACGCGGACGTCAGCTATGTCTACATGGGCTACGTCTTGGATAGGGTATCGGACACGGATCCCACCATGGACGCCGCGGTGTTTGGCGCGTCGCCGGCGGCGGTCATCTCATCGCAGGTGGCCTACGTGATGAGTCACATCTCCTACGTGGCCGGCATGCCGTTCCTCGACGGCCCCCTGGGCGACCGGAATGCCGCCAATGACTACCTCATGGACGCGGATATCGACGACCCTACACTTCACGGACTCATCTCGAGCCTCTCGACGCCGCCCGGCGCCAACGTCGGAAACGGCCACGGCTCCGTGCTCTACCGGTTGCGCGAAGGGATCGAGCGGTTCCTCATCAGCGATGTGGCGAGTCCGGCGGCGACGGCGGCCGGGCAAAGCACGCTGCCCGTCATGTGGGACGTGGTATCGTCGGAGACAACAGGCCGGGCCCAGTTCAACCATATGCCGGGCGGGGCCAACACGCTCTACATGGACGGCCACGTTCAGTTCAACCGGTATCCGAGCCAGTTCCCCGCATCGGTTTCCTTCGCCGCCGTAGCTTCGTTCTTCTAGGACGTGGCGGCGATCAGCCCGCGTCTCGACGATGCAGGCGAAACTCGGTTCCGTCGTACTCGACGTGCGACCGGTGCAAAAACCAATCGCCGGTGTTGATGTACAGGCCCGTGCCGGACGGCGTCGGATACTCCTCGTAGAGCGGATAGTGACTGTGGCCGCAGACGACCACATCGGCGTCGCCCTGGGCGAGCGTCTGGCGTGCAAAGGCGCGCAGCGCCTGGGTCTCCGCGCTCATGCTGAGGTCGTCGGCCCGCGTGATCACCCGACTGGTGCGCGAGACGCGCTGGGCCAGAGCCATGGCCCAGTCCGGATGGAGCACGCGGAAGGCGCTGACGACGAGGGGCGCCCGGGCAATGCGCTTGTAGAGCCGGTAGCCCCAGTCCTTCGGATTGAGGCCGTCGCCGTGGAGGGCCAGGACGCGCCGCCCTCCGAGGTCGAGGCGGACGCCGTCGCGGTGAACGTGGAACGCGAGCTGCTGGATGAGGAAGCGTCCCGCCCAGAAATCGTGGTTGCCGCACACGAGGTCGAGGGCGACACCGGCATCACGGAGATCGGCCAAGCCCCTCAGTACGTCGAAGTAACCCGAGAAGACAACATGCTGGTACTCGAACCAAAAATCGAAGAGATCGCCAAGGATGACGAGGCGATCGACGCGGTGCGTGTCGATCCGGCGCAGGAAGGATACGAAGTCGGCAGTGCGGTCTTGTCCGACGGGTCTGACGTCGAGATGTACGTCGGACAGGAACAGCGTCGTCATTTGAGGAGACCGATACGGCTTGGCGGCCAGAATCGGAAAACGGCGCGGCCGATCAGGGCATCGTCCTCGACAGGGCCGAACGAACGGCTATCCTTGCTGACGGGCCGGTTGTCGCCCATAACGTAGTACTGGCCGGGCCCTAGCTCGACGGCATCGTGTTCGTCCGGCGCGTAGTCCATGGAGGGCAGGTAGTCTTCTTGAATGCGCCGGTTGTTCACGTAGACAACACCCCGGTCAAACTCGACCAACACCGCGTCGTTTGGCAGGTCACCATCGGCATGCTGCTTCGCCTCGACCGTGTTGTGTCTCTTGGTGGGGCCGCGTGCGATAACCCGCTTGAGGTAGCGCTTTTCGAGGGCGCTCTCCTTGCCGTTGAAGACGACAATATCGCCTTCCTCGAGAGCCTTGATCTCGCTGAACAGATTGATTCTGCTCAGGTTATGAGGGAGTTTGAACACGAGAATCCGCTCGCGATCCGCCAGGGTGGGCAGCATCGAATCGCCTTCGACCTCGTAGCCTTCCATGACGCAGCCCCGGAGAATCGCAAACAGGATCAAGAACCAGACGATCATCTTCACGAACTCGATCGCCTCGCCCTTGAGTTCCTGGCGTGTCGGGCCGTGAGCGCCCGATACTTCGCTATTCGCCGGCTGAATCACGCTCTTGCTGTCCTCTTGGCATCACACCTTCCCCCACGAATCTACCATTTCTCAGCGCCGCCTGCAAATCGGCAACGCTCCGGACAGGATCGTCGAACACGGTAGCGTATCGCCCCACATCATTCAGGGCATGGGCGTCGCTCGCCGCGATACCCGGTTTGCCCACGAGTTCGGCCAGGCGCAGGGCCAGCCTTTGCTCATGAGGCTGCAGGTTGGAACTCGCCACCTCGATCGCGTCCACCGGCAGGCCGAGCAGTTCCTCGTCGAATCCGAGCCCGCACCGCGTTGGGTGCGCCGCAATGCACACCCCGCCGAGGTCCCCGATGCGCCGAACGGCGTCCGCAGGACTCAGATTCGGGGGGAAATCGCGCACGCGCGCGTCGGAAAGCCCGTAGACGAGCAGGTCGCCGCGGCGCGAGGCGTACTCGAAGCCGGCCAAGAGCACGAAGCTTGGTGCGCCGGCGCGCGCGGCCAGCGCAGCGAGGTCCGACTCCGCCCATTGGACGGCGTGCTCCGTGATCACCAGCCCGTCCAGGTTCCGATCGAGGGCCGTATCGATCAGCTTTTCCGGATCGATCCGGCTGCAGGGCGAATGGGCACGGGTGTGAACGTGAAGATCTAGACGAAAACCCATGGCGCGGGGCGCTCCCTTTCCACGGCGTGCTTCTCAATCAACATCGCCGCAAGGCCTTCTCATTCCACCGCCAGCCCGAGGGCACGCACCACCGGGGAATCTGCGCGGTAACGCGGTATGAGAAACTCGTGGTCGCCCACGGCCAAGCGGGCCACGAAGAGGCCCGCCGCCGGGTGCCGGTAAGCGAGATCCTTCAGGTACTGCCACCATTCCCCTTGCTCGATGACGCGCCCGAGCAGATGGGCCGTGATCTCACGCGGATCCTTGCCGAGGACATTCTCGATCTCCTGTTCAAGCGTTCGGTCGCCGGCCCCGGCCTGGGCGGCGCCAAGGCGACTGCCGAACTCGCGGGCCATGACTACCGCTTCACGGTAGCGTTGGGCAAACGCGTCCCAGGCGGGATCGATCTGACGCACCAGTGCTACGATGAACGCCGCGCGAACATCGATGCTTCGTCTGTCCAGCCGGGCGGCCGTTTCCGCGTCGCGCAAGAGAAAGCCGAGGGCCGTTCGCATGTGCGTTTCGGGCGCTTGCATGGCCACACAGTCCTCCGGATTCTCCGGATAGTCGGCGTGGAGAACGAGAATCCGCGTTTGGTAGTCGGGGACATCCGGCAACGGCTCAGGGAAAGCCGCATAATCGTAGGCCAGACCGATGCCGATCCGGTACCCGCGGACGGCCCTTGCCATGTCGCCGGCATCGAGAGCCGCCTCGGCCTGCTCGAAGAAGGTCTCCTGCATCCGCTGGCGGATCCGAAGCGCTTCGTAGGCCTGGGCGGCACTGGTGAACTTGCCGGCCGCGACGGCGTTGTCGGCAAGCGCCAAGAGCAGCTCCGACGGCAACTGGGCCGGGCGTTTGGCCTCAAGCTCTTTGTAGATATGGGCTTGCGTATCCGCGTTTCGGACGATGGCCAGCGCGTCACTGTAGCGCGCGTCATTCTCCTGGGCGCCATCCGGAAGCAAGTACGCGTACTTATCCGTCCTGAACTGCTCTGGGGAATCCTGGCGCGCAGGCGAGAATGGTGCAAACAGGAACCGCAGATTCACGATATCGCCGTCGGCCACCGCTTTGGCGAAGGCCTGGTCGATCAACTCCGGCGCGACGGGGACGGGTTGGTCTCCGCTATTCTTTCGGGCCATGCTCAGGGGACCTCCGATCGAGTAGGAGGGGGAGAAGCTTCTCCCCCGTCCTCTCACACCACCGTACGT